>ERZ778510.1209-NODE-1209-length-17322-cov-148.843517_pt1 | contig 17322 bp, 20 predicted proteins | sample MGYA00510348_ERZ778510 | MGnify/ENA primary metagenome ERZ778510 (study PRJEB29527, sample SAMN07138969) | mouse gut metagenome | material: feces | host: mouse | place: China:Nanjing | collected 2016-01-25 ... | reverse complement strand
CTATGAAAGAAGCCCGTAAATCAAGGCTTTTTTGACCGCCCTCAACGGGTAGGCGATACATTTATCCTTTACCCCCGAAAACAGCGTTTTAACTGCGTAACAGGAAGCCACAGACAGGAGGTGAGAACCATAACCGATTACATCACAGCCGACACCATATTGCCCCGTTTTCTGCCCTATCCCTATTTTCTGCTGAAAATGGACTTGTCGCATACTGCAAGGCTGCTCTATGGGCTGCTTCTTGACCGTTCCACCCTCTCACAGAAGAACGGCTGGCAGGACAGCGAGGGCAGGACGTATATTGTCTATCCCGTTTCGGAGATAACGGAAATGCTGGATAAAGGCAGCACCGCCATAAAAAGCGCACTGAACGAGCTGGACGCTGCCGGGCTTCTGGTGAGGGAACGCCGGGGCTTCTCCGCACCGAACCGCCTTTATGTGAAAATACCGCAAATGCCAGTAGTACAGTTTTCCGACCATATGACCGCCATACAGCCGGAAAACCGACCCTCTGATAGCCGGAAAAGCGACCCTCATAAGGACGGAAAACCGACCTTTGCGTTGGACGGAAAACCGACCCCTAACCAACTTACTATAAACCAACTAAAAGAGAACCAACGAAAAGGAGTGAGTGGGGAGCAGCCCGCACCCTTTGGCAGATATAAAAACCTTTTCCTCTCCGAATCCGAGTATGCGGAGCTGAAAGGGGAATACCCGGACAGGCTGGAACGGTTCATTGAGGAATTGAGCGAGTACATAGCCGCCTACGGGAAAGTGTACGCCAACCATGCCGCCGCTGTCCGTATGTGGGCAAGACGTGACAGGAAAGGCACAGGAAAGAAAGGAATCCCCGATTATTCCTACAAAGAGGGCGAGAGCCTTTGACCGCATAGACACAACGCCCCGTAAACAGGGCGTAAAAGACCATGAACAAGGAGGAACGATTTTATGTGTGATTACGATAACGCTATTTTCCGGCTTGCCACGGCACAGGAAGCAGAGCCGGAGGACTACACGGGCGAGGACGGGCTTTTATATTGCGGGAGCTGCCGCCAGCCCAAAGAAGCCTACTTCCCGGAGGGCAAGACCTTTTTCGGACGTGACCGCCACCCCAAAGAATGTGACTGCCAGCGGAAACGCCGGGAAACGCTGGAAGCCGCAGACCGGGAACACAAGCACCGGGAGGAAGTGGAACGGCTGAAAAGAAAAGGCTTCACCGACCCGGCTATGAGGGAATGGACTTTCGGGAACGACAACGGGAAATGCCCGCAAATGCACAAAGCCTATTCCTATGTGGAGCAATGGGAACAGATAAGCACCGGGAACTATGGATTGATTTTGTGGGGGAATGTCGGCACGGGGAAAAGCTATTTTGCCGGGTGTATCGCTAACGCCCTTATGGAGAAAGAGATTTCCGTTTGCATGACAAACTTTGCCTTGATACTCAACGACCTTGCCGCCAGCTTCAAAGACCGCAACGAATATATCTCCCGCCTTTGCAGCTTCCCCCTGCTTATCCTTGACGATTTCGGCATGGAGCGTGGCACGGAATACGGCTTAGAGCAAGTCTATAACGTGATTGACAGCCGATACCGCAGCAGAAAGCCGTTAATCGTGACAACGAATCTCACGCTGGAAGAATTGCAGAACCCGGAGGACACGCCCCACGCCCGCATTTATGACCGCCTTATTGAAATGTGTACCCCCGTCCGCATTACCGGGGAGAATTTCAGAAAAGCCGCCGCAAGGCAGAAAATGGAACAGCTTAAAACGCTGCTGAACAGAAAGGAGAGCCTATGACCGACACCCCCAACAGAAGCACCGCCACTACTGCCCGCCGCCCGGATTGCGTGACCGAGGTACGCCGGGGGAACACCGTCCTTGTGGTTTCCGGCTACTTCAAACAAGGCACTACCGCCACCGCCGCCGACAAGATGATGAAAGTGCTGGAAGCGGAAAGCGCAGCCGGGGGAACAGCCGCACACGCTATGTAATGCGATAAGCCTTAATAAAATAATGTGATATTTTTCGACATAAAGTAGCAAAAAGGACTGTACAGCAAGCCCCGCCCTATGGTATAATAGACCTACGGAATAGTGGGGCTGGCTGTCGGAAATGGAGGAAACCATGACAAGACAGACCACCCAAAAACTGATTACCGCCCTATATCCGAGATTGTCGCACGAGGACACGCTTCAAGGCGAATCCAACTCCATAAGCAACCAGAAGCGAATCCTTGAAGCCTACGCAAAACAGAACGGCTTTTCCAACCTCAAATGGTACACGGACGACGGATTCTCCGGGGCAAATTTCCAAAGACCCGGCTTCCAGTCCATGCTTGCCGACATTGAAGCGGGGCTTGTGGGAACGGTTATCGTAAAGGATATGTCACGGTTAGGGCGAAACTATCTACAAGTGGGAATGTACACGGAAATGATTTTCCCACAGAAAAACGTCCGTTTCATTGCAATCAATGACGGCGTTGACAGCGCACAGGGCGAGAATGATTTTGCGCCCTTGCGTAACATTTTTAACGAATGGCTGGTGAGAGATACGAGCAAGAAAATCCGGGCGGTAAAACGCTCAAAAGGCATGAGTGGGAAGCCCGTCACAAGCAAGCCCGTGTACGGCTACCTCATGGACGAGGACGAAAATTTCATCATTGACGAGGAAGCCGCCCCCGTGGTAAAGCAGATTTACAGCCTTTGCCTTGCCGGGAACGGACCGACCAAGATAGCCCGTATGCTCACGGAGCAGGAAATCCCCACGCCGGGAACGCTGGAATACCGCCGGACGGGAAGCACACGCCGCTACCACCCCGGCTATGAGTGCAAATGGGCGGCGAACACCGTGGTACATATCCTTGAAAACCGGGAATACACGGGCTGCCTTGTGAACTTCAAGACCACCACCCAATCCTACAAGTGCAGCAAGATTATCTACAACAGCGAGGACAAACAGGCAATCTTTGAGAACCACCACGAGCAGATAATCGACAAGGACACATGGGAGCGTGTGCAGGAGCTACGCAAGCAGCGCAAACGCCCCAACCGCTATGATGAAGTGGGCTTGTTCTCCGGCATACTCTTTTGTGCCGACTGCGGCAGCGTCATGTACCAGCAGAGGTATCAGACGGACAAACGGCGGCAGGACTGCTACATATGCGGCAGCTACAAGAAGCGCACGGCAGACTGTACGGCGCACTTTATCCGCACCGACCTGTTGACCGAGGGAGTGACCGAGAACCTACGGAAAGTCACCAGCTACGCCGCCAAGCATGAAGCCCGGTTTATGAAGCTGTTGACCGAGCAGACCGAGGACGGGAGCAAACGCCGGAACGCCGCCAAGAAGAAAGAGCTGGAAGCGGCAGAAAAACGGATTGCGGAACTCTCCGCTATCTTCAAGCGGCTGTATGAGGACAGCGTGACCGGGCGCATATCGGACGAGCGTTTCACGGAGCTTTCGGCAGACTACGAAGCCGAGCAAAAGGAACTGAAAGAGAAAGCCGCCGCTTTGCAGAGCGAACTTTCTAAAACGCTGGAAGCCACGGCAAACGCTGAAAAGTTTATGAAAGTAGTCCGCAAGTACACCAGCTTTGAGGAACTCACCCCTACCCTGTTGCGGGAGTTTGTGGAGAAAATCGTAATCCACGAATCGGAAGCCCTTGACGGGAAACGCCGGGGGAAGCTCCGCAGACAGGAAATCGAAATCTATTACTCTTTTGTCGGCAAGGTAGAATTGCCCGACTAAAGCCCGACCCGTCCGGCAGTCAGCCGGACAGGGAACGGCAAAATTTTTTACACTTCTTTTACTTCTTTATCTCACATGAGCAAAATCACAGGGAATCAAGCACTTCATACCCAAATAGGTGTAACAAAAATATGATTGGCAAAACAACAGGAAATACCGTCAACAGTCAAGATTTGATTGATAAAAGGCAATATCTCTGATAGAATAAACGGAACAGATACAGAAAACAGGCAGAAAAAACATCTGCCGGATAACGGAGGACTATTATGCGGAAAGTCAGTTATTTACCCTTATGGCATCTGCTCTTGGAACGGGGAATGACCAAGAGTCAGATGCGCATTGAAGCAGGGCTTACCACGAATGTGCTTGCCAACATGAACAAAGGGCAGCATATTTCTATGGAATCGCTCATACGGATATGTGATGCGCTGGATTGTGAACTGAAGGACGTGGTAGAACTGGTCAAAGCAGAGGAATAATCCCATATAGTTTTAGAAACAGGGAATTGCGGATATTATGCAGTTCCTTTTGTTTTGCAAAAATTCAGTCCTTATTGCGTCTCTGTCTTGCACTGTTCCGCCGTTTCTTTGCGTCAGGCTCCAAAATTTCAGACTGACCGAGTATATCTGCCATATCGCTAATATTATTTTCAGTCGGCTTGATTTTCAAAAACTGGCTAAATATGTAAGCAAGTTTCTGTTTGGAAGTGCCTACGAAGTTTTCTGCCTTTTCGATGATTTCTTCAAAATACTCGGTTACGGTTTTGGACGGAGCGGAATCAATATCGCCTTTGTGGGCGTTCCTGATGTCCCTGATAATGGTATGCATATCATCATCAATCACATGGGAAAAATACTCATTCAGTTCAAGGTGTGATGCCTTTAATACATTTAATTGCAGGTTATATTCATCGGGATTGTGGCGCTTGAGCAGTATTTTTCTGCCTGTTTCTACTGCAAGGTTGAGTGACTTGACCTGCATATCTGCAAGACCGTCCACATATATCTCCAAGTCAAGCATGAGCTTTCGGAACTGCTCATGGGTGATAAGCTCTGACAGGAGCAGTGTGTTGATTTTTTGGTCTTTGAGAAGTGACAGGGCGGTATCACTCAGGTGCAGTTCAGATACAGAAATATTGCCAAGCTGCCTGTTTTCGGTCATGCCGAGCAGATAATCCGTTGATACACCATAGAATTTTGCCAAGTCAATAATGTTCCTGTGGGGTATTTCTTTATAATCATCAGATTCGTAAGAACCAAGTGTGGAAGCCGGAATTTTTGTCTGCTGTGATAGCTGCTCTAAAGTCAGTCTCTTTTCCACACGCAGGTCTTTCAGGCGTTCCTGAATACTTAATTGTGTTTTCATTGATAAATCTCTCCTTTACGAAAAACAGAATATCACATAAAACGGCGGATTCCTATCACATTTTTCCAGCATGATAGAAATTTTCAATTTTGGGGCGGATTTCCGACATGATGGATATACGGGAAAGCAGGCTGTTTTGTTGGATAATGGCAGTACAATTAAATGACTGTCCAAGCTGACATATACCGCCAAGACCAATTTTGAAATAATTTGAGCGCCAATACTGGACGATACAGCGCCGACAAGGGTTGCCTGTCAGGAAACAGCAAGGGGAGAACAGCAGATTTATAAAACCGCCCAATTTTGGGCAGAAAAACTCGGCACCGACAGGGTGCTGTCAGATAAATTCGGAACCGGTTCGGAACCGGAGAAAGGGGTATGGAATGAAATTATCAAGATATGAGCAGGAGGTTGTCATCAATTTAAATGCCGATGAGGACGAGGCAACTGTTTACACAGCAAATCCGGTGTGGATACGGAAAATGGATAAGCTGCATAAAGAATTTCCGGATATAATCCGCTTAAAGTCATGGACGGAAGTAAGCAAGACCTATATTTTACCCAAAAATCTTGTCAAGATTGGGAAACCAAGAATAATGAGCGAAGCACAGCTTAGGCATCTACGGGAGTTACAAGGCAAAGTATAAAAGTTTCCAATATTGGGAGAGTTTTTTGGAAAAAACGGGCAGTTCTTGACAAACATACATAGAAATGATATAGTAACCATTAAAGTGGTAACTATTAAAGGGTTAGCAATATGTAAAGTGTTTATATGAGGAGAACAGGAATGAATTTGAATATTGTATGTATACCGGGCGACGGCATAGGACCTGAAATAATTGCAGAAGCGAAAAGAGTTCTAAATAAAACCGCCGAAAAGTTTGGACATAACATCACATATAAAGATGTTTTGATGGGTGGAGTATCAATTGATACATATGGAGAACTTCTTACTGACGAAGTAATTGAGATAGCAAAAGCAGCGGATGCAGTTTTATTGGGGTCAATTGGTGGCAACACAGCAACATCACCTTGGTATAAACTTGCACCGGAATTAAGACCAGAGGCGGGCTTGCTCAAATTGAGGAAATCGTTGAACTTGTTTGCAAATCTTAGACCGGCATACCTCTATGAAGAATTACTGGAGGCGTGTCCGATTAAGAAAGAAATTATTGGTAATGGCTTTGACATGGTAATTGTAAGGGAATTAACGGGTGGTTTATATTTCGGAGAGCGGCGAACACAGGAAGTGAAAGGGGAAGTTACAGCGGTAGATACTTTGTCATATAGTGAAAAGGAAATACGGCGTATTGCAGTTAAAGCGTTTGAAATTGCGATGAAGCGCAGTAAAAAAGTGACAAGTGTAGATAAAGTAAATGTATTGGATTCTTCAAGGCTGTGGAGAAAAATTGTTGAGGAAGTTGCAGAGGTCTATCCAGGAGTAACATTGGAACATATGATTGTAGATAATTGTGCAATGCAACTTGTTAAAAATCCGAATCAGTTTGATGTTATTCTTGCCGAAAATATGTTTGGTGATATTTTATCAGATGAAGCAAGTGCTATTACAGGTTCAATCGGTATGCTCTCATCAGCGAGCTTGAATGATACGAAATTTGGTTTATATGAGCCAAGTGGTGGCGCTGCGCCGGATATTGCCGGAAAGGGTGTGGCAAATCCGATTGCAACAATATTAAGTGCGGCAATGATGCTTCGTTACTCTTTCAATTTAGAGGAAGAAGCAGGAAGGATTGAAACGGCAGTTAAACAAGTTTTAGCAGAAGGTTATCGCACAGTTGATATAATGCCGCAAGAGAAGAACAGGAATCAGTCTGTTAAACAGGTAGGTACGGAAGATATGGGAAAACTGATTGCAGAGCGCATTTGACTATTGTTAAGAAATTAGTGTAAGTGAAAGGGAAAATATTGAGATGAAAGATACAATGCTTGATAAGTTACAAAAGTTCGGATTAAACCTATATGAAGCAAAGGCTTATGCAAGTCTGTTAAAAATTGGAACGTCAAACGCTTACAAAATAAGCAAGGAATCCGGTATACCAAGAGCAAGAATTTATGATGTTTTGGAATCCATTACAAAACGTGGACTTGCTATGGTGGAAGAAAGCAGTGAAAACGTAAAAATTTATACACCTGTACCAAGTAAAATATTTTTGGAGAAAATAAAAAAGGAATGGGAAAGCGATTATGAAGAAGTAAAAAGCAATCTTCAGGACTTAGAAGCAGAGGAAAATAAACAGGATATTTATGTTTTTACGGTAAAAGGGAAAGAAAATATAGTTGCTTATTGCAGACAGCTCTTAAATGAAGCGGATCAGTATGTCATTATTTCAATGTGGAATCAGATGTACGAATTGCTTTTACCTGAGTTGGAAGAATGTAAAGAACGTGGATGTAATGTTTTGGGAATCAGTCATGACATTAAAAACCCAATAGAGGGAATTGAAAAGCATTTTAACAGCAAAATACATAATATGCCGGAAAATATGCATTGGTTCATTCTTTCAGCAGATGGTAAAAAATTGTTATATGGATATTCTGCTGAAATAGATAAAGATGCCTTTTATACAGAAGATTCGAGCCATATTTATCTGATGGAAGATTATATACTGCATGATATGGTAATTAACCGTCTTATCGAAAACAAGGGAGATAAAGACAGGATGACACAGATGATGCAGGAGTTTGTCAGAAAAATAAAGGAGTAAAAAAGACGTATGTTTATTGTGGCATCAAACAAATTTTGATTGCCATTTATAATAAATTCAATATATAGGAGGTCATATGAATGGCAAAAATTTATCATGAACAGGATTGTAACCTTCAGGTTTTAGACGGGAAAAAGGTTGCAATCATAGGCTATGGCAGTCAGGGTCATGCTCATGCACTTAATTTGCATGAAAGCGGAGTAGATGTTATTGTCGGACTGTATCAGGGCAGCAAATCTTGGGCAAAAGCGGAAGAAGCAGGCTTGACGGTGGTTACGGCGGCAGAAGCCGCAAAAGAGGCAGATATTATTATGATGCTGGTCAATGATGAAAAACAGGCGAAATTGTATAAAGAATCCATTGAACCCAATCTTACAGAGGGAAAGGCTTTAATATTTGCACATGGGTTTGTAATACATTATGGTCTGATTGTGCCACCGCCTTTCGTTGATGTATTCTTAATTGCACCGAAAGGTCCCGGTCATACTGTCAGGAGTCAGTTCTTAGAAGGAAAAGGAGTTCCATGTCTGATTGCAATTCATCAGGATGCTTCTGGAAAAGCAAGGGAAACAGCACTTGCCTATGCACTTGGAATTGGCGGGGCAAGAGCCGGAGTGATAGAAACTTCATTCAAAGAGGAAACGGAAACAGATCTTTTTGGAGAGCAGGCTGTACTCTGCGGTGGTGTTTCAGCTTTAATCAAAGCAGGATTTGAAACGTTGGTTGAAGCTGGCTATCAACCGGAAATGGCATATTTTGAATGCTGCCATGAAATGAAACTGATTGTTGACCTTATCAATAGAGGCGGTCTGACAATGATGAGATATTCTGTCAGTGATACTGCGGAGTATGGTGACTACATAACCGGTGAGAAGATTATCACTGATGAAACAAGGAAAGCCATGAAAAATATTCTCAAAGATGTTCAGGAAGGAAAATTTGCAAAAGACTGGCTTCTTGAGAATCAGGCAGGGAGAACTTATTTCAATGCGAAAAAACAGATTGAATCAGAGCATGAGCTTGAAAAGGTTGGAGCTGAACTTAGAGGTTTGATGTCATGGATGAAAAAACCATTAGACTGATATAGCGTATAGGATTTAGTAGATTTATAGTGCGTTAAGGCGGGAAAGCGTTTATTGGAAGAAAAACAATGAACGCTTTTCTGCATTTCAAATCAATTAAACACTGTCATTCTCCACCCGTCTTGACTTCACTTTAGATGCAGTCAATTTTAGAAATGGAGGTCAGGACAATGACGGATAAGGAAGATAAGACAGTGCGGCAGTTTGTACTATTCTGCCGGACAGCTTTGATGTATGAAAAGAAAAATTATTACAATGAACAGAAACACAGGGCAGAGCGTGAAACGCATATTGAGATGCTTTCACCCAAACAGTCAGGTATGCTTGAAAAAATATTTGACATATACCATGCTGATTATTTTTCAGTTATGGGATATGAAATCGGCATAGTTGATGGTGATTTGGCACAGGCGTTAAGGGAACTGTCAGACAAATATTTACAGATTGTGCTACTGTATTACATTGTTGGTCTGAATGACAGGGAGATTGGCGAAATCTATGGCACAGGAAGAACTACCATTTGTGACCAGAGGAATAATGCCATAAAAAAGCTGCGGCTGCTGATGGAGGAAATGCGTCATGGAAAATAAATACAACAGCATTACCTATGAAACATTGGAAAAAGCAGTGTTAGGCGATTATGACGCTATGCAGGGGGTTATAAGGTTGCTTAAGCCATACATGACAAGATTAAGCATGGAGGATGGCAGATTTAACAATGAACTTTTTGAAAGGCTTGTACGGAGGCTCATGTTTATTACATGGAAGTTTGATATGCATTACAGTGAAAAATAAACGGGTGTGATTAAGCACAGGCGGGGGACATTCAGAATATGGGTGTCTCCCTTTTATATGTCCGTTATTTATATCCATTATTAACAGCGTTAAGGGTAGAGGGGAAGTGAGAAAATGAGTGAAAATAAATTAAAGAGCAGGGATGCGATTGATGCAGAATTAAGGAAAACAAAAGCTGAACTTACCATTGCAAAACATAGGGAAATGAAACTGCGTAATCAGATAAAAGGTATGACGGAAAAGGAACGCCGACACCGCAACATTGTATGGGGAAGTCACTTTGAATATCTTCTCAGAGAAAAACTGAATATTTCAAAAGAACAGCTTGCCACGCTTGATGATGACAGGGTAAAGGATATTCTGAATACACTGTTTTTGGACTTATCTTTTCGGCGTATTATGCAGAATATTTTGACTGAAAAAGCAAAAATAAAATCCCCGACGGAATAGAAAAAATCAGTTTATAGGCTGTTACGTAGCGGGCGGAACTATAAAACTTTGTGGGCAGATAAAGGCTGCTCTTTAGCCTTTATCTGAACGCAAAGTTCACTAAAGGGTAGGGCGGAACGCCCGTAGGGGAATTGTCGTTTCCCCTGTTGTCTGCCGCAAGGCAGGCAAAGCCCCGCAGGGCGCACACACGCGAAGCGTGTATAAGTGCGCCCTTGTCAAATGTAGCACAGCAACATTTTTCCGTCGGGGATAGAAAATGCAGAAAAGGAGGGAGATACCGATAAGCACCAAAATGATACATCTTAACGCAAAGATAATCAGCAGGGGCGGGGAAAAGCCGCAGTCGGCTGTGGCTTCTGCCGCATACCGGAGCGCAACAAAAATTTACTGCGAATACGATGGGGAAGTAAAAGACTTTTCAAGGAAAGGTCATGTGATATATTCTGAAATCCTACTGCCTGAATATGCGCCGAAAGAATTTGCTGACCGTTCCGTTTTATGGAACGCAGTTGAAAATTTTGAAAAAGGGAGCAGGGCGCAGCTTTCAAGGGAAATTGAATTTTCACTGCCCTGTGAACTGGATGCGAACGAACGGTTAAAGGCGGCGAAAACGCTTGCAGAATTTTTCAGGGATAAGGGAATGGTCGTTGACATGAATCTGCACAATCCTGACCATGAGAATCCGAACCCGCATTGTCATCTCATGCTCACCATGCGCCCGTTTGAAAAAGACGGAAGCTTTGTCAAAAAGAAATGCTGGCGGGAATATGACCTTGATAAAAACGGTCAGAAAATCCCAACTCCCAAAGGAGACGATTACAAATCGCATAAGGTTTATGCCACTGACTGGGACGATAAGGGAAACGTGGAAAAATGGCGGGCATTGTGGGCAGATATTGAAACTGATTTTTATAAAAAGAACGGCTATGAGATAACGGCGGAACACCGTTCTTTTGAAAGACAGGGCATAGACCTTTTGCCGACAATCCACATGGGTGCGGCAGTGACCGCAATGGAACGCAGGGGCATCAAAACAGAAATTGGAAACATGAACAGGGAGATTAAAAAAATCAATGACCTCATCATATCCAGTATGGAGAACATTGAGCGTCTGACAGATAAGATTGCTTTTCTTGAAAAAGAGAAAAAATCGGCTGGACAGGATAAAGAAAATGAAGCGCCTGCACAGGAAAAGAAAGAGGACAGCTTAACCGCAATCCTGATGGAATGGCAGAAAAACCGCAGCGCATTTATTCAGGACAACAATATCCGGCAGCGCACAGACACGAAAACGGGCAACATAAAAAATTTTTCCTCTATGGTGTCATTCCTGCAATCGCACAAAATTGAAACACTTGAAGATTTGCACAGGCTGGCAGAGGAAACAAAAAAACAGCGGAGCGACAACATTCACAAACAGCGTGAGTTAAATGCAAAGCTGAAAAAGATGTCCAATATCGTGGACATTTATCAAGCCTACAAGCCGTATGTGGAATACCTGAAAAAGTATGAAAGCCTTTCCGGCAGACAGAAACAGTCTTATTATGACAAAAATGCAGATAAGATTGAAACTGCCCTCTCCTACCGCACAGGACTGAAAAATATGAGCGGTACGGATAAGCTGCTTCCGAAAACGTGGAAAAAGGAACTTGAGGGATTGAAAGCGGAAAGCGCAAGAATAAGACAGGATTTAGCGGAGAATGATGCAATTCTTGGGGAACTTGCGGAGATTGCGGACAAGGCGGCAATGGTACAGAGGGGTAAATCAAAACAAAATGAAATACTTCCCAATCTTGGGGAGCAAAAAAGCGCAAAAAATGAAAGGGGTAATTATGGCAGAGAATAAGAAATATTATTTCCTCAAACTCAAAGAGGATTTTTTTGACCAGCGTGAGATAGTAGTGCTGGAAGGCTCGAAAGATGGCGTCCTTTATGTGAATATTCTGCTCAAGCTGTATTTGAAATCATTACAGCATAACGGGAAACTGCTCTTGAATGAGATAACACCGCTTTCAGCAGAGATGATTGCACTGCTTACAAGGCATGAGGTCGGCACAGTGGAAAGGGCAATGAGGGCGTTTATGCAGCTTGGTCTTGTGGAAGTCTTGGAGGACAACATCTTTTATATGCCGGAAATTCAGGAAATGACGGGGAAAGGTTCGTCCGATGGGGAACGCAAGGCAAGATACCGCAGGCAGAAAGCGGAGGAGAATATGCTGCTTTTGACAGACAAAAATACTGACATAGGACACAATCGGGACAATGTCCCACCTTTGTCCCAATTCTGTCCACCAGAGATTAGAGATAAGAGTATAGAGAATAGAGATAAGAACTTAGATAAAAGAGAGAGTAAGGAACAGGGGCAGTTCCTGAGAGAAAAAGGCACTCTCCCACGCCCTTATGGGAAATATGGGAATGTTATTCTTACGGATAGGGAACTGGAAACGCTGAAAAATGACTTTCCGGCAGATTACCTGTCCATGATAGAGCATTTATCGGAATACATGGAATATTCAGGAAGAACATATAAAAACCATTTAGCCACTATGGAATGCTGGAAAAGAGCGGACTTGAAAAAAGAACGGGAGACAGGGAGTGGGTATTCTTATAATGGCAGTTTTAAGGAGGGTGACAGCTTATGATCGGTGCGGTTGTTGATGAAGTGTTGAAAGAAATGGAAAATGCCAAAAATGAGGGAATGAAAGCGTCTGACGATTACATGGATACTGAAACGGGGCTTTTGATGTGTGGAAAATGCCATACAAAAAAACAGAAAAAAATCTCATTCTTGGGAGTGGAGCGTGTTGTCGGCTGTCTTTGCCAGTGTGCGGCAGAGGAAATGGAGAGGGAGCGTGAAAAACACAGGGAGGAGGAAGAACTTCTGCATATCCGGCAGATGAAAAGCGCAGGACTGCAGGACAGCACTTTCTTTGATTACACGTTTGCAAACTGTGATGAAACGCACCCTTGCGCCCAATATGCACGCCGCTATGCAGAGAATTTTGCAGAATTTCAGAAAAACGGGCAGGGGTTATTGTTCTGGGGCAACGTAGGAACGGGCAAGACATTCCTTGCGGGCTGTATTGCCAATGCGCTCATGGAGAAGAATATCCCTGTGCTGATGACAAGTTTCCCGAAACTGTTAAATGCACTCGGAGGGTTATACAGCGGCGAAAAGAATGAGTACCTGAAAAGCCTGAACCAGTACAGGCTTCTTATCATTGACGATTTAGGCGTGGAACGTGACACTCCCTATGTGCTGGAAACAGTTTATCTTGTGATTGATGAACGCTACAAAAGCGGGAAACCGTTTATCATTACAACAAACCTGTCACTGGAAAAACTGCGCAATCCGGCAGATTTGGAACATGGGCGTATCTATGACCGCATCATGGAGAGGTGTGTTCCTGTTGCTTTTTCAGGGAAAAATTACCGGACAGACAAAGGAAGGAAGAACATGGAGAATGCTGCGGGCATTTTAAAGCATGAAACAGTGTGAAATGCTGTACGGTTCTTGAATTTGCAATGAAAAAATGATATGATAAAACCACAAAAAAGAAAGGAATAACACATGGCAAATATATATGATGGAGCGTTCCGTACAATCTTAAATGACTGCCGGAAACTGATTATCCCTGTAATCAACGAGATTTTCGGGGAAACATATACAGGGGACGAAGAAATCCGTTTTTTCCCAAATGAACATTTTTTAGACCAGCAGGATGAAGCGGACAAGGAACGGATTACAGATACGAATTTTACGGTTTTCGGGAAGATACCGAAGAAATACCATGTTGAGTGTGAAAGCAGCCTGCCGGATGGAAGAATCACCATAAGGCTTTTTGAGTATGATGCGCAGATAGCACTTGATGAGGGCGAGGTTACGGAGGAAACATTGACTGTGACATTTCCCAATACGGCGGTTCTGTATCTTCGGACATACAAAAAGACACCGGACAAAATGAAATATGTGATTGTCACACCGGGTGGAACGGTTCAGTATGATGTGCCGATTATGAAAGTACAGAAATATACGCTTGACGATATTTTTGAAAAACGTCTGCTGATGCTGATTCCGTTTTACATTTTTTCACATGAGAACAGCTTTCCGGAGTATAATAGTAACGAGCAGAAATTGGAAAAACTGAAAGCGGAATATCAGGGTATCTTGGAAAGGCTTGATGGACTGGAACAGCAGGGAGTGATCGGGGCGTTTGACAAACGCACAATCATAGAGCTTTCCGGTAATGTGATTAAAGAAATCGCACAGAAATATGAGAATGTGCAGAAAGGCGTAGGTGATATAATGGGCGGAGCATTGATTGAAACAAGTGCAAGAAGATTAAAAAATGAAGCTGAAAATGAAACAAAAAAGGAAACAGCACTTAGGATGTTGCAAGATGGGGAACTATCAATTGATAAGATTGCAAAATATTCTGGTCTTAGAGTTGAAGATGTGGAGCAGCTTGCGGGACTTCAGACAGTGTGAAATAGAATAATATTTTATGTAGTAGATAATTGTAGGGAAATAAATGGAATGAAGATAAGAGATATAGAACTTAGTATAATTGTAACGGAGTTTTTGTGAGTAATACAGATGTTTTCATTTTGCAAACACAAGTATAAATCATATATGATAAATTGGGGCTGCCTGAGGATATATTGTGAAAATTATATCTTTTCGGCAGCTCCTTTGTCGGTAAATTTTTTTATAAATTCAGTAAGTCAGAATATATTTTTCTTCTTGCAGTATTAGATTTATTAGTGAAACTCACGTTATTGTACCATTCTATTAAGTTATCTTTTTGCTTATCAGTAATTTTATCTTGATGGTAAACAAAATATCCTAACAGATAATTTATGTAGTCAGCACGGTTATGTTTTTTTAAATCATTATCTTCAATAAATTGAAGTGCTTTATCTAAAGCATTTAACGTTATTTTAAAACATTGTTGAAGTTGTTCTGGTTTTAATTTGCAAAGTTGTGAATCTTTTGCATCTGATGACATAGGCGAAAAATTATTTGAATGTTTATCAGAGTAAAGTAGTTCATACGAAGGATTTAAAGCGGCAATTGGGTATGAAACATGGGTTTTTTGAGGTTTAAAATAGTCATAACCAAATTCGCCCACTTTATTACCATATGGATGTATATACTGGGTATATATATCAAGTCCATGAGCCTTTAATTTTGAAAATTTCATTTGGATAACACTAACTTGACTTCCTGCGTTGTTTAAAACTTCAAACCAAGTAATTTGTTCATCTTCTGAGAGGTCAGTGGCAAAGTTGATTGTGTACTGATAGGTCTTAATTTTACCTCGAATTTGCAAGAGTGAACTAAGGACTTCTGAAAGTGCACTATGTTGATTTGTATAATCAATTAATACAGATTCATCTTTGTTAAGTAAGATTCCAACGGGAATTTGATTCCTGCGAATGCTTTCAGAATTTATAACAAATTCCCCTTTTCCTAAATCTAAAACAACATTTTTTAAGTCGGGATGATTGCAATAAGCTTTATAATTAGTGGTCAATCGTTGTTGTCCATCTACAACGGACATTTGACCTCTCAAAATATTGGGTAATAGTTCTCGGTCAACAAAAGAAACTTGAGGAACAGCATATTCAGGGTCTGTATTGTTGATGATGTTTATAGAAATAGCTGATATTGGTGATTTGTTTAAAAGTTGGTAATTAAGTAATTCAATGCACTTTTTTAAAGTCCAACTTAGATCCCTTTGATACAAGGGTAATGTTAGTTCATTCTTTTCTATGTTTTCACAAAGCGTGAAAATATAGTCCTGTCTACTGTTTTTTGTAGGGTTTAGATTAGTAGCAGTTATTAATTTTTTGTTAATATTCATACAATTTCCTTCCTGCTGCTAAAAATAGCAGCCATATATTATTTTAACAAATATAATACTTTTGCATAAAATTGTCAAGTGCAGCTACAATAATATTGAATCAAAGAGAATTTATATTTGTTAATAAGATATTAGGCACTTAAAGATAATTTTTGCGAACAGTGGTAAATTTGGGGGCTGTTTATATAGGTTAAATGTTAAAGGATAAGGGTATGACAGGGAAAATAACCAAAATATTATATATTAGATTAATTGATATAGAATAGCTTATAAGTATTTAGATAGTGCAAGACAAAATGAGAATATTATAAAATGATTTAAAAGCAGAGAAATATCTAATTATTCAAATTTATTTCTCTGTTTTTTGTGGCATTTTTCAGAAACTTGTGGATATGGCAGCACCAATAAGTCCATATCCTTGTACAGCGTCAGGGCAATTACGGAAAATGGAAAGGATTAAGATTATGGATAATGTGACAGGTAATTGCACCAGTGCAAAAGCAGATATTACAGTAAAAACGGTTTTTGACGGAAAACAGAGCGGACAGCAGGCATTTATGAAGCTGATACAAAGGCAGTACCGCATCAATGGAACTGATGCACAAAATATTGATATTGACAAATCAGTATACAATATTGACAAAACACAATATACAGGCTATACTAAAGACAGTGAAGCAAATGTTGGCGGTACAACTGTTGGTTTTGCGGAAAACGGAGGACAGCATGATGGATTCTAATTTCGCAGCATTACAGCAGCTTCACAGCAGTTTACGGGTTGCCATATATTGCAGGCTCTCAAAGGACGATAACCTTGACGGTGAAAGCGCAAGCATACACAACCAGCGTGATATGCTGGAAACATGGTGTCAGGAGCATGGTTTTACCGTTGCGAGTGTGTACGCTGATGCCTCTGGTAAAATAGGACTAAATCAGAAAACCTTTTCAGCAAGGGGGGGTACTGATATAGTCCTATTTTTATTTTGGAAAAAAGGAGGTAAAGATGAAAACAAAGGAATTAACCATTTATAAGGGGAGAGGAACTAATTACAACCTCCCACAAATCGTTTTACAAGGTCAATGGTTAGAAAATATTGGTTTTTTCATTGAAAACAAGGTGACAGTTACCTATGAGCAGAACAGGATTATCATTAGCAACAAGACAACTGAACAAATAACAAATAACAGTAAGCAGCATATGGCAGATACAGAAATGGCTGTTTGTGTAAGGAAGCCGACTTTGGAAGCTCTGTTGCTTTTGGACTTATGCTGTCCAGATTCATCCAC
>ERZ778510.1192-NODE-1192-length-17484-cov-6.758047_pt1 | contig 17484 bp, 17 predicted proteins | sample MGYA00510348_ERZ778510 | MGnify/ENA primary metagenome ERZ778510 (study PRJEB29527, sample SAMN07138969) | mouse gut metagenome | material: feces | host: mouse | place: China:Nanjing | collected 2016-01-25 ... | reverse complement strand
GAGAAAAAAAGAAAAAAGGCGTAAACCTAAGATAATTCTTAAGTTCACGCCATTGGCCGCCATCAATCGGCTTTTTTTCGATAGGCTTTTACGATCTCGCCAACATACATCGTATGAAAATCACGTTTCGGATAATTGAAATCGACCAGATCACGATCGGTAAATCCTTCTTCGAGCAGCGGCGCGTGATAAAGGACGTGACAGAACAGCACGAGCTCTGCTTCCTTGAAATAAGTCATCTTTCCGTCGAAAACTGGTGTAAGGCCAGCTTCTGCGATCTTGTTTCCGTCACGCCCGGAACGTGATCCCAGAATCCCAAGGGCCTTTTTATGCTCTTTCGGAAGCAGGCATAAAGTGAAGCTTTTCTCCCGGTCTATGAATGTTTTCGTATAGCGGGAAGGTCTTACAAAACACGTGGCGACCGGCAGCCGGTTGGCGTGTGTTTCTCTTTCCCACAATGTTCCGATCTGTCCCCAGGCGATCGTCATCGCATTGTATCCTTCTTCTTCATTTCCGGCAGTCAGTGCCATCCAGTCGCTTCCAAACATTTCAACCGGTTTAATTTGCAGGTCTTTAGGATCCAGCTGTTCAAACATGTTCATTCCTCCATTTCTGTAACGATCATTCATCGTCTGTTGTTTCGTATCCTCTTTCATTGTATTGGTTTATCGGGTGCGGACAAGTACGCACTTTTTTGTGCGTCCGTATGGCTGAAACCGGTTTCTCGTTTTCATTTTCTGTTGCCTTTTCCTTCTCTTTTTCGAACATTGTTCGAAGATCTGCAGGCCAGCTTCTGCATTTTGACCGGATATCTTATATTGAAACCAGCAGGAAAAGGAGCATGTCTATGGAAAACACGAAAATGAGAACACAACCCGTATCGAAACTGCTGTGGTCGCTGGCTATCCCGGCCATCTGCGCCCAGCTCGTCACGCTGCTTTATAATCTGGTGGACCGTATTTTTATCGGTCAGATGGAAGACGGCATGCTGGCGATGGCAGCCATCGGGATCTGCACGCCTGTCATCACGATCATCACGGCCTTTACCCATTTGTTCGGGCGCGGGGGCGCTCCTCTGGCAGCGATCCAGATGGGCCGCAACAACACGAAAAAAGCAGAAGACTATTTAGGAAATTCTTTTGCTGCCCTGATCCTGACCTCGGTTACGACCATGGTCGTTGTCTTCTGTTTCAAAAAATCAATTTTATACTGGTTCGGTGCAAGCGATGCCACCCTGCCTTTTGCACTGGATTATTTGTCAATCTATATTGTTGGAACACGATTCATTCAGCTGACGGTCGGAATGAACGACTATATCACGACCCAGGGATTTGCCAGAACAGCTATGATCACGACCATGACCGGCGCTCTGTGCAATGTCGTGCTGGATCCGCTCTTCATCTTTGTTTTTAAAATGGGTGTGCGTGGTGCTGCGCTGGCCACTGTGCTGGCGCAGATGATTTCCTTTCTGTGGGTCATGCGCTTTCTTTTTGGACGGCAGACCCGCCTCCATCTGTCGTTTCGAACGATACGTTTTCAGCCCGGACTGCTCAAAGAGATCGTCGGGCTTGGTGCCTCGCCATTTTTCATGAGCCTTTCCGAAGGCGTTCTGGTCGTATGTTTCAACACCCAGGCGCTTAAGCTGGGTGGCGATGTGGCTGTCAGCGCGATCGCCATTCTCTTTTCGCTGTTCCAGTTTCTGCTGCTTCCTGTCGAAGGCGTATCTCAGGGGGCCCAGCCGATCTTAAGCTACAATTACGGGGCCCGGCAGTATGACCGGGTCATGGAAACGATCCGGCTTTCCCTGAAAACGACACTGGCATTCACGATGCTGGCGACGTGTTCCATCGTCCTTTTTCCAGGCTTTTTTATCCGGCTGTTCGGCAGCGATCCGGATCTGATCCGGCTTGGTTCGCCGATGCTTCAGATCTATATCGGCGGATGCTTCGTGCTTGGTGCCAATTCCACGTTCCAGCAGACGTACAATGCGTTAGGAGAAGGAAAGTGTTCATTCTTTTTCGCCTTTTACCGCAAAGCGATCCTGCTCATTCCGCTTATTTACATTCTTCCGGCCATGACGGGCCTGGGGATCTTCGGTCTCGTTCTGGCCGAGCCGGTATCGGACCTGCTCACCACGTTCACGAACGCGCTCTATTTCCGGACATTTATTCATAAAAAGCTTGAGGAACAAAACGTTTCTGAATTCACCAGTCAAAAGGAAGCAAAAATCTGAACACAAAAAAGCGGCTCATACCGCTTTTTGTATTATCGTCTTATGTTAGTCCAGATCTTCCCCGTTGGAAGCGATGACCTTTTTGTACCAGTCGAACGAATCCTTTTTATGCCGAGCTCCTTCTCCTGTACCGTCGTCCTGATAGTCGACATAGATGAATCCGTACCGTTTGTGCATCTCTCCGGTCGATGCCGATACCAGGTCGATGCATCCCCATGGCGTATAGCCCCACAGTTCCACACCGTCGATATTGATCGCATCATCCATCGCTTTGATGTGGTCGCGCAGATACTCGATATGCGCCTGGTCATGGATCACATTTCCTTCTTCCAGGATGTCCTGTGTTCCGACACCATTCTCTACGACCATCAGCGGTTTCTGATAGCGGTCATACATGATGTCCAGCGCGTACCGCAGTCCGGTCGGGTCGATCTGCCATCCCCAGTCCGACGCCTTCAGGTACGGGTTCTTGAATCCCATCGACATGTTTCCGATCGACGATTCGGCCGCATCCGATTTTTCTGCCGCACAGTTCGTCATATAGTACGAGAACGAAATGAAATCGACCGTTCCTTTTCTCAGTGTTTCTTTTTCCTCTTCGCTCAGACGGATGTCGATGCCTTCTCTTTCGTATTCCTTGAGCTTGTATGCCGGATAATAGCCTCTGGCCTGCACATCGCAGTAGAACCAGTTTGTATTCATTTCCTTCCAGCATGCCATGATGTCGTCCGGATTGCATGTCAGCGGATAATACACCATGAACCCGATCATGTTGCCCACTTTATTGTTCGCATCGATCTGGTGGAGAAGCTCGACAGCTTTCGCGCTGGCGATCAGCTGATTCTTTCCTGCCACCGCGATCTTCTGCGGATCGGTCGATGGAACGCCTGCGCCCATCCAGCCGCCATGATCGAGCGTGTTGATCTCGTTGAAGGTCAGCCAGTATTCCACTTTGCCTTTGTACCGTTCGCCCACTACGTTCACATATCGCATGAAGGCGTCGATCGTTCTTTCATCGGTCCAGGATCCCCATTCATTAGTCAGTCCCAGCGGCGTTTCATAATGAGAAAGAGTAACGAGCGGTTTGATGCCGTATTTGAGGCATTCGTCGAATACATTGTCGTAAAACTGCAGGCCGGCTTCATTCGGCTCTTCTTCAAGACCCGTAGGAAAGATGCGGGACCAGTTGATGGAAAGGCGGTATGTTTTGAATCCCATTTCGGCAAACAGGGCGATATCTTCCTTGTAGCGATGGAAACCGTCTACGGCCTCATGGCTTGGATAATCGTACTCTTCAAAAACGCCGAACACGGCATCTTCCGGCGCGTTGAGGGTGAACATTTCATCCGCGTGGATCTGTCCGTCAGCTGTTCTGTAGGTTACGTAACGGGCTTTTTCGCGCGAACCTCTCGTTACGACATCGGCTGCCGAAGGGCCTTTGCCGTCGACGTCCCATCCGCCTTCATACTGATTGGCAGCGACGGCGCCGCCCCATAAAAAATCTTTTGGAAAGCTCATCTTCATTTCCTCCTTCTTTTCTTTTATTGTAAAAATGAAAGCGCTATTAATCAACGGATATTTCCAACTTGTTACATTGTTTCCTGATATCCATGAATACAAAAGGAAAAAGAGAACTTCTGTTCCCCTTTTCCGTGTACAGGAGATCGAGCTTATTTCTGCTTGTGTTTCTTCGATACGAACAATCCGGCAGCTGCGATCATCAGAGCGCTCAGGACAGATCCTTTTTTCTGAATGGCAATGCCTGTATCCGGCGAAGTTTTCATGCTGTCCTCTTTTCCTGTTTCTTTTGCTGCGGTCGAAATCACCGTGTCTTCTTTCAATTGTTCATTGGCTTTGTTTTCGTCCTCTTTTTCTTCAGGATCTGCCGGCTCTTCCGGCTGTACCGGTGCTTGAGAATTTCTGAAGTTGACCGAAAGAACGTTCAGCTCATCGCGGTCGCTCAAGCCGCTCTTCATCATTTCCGCCATCCGCTCCGGTGTGACGACTTTTCCGTTTTCAACGATCACAAGACCGCTCCAGTTCGGATCTTTGGCAAGCTGCGTTTTGGCATAGTTGCATGCTTCCAGCAGCCAGTTGGCAAATTCCGGCGTATTCAAATACGGAGTATGTGCGCCGATAATGTATTCCAGACCATTCTTCTGGATGAAATCGATCGTCTTCTTTGCCCCGCTGATCCACGAATCGAGCTGGGCTGCGCCTGCGGTCGTGCCGCCAAGATGGATCTGGGCTCCCAGCGTATCGCCGGAGTACTGGATCTTGTTTTTGAGGTCCGCAAACTGTCCGCCAGCTGGCGTGTGCTCGTCGATGATCTGGTTGAACACGAACGGAATACCGTCGAATTCTAAAGTGAATCCGTCTTTCATATTCGTAAGACGATCCGGATCGACAGAGGCGATGACGTCTTTTCCGTCGACCATCGTATGCGGTTCACCGTCCGGCCAGTATACATGGATAATGTTTTTCAGAACAGGATCGGCCAGGAGCGAAACGAGATTGTTCACATGATCGCCATGCATATGCGTGAACAGGATATTCAGCTTTTCGCATCCCGGTACCAGTTCCCGGGTGATATTGCCTCCAAGACCGAGCAGCTGCCTGAGTAGGTCGGCCAGCACATTTTCGCCATAGAAATCGACATCGATCATCAGCGCTTCTTTGCCGTCCGCGCTAATATAAAGCATCGGGTTTTCAAGATCTGTATTGCGGAGCATATACCATTTTCCGTTGGAATCATCGCCCGGTTTTTTCATATCGATCACGAAGAAGTTGGAGTATTTGTTGGCTACTTCTTTGTTTGAGAGTCCATTTGTCACAGAATCGGGCATCACCGCCTGAATGATCGTATCGCCTACCAGCTCGTATCCCCACCAGCCATGAGAATCGATATGGAATTTCAGGGACGCTTTTTCATCGCCCGCCACGACATCCAGACCGCCACGCAAGTCTTCCTTTTCAAACTTTTCAGAATTATAGACCGAATCCCAGTCGTATTTGATCCCGGCATTTACGTCAAAACTGTTGATCTTATCGAGCAGTGCGAGCATGTCGTTCACGTTTTCTTTCGTGATCACATTGCCGGTCGCGTCCTTAAAAACCGCATTCTGATTTGTCGGATCATCCATCAGCTGAAGGACCTGTTTGACATCCGAATAGTAGGCCAGGAAATTATAGTAGCTTGATCCGGTCGTATTGCCCGCACCATTGATCTCCTTGCCCGGGATCACGACATCTTTCAATGCGACGTCGAGCGTCACTTCCACCTTCTGCGTAGCCGGATCATCCGTAACCAGACCGGATACCGGATCGCCCTGGATCTCTTCCACATTATCGATCGGGTTTTTATCCGGTCTTTTTTCCGGATTCGGTTCCGGCGGTGTCGGCATTATCTCTGTCGTGCCGTCCGGCTGCGGCACGGCCACATCCAGGCTTTCGTTCGTCTTATTCTGATCGGCTTCGATCGTTCCCAGTGAAGCCTGCGATTCTTCTGTACTGATTTCCGTATTCATTGGATCATCCAACGCGAATGTCTGCGAATGTCTCGATCTGCCCGTCTGAACTATCAGGCACTGCCTGCACATCATCATTGGCCAGAACAACCATCCCTGACATCGCAGCCACGGCGATCGCGCCTGCAGGAACGGCTGCCGCTTTCAATAATTTCTTCTCCTTCATAAAATCCTCCTCATATCTCTTGTGTTGTCTTCAGTATAAGATTGAATTGAAAGCGTTTCCATTTTTAAAAAGCAGTATGGGTTCATTATATGAACCGCCGTATAAAACATTTAATACAAAAAAAGCACCTCATCCAGCGAGGCGCAGAAGTTCGAGCAGAACGAGGTCGAGAAACAGAAGATAGAGCACATTCATATATTCGTTGCTGCAAAGCCTGGGCAATCGGATCTTTTCCATCACATTCGGCAATGTCCGATCAGAACTTGTGATCAGGAAGAACCGCTCATGACAGCGGCTGATCGTAGCACACGCATCATACGCCGACTCGATCCACCGGCCTGAAAAAGTGATCAACGCATGTACACCCTCCTGACTCTTCAGCGTTTCGCAGTTTTCGAAACCCTGATGAAAATAGACCGGATATCCAAGCACACAGGCATCTTCAGCAAATGAAAGGCTCAGCGCCAGCGGAAATGCCGCCCCGTACAAATGGATCCTTCGGCCTATCTAGATGTGCTTTGCGAACTGATAAGCATGAAAAACAAGTTCCTTCACCATCTTTTCGCTGGTCACAAAAACATTTATCTTCTCTTTCAGATCTTCGACCGACAGCATTTTATATTTCTCGGCAAGCTGCATTCGTCTCGTTTCGATCGTGAAGCGAAGCATTTTTTTAAACAGCGAAAAGCTCGATATTCCAAGGGTCTGGCAAAATTTGAGCACCGATCCGGAAGAAACAAAGCATGCTTCGGCAAGCTTCTGTACGCTCATCGTACAAACTTCTTACGGGTTTGTGACCGTATATAAAGCGATCGAACGCAGCGCATCATCATGCATCGAATCAAAAACGATTTCATAGATCATCGAAAGAACAGTGTTCATCGTTCTGCCTCCTTCATCAGGTTCCGGGCAAGGATCTCATCCAGTTCAATAAGATAAGGGCGTACGAAACGACGGTTTTCAATTTCCAGCCGGATCTGCACGAATTCCGGATGCATTCCGGAAGTCTGTCTCGACAAATAAAATTTACGGCCTTTTGACTGCAGGATCCGCCCGTAACTGAATATGGCCTATTCACTATATACTCCATGAAGAAGATCGAGCCGGATGTTCGCATCCAGATGAATATATACGTCGCATTCATCGAGCTGCTCTAGCTTTCTGCAAGCCAGGCTCAGATCCCAGTCGCTGCAGATTTCGACCTGTTTGCCAAGAAGAGAAAGCACCTTTATCGTGTCCGTCAGCAGATGGATCTGCGAAAAATCGCCATTGAACACGATTTGACGCGCCGAAAGCAAGGCCATCACCATCAAATTGACATCCGGCATCACAAACCGGTATGCAGAAGAGCAAAGCCAGGACGGAATGTACCGTTTTTCCTCTTCCAGCACTTCCATAAGCGCCTGAAAGCTCGAAAACCCGCCCTTTGCGCAAAAACGATACAAGGTCGCTTTGGAGATCCCGTTCTTTTCGCCAAATTCTTTGGCACAATGCACAGTATGGACATCGCTCTGCAGCAGCACCCCGGCAATCTGCGCTTCCGATGTGCCTGACCAGCCCTCTTTAAGCACAAACAGCCTTTCCGTCACCTACATATGATCCCTTTCTTCTTTCACCTATTTTATCAGCGAAAGCGCTTTCTTTCTACAGAAAAAGGAATCAATTCATTGTGATCGATTCCTTTTTTTCTATTCTTTCAAACTCGATCTGATAACCCATATCCGTTCCAAGCTCGTTTGGCAGAAAGATCCCTGCTTTCATCAGTGCGTTTCCAGAAAATAATTTTCCATCAGCTTTACGACGATACCATCCGTTTTCTTCAAGACCCTGCAGTACGACATGCGGCTTTTTCGCGTTCGGCCGATGCTCGAACACAACAGCCTGCACAAGCACCTTTCTTTTATCTTTCGATACAAAAGACCACGCACACACGTTTTGTGTATTCGGATCGGTCAAACGATAATAATCGCCTTCACAGATCAGTTCCTGTTTTCTGCGATAATCAGCGATCTGCCTGATCACTTCCTCTTTTTCTTTTTCATCCAATGCAGAAAGATCCAGTTCGTATCCGAACGTTCCTGCCATAGCCACGACTGCGCGCGTGCGAAGAGAAGTCACCCTTCCGCTTTGATGATTTGGAACGGCTGAGACGTGAGAACCGGTCGCACTGATCGGATAAAAGAAGCTCGTTCCATACTGGATAAAGCAGCGGTTGTGAGCGTCCGTATCATCAGAACACCAATACTGCGGAAAATAGTGAAGCATGCCCGCATCGAAGCGGCCTCCTCCTCCAGCACAGCCTTCGAACAGCACATCTGGAAAACGGGAGGTCAAACGATCAGCCAGATCATAGACTCCAAGCATATACCGGTGCAGCATTTCACCTTGTTGCACCGGAGACAATGAAGGAGAATAGAAGTCGCTGATAGATCGGTTCATATCCCACTTGATATAATCGATGCCGTTTTCTTCGATCAAATGCGCAAACACATTTTCAAGATGATCGATTACTTCTGGGTTGGCCATATCCAGCACGAGCTGATACCGGCTTCTTGCCGGATACCGGTTTGGCGAGCGGAGCACCCATTCCGGGTGTTCATGATGCAGATTTGATTTTTCCGAAATCATTTCCGGTTCAATCCATATTCCGAACTGCATATCCATCGCATGGATCCTGTCGACCAGCTGTTTTAAAGGCATGCGCAGTTTTTCTTCATTTACCATCCAGTCTCCCAGGCTCGAATCATCATCATGGCGATTTCCAAACCAGCCATCATCCAGAACAAAGAGATCGATCCCAAGGTCATGGGCGGTTTCTGCGATCTCAAGAAGTTTTTTGCCGTCGAAATCAAAATATGTCGCTTCCCAGTTATTGATGAGGATCGGGCGCTTTTTATGAACAAACTCCGAACGGATAACGTGCTCCCGGATAAATTCATGATACTGCCGGCTCAATTGTCCCAGCCCGGCTTCCGTAAAAGAAAGGATCGCTTCTGGAGCAGTAAATTTTTCTCCCGGCAGAACTGTCCATTCGAAATGTTCTGTTCCCAGCCCGATCGCAGCCCGAAGCTGATCCAGCTGATCTTTTTCCACCTCTGCAAGGAAACTTCCAGAATAGACGAGAAGCATTCCATAAGCGTCTCCTGAAACTTCTGTCGTGTTTTTTCTGGCCAAGATAAGGCCCGGATTATGCTGATGAGAAGACTGTCCGCGCCGGGAACCGATCGAAAAGGCACCATGATCCACCGATGTCCGTTCCATCATTCTTTCCATTGCATGCCGGCCATGAAAATGGATCACCTCATATTCGTTGTCTGGCAGATCGAGGCAAGCACTCATCACTTTATGGATACGAAGCGGGAAAAAAGTCAAATTGCGTATGATGACTGCCCGTGTGATGATATTTTCTTCTTCGAACACTCCATAGAGCAGATCGACGTAAATGTCATATACCGTATCTTTCATCGTGATTTTCAAGGTCTGGACCTTTCCCTTTCCTTCAAAAGATGCCGGCAGACCGGATAGCTCATATTTATTATCCGTTACTTCATAGGAATGATAGCGCAGATCCAGAGCACATGAACCGTCGCGGACAGAAACAGACAGCGCCGGAAGCCGAAAGTCTGAAATTCCTCCTCCCGGATATTCGAGCAGTCTGTCATTCAGCGAGTACAGACGGCTCCTTTCTGTATCCCATAAATTCGCCGAAAAGCTGATTTCCGGATAATCTTCGATATAACTCATATCCATGCTGGTTTTTGCCCCGTACCACGTATGATTCAGCACACCATATTCGTCAATTTTCATCTGATACAATGAATTATTTGTACTTAATGAAAACAGATGATCTTTTACTTCAATTGCCATGTTGTTTCTCCTTATCAATTCATTCCATGTTTTAAAGGAAGAACAAACAATTGTCAACATTTTTTTAGTAAATACAATGATATATTTACTAATATTTTCGATTTTCTATACGGTACTGTTTCGGCGCCTTATTGTAGATCGATTTGAACGCTCTGGAAAAATGCAGCTGGTTTTCATATCCGACCTGCGCAGAAATTTCGGAAATTTTCAGATCTGTCATCTGGAGAAGACCGGCAGCCTTTGTCATACGATATTGAAGAAGGAATTGTACTGGCGCCTTCCCGGTCACTCTTTTAAACAGCTTGCTGAAATATCCCCGGTTGATTCCAAGCGCCTGCGAGATCTGTTCGATCGTAATATCCTCGGCATAGTGGTTTTCGATGAACGATATAGCTTCGCGCACATAAAAATCAGCAAGAGAGTTTGTGGGCCGTACAATCGGATGACTTGCCGAACGAATGTACAGATCAAAAAACAAATACAGATGCCCGATAATCGAAAAACTCGATCCTCCGCTTTTCTGATGCAGAATAAAGTCGATCTCCCGCACCATAGCCTCCCGGTTTTTCTGATCACCAGAACGATAAACCGGATCATCAACTGTAATATGTGCCAGATCCAGGGCGGCCTGAACACGCAATCCGTCAAATTCGATCCATGAATACTTCCACGGATCTTTGTCATCGGCAAAATAGGTAGTGATCTGGCCTGGAAAGATCAGAAATCCCTGTCCTGCATGGATAGGATATGTCTGATTCTTTCCTTTGCGGTCGGGTGCGATCAGCGTTCCTTTTCCTTCATGCACATAGTGAAACAAGTAATGATTGCGGGCAACCGGACCGAATATATGTCCCGGTTCGCAGGATTCCTGTCCGCATTGGTAAAGCCCCAGATCAATATAGTTTTCATTCGGAAAAATATTAAAAATTACGTCGCCCATATTTGTAAGCCCTTTCTTTCGATATATCATAATGTAATCTTACTTTAAGTATAAACGGAAAACATTATATTTTGGTATATTTCTTGTCACTTTATACCATTTTATGACGTAAATCTTCATGTTACGATTTTATCAGCAAATAAGGAAAGGAGATTTTTATGAACACATTTCAAAAGGCCGCGACATCCGTTCTTCTGTCTTTTCTTGCTTTATCCTTAAGCGGATGCGGTAATGCAGAACAAAGCAGCATTCCCGAAATCGAGATTCTCTCCTACAAGCGGGAAGCTGTTGACGTCATGAACGAAATTGAAGACCTGTTCAATTCGACCCACGACGATGTCCGCCTGAAAATCAGCAGTCCAAACGAAGCGATGACGATCCTGAAAACACGTCTTATTCGTGACGACTATCCTGATATCGTCGCGATCGGAGGCGATATCAATTATTCTAATTTTCTGGATGCCGATCTATTTATGGACATATCCGACCTGCCAGCCCTCTCTGATGTTAAACCAGGATATCTGGATATTGACAAACAGCTCGAACTCGTAGAAAAGGAAGGAACGTACGCCCTGCCTTATGTTGCGAATGCTGCCGGCATTCTCTACAATAAAGATCTTTTTGATCAGTACAACTGGAAGATCCCGGCAACATGGGACGAATTCATTCAGTTATGCCAGGATATTCAGAGCAAAGGACTGACACCGCTTTATTTTGGATATAAGGACACGTGGACAACACTGGCGCCATGGAACGCTCTGGCTGTCGATCTGGTCGATGCCGATATCTGCGCTCAGGTCAACAAAAATGAAGCTGCATTTGCTGACGCGTACAAAGATGTGGCACGCAAGCAGAAAGAACTTCTCAAATATTGCCAGCCCAATCCCTACGCTTATTCCTATACGGATGCAGCAACCGCTTTTGCGAACGGCGAAGCAGTCATGTGGCCAATCGGCAGTTATGCGATCAGTCAGGTTCAAAGCGTAAATCCAGATATGAACATCGATTCCTTCGTCATGCCCGGAAGCAATGTTCCGGAAGAAAATATTCTTAATTCTGGTATTGATGTGCAATTCTCGGTTCTTGAAAACTGTCCGGACAAAGAAGCTGCTTATGAGGTCCTGGATTTTCTTTACTCGGATGAAGTACTCAACATGTATCTGGAAGATCAGGGCGGTATCGCCACAAAGAAAGGCGATTTCCCGATCATGGAATATTTAAAGGGTATGGAAACGTATATTCTTTCTGGTCAGGTAGCTGACTATCAGGACCATCATTATCCGACCGAAATGGCCGTCGATGCGATGATCCAGACATATCTGCTCGATGAAAAAGAAGACGCGCTCGAAACGTTCCTGAACAAATTTGATTCAGACTGGCAGCGTTACAATCGCGATGTGATCGAACGACTGCGAAAGGAGGAATAACATGAAAAAGAAAATGTCAAACCGCACGAAAACTTATTTGCTTATTTTGGTCCCTGCTCTAATCCTGTTCATCCTGTTCAACACATGGCCCATGATCAACGGACTGATCTACAGTTTCACCAACTATAAAGGATATGGAAAATTTGACTGGGTCGGGCTACGTAATTATACCGATCTGTTTCAGGATGGACGTGTATTGAAGAGCTATTTGTTTACCTTTAAATATGCGATCTGCGGAACGATTCTTGTCAATATTCTTTCCCTGCTGATGGCCTTGGCCCTCAACGCAAAGATCCGGTTCAAATCGGCGCTGCGCGGTATTTATTTTGTGCCGAATATCCTTGGCGGGCTTGTTATCGGTTATATTTTCAGCTTCTTCTTTACTTATATCCTTCCGTATATTGGTGAAGCATGGAACATCGGATGGCTGAAGAATTCGATCCTCGCCTCCCCTGCCTATGCATGGATCGGTGTATTGATCGTCGGAGTATGGCAAGCCGTGGCAATGACCACCATTATATATATATCCGGTTTGCAGACGGTACCAGGCGATGTGTATGAGGCAAGCCGGATAGATGGCGCAAGCAAATGGACCGAATTCTGGAAAGTGACTTTCCCTTTGATCATCCCGTTTATCTCGATCAACTTTGTTTTAACAACAAAAAACTTCCTGATGGTATTTGATCAGATCATGTCTTTGACGAATGGCGGACCAGCCCAGTCTACAGAATCGATCTCGTTTCTGATCTACCGAAACGGGCTTGACGGCGGTCAGTTCGGATTCCAGAGCGCCAACGCATTCGTATTCTTTCTTGTGATCGTCGTCATTTCTGTTGCGCAACAGCTCATCACTGGCAAGAAGGAGGAACAGTTATGAGCAAAAAAGTCAAAGAAAATAAACATACGAACTGGCTGCTTACGATCGTACTCATTTTAGGGACGCTGACCGTTTTCTTCCCGTTGTACATGGCTTTGGTCATTGCATTTAAAAAGCCTTCCGAAATGACAAACAATGTTGAAGGGGCGCTTGGATTTCCGAAAGAACTTGGCTTTTCCAATTTTTCAAAAGCTATGGAAGTAACTGATTTCTGGAATACATTAGGCAATTCTCTTCTGATCACAATATCGACGATCATTCTTGGAATTATCCTTTATTCGCTGGTCGGTTATGTGCTAGGACGCACAACGGCCAAATCAAAACATTTCAAGCTGATCTATCTCTATATCATTTCAGGAATGTTTGTCCCTTTTGCGATTTTGATGATGCCTCTCGTTAAAGAAACAGCACAGCTCCATCTTGGAAACCAGCTTGGCGTCATCCTGCTCTATCTTGTATTTTATATGCCAATGAATGTCATGCTATATGCAGGATATATGAAAAATATTCCAGAAACAATGGAAGAAGCGAGCATGGTCGACGGAGCGAATACCTGGAAAACCTACTGGAAAGTCATCTTTCCAATGATGAAGCCAATGCATGCGACCGTCGCCATCATGACCGCTCTGGGAACATGGAACGATGTAATGACACCGCTTGTCATCATGTCCGGTACCGGGATTAATACGCTGCCAATCGCTCAGCTTAATTTCCAGACTGCGTTTGGAACGAATTATAATTTAGCGTTTGCATCCTATATTCTATCTTTGATCCCTATGCTCATATTCTATATTATTTGTCAGAAACAGATTTTAAGTGGCGTAGCAAATGGCGCTGTGAAAGGATAATCAATTATGTCAGAAGTAGTATTAGACCATATTCAGAAAATCTATCCCAATGGATACCAGGCAGTAAAAGATTTCAGCATGACCATTCATGATCGGGAGTTCATCATTTTTGTCGGCCCTTCCGGATGCGGAAAAACGACGACGCTGCGCATGATCGCCGGGCTTGAAGATATCAGCGCAGGAACATTGACTATTGATGGTTCCGTATGCAATAATAAAGAGCCAAAGGATCGCAATATTGCGATGGTTTTCCAGAATTACGCTCTTTATCCCCATATGACAGTTCGCAGGAACATGGAATACCCTCTTAAGATTGCGAAACTTCCTAAAGAGGAGATCGATATGCGCATCGATCACGCAGCCAGAATCCTTGAACTGCAGAATCTGCTGGACCGCAAGCCCAAAGCGTTGTCCGGCGGTCAAAGACAGCGTGTTGCGATGGGACGGGCAATCGTCCGCAATCCGAAAGTGCTGCTCATGGACGAGCCGCTAAGTAACCTGGACGCCAAGCTGCGCGGACAAATGCGAATAGAAATTGCCCGGCTTCACAAGGAACTCGAAACCACAACGATCTATGTTACACACGATCAGACCGAAGCGATGACTTTAGGCGATCGGATCGTTGTAATGAATGATGGAGTGGTCCAGCAGATCGATACGCCTCAAAACTTGTACGAAAAGCCGCGAAATTTATTTGTTGCGACCTTTATCGGAATGCCTGTAATGAATGTTCTGGAAGCACAACTTGATGAGAACGCTCTTGCAGGCCAGGGATTTCGTCTTACGCTTCCTGAATCCTGGAATAAAATCCTTAAGAAAAAAGGGATAAAGCAAGGAAAGAATCTCAAAGTCGGAATTCGTCCGGAAAACCTTTCGATCCGCTTCGAGCCTTCTGAGCAAGGATTGAAAGGGATTCTTGATGTCGTCGAACGGCTAGGAAGCATGACAAATGTTTATATGACCATGGAAAACGGTTCAAAAATCGTTGCCACTCTTCCAGGGGATGTGATCGTGAAAGATAGCGAATCAATTACCTTGATTCCTGATCAGAATGCACTTCATATTTTTGATGCGGACACAGATCTAAGCCTTCTCTATACTGAATAACCTGGTTTTTCAAAGACCTTCAGACACCAGCGATGAAGGTCTTTCTTTATTCATATTCGCGATCTTGTATTTATCTGTGAACGAACTCCCCACCTGTAGAGGTGGGAGTCTTCTTGCCTATAGTTGATAAATCTTTCATAAATCTTTTTAACTTTTCTCTTGTCAAGAACCTGATTCCATGCTAATATAGTTAAGCATTCAGATGGATCCTTAGCTCAGTTGGCAGAGCAACTGACTCTTAATCAGTGGGTCTAGGGTTCGAATCCCTAAGGATCCACCATCTGCAAATGATACGGTCATTCAAACGGATGGCCGTTTTTTTTGTTCGATAAAAAACGTACTCAGCAATCGAATACACTGAATACGTTTTGATCATTCATTCTTTGTATTTGTAAAATCCTTCTCCAGCCTGTACACCCGTTTTTCCCTGATCGATCTTCTCTTTCAGCATAGCCGCCACTTTTTCCATTCCCGGCTGCGCGCTGCTGATATCGTACGCCGTTTTCAGTCCGACCACATCCAGGATCCGGAACGGTCCGTAAGGAGCACCCGTTCCGAGCACCCATGTCTTGTCGATCGTTTCCGCATCGGCGATCCCATTCACAAGAAGAAGCTGGGCTGCGCTCAAAAACGGCACAAGCATGGAATTCAGGATATACCCTGGCTGCTCTTTTTTCAACAGAAGCGGCACCATGCCGATCGATCGTGCAAAATCGGCCACTTCCTCATAAACGGCCGGATCCGTTTCGGCATGTCCCATGACCTCCGCTGTATTGTTGGTCCAGATCGAATTGGCAAAATGCAGGGCCATATAGCGTTTTGGATCTTTCACATAGGAAACAAATGTTCCCGGCACCATGGTCGAAGAATTGGTGACCACGATCGCATCCTCTTTCAGATACGGTTTGATGCTTTCATAAAAAGCGATCTTGGACTGCGGATCTTCGGCAACCGATTCGATGATCAGATCGGCATCTTCAAAAGCAGAAGCCAGATCCAGTTCGAACCGAATGCTTTCTGCCGCTTTTTCGACCTGCTCCTTGAGCTCGTCAATTTTCTCATCCGTGAGATCCTTCAAACCATCCACCATTCCCCGGGGATATCGAGGCGAATCACTGCCGCACAACGGACGAAGCGATTCAAGCGTGGAAAGATAAATCTTTTTCAGCCGTTCGAATTTCGGCTTTGCCCGCTCGATCGATGCGGGGCTGCGAAGCCACACGGTCACATCCTTTCCTTTGAATGCGCTTTGAAATGCGATCTGGCTGCCCAGCACGCCACCTCCGGCAACCACCACTTTTTTGATCATAAAGATCTCCTCTCTTTCTTTTGTCTATCATGGCATGTTTTCAATAGAAAGAGAACTGAAGCGCTTTCAACAAAAAAAAGAAGGCGATGCCATATCACCTTCTATATTCTTCTTTATCCTCTAACGTACCCAGTTGATATTCTGCTCATGGCCGACCGGGTATATGATCAGCTCGGACTGGTCAAGATCCAGATCTTTGGTATGGATCGCATTGATCTGCTGGTTATCGTATGTCGTCCAGTAGAAATCCATCGTATCCAGATTCGCGCCAGCCGTATAATTCGTGATCTCATAGAAACCGTCTTTTTCATGGTTGGCTCCATCGATCTGTTCCACCGTCTGCATGATCCTGAAAAACTGATTGAGCGTGGCAGCATCCGTTTCCTTCGCTTTCGAATTATTCATCATGAACGCCGCGCGGACAAACCGGGACATCGAATCCAGTCCTCCTGGCAATCCGTCGCTGCCCATGCCCGAACTGTAAAATGGCACATCAAGATGCGGAACAATACGGTTTTCCGGGTATTCAGCCGTCAGATTCAAATAATTGGCAAAGTTGACTGCCTGAGCCGGATATTCCGGCGCATTCGCCAGCACATTCAGATCATTCTCATACACGTGAAGACCGGTCGCTGTCCGCTCCACGACAATACTTCCCTTTTTGTCGCAGCAGATCCAGTGCAGCGGCACCGATTTTACTTTTTCATTGAAATCATCCGCTACCAGATTGATCTCAGCCAGTTCTTTCCTGACATCATCCAGATTCCGGCATGAAGAAAGCAGATAAGGGATCAGTTCGAACGAAGTGACATTCTTCTTTCCTTCTTCCAACTCCGTGTTGTATTGGCCGTAATTCGGAAAATTCAGACTGGCAGCCCCTACTCCATATTCGTTCACACCTTCAAAAAACAGCGGATAGCCGTATCCGGTCAGCGCCATCCCGACGATCGCCGAATGAACCGGCATATCTTCCAGATGGCGGAATTTCAAAACATAATTCCGAGGACAAACCGTTACATCATTACCCAGCTTGTACTGCAGATCAAGATTGCGTCCAAAATAGCTGTATTTTCCATTTCTATACAAAACACTCGTACACATAAGAAAACCTCCTTTTCTCCTATTATAGCATTCTCCAGATCTCATATATCCTGATTTGCATTGCTTTTCTTATATCAATCAA
>ERZ778510.1186-NODE-1186-length-17569-cov-4.565319_pt1 | contig 17569 bp, 14 predicted proteins | sample MGYA00510348_ERZ778510 | MGnify/ENA primary metagenome ERZ778510 (study PRJEB29527, sample SAMN07138969) | mouse gut metagenome | material: feces | host: mouse | place: China:Nanjing | collected 2016-01-25 ... | reverse complement strand
GATACAGACCCGTTTCCTTTTTACGATGGAATCTGTGAAGCCTAAATTCAGCAAACTGAATCCGATCAGCGGGATCAAGAACATGTTCAGTCTGAAGAAGGTCGTGGATCTTGTAAAAAATCTGATCAAAATCGCAATTCTGCTGGCTCTGCTTTACAACCTTGTAATCAGCGACTTAAGTCCGATTGCCCGCATGATCGATACGCCGATCTTCCGTTCTGCTACGCAGATGCTGTCGATGGTATTCGAGCTGGTGAAGAAGGTCTGCATTGCTTTTGCGGTGGTGGCGTTCTTTGATTTCCTCTATCAGAGATGGGATTATGAAAATAATCTGAAGATGACCAAGCAGGAAGTAAAAGAGGAATACAAGATGACGGAGGGAAACCCGGAGATCAAGGGAAGAATCCGCAGAATTCAGAGACAGATGGCCATGAGCAGGATGATGCAGAGTGTGCCGGAGGCGGACGTGGTTGTAAGAAACCCTACGCATTTTGCGGTTGCGCTGAAGTATGATCCGGAAAAACACGGAGCTCCTGTCGTACTGGCCATGGGGCAGGATCATCTGGCGTTTCGAATTATAAAGGTGGCAGAAGAACATGGTGTGTCCGTATTGGAAGACCGGCCTCTCGCAAGAGCTCTTTATGCCTCCTGTGAAGTGGGGCGGGAGATACCCCCTGATTTTTATGGTGCGGTGGCAGAACTTCTGGTATATATTTACCGGCTCAACCACAGAGACGAGATGCTGCAGTAGCATCCTCTTTTCCAGACCGTATGGAAAGAGCGGCGTCCGCATATTTTATATAGATATCTGGTATTTGAAAACTGCCGGAAAAGTATGATAAACGGCACGGGATCAAAGCTCTGTGCGTGCAGGAATTGAGTGCCGTTTATATAGATGGATGGAGTCTTGAATGAAGAAATTATTAAGCTATTCGGTGGTACTGTTTGTACTGACAATTATATTGTTGCTGATCATACCGATGCCGGCAGCAATTGTCGACATTGCGATCATTCTGAATATGTCCCTGTCACTGATGATCCTTGTCATCACCATGACAATCAGGGAGCCTCTGGAATTTGCCATATTTCCGTCGCTTCTGCTGGTCACAACCCTGTTCCGCCTTGGTATTAATGTGTCCACAACAAGAAACATCCTGACGAATTCCGGTTCTTCCGGACAGATCATCAAGGCATTTGGTGATTTTATCCTGCAGGGGAATGTTGTCGTCGGTCTGGTTATTTATCTGATCATTGTTTTGATGCAGTTTCTGGTTATTACCAAGGGTGCAGAGCGTGTTTCTGAGGTTGCGGCAAGATTTACGCTGGATGCCATGCCAGGTAAGCAGATGGCGATTGATGCGGATCTGAACTCCGGGCTGATTGATGAACAGCAGGCGAAGATCAGACGTGAGAAGATCCAGCGGGAAGCAGACTTCTATGGTTCCATGGATGGTGCAACAAAGATCGTAAAGGGTGATTCCGTCATGTCGCTGATCACGACGGGTATCAACCTGATCGGAGGTATCATCATCGGCATGGTTCAGGGAAGCGGAACGCTTGGAGAAGTAGCGGTTACGTATTCCATTGCAACGGTAGGCGACGGCCTGGTAGGCCAGATTCCTTCCCTTCTGATCTCGACGGCAACCGGCATGATCGTTACCAGGGCAGTTGCCGAAGGAAGCCTGAATGAGGATATATCCAAGCAGTTTACAGCGCAGCCGACGGCGATCATGATCAGCGGAGTGGTGATCGGCGTTCTGAGTGTGATCCCGGGTATGCCGGTGCTTCAGCTTCTGATCGTATCGGTCGGGCTGATCGGAGGCGGCTACTATCTGTCCAGAAGAATTAAAGAAGAACCGTCCATGGCAGCCGCTGGTTTTGCTTCCGCACCGGGGGCAGAGGCTCCTCTGGAGGATATTCCGGGAGAAGCAGGCGGCGAGACCCTGAGGCAGGTTACAGAGGAAGAATATTATAAGGATGTAAATAATGTATATAATCTGCTGACTGTGGAACCGATCGAGATGGAATTCGGATACAGTCTGATCCCGCTGGTGGACGAATCGGTGGGCGGAAAACTGATTAACCGAATTGTCATCTTCCGAAGACAGTATGCCCAGGATATGGGTTTTGTAATTCCGTCCATTCGGCTTCGGGACAGTTCGGGACTGAATACCAATCAGTACTGTATCAAGATCAAGGGCGAAGAGGTGGCAAAAGGAGAGCTTCTGGTTGATTACTATCTGGCTCTGGATCCTGAGAATCCTGAAAAGGAAATTGATGGTATTGAGACGATCGAACCGGCATATGGTATTCCGAGCCGCTGGATTCGTCCGGAGGATCGGGAGATGGCGGAGATCTATGGATATACGGTCATCGATCCGCTGTCGGTGCTGGTGACGCATCTGTCAGAGGTTGTCAAGCAGCATGCGCATGAACTTCTGACCAGGCAGGAAATCATCCATCTGGTAGAAAATATGAAGAAGACATCTCCGGAGCTGATTGATGAAGCTTTCCCGAATTTCATCAATTACAGCCTGTTCCAGAAGATCCTGACCAGCCTTCTGAAGGAAGGGGTACCGATCAAGGATCTGGAGACGATCATTGAGACTGCTCTTGAAAGCATCTCGGAGACAGGGCTTCCGATTAAAGATGTGGATGGACTGATTGAACATATCCGGACAGCTTTGAAACGTACGATTACCCGGCTGTACTGCGAAGACGGAAGCATGAAAGTGCTTACGCTGGATTCCGAACTGGAACGTACCATGGTGAGCTGTCTGTCCAAGGGAGAGAGAGGCTATTATCTGGCGTTAAATCCGGATGTACTGCAGAGTCTGATCAACCAGATTACCGTGCAGCTTAAAAAGTTTAACAGTCTTTCACAGAATCCGGTTATCTTAACGTCTCAGGTGATGAGAGTTCATTTTTACCGGCTGATTGATCAGTTTTATCCAAATGTCAGGGTACTGTCTTTCAATGAGATCGCAAATAATATCCAGATACAGTCCATCGGCAGCCTGACACTTGAGAATCCTGAGAGGAGGGGAGCCTGATCTATAAGGGGTTTAAGGTATGATGCTTCAGACAGAAAATCTAAAAGATAAGACAAATGAAGAACTCCTTGCCTTATACCAGAAAAGCGGGGAGCTTTCCATCAAACAGGAACTGGTTATGCGTTATCTGTATATTGTGAAAACAATTGCTTCACAGATGCGGGGGGTGTATGCAGGTTCTCTTCAGATGGAAGATATTATCAATGAAGGCGTCATTGCCATCATGAAAGGGATTGACAGATACGACGCGGAGCGGGATAATAAGTTTGAGACGTTTATATCAAGACGTATCCGGGGTATGATCATTGATCTGGTCCGCAAGAATGACTGGATGCCGAGAGATTTCCGCAAGCAGGTCAGGATGATGGAGGATGCCAGAATTGCTCTGGGAGGTGATGCCACAGACGAGGAAATTGCAAAGCATATCGGGATGGATATAAAAAAATACAGAAAGCTCCAGCGCATGAGTGTCATTATGAATGTGCTTTCCCTGGATATGCTGATTGACGATGAGGATGAACATCAGTCGTTACAGCTTTCGAGTCCTGATAACCATTCTCAGCCGGAGAAAGCATTCCTTCAGGAGGAATCCAGGCAGATTCTGGCCCAGGCGGTCAAAAGCCTGAAGGAAAAGGAGCAGATGGTAATCTCCCTGTATTATGTGGAAGAACTGAATATGGGGCAGATTGCAGCAGTGCTGGGGGTCAGCGAACCCCGGATTTCACAGATTCACAGCAGTGCAATCCAAAGACTGAAGGACTATATGAGCAACTATATTTAGGATTTGACAACGATTTCGAAACGCATCCGTCTGGACACAGAGTATTGTGAGGGCTGATGCGGAACGGTAATTAAAAAACTGCATCCGCCGGGATCCTTCCAGACAAGGGGGCATTCTTCGGGCAGATGCGGAACTGAAATTAAAAAAACAGCATCCGCGCGAAGAATGCCCGGAAGGAAATCCGGACACAGGTGTGGCCGGGATCCTTCCAGACAAGGGGGCATTCTTCGGGCAGATGCGGAACTGTAATAAGGAGGAACGGGAATGTATCAGGGATTTTACAACCTGACATCCGGTATGCTGACGCAGAACAGAAATCTGAATGTTATCAGCAACAATATGGTAAACATCCAGACGGCCGGATATAAGAGAGACCGGATGGTCAGCAGCACCTTTGAAGAGGAGATGCTTTATCGGACAGGGCGTACCAACAAGGACAATCCGGTAGAACTGGGAGTGACCTCGAAGATCAAGACAGCAGAAAGAACCTATGTGAATTATAATCAGGGAAGCTTTGATACAACAGGAGGCATCTACGATTTTGCTCTGAGCGGCAATGGATTTTTCTGTATTGATACAGCCGACGGAGTCCGCTATACCAGGAACGGTTCTTTTAATGTGGACAGCGAGGGGTATCTGATGCTGAACAATGTGGGCAGAGTACAGGGCGAGGGCGGACAGCCGATTCAGATCGATAACGAAGATTTCCAGGTGAGCGGGGACGGAACCATCCGTGTGGTGGATCGGGACGGCGGTACCCGGGAGCTTGGAAAGCTGCGGATTGTGGATTTTGAAGATTACGAACAGCTTCACAAGGAAGACAACGGGGTATTTTTCACAGACCAGGCCTCCAGAGAACTGACAGAGGGAGAGACCTCTGTGCTGTGGAAGACACTGGAGAAATCCAATGTGGATATGGTGGAAGAACTGACAAGCATGATGTCTGCCCAGAGAGCGCTGCAGAGCGCTGCCCAGGTGCTTAAGATGTACGATCAGATTATGAGCAAATCAGCAACAGAGATAGGCAGGTTATAACCGTATCTGCCCGAATGACGGGTAGGGCAAAGCGGATACAAAATGATAATTAGGAGGCAGTATGTATCAGTCATTTTATACGGGGGCTCTTGGAGCCGGGAGTTTTCTGGCAAAATTAAGTGTGGTTTCCAACAATCTTGCCAATATTAATAATAACGGATATAAGGCGAAGAATGTGGCATTTTCTGATCTTATGAATTATAATCTGAACGATTCAGAAGATGCGGTCACAGATCTTATGGCGGGCAACGGCATGCGGGTACAGCGGACGTATACGAATTTTGGAACGTCGGCGATTACCCAGACCAACAGAGAACTGGATTTTGCGATCATGCAGGACAACGCCTTTTTCATGGTGCAGGATGTGGGGACCGGCGAGATCACATATACAAGAAGCGGACGTTTTCACAGAGGAGAGCTGAACGGAAGCTTCTATCTGACGACCGAGTCCAATAAGCTGGTGTTGGATCAGAATCAGCAGCCCATTGAGGTTGGACAGATGGCGGATGCCAATGGAGAGGGCGCAGAGGATATGGCGGAGATTCAGAGCCGTATTGCCCTGTATACCTTCAATAATCCCAGCCGTCTGATGAATGTGGGGGATAATGAGTTCGCACCTTCCGATGAAGGAGCGCAGCCCATACTGATCGAAAATCCTGCTTTTACTTCCAGTGCGCTGGAGTCTTCCGGAGCGAGTATGGCGGAGGAGATGGTAAAGGTCATAGAGACGCAGCGCGCATTTTCCTATGCGCTCAAGGTTGTGACAACAGAGGATGAGATAGAATCAACCATTAATTCCCTCAGGGGATAATTACAGCATCAAGAGGTGGCTATGAGAATTAAAAGTTATGAAGAAATGAACCTTCAGGAACTGGATGTCATGAAGGAAATCAGCAGTATCGGTACCAGCCATGCTGCCACATCCCTGTCAAAGCTTCTTCAGAAGGAGATTCGGATCTCGATTCCGGAGGTAAGCGTCCTTGGCTATGAGGAGGCAGTGGAGAAGATCGGGGAGATCGAGGAACTGGTGGCGGCAACGCTGGTTCAGATGTCCAATGATGTAAACGGCCTGATTTTATTTATCTTTAAGATGGATATGGCCAATGCAGTGCTGGAAAAGCTGATTGGAAAAGAATATACTTCTTTTGAAGATATGGACGAGATGGACTATTCCGCACTGGAAGAAGTGGGAAATATTATTATCTGCTCTTATGTGAATGCATTTGCACAGCTGGTAGGAGTGGACATTGATCTGTCCGTTCCGAGTTCTACCGTAAATATGCTTGGAGGAATACTGACGGTTCCGATTGCAGAATACGGTTATGAGACAGATAAACTGATGTATATTAATGCGGAATTTATCATGGATGGTATCAGGCTTTCCGACGGGCTTCTGATGTTGCCGGATATTGAGTCTCTGAACAGGATATTAGAGAAACTAGGTGTAGCAAATTGACGGGAAAAGATATAAAAGTAGGAATCGGTGATATGAAATTTGCCAGGGGGGAAGGGCAGATTATTACATATGCGCTGGGTTCCTGCATCGGGATCACAATGTATGACCCGGCCATCCGGCTGGGCGGACTCTTGCATATTATGCTGCCTTCCAGAACAGATCCGACGGATCCGAAGGTATTTAAATATGCGGACAGCGGGCTTCAGGAGATGATCCGCAAGATGACTGCTTTTGGTATGCTCAAAAGCAGAACCATCGTAAAGATTGCGGGAGGAGCCAAGATGTTCGAGATTCGGGGGAATTCGGATTTTGGAAATATTGGTCAGAGAAATGCAGCAATGGTAAAAAAGTTATTGATGCAGGAAAGGATGCGTATTGTGGCTGAGGATACCGGCGGCAGTTATGCCCGGACCATGCTCATCAATATTGCCAATGGGGATGTTATCATCAGAACGGCAGGCAAGCCTGAGAAACATCTGTAATGAAAAGGCATCTATAAAGGAAGGAGCGGATACAAGTGGAGAAAGAAAAAGATGGTATTCTTCTGGAATCAGGTACCAATGAGATCGAGATCATGAAATTCAAGATTCAGGGAGAATTCTACGGAATCAATGTAGCCAAGGTCAAGGAAATCATGATGAGCGAGAAGGTAAAGATCATGCCTCATGCACATCCTGCGGTAGAGGGAATCTTCAAACCAAGGGATATTCTGATCACGGTGATTGACCTGGGATATTATCTGACCGGCGAGGAGCTGGGGCATAAGCCGAGGGATCTGTTCATCGTGACAAATTTCAATAAGATGACGGTGGCTTTTCGTGTTCAGAGCATTGAAGGAATCAGCCGTATCTCCTGGAAGGATATACAGAAACCGGATAAGACGCTGTCTCATGGAGAAGAAGGCGTGGCGACCGGTATTGCTCAGTGCGCGGGAGAACTGGTGACGATTCTGGACTTCGAGAAAATCGTGGCAGAGATCGCTCCGGAAACGACAATTCAGATTTCTGAAGTGGAGCAGATGGGAGACCGTCCGCTGTGCGACAGTCCGCTTGTAATCGCAGAGGATTCGATCCTTCTGCAGAAGATGATCGATGATTCTCTGGAGCGCGCAGGCTTCATGGATGTAAAGAATTTCAACAACGGTCAGGAAGCGTGGGATTATCTGGAGGCGCTTCGTAATGCTCCGGATCTGTATGATAAGGTTAATCTGATTATTACAGATATTGAAATGCCCGAGATGGACGGACATCGTCTGACCAAGCTTGTGAAGGACGATCCAAGACTGAAGAAGATACCGGTGGTCATCTTTTCTTCCCTGATTGATGATCAGATGCGGCTCAAAGGAGAGGCGCTTGGCGCAGATGAGCAGCTTACCAAGCCGGAGATTGGTCATCTGGTGCATGTGATCGACAGGCTGCTGGATCGTTTTCATGAGGAAGTTCACGGGTAAAAAGGTTCACCTGCGGGGGTATGTACGGCCCTTGCAGGTGTTTTTTTCCAGTTTCGGACTTTCCAATTTCAGACAAAGAGAGGTAATTTCGTGGCAGAACTTACACCAATGATGCAGCAATATATGAAAACCAAAGAAGAATACAGGGACTGCATCCTTTTTTATCGTCTCGGAGATTTCTACGAGATGTTTTTTGACGATGCAAAAATCGTTTCCAGAGAGCTGGAGCTGACTCTGACCGGCAAGAACTGCGGACTGGAAGAGCGGGCGCCCATGTGCGGAGTTCCGTTTCATTCGGTGGACGGTTATCTGAGCCGTCTGGTGTCCAAAGGCTATAAAGTGGCGATCTGCGAACAGACGGAGGATCCAGCGCTGGCCAAAGGACTGGTGAAGCGGGAAGTGATCCGGGTCGTGACACCGGGAACCAATCTGAATGCTCAGGCACTGGATGAATCCAGAAATAATTATATCATGAGCATTGTGTATGTCAGCGATCGGTTCGGAATCTCATTCGCGGATGTGACAACCGGCGACTATTTTGTTACGGAGCTGGATTCCGTCAGAAAGCTCGTTGACGAGATGTGTAAGTTCTCTCCGCGGGAAGTGATCTGTAATGAAGCGCTTATGATGAGCGGCGCAGATATGGAGGAGCTGAAGGAGCGCCTCGGCATTGCCATGTATTCTCTGGAAAACTGGTATTTTGATGATGAACTGTGCCAAAAGGAGCTGCTGGAGCATTTTCAGGTAAAGTCCCTGGAAGGTCTGGGGATTGCGGATTTCGGCTGCGGGATCATTGCAGCGGGAGCGCTGCTTCGGTATCTGACAGAGACACAGAAGACATCGCTTGCCCACATGTCCAGGATACAGCCTTATATATCCGGAAATTATATGATGATTGACAGTTCCAGCCGCCGGAATCTGGAGCTGGTGGAGACACTGAGGGAAAAACAGAAGCGGGGTTCCCTTTTATGGGTGCTGGATAAAACAAAGACCGCCATGGGTGCAAGGATGCTGAGAAGTTATCTTGAGCAGCCTTTAATCCATCAGGAGGAGATTGAGAAGCGGCTGGAGGCGGTGGAGGAGCTGAACAGTCAGCTGATCACCAGAGAAGAACTCCGGGAATATTTAAGCCCGATCTATGATCTGGAACGCCTGATCGGCCGGATCAGCTATCAGACTGCAAATCCGAGAGATCTGATTGCCTTCAAGACATCTCTTCAGATGCTTCCCCACCTGAAGACGCTGCTGACAGAACTGAAGAGTCCGCTGCTCCAGGAGATCCAGGGAGATCTGGACGGACTGGAGGATCTGTATGAGCTGATCGACCGTTCCATTCAGGAGGATCCGCCCATTACGATCCGGGAGGGAAATATGATCCGGGACGGTTATCATGAGGATGTGGACCGGTTCCGCACCGCCAGAACCGAGGGGAAAACCTGGCTGGCGCAGATTGAAGCGAAGGAGCGGGAGCGGACCGGCATCAAAAATCTCCGGATCAAATTCAATAAAGTATTCGGATATTATCTGGAAGTGACCAATTCCTATAAGAATCTGGTGCCGGCGGACTATATCCGCAAGCAGACGCTGACCAATGCCGAGCGTTATATTACGCCGGAACTGAAGGAACTGGAGGACACGATCCTTGGTGCGGAGGAGAAGCTGACGGCGCTGGAATATGAGCTTTTTACCGGTATCCGCGATCAGATTGCCTCGCAGGTTCTGCGTATCCAGAAGACGGCAAAGGCGGTGGCAAAGCTGGATGTATTCACAAGCCTTGCCTTTGTGGCGGATAAAAATCATTATGTGCGTCCGAAAATGAACAGCAGGGGGCTGATCGATATCCGGAACGGCCGTCATCCGGTGGTGGAACAGATGATTCCGGGAAATATGTTTATAGCGAACGATACCTGTCTGGACAGTGATTCCAACCGGATCTCCATTATTACGGGGCCCAATATGGCAGGAAAGTCCACCTATATGCGCCAGACTGCGCTGATTGTGCTGATGGCACAGACAGGAAGCTTTGTGCCGGCAGAAAGTGCCGATATCGGCGTGGTAGACCGGATTTTTACCCGGGTGGGGGCTTCCGATGATCTTGCCAGCGGGCAGAGTACCTTTATGGTGGAGATGAATGAGGTGTCCAATATTCTGAGAAATGCCACGGCAGACAGTCTGCTGATTCTGGATGAGATCGGGCGGGGCACCAGCACCTTTGACGGACTCAGCATCGCCTGGGCAGTGATCGAGCATATTGCGGACAGGCACATTCTGGGCGCAAAGACTCTGTTCGCAACCCATTACCATGAACTGACCGAGCTGGAAGGAACCATGGAGGGCGTGCATAATTACTGCATTGCGGTAAAAGAAAAAGGCGATGAGATTGTATTTTTAAGGAAAATTGTAAAGGGCGGCGCGGACAAATCCTATGGAATCCAGGTGGCGAAGCTTGCCGGAGTGCCGGACAGCGTGATTGCCCGCGCCAAAGAGCTGGTGGAAGAGCTGAGTCAGGCGGATATATCCGTTCAGGCGAAAAGTATCGCAGAAGAGAGCCGCACCAGAGCGAAGACGAAGCAGAAGACAAAAAAGTATGACGAGGTGGATCTGGAGCAGATCTCCCTTTTTGACACCGTCAAAGACGATGATGTGGTAAAGGAGCTTCAGGAACTGGACATCTCCAACATGACGCCGATGGACGCCATGAATACTCTTTACCGGCTGCAGAACAGGCTGAAGAACAGATGGTGAGAAAAAGATGGGAAGAATCGCAGTATTAGACCAGCAGACGATTGACCGGATTGCCGCCGGGGAAGTGGTGGAGCGGCCGGCATCCGTCGTAAAAGAACTGGTGGAAAATGCCGTGGATGCAGGCGCTTCTCAGGTGACTGTGGAGATCCGGGAAGGCGGGATCGGATATATCAGGATCACAGACAACGGGAGCGGAATAGAGAAGGAGGATATTCCGCTGGCCTTTCTCAGACATTCCACCAGCAAGATCCGAAGCGCGGAGGACCTGACCGGAGTCACTTCCCTGGGATTCCGCGGAGAGGCTCTGTCCAGTATTTCCGCCGTCTCCATGGTGGAACTGATCACAAAGACCCGGACAGAGCTTCTGGGAAGCCGATGCTGTCTGGAAGGCGGCATAAAAAAGAGTCTGGAGGAGACAGGCGCTCCGGACGGAACCACATTTATTATTCGAAACCTGTTTTACAATACGCCTGCCCGGAAAAAATTCTTAAAGACAGAGATGTCGGAGGCGGCCGCTGTTCATGAGCTGATGACCCGTCTGGCGCTCTCGCATCCGGAGATTTCCTTTAAGGTTTTCATCCATAACCAGATGAAGCTTCAGACAGCGGGAAACGGCAGCCTGAAAGACGTGATCTATCATATCTACGGAAGGGATATTGCCATGCGGCTTCTGCCGGTGGACCGGAAGGAAGGTCCGCTGCACCTTACCGGATTTATCGGGAAACCGGAGATCTCCAGAGGCAACCGCAATTATGAGAATTATTTTGTCAATGGAAGATATGTAAAGAGCAGGATCATTGCCAGGGGGATCGAGGACGGGTATAAGACCTTTATGATGCAGCACCGGTATCCTTTCGTATGCCTGAACCTCCATATGGACGGGACCATGCTGGATGTCAATGTGCATCCTGCTAAGATGGAACTGCGGTTCAGCAGACAGAATCTGGTCTATGATATGGTTCAGCGGACGGTCAAAGAAGCATTGGCCGGTAAAGAGCTGATCCCGGAGGTGACGATCGGGAAGGAGACGAAAGAGCCTGCTTCCATACAGGACAGAAAAGCGGCTGTTTCTTTGCAGGCAGCAGTTCAGGAGCCGGTATCTTTGATGGAGGAGCCGGATCAGAAACCGGTATTGCCGGTGCGGAAACCGGATCAGAATCCGGTATCGCCGGTGCAGGAACCGAATCGGAAGCCGTTATCGCCAGTGCGGGAACCGGATCAAAGTTCGTTATCGCCGGACCGGGAACCGGAAAAGCCTTTGCGGAAACCGGAGCAGGAGCTACCGGAGCCTGCGAAAGAACCGGATGCTCCGGCCGATCAGGATCTGGCCTATTTTATGGCAGAGATGAAAAAGCGGGTAGAGGAGCGCCACCGGCGGGAGCAGCAGATGCTGAAAGAAGATAACGGCTATCAGGCAGAACCCGAAACCGCCCGGATGGAAACCGCCGCCGAAGCGGTACCGGAGCAGCTCAGCCTCTTCGACGGGAAACTTCTGTCAAAGGAGGCGGTCATCCGGCATGAGATCATCGGCCAGCTGTTTGACACCTACTGGCTGGTACAGTATGGGGACAGACTGTATATCATCGATCAGCATGCCGCCCATGAGAAGGTGCTCTATGAGCGGCTTATGAAGGACCTGAGGGAACAGACTTTTCAGTCTCAGCTTCTGTCGCCGCCCATCGTACTGAACCTGAGTATGCAGGAGGAGCAGCTCTTCATAAAATACCGGCAGAACTTTGCGGACATGGGGTTTGAAATCGAGGAATTCGGAGACCGCGCCTACGCGGTCCGGGCGGTGCCTTCCAATCTGCCGGGGATTGCACGGCATGAGATTCTGCTGGATCTTCTGGACAGCCTGTCGGAGATTTCTCCGAACATCAGTTCCGATACGCTTCTGGACAAGATGGCATCCATGTCCTGCAGGGCGGCAGTCAAGGGCAACCGTCAGATGACCGCCATGGAGGCAAAAGCGCTGATTGACGAGCTTCTGACGCTGGAAAATCCCTACAACTGTCCGCACGGCAGGCCGACGATCATCTCCATGACAAAGCATGAACTGGAAAAAAAATTTAAAAGAATCGTATAAAGGATTGTGCAGATGAAAAAAGAACCTTTAGTAATCCTGACCGGACCCACGGCTGTGGGAAAGACCAGGCTTTCCATCTCTCTCGCAAAGGCCATCGGCGGAGAGATTCTGTCGGCGGATTCCATGCAGGTATATAAACATATGGATATCGGGTCCGCAAAGATCCGCCCGGAGGAGATGGAGGGAGTGCCGCATTATCTGGTGGATGTGCTGGAGCCCTTTGAGGAATTCCATGTGGTCCGTTTTCAGCAGATGGCAAAGGAGGCCATGGCCATAATCCGCAGTCATGGCCATATTCCGATCCTGGTGGGCGGCACCGGTTTCTATATTCAGGCGATCGTTGGAGATGTGGATTTTACGGAAAATGAAGCGGGTCCGCACCGGCAGGAACTGGAGCGGCTGGCAGCGGAACAGGGCGCGCATGTGCTGCATGAAGAACTGCGGAAAGTGGATGAAGCGTCGGCGGCGGCCATTCATGAACATAACGTAAAGCGGGTCATCCGCGCGCTGGAATTTTACCGGCTGACCGGAAAGAAAATATCGGAACATAACGAGGAGCAGCGGGAAAAGGAATCTCCGTACAACAGTGCATATTTTGTTCTGAATGACGACCGCGCCAGGCTCTATGCCCGCATCGAGCAGCGGGTCGACGAGATGCTGGAAGAAGGTCTTCTGGAGGAAGTGGTCCGTTTAAAAGAGATGGGCTGCCACAGGGGCCTGGTATCCATGCAGGGGCTGGGATATAAGGAAATGCTGGCATATCTGGACGGAGAATACACTTTTCAGGAAGCAGTGGATGTTTTAAAGCGGGATACCCGCCATTTTGCAAAGCGGCAGCTCACCTGGTTTCGGCGGGAGCGGGGTGTGATCTGGCTGAACAAAGAGGAGTATGGATATGAGGAAGAAAGGCTCCTTTCGGCAATGCTCAATGTATTAAAAGAAAAGGAAATCATCAGATGAATCTGGAAACAATCTATGAAAGCATGGGAATCAGCAGCGCAGTCTATGCGTATGGAAAAAAGACGGAAGAAGCATTGAAGGAACGTTTTCGCGCCATCGATGAAAACGCGGAGTACAACCAGCTGAAAGTACTTCATGCCATGCAGAAATGCCGGGTCAGCGATATTCATTTTGCAGGCACCAGCGGCTACGGCTACAACGATCTGGGAAGAGATACGCTGGAAGCAGTGTATGCAGAGACTTTTCATGCGGAAGCGGCGCTGGTCCGTCCGCAGATCACCTGCGGGACTCATGCGCTGGCAGTGGCGCTGGCGGCGAATCTGCGGCCGGGAGACGAGCTGCTGGCCGTCTCCGGCAAGCCTTATGACACGCTGGAGGAGGTTATCGGCATCCGTCCTTCCAACGGAAGTCTGGCAGAATACGGCGTTACCTACCGTCAGGTAAATCTGCTGCCCGATGACCGGTTTGACCTGGAGGGCATCCGGGCGGCGATGAACGGGCATACAAAGATGGTGCATATTCAGCGTTCCAAGGGGTATCAGACCAGAAGGACCCTTTCGGTGTCGGAGATCGGAAAAGCCATTGACTTTGTAAAGTCCCTGAATCCGGATGTGATCTGCATGGTCGACAACTGCTACGGAGAATTCGTGGAGCGGATCGAACCGACGGATGCGGGGGCGGACCTGTGCGTGGGATCTCTCATAAAAAATCCGGGCGGAGGACTTGCGCCGACCGGCGGGTACATCGTTGGAAAAAACACCTATGTGGAAAACTGTGCGTATCGTCTGACGTCTCCGGGCCTTGGAAAAGAGGTTGGCGCAACCATGGGGCTGATGCAGTCCTTTTATCAGGGCCTGTTCCTGGCGCCGACGGTAACGGCGGGCGCGCTCAAAGGCGCTGTCTTTGCGGCAAATATCTATGAGAAGCTGGGGTTTGACGTGCTGCCGGACGGACAGGAGAGCCGCCACGACATTATACAGGCGATCACTTTCGGAACGCCGGAGGGAGTCATCGAGTTCTGCAAAGGCATTCAGGCGGCTGCGCCGGTGGACAGTTTTGTGGAGCCAAAACCCTGGGCCATGCCGGGGTATGACAGTGACGTGATCATGGCAGCAGGCGCTTTTGTGCAGGGTTCCTCCATCGAGCTGAGCGCAGACGGCCCCATCAAGCCGCCTTACGCAGTTTATTTTCAGGGCGGGCTGACCTGGGATCATGCCAGATTCGGGATTCTGATGTCTCTTCAGAAGCTTACGGAGGCAGGAATCGCGAAGCTGCCCGCATAAAACGGAGATCCGGCGTTTGAAAAGCAGGAACTGACCTGTGCAGAGCTGAAAGCCCGGGGAATCGATCTGCTTCTGGATCGGGTAAAGGGAAGCCTGCGCCTGGCAGCAGAGACGTGACAAACCGTAGAAAAAGAGAGGTATGGATTTGAAGAGAGTGATCGTGATCGGAGGCGGCGCTTCCGGACTTATGGCGGCGATCATGGCGGCCAGAGGGGGCGCAAAGGTGACGCTGGCAGAGAAAAACAGACAGGCAGGGAAAAAGCTTCTGGCGACGGGCAATGGGCGGTGCAACTTTACGAACCGCAGGCAGGAACTGTCCTGTTATCGGGGGGAACACCCACGGCTGATTAAAAAAGTGCTGGAAGCTTTTTCTGCAGAGGACACAGTTGCCTTTTTTGAAGAGCTGGGGATTCTCGTCAAGGACCGGAACGGTTATCTGTATCCCAACAGCGGACAGGCATCCTCCATTGCCGATGCGCTGCGGCTGGAGGTGCAGCGCCTTGCACGGGAGCATCTGATAAAAGAGGCGTACAATACAGAGGTTCTGGCAGTGGAAAAGCAGGGCCGCGTATTCAAAGTGCGGACAGAGGGATGGACCTGTGAGAGTGAGGCGGTGATTCTGGCCTGCGGTTCCGAGGCGGGTCCAAAGACCGGTTCCACCGGAGACGGATACCGGTTTGCCCGGGAGCTGGGGCATCAGGTGATCCGACCGCTTCCGGCCCTGACCGGAGTGTATGCCCGGGAGGCTGACCGGGGGACGCTGGCAGGCGTCCGTATGGATGCCCGGGTGACGCTCTGGATCGATGAGGAACTCTGCATCGCGGAGGAAGGAGAGGTGCAGTTCGCGTCCTACGGACTGTCCGGAATTCCGGTCTTTCAGGTGAGCCGGTATGTGTCCAGAGCGCTGGAGAAAGGCAGAACATGCAGGATCGATCTGGATGTATGTCCTGCATACACTGCAGAGGAGCTGGAAGCGGTATTTGTGAAGCGCGGAGAACGGATGAAGGACCGGAAGGGCACGGAGATCCTGATCGGGATGTTTCCGGAGAAATTATCGCAGGTACTTCTGGGACGTGCAGGCATCTCTCTGAAAAAGAGCCGGCGGGACTGGACGGCTCGGGACTGCCGGCGGCTTGCCGGACAGATCAAGAAGCTTTCTTTTCAGATCTTCGGATGCCGGGGCTACGAGCAGGCGCAGGTATGTACCGGAGGCGTGCCGCTAAGTGAGCTGAAAGGAATCTCCATGGAGTCTGTGATCATACCGGGGCTGTATTTTGCCGGCGAACTTCTGGACGTGGACGGGGCCTGCGGCGGCTACAATCTGCAATGGGCCTGGAGCAGCGGTTTTCTGGCGGGCACTCATGCGGCAGGATCGTGAGTTTATCTATGAAAAGAAAGAAATGGCTGTTGGGCGCAGGTGTTCTTCTGGTAATGACTGCGGCCCTGATTCTGACAAAAAGATGGAAACCAAATAGCGTGGCTGCCGGCAGGTATCCGGTACAGGGGATCGACGTCTCTCACTATCAGGGAGAGATCGACTGGAAGCAGATCGAGGCACAGGGAATCGATTTTGCATGGATCAAGGCAACCGAAGGCAGCAGCTATGTGGACGAATATTTCCAGGCCAACTGGAAGGCTGCAGAACAGACAGCGCTGTATATCGGCGCTTATCATTTCTTCAGTTTTGACAGCGATGGCGGGACGCAGGCGGATTTGTTCATCCGGACGGCAGGCGATCTGTCAGGAAAACTCCTGCCGGCAGTGGATGTGGAATATTACGGCGATAAAAGGAACAGTCCGCCGGACAAAGAGGCGGTCATCCGTGAGTTAAAAGAAATGCTGGAAAGGCTGGAGGCAGAGTATCAGGTAAAACCGGTAATCTATACAACGTACAGTGTATATAAAAAATATATTAGAGGAGACTTTTCAGACTATCCGCTTTGGATCCGGAATGTCTATGTTCCGCCCGGTCCGTCTGTGCGGGACTGGACCTTCTGGCAGTATACGGATACGGCGGTATTGGAAGGTTATGAGGGATCAGAGAAATATATTGACCGGAATGTGTTTCGGGGTACGAAGGAAGAGCTGAAGGAAATGCTGGTAAGCCCATGAAGAGTATTGAGAAGAAGGGAGAACTTAAATATGCGCAGGATTATATGTTTTCACAATCCGGATGAAGAGAACGGATATCTGAGCAACTGGTATCTGTCGCAGTTTGAGGCAGACGGAAGGACATTTTCCTCCATGGAGCAGTATATGATGTATGAAAAAGCATACGTTTTCCGGGATATGGAGATTGCTGAGCAGATCATGGGGACAGATCAGGTGGGAAAGATCAAAAGTCTCGGGCGTTCGGTGAAAAACTATGAGGAATCCGTCTGGAACGGGATCCGGCAGCTACGGGTGTATGAAGGGCTGCTGGCCAAGTTCAGCCAGAACACGGAACTTCGGGAACAGCTTCTGTCGACCGGAGACGCCGTTCTGGCGGAATGTGCGGTGCAGGACCGCGTGTGGGGGATCGGACGGTCCATGAAGGATGAAAAACGCCTGGTCATGCAGGAATGGAAAGGGCAGAATCTTCTGGGGTATGCACTGATGGAGACAAGGCGCAGCCTGGTATCTGCCGGCCGATAACGGAAAAAGGAAAAATTCAGGCTGTGCCTGCAGGTTAACAGAGAAACCTGCAGGCACAGCCTGTCTGCTCCTGAAATGCTTCTTCC
>ERZ778510.1183-NODE-1183-length-17644-cov-3.820115_pt1 | contig 17644 bp, 18 predicted proteins | sample MGYA00510348_ERZ778510 | MGnify/ENA primary metagenome ERZ778510 (study PRJEB29527, sample SAMN07138969) | mouse gut metagenome | material: feces | host: mouse | place: China:Nanjing | collected 2016-01-25 ... | reverse complement strand
ACTTCCGGCTGTCTCATCGGCAGCTTCCGGTTCCTGAGAAACCTCTCCCGGCGCTGCTTCTACCGTTTCAAGACATCCCGCCGCTTCCGTGTGGATATGCTCCTCCAGTTGGATCTTGCCGCAGACAAGCCTTAGATTCTCTGGTGCGTCATTTCCATTCTTATCAATCTTTTCAAAACATTTGTCCGTATGGGTATGCATCTCAAGCTGACCGCAGGTAAGCCCTTCCTGTTCAACATAGCATTCATCAGAATGCGTATGTCCGCCTTCACCTTCCCTGATCTTACACGTCAGAACATCCTCCCACTTATAACAGTTATCATCATGCTGATGTTCCTCCATACCGCATATCAGATTACTCTCTTCGTCATAACATGCATCCGAATGACTATGCTCCGGCTTTTTACAGTTAAGGTCTCCCTTCTGGTTTGTATAGCACTGGTCTGTATGCTCATGTCCGGCCGTCTCTTCCTGTCTGCACACAAGAGTGACCGTCTTGTTATAGCATTCCTTCGTATGCTCATGCTTCTCTATTTCCTGCAGGCTGCACACCAGCTTAAGGTCCGCATTATAACAATCATCATTATGCTTATGTACCACATAGTCCGCATAACCGCATATCAAATTCTTATCACGGTCATAACAGGATTTCTCATGCTCATGCAGTTGGAACTGACAATGCAGCACTCTTTCCTTATGTGTCATCGCCAACCCCATCATCCGAAGCGCAGTGACCGTACCTACCCCGACGAATACTGCCAAGATTATGAATACTGCCCTCCACTGCTTATGTTTCTTTTGTTCCTGTAAGAATTCTGCAATCCGCTTTAATATCGGAGATTCCATAATGCAGCCTCCCTTCTGTTATTTACATCAACTATTTTATAAGTCCTATTCCCGAAAAGGGCCATACCCGGATTAAGATCTTTCCTATGACCTCATCATTTCCTATGCAGCCGACCGTTGAATTCCGGCTGTCTATACTTGTCGAACGATGGTCCCCCATCACAAAACATTTACCGTCCGGCACCTGATACGGCAGCTCTATGTTGCACTCGCCAAGCGCCTTCTCTTTCACATAAGGTTCATCCAGCAGAATCTCATTCACAGCTACATTGCCTTCTTCGTCGATATCCACCCAATCTCCCGGGCCGGCTATCACTCGCTTAATCAAAATATTATTATTATAATAAAATGCAATAACATCTCCGGTCTTGTACTTTGAACTATTGAGCGCCACCACAATATCCCGATCCTGCAATGTCTCCGTCATGGATGTTCCGCTGATCTGCAGCACCGGAAGCAGCAATACTGCTATCAATGCTGCGACCGCTGCGACTACCAGAAGCGAGAACACTGTACTTTTCAACACTTTGCCGTAACTATGTCTATACTGTTCCCGTATAAGCTCTGCTTCCAGCAGCTCCAGACTCGGCACTTCAAGCTTCTTTACGCTCTGTGTATCCTTTTTATCCATTATCTTTCAGATCCTCCTATATTGCCAGAATCCAGCCGCCCGTCTATGGCTTCCGCTTGTCCTTCGCATCTCTGTCTGATATTGTATAAATACTGATCCGCTGCTTTCTGCGCCGCATCGACGATACCATTGAGCCTCAGTGCCGCTTCCGCGACAGTTCCTGCATGCTGAAGCCCTTCCTTCTTATTAGAATACCAGGCTTCTATCTCGGCCTCAAGCTCTCCGATACGTTCTTTCTTGCTGTTAAGTCTTCCTAACAGCCTTTCTATCTGAACATCCTTTTCGTCTACCTTGGCCTTCAACCGTATATTGTTTTCTTTCACGCTGCGCAGCTCATTCTCTTTCTCCTCCTGCTGTCTCTTAAGCTGCTCTGCCTCTCTGCCTTGTTCCACCAGTAACTCAAGAAGTTCCTGCCTCTTAAGCTTCTGTAATTCCTTTACTGTCATACTAAACCTCATTTCCAGCAACAATTTCCGAAATTATTCCGACTGCTTTTTATCACACGTATGCCAGCTTAATAAAAAGTATAGCAGACCAGCAGTCAAAAGATGCGTCAAAAATTTCAAAAAAAAAGGTTATATTTGTATTTTTAATTACTTTATTTTTGTCTTCTTCCAAAAAGTCTGTCAAACAACCCTCCCGCTTTTGTCACCGACGGTTCCTTAGATGGTTCCGCTTCCTTCGGCGGTTCTTCCATCTGAAATTCCGGCGGGCTTGCCTGCGGCTGTTCCTCCTCTAACCGCCAGTTGAAAGCTTCTAACCCCGGCGGGCCCTCTGACTCAACTGATTCCATTGATGGTTCCGGATTCTTCAATTCTTCGGTTGTTGGCTCCTCAATTGTTGGTTTCTCAGTTATTAATTCTTCGGTTGTTGGTTTCTCAGTTATTGGTTCTCCAGTTATTGGCTCTTCGTTTCCAAGCTTCCCGGCGATGAATTCCTCATTCCTCACTTCTTTTACTATCGGCTTTACTTCCGCCTTTGACTGTCGTTGCCGCTCAAACGTATCCCTTGCTAACTCTGGCTGGTCTTCTGCCGGTTTTATGCGTTGTGACTCTTGGGATCTGTCTGTCATACCCACAGCATGATACCGTCTTCCTTCTATTCCACGTTCAGCACCATACATGTATCGCTCTGCTTCCTTCTGCGCCGCTTCAAATATTTTATTCAGCTCCAATGCCGCCTGTACAAGGGAGCCGGCCTCTTCCAGTTCAATGATCCTGTCAGAGTACAGACTCTTCACTTCCTTCTCCAGCTCACGAATCCGTTCATCACTTTCATTGAGCTTTTGTTTTATCAATTCCGTCATGGCATCTCTGTCGTTAAGCTTCGCCTTTATAATATCATTTTCACTAAAAAGCAATTCCAGCCGTATATCCATCCGGTCCAGTTCTTCCTGCTGCGCTGATACTTCATTGCTCTGCGTCAATAACATCTGTATAAGATCCAATGCCTTAAGCTTACGAAATTCTTTTTCCGTCATAATCAAGGCCTCTTTTCATTGTATTCAGCGAACTTCTTATCTGTCCGTACCAAGTATAACACAAAATGAAAAAAAAGACAAAAAACCGTCTAAATAACCATTTAATCGATCTAATTATCTTGCATCATAGATACTTTCACCTTCAAGATGCGCTCCAGAGATTCGTCCAGTCTCTCTTGGGTAATCGTCCCATCCTCTACTGCATGAAGCACACCCTGATATGCCTCTTCAAAATTGTCCGGCATCAGCACCAGATCACTGCCTGCCAGAATTGTCTGTACCGCCGCTTCTGCGGAAGAATACTGACTTGTCACCGCCCCCATATCCAATGCATCGGTAACGACCAGACCGTCATACTGCAATCTTGTCCGCAAAAGATTCGTAATGATCTCCGGGGACATAGAGGCCGGCGCATCATTTCCCGTCACATTCGGCAAAGATATATGTGCGACCATGATCACCTTCGCCCCATTATTGATCACTTCCTGAAATGGCATCAGATCAAGTCCTTCTAATTCTTCTATCGTTTTGTCAACATATGCATATCCTTCATGAGTATCCGCCGACGTCCCGCCGTGTCCGGGGAAATGCTTATAGACGGGGCATACCCCCTGTTCCTCTAACCCCTTGGCAAATGCTGATGCCATAGATATTACCAGCGCAGGATCCGAACCAAAGGCTCTCTTTTTCACGACCTCATTCTCCGGGTTCGTCAGTACATCCGCCACCGGAGCGAAGTCTACGTTGAATCCCATATTCTGTAGATAGGCCCCGATCGTTCTGCCCGTCTCATAGGCTTCATCAGCATCTCCCCGCGCTCCGATCACGGACATGTCCTCTATCTTCGGCACATCGAATTTCCCGGAGCCACTGATACGCGCAACAGTTCCTCCCTCTTCGTCTACGCTCAGAAACATAGGGAGATTGCTCCGCTCCATGCTGTATGTCTGCACATTTTCAAGCATTGTCTTTACCTGCTCGAAGGAATTCAGATTTTTGTCTAAATAGATAAATCCGCCTACCGGAATCCGACTGATTGCTTTCTGCGTAGTCTCTCCGGCCGCCGCAACGGCCTCTACACCCTTCATCAAATCTTCCGGAGGGATGATAAAAAGCTGCGCCGCCTTTTCCTCCACCGTCATCTGATTCATATAATTCTGAACAAGTTCCTCTAAAACATCTTCTTCGCTTTTCTCATCATCCTTCTTTACAGCTTTTGTTTCTTCTTTTTTATTGGAATCGTGCCCTGTATTCACTCTGCAGGCAACGGTCATACTCACCACTGCCAGAAATGTAAAAAACACTGCCAGTTTATTATTTATTCTCATAATCTGCCTTACCGCTCCCATCCATAACATCGCTCTTATGCTCTCGCGCCTGTACTCTGATAAAAGTCTATCCCTCTCCTAGTGTTTTCCCATTGCACTCTCTTTCAATTTACTCTATATTATCATTCAGTCCTTCTCATGGCAATCTTTAATTTAATTCGACTCATGCTTTTTGCCCAAACAGCTTTTCCGCTCTTTTTTCTTATTACAGTTCACACGTCAGCTTGATTAAAACAAACCGATGGCTTAAACTATCTATAGTAGTTTCGTCATCGGTTTCTCTTTTATCCAAATATTCTGGATACTCTATTGAACAGATTTGTTTCTTCATTTTTGCGCATCATAAACAGCATGCTCATGCACTGACAGAGAAACTCGATACTGTCGAAACTCCGGAATGACACGGCCTGCGCCTGTTTCCTTTTATATACCCTGAGCAGACGCTCTGCAAGATTATTTGTTGCAGGCACCCTCTGATCGTGAAGGAACAGCAAATGGTTGCTCATATAATGCTCCATCCTCCGGTACAGGTTATATCCGTCCCGGTAATACTTGTCTGGCGGAATGTACTCATACTCTTCCTTTGCCTTCTCAAGTATCTCCCGGTAGCGTCTCTCATATTCCTTTACGTTGTCTGCGTCCGGCTTTTCATCATCTGAAAGCCCATTCTTATAATGGATCATCTCCTGCACCAGTGAACGCATTTTTTTGTTCCATTCACGGCCTGGTTCATTCTCTATGCTGCCTTTCAGATACCGCAGGACATGGGCCAGGCATTCCTGATGGCCGCTGCCATGGTTATAAAAGGTACTTTCGTGATCGTGTACCAGAATTCCATGGTAATCTTCGGCCACGGTACCCTTTACTCCTTCATGCCCTTTTTTCTCCCGGGCGAAGTATATCGCATCTCCATTTGGTGCGGCACAGATCAATACATAGGCATTCTTCCCGTTCACCCTGGCATTCGTGCAGTCCGTATGCATCACCGGCGCCTTCAGCATATCCGCATAGCTTCTTTTGATTTCTTTCTCTGATTTCTCTGCCAATTCTCTGCTGAGCCTGCTGATCATTCCTTTGGAAATGTTCAGCTTCCCTTCCGTCAGGCCGTACAGGAATCTCCTGCATTTATCAATGGATGTGCAGCAGTCATTATTAAGCAGGAACAGAAAGGCCTTTATGTCCCCCGCATAATTCACATCATTAACCACTTCTGGCGGAAACGGGGCATGGATACGCTCTCCGGTTTTGGAATTATAATAAACATCTGCATGGTATTCTGTCACATCCAGAACTAGGCGGATGCTTACAATCTGCTTTTTTATGGTTTTTGATGTCTTCCTGTAATCCGGATCCTCCAGCACTTCCTGTGGCGGCGGCAGCTCGACCACAGGCCTGGTGGGAATCTGCTTTTTTCTCCCATGTCCCCTGTACCCCGGCTGTCCGCCCGGTTTCCTGCCGCTCTTTTCCCGGCTGTTGGAAATTTTCTTCTTTTTGATGGTTTTTGACGACGGCATGGTGGAATTCTCATAATCCCGGTTCATCTGTGCCCGGAGCTTTAAATTCCTGCCTTTTTCCTCTTCAAGCTCCGTGGCAGTTTCATACATCTGGCGGAGCAGCACGGTTATTTTTCCTAACGCCTCATCCCTCTGGCATTCAGCCTTTAAAGCCCGTTTTTCCAGTTCCTGGTTTGCCTTCTGGAGTTCTTTCAGTTTCCTGCCGTATTCTTTCTGCATATCCTCAAATATCTGAAACCACTGGTCGCGTATATCAATGGCGTTACTGTGGGCGCGCGAAAGCTCTGCCTGCTGCTTCTGGACTTTACGCTCATAGGCATGGATGTCTTTCTGATGCAGGAGTTTTATCTGCCTGTATTTTTCACCGGACTTAAATGCCTGCACTTCTGCCTTTAGGGCTTTCAACCGGCACTGGAGTGTTACATAATCAAAAGAATCAATCATAGCTGTGCTTCCTGTAAATGGGTTATACGCTGTTAATGATATCCGTTATTTTACAGATATGTTCCTGAAGGAACTCAATCATTTCCTTCTGTTCCTCTATCAGTCTGCTTTGGAGCCGGAGTTCCCTTTCCTGGCCTGCAATCAGTTCATCGCGCATGGCAATCTCTTTCTTTAAATCCGAACTCATGGCATTCCCTCTCTTTCTGGTAATAGTATATCAGAAAACCGCTAAACTGGCGAATTCCGGGGAATTTCCGTATGGGCAGTTTGACTATGGATAACTTCTTTTTTTTGAAGTGGGCATGTGGATGAAAGGATGGATAAATGGCTGTTTTATGTAGAAAAACACCTGTTTATGCGAAGATTTCTATGAAAAAAGACTGGCTAGAAACTATCAACACAGTCTTTCCAGCCACAAAAAGTTATCCACAAAATAAAATTTTAAATTTCGTCATTTTTCACAACTATTTTTTTAACCTGTGAACTGTAACTTTTTCTTAAATTTCTGCTAATTTCTTGTTCTCAGCAGCTTTACATCAAAATCCAAAAGTGCTATAATAGGTATATGCAGATATGGTTCATCGGTAGAACACTGGCTTCCCAAGCCGGAGAGGCGGGTTCGACTCCCGTTATCTGCTTTCATTCATTTCGGGGCATTAGCGCAGTTGGGAGCGCGCAACATTCGCATTGTTGAGGCCACGGGTTCGAATCCCGTATGCTCCATTGTGAAACTCTTGGTTTTGCCATTTGGCAGTTTTGCTTGACGAAGTCGTTACATTTTCAAAGATGGCTTTTGGAATTAATCTTACAGATATTGACAAGATAAAAGAGTAAACACAATAAAATACCAGACAGCCAATCCACCATAACACCAAGCTACAAAGCCTTAAATCAATCAAGGCTTTGTAGCTTTTAATTTTTTTATAAGTAAATTCTATTCTTCATTATGAGTATTTAAAATAAATTCTATCCCTCTGTAGATGTCCCTTCGCTTAAATTAGGATTTAACATTAATCCCGCCTCAAAACTAAGTAATGCTAATTCTAATGCCTGTGCACTGCAATTCCTATATTTCAAATGATAATAGAAACTTTCTATAAAGCCATTAAAACACTGTAGTCTTACTTGACTTAAATCCTGAAATTCGAGATTTTCTTTATTTGTTGTTATAAAACTAATTGCATAAGATAAAATGAATTTCTCATTAATATATACCAGCTCTTCATGACCATCTTCCATAACTTGAAGCGGTTTTCTTCTCAAAAGCCAGCTTATTTCATAAGCTTTCGTTTTATAAGTATTTGTAAAATCAATATTATGAAAATCTTTCAATCTAGAAATATCAGTAAAATAATCCATAATTGCATGAATCAACATAAAGGAATTTACCTTTACCGTACCAGTCAAATTTTCTTTTACCAAAAACTCTTTATAAATCTGGCTTAAATCCATGAATCTCTTTTGTATCTTGCCTTCTACAAATCTTTCAACGACATCTTTATAACCTGAATAAATTTCATGAATTTTATCCATTATATTTTTCCTCGCACATTTGCATCAAATCATTCATTAGATCTGAGTCCAAAAATTTTTTATATCGTTTTAATACTTTCCCACTATCATATTGCTCTGCACTATTAGACATAATATGCTTTTTAATAGTTTGTGACTTAAGCGCACGCATCACAGAGATTGTATTCTCGATTATCTCTGAGGAATATCCATCATATACCGGAATTGTGTTTCCATTCCTTAAATAAAGTGTTATCGCGGTTACCTGTACTAATAATAACACTATCAAAATTCCACCAAATATAACCATTACTGTCAATTTATAGTTCCTCCTTCCTACACATCTAATGCAATGATCTAGATAAAAATCCAAGTATAACAATTGACACCGAAACAATGATATATCCTACATTAAGCTCAAAAGATTTTTGCAACAATTGATTTTGTGGATCAGTAATTTTGATTATAGAATATGCCATAAAAAGCATAGCACCAATCAAAGTCAGTATTCCCTCAATTCCTAATGTAATACTATAAAGCCAGCTTTTATCCGCTTCTTTACTCCATATCTGTTCTAAAAGTGCTGATAACACTAATGAAAACATCATATTAAGTGCATCAACTTCTTTAATAGTATCTCTAAATACATCCAAACTTCCCTTAACTACTGTTATGATTACTAATGAACCAAATAATACAATTGCTGTTACCAGCCATATTCCAACAAATTTACCAAATTCTCTAAAATCACATTGAGAGCGGACTTTACCTATATTTTCCTTTTCTCCACGCGATATTATTTCCATTGCATGTTTTTCCATGTTTCTCTTGCTGTATTTCAAAATCCTCCCCCTGTACTATTATGAGATCAAAGACGGGTAATAAAAAACTTTCTTCCATTACCTGTGCCATACATATTATAATATGCTCATTCTTCCTGTCCAACACTATTAACAGTTCTTTATATTATAGCACAACTTGTCAATGGCATATTTAACATTTTTTATGGTGCATTTTTGTTTATTTTTCTAATATCTTATTTCTTACCGGCAACAAAATTATCTATTTCCCGACAATATTTTTTAATTTGATACCCTCTGGGAGTCACCATCTTTCCTTCTATTACTTTTGTCTCCTTATTTCCGATAAATACGGTCGAAAACATATCCGCCCGCATACTTTTCAACTCATTAAGCGTCAGCACTTTCATCTCTTCACCGTCTCTCGCTATATTTCTTACAACCCCGCATATTGTGCCGGAAGATTTTTTTTCTAACATAATCTCACATGCCCGCTCAAGATAATCGCTGCGTTTCCTACTCGATGGATTATAGAGGCAGATCGTAAAGTCCGCTTCTGCCGCCAGACGCAGTCTCTTCTCGATCACTTCCCATGATGTCATAAGGTCACTGAGACTGATAAACGCACAATCATGTCCCAAAGGTGCGCCTAAGACTGCCGAACCACCAAGAGCCGCCGTCACTCCCGGAACGATCTCGATCTCTGTCTTCGGGTAATCCGCTGCCAGCTCCAGCATCAGTCCTGCCATTCCGTAGATTCCGGCATCGCCGCTGCATACCATGGCAGTCTTTCTCCCCTTCTTCGCTTCCTCGAATGCCATCCGGCATCGCTCGATCTCCTGACGCATCGGTGTCGCCAAAAACTTTTTATCAGGAAAATGCTCCTCAAGGAGCTTTACATAGACAGTGTATCCTACAATCACTTCACATTTTTTCAAAGTTTCGGCCGCTTTGACCGTCATCTGCTCATAAGCGCCCGGACCAATTCCCACTACATAGATCTTATTCAAACCTGACACCCCACCTTCTCTCAGCTGCCGCTATCGTCACGCCGTCTTCCGCCTGTTTTGCCGCAATGATGTGTCCGCCTTCGCTTGCGCACACGGCGCTTCTTTCACATATATTATCAACTCCGGTTATCTTTTTTACGAACCCGGAACTTAGGAACTCTCCTTCTGCACTTCCCAGAACCTCTGCAGAAAATGTCTCAAATTCCCATCCATATTTTTTACAAAGTTCTATGATTCCCGTCTCATCTTTTTTCAGATCAATGCTGGATACCTTGCAGACGCTTTCTAAAAAAAAGCCGCCGTTTTCCAGTACCCGCTGTATTTGCCTCTCTATTTTTTTTCCTTCTTTTCCCTTCCGACAGCCAATTCCCAGCACAACTGCCCTGGGGATAAGATACAAAGTCTCTTTCCATGCAGGATTTTTAAAAACTCCTACAGCAACATCTGGTTCCGGCTTCCCTTCGTCTCTCTCCTCGCTCCACAGCTGTACTCCCTCTGGCGGCTTTCCCTGAATTTCGCCGCAGGATCGATCTATATATACCGAGATACTCTCTCCCGAAAGTAATCTGGCGGAAATTGCCTTTGCTTTTTTCATATCCTGAATTTTCAGGCTGTTTTTGGCAGCAAACACATCTGCCGCCCACTTCCCGTTCAGATCTGTAGCCGTAGTAATAACCGGAATCGCAAGAAGCTTGTCGCTGATAATCTCTGCCAGCTCATTCGCACCTCCGAGATGCCCGGAAAGAATCGGTATACAATAAATCCCTTGTTCATCTATGACTAAGACAGCCGGATCCTCTGTCTTAGTCTTTACATAAGGCGCGATTGCCCGGACCGCAATGCCCGCTGCTCCGATAAAGATCAGCGCATCCTGTTTTACAAACTCCCGTCCGGTCCAGTCTGAAAGAGACTCCTGTATCGAATCCGAAGCGCCTGTATACTTTCTCGCCAATGTTGCCGCATATCCATATTGGCAGAGACATTCCTTTACTTTCCCTGCAATCCTGCTTCCGTTTTCGGTAAAACAAATAACCGCCGCCTTTTTGGTCAAGATTTTTCCGCCCCTTTCGTTCCTCTGCGGAACTCTGTTGTAAATTCCGGATGATATAATTTGGACCGGTCATAACTGTCGGGAAGAACAACACTTCCTACAATGATCAGAGCCGTCTTTGTGATGTTATGCTTCTTGGCTGTTGTCTCCAGCGTTCCCACTGTGCAGATATAAGTCTCCTCCTCCGGCCATGTCGCTTTATATACAATTGCCGCCGGGGTATCTTTCTTATAACCGCCCGCGCAAAGCTTCTTAGAAAGTTCTCCAAGAAGTCCCGTACTTAAGAACAGCACCATCGTCGCGCCGTGCCATGCAAAATCTTCAATCCTCTCCTTATCGGGAACCGGAGTCCGCCCTTTCATCCGCGTGATCACCACACTCTGGCTGATGCCGGGCAGGGTATACTCCAGATTGAGCGCCGCGGCCGCTCCGCAAAAAGAACTGACTCCCGGACAGGAATCATAAGGAATTCCTCTGTTATCAAGAAGATCCATCTGCTCTCTGACCGCTCCGTAAATACTGGGATCGCCCGTATGCAGCCGCACAGTCGTAAGTTCCGCTTTCTCCGCATTTTCCATAACTGCAATAACTTCCTCCAGCGTCATGCGGGCGCTGTTATAGATATCACATTCCTTTTTCACATGTTCTAAAAGCTTAGGATTCACCAGCGAACCTGCATAGATCACCACGTCGGCTTCGCTCAAAAGTCTCTGCCCCCGAACTGTGATCAGATCCGGCGCCCCCGGTCCCGCTCCTACAAAATGTACCATAACTCCTCCTTAGATACCGCTTCATGCTCCATCTGTAAATTTCCCTAATCCTATGGATTGTTCCGCACTTCCGCAATCCTAATACAGCTGCCGGTATATTTCTGCCATCTGAGCCGCCGTCATCTTCACATAGCTCTGATCCAGCAGTCTCTGCTGACTTTCTTCTACGCTCTCCGCAAAGCTTTGAATCTCATCTTCCTTCATCCCATACTCCCGAAGCTTCTTTCTGGATATGATCTTGTCAAGAATTCCCTCAAGCTGCTTGTAGACCTCTGTTTCCGGACAATCAAGAAGTCCTCCAAGAAACTGATTCAGCTTCTTAAGCTTGCCATCTGGGTTCATTCTCTGATAGGAAGCAAACACTGCTGTCAAAAATTGATAATTCGCCTCTCCGTGCGTCACATGATACACGCCGCTCAAAGGATAAGACATCGCGTGGACCGCCCCTGTTCCTGCATTTCCGAAAGCAATCCCCGCCAGATTGCTGGCTGTCAGGAATTCGTCCAGAAGTTCCATCCGGTAATCTGCTCCTTTTTCAATGATCTTCTTAAATCCCTGTATAATCATCTCCATCGCTTTCATGCTGAACATCTCTGTATACAGGCTGCTCCTCGGCGACACATAAGACTCAATCGCATGGATAAATGCATCAATAGCGCTTGTTGCAAAAAAGTCATAAGGAAGCTTGCTTAACAATTCCGGGATCAACACCGCCTCATCCGCATAGATCTCATCCGATGCCAGTCCCAGCTTGCTGTGGATACTCGTAAGCTCTGTGATCGATACGTTAGAAACCTCTGAACCTGCACCGCAGGTTGTAGGTACTGCGATCAGCGTCCTTTCTTTTGCTAACGGCACTTCTCTTTTAAATATCTGCTCTGTGCTATAATCGCCCGCAAGCACCAGTATCTTTGCCATATCGATCACAGCTCCGCCTCCGATGGCAATGATCCGCCTGCACTCTGTCCGCCTGAAATCCGCCAGAAGTGCATCGATCATCACATCGGTCGGCTCTCCTGCCCCGTATTTGTTCTTATACTCCACATGTGCTTCAAGCTTTTGCGGCGCAAAATAAGCCTCATAGATACTTTTGCTCGCCAGAATAAAGTCCCCTTTTCCAATGCCGTACTGTTCTGTGAATTCCCCGGCGCTCTTAAATTTGTGTACTGTTGTTTTCTGCTGAAATAATTTCATAACCATTCCTCTTCTTTCACAATTACTAATGTATAATACCCCGCCGTTTCCGGCATCTGCTCCGCCCCCCGGCATATTCGTTCCTCTTCCATCCCGCAGTTTTCCACCATAAAAACCTGCTCCGTGCAGTCTTTTGGCTGTCCCTTCACATCGGAAAGCTTCTGCTCTGTCTCCAGCTGTTCCTTCACTTCAGAAAGCCTTCGCCCAGCCTTCATCAGTACCTTTGTTCCCGAAAGCTCCAATCCCTCCTTCACCTGATAGACAGCAGGAATAATATGAAGCTGCTGCGCGCCCATAGCAATACTCATGTTAAGCTTTGCCGCCGCCGCACAGAATGATGGAATACCGCTCACAATCTCCACAGGATACCCCTTTCTTTTTACCTCCTCATGCAGATAAATATACGTAGAATAAATCGTCGGATCGCCTAATGTGAGAAATGCAACGTTCTTTCCCCGATCAAGCTCTTCGCAAAGCCTGTCTGCTCCTTTCTCATGGCTCGTTTTCAAAACGGCTTTATCCTTCGTCATGGGCATATGTATCCCTAAAAGCTCCTTTTTCTCAATCTCTGGATAGATCCCATCGACAATTTTATAAGCAACCGTATCCTGCGGGCTCCTCCCCGGAACTGCAATGACATCGCACTCCTTGATCAGACGCAGCGCTTTTATGGTAAGAAGCTCTGGATCACCGGGACCGACCCCGATTCCATATAATTTCCCATCCATTATCATCTTCTCCTCTCATTTTTTTAATTCCCGTCACACTCCCGGAATTTCGCAGCCGCTATCTCATCTGCCCGGCTTGTCTTTCCAAGGATGCCGTACACTTTTGAAAATATCACGGCTTCTATCAACATCTCTTCTCCGGCGCGCATCCTCAAATACTCCTGTATCTTCTCCATAACCTGATACATGAGAGACTCCTGTTCCTCTTTCGTACACCGTGAAAGTGCATCGTCTGCCGTCGCACACTCTAAAAGTTCTCTCGATTTTTCTGCCGAGAACCCTGCCCTGAGCGCTCCTGCTGCCAGAAGTTCCATCCGGCTGTCCGCCCATCTGGAATGGGTATTCATAATTCCCCCGGCTACTTTCACCAATTTCCCGATATGTCCTGCAAGTAACAGCGCGTCACACTGAAGCTCCTTTGCCATATCAATGGACTGCCCAATAAAATTACTGCACTTGACAACCTCATCCTCTTCTATCCCGTACGCTTCCTTTAAAAATTCCAACCCGTAATTTCCCGGCGCCATAATAAGAATCTTCTTTCCTGACTTCTGTCCTTTAATCTTCACCTTCATATCCAGATAAATCGTGTCTAAAATCGCCTGTTCACTCATAGGCTCTACAATTCCACTTGTCCCAAGTATAGAAAGACCTCCCTCCACACCAAGCCTCGGATTGAAAGTCTTCTTCGCAAGTTCCTCCCCGTCAGGGACAGATAGTTCAATATCAATTTCTCCTTCATATCCGATCTCCTCGCAGATAGCTTCCGCTTCTCTGGTAATCATCTGCCGCGGAATACGGTTGATCGCCGCGGCGCCCACCGGCTGATCCAGTCCCGGTCTCGTCACTCTGCCAATCCCTCTTCCTCCGTCCAGCCTGATAACTCTCCCCTCTCCGCTACTGACCATGCGTCTCACTTTACTGTATACAAAAATACCGTCTGTAATATCGGGATCGTCTCCGCTATCCTTCTTCACAGCGCAGGAAACAGTATGTGGAAACTTCTCCGTTTCTTTATATTCTATTTTAATGTCTCTGATTTCCAGATTGAGTCTTTCTCCTTTTGGGAGCTCCACCCGCACGTCTGTCAGCTCGTCTGCCTTACTGATTCCAAACAGCAGCAGCATAGCGGCCTTTGTCGCCGCCTGGGCGCATGTTCCGGTGGTGTATCCCCGTCTTAAGCTCTGACTGCACATTCTTTGTCCTTCCATTCCCACCTACCCCTTTACTCTGTTTTAAAAGTATATCACAAAAAAGAAGCAATTCAAACCGCACATCTATCCGAATCTGCATATCGCCGTCGTACCTTCCTTTTCCGTCGATATATAGCGCATCTTCCACCCATGTACCGCCGCAATCTCCCGGCACACTTGAATACCATAGCCATGTTTCCCCGCACGTCTGTCCGTCAGTTCCTGTCCTTTATTAACTGCTTTTATAAGTTTTTCGTCCATCGGTTCTCCGTCATTCCAGACACGGATTTCCCTTTCATCCACCGTGATCCTCACCCGACATCCGGCGTTCTTTGCATTTGCGGTCAGGTTTTCTAACAGACACTTTACAAGCGTCTCATCTCCATTCAAATAATTGATCCGGCAGTCTGTCTCTATATCCGGGTACTTGTCTTCAAGTCCGCTAAAAAGTCTCCTTACGTCTATCCGATCAATCTGGAGCGCGCCTTCCCTCACGTTTCCCATGATCAGCAGTTTTTCTGTAATGCTTTCCAGACTCTTCGCACTGTCCACAATCTGCTTTGCGGCAAAGAAGCAATCCTCTTTTGTCAGCTTACCCATCATAAGATATTCTGCATATCCCCGGATTCCCGTAAGGGGTGTCCGAAGCTCATGGGCAATCTGGTTCACCGGACGGTTAATCCGCCGCATCATATAATATAGAAAAATGCCGATGCCTGCCGAAAACAGCAGGCCCGCAGTACAAAAGATCCACATTCTTCTTGTCTGAAGCCGTGTTAATTCCGTAAGGCTTTCTGCATAGTTTACCTCTATGACATCTCCACCCACTTCCTTCTTCTCTCTTATGATCAGAAAACGTCCGCCTTCCATCTTTTTAATATCCACAGTCTTTTCGCTCTCAAGCCCCTCCGGATAATAATCTGTCACAACGTATGAATTCATCCGTATCCGGACCTGCACACCTGATTTCTGATATCCTTTTGCCGCATCCTCCAGATTCATGCTCATGCGGCTGACTTCTCCATCCTTAAGTCCGGCCGCAAGGTAAAGTAAACTTTTTTCGCTTCTTTTCCCATGCTCCACCCACTGCTTTAGTTCATTCTGCGAAATATAGCCATCCAGCAGCAGAAGCCCCCCGCAGATAACAACCAAGAATAATGCATAGATGGTCAAAAAATTTTTCTTCCAGATCTGCATCCTATATCTCCAATCGGTATCCGTATTTAAAAACCGTCTTAATATCCTTTTCCAGCCCTAATTTTTGTCTAAGCCTTCGGATATGCACATCCACTGTCCTGTCATCCCCGTAATAATCCATTCCCCACGCAAGGTCAAGCAGACGTTCCCGTGAAAGAGCAATATTCTTGTTAATCAAAAGAATCTTTAAAAGTTCAAACTCCCGGTTCGTAAGCTCCACAGCCCTCCCGCCTCTCGCCGCAGTGCCCGCCGCCAGGTTCACTTCCACATCCCGGATCACATAGATATTCTGCTCCTTGTGAAAACGCCGCAGCACTACTTGGACTCTGGCGAGAAGTTCTTCCATGGCAAAGGGCTTTACGATATAATCCTCTGCCCCTCCCACAAGCCCCTTCACCCTGTCCGCCACTTCGTCCCGCGCCGTCACACAGATCACAGGGATGTCTCCGTAATCTTCAGACAGCCACCGCATCAGCGAAAATCCGTCCATATCCGGAAGCCCGATATCCAGCAGAATCAGATCGGCTCTTTTCTGTTCAAGCGACAAAAGGGCCTCCCGGCCTGAAAAAGCCGTAAGCCCCTGATGTCCTGTCATAGACAGGGTTCTGCGGATCAGTTCATTTATCTTTTTATCGTCTTCAATGATCAATATATCTGCCACGATCGGTCACTCCTTTGGATGATCGGAGGTCATATACGCCTCTTCGCCAATCTGCGCCAACTGCTCTGGTGTCAGATCAGAGATGACCGCACCTTTGGGGTTGATTCCAAACTCCTTGCACATACCCTCAATCACAGCCTTCCCCTCCCCAAAAGCGTAGATCTCGCAGATATAGATCTCCAGAGAAGATATCTCACGCACCGCATTCTTTTCGTCCGCTTCTTCGTCAAGCAAAGCACACTCTCCCATGTTTTTCCGAAGCCACAGTGCCTCCTCGTAATCCCGCATTTCCCGTGTGACGTCTTTCATCCGGACGGTATCAAAGTCAGCATCAAACTTACTGCACACCTCTTTTACAATCTCCTCATCGGCAACCGCATCTTTATACAGCATTTTTTGCTGTGCGTCTACCGAAAAATACAGCGGAGCGGGTTCATCCTCCGCGTCCTCTCCCTTCTGCTGGGTGACCGCAAACTCTTTATCCGCAGCCTGCGTAACCATCTTTTCCGTGCGGCTTCTTGACCAGCTTATTCCCATCGCCAGTCCTGCCGTCATACATACTGCCATCCCGGCAGCGATCAACAATACTCTGTACCTTTTCCATTTTCTGTTCATAATCTTTGCCCCTTTCTCATAACGGTGCGGCAATCCGTGCCGGCTCCCGATCTCATTTTACAGCCATATCATAAAATACAGTTGTTGCAAAGTTATTACAGAACAAAATACTACTCTTTTGAATTATTCCGGTGTCAAATCACCAGCATCGCATCTGGAAAAAAGAGCGGTGCGGGGAGAGTTTCCCTGCACCGCGTTGATGTATAATTATAATAGCGGGTTTGGGTGGGGAAGTCAATGGGTGTGGACAGATTTTAGGATGTTTTTTGAAAATTGTCAGATAATTGTTCCTTCCTCTAACCAACAGTTCTTATCTCTTTTTCTTATCCCCTTGCTATCCGTTCGGAAATACGGTGCATTGCACCGATTTTCAAATCATCAATACTGGCAGTACTTTCTTCAGCTCCTCCAACATGTCCTTTGATGTCTCATAAGTTGCCACACCCATCGGCTTGGTATAATCCTTAATCACAAAATCTACAAAGACTTTATTCATATCCTTGCAAAGAATAATTCCGATAGAAGGATGCTCATGGGGCTTCTTTCCAAATTCATCAAGTACACTTAGATAGCCCGATAGTTATCCCAAATACGATGTCTTAAACTTTCCTGATTTCGTTTCAACAGCTCGGGACAATTCAACTCTCTATTAAAAAATAAGAGAGCGATG
>ERZ778510.1167-NODE-1167-length-17877-cov-5.544439_pt1 | contig 17877 bp, 15 predicted proteins | sample MGYA00510348_ERZ778510 | MGnify/ENA primary metagenome ERZ778510 (study PRJEB29527, sample SAMN07138969) | mouse gut metagenome | material: feces | host: mouse | place: China:Nanjing | collected 2016-01-25 ... | reverse complement strand
GAACTGTTTCTCCAGGCTCGGGCATACGAGGTCAGCGTATAACCATATCGGTATTGCTGCTACCTATCACTACAATCTTCCTATCAGTTTTCATGGCATGTTGAAACGCGGCTTGGTTAGCTCAATCGTTTGCGCAAAGATATACAAAAATATGGAAAAAATAGCAACATTTTTTGATTTTTTTGAAAAATATTCCGGCAAAAAACACTATCTTTGGAAAATGAAAAAGTTAACCCAATGAAAAAAAGCACATTATCTGACATATCCAAATCTACAGGCTTCTCTGTGACAACAATATCCAGAGTGCTTAACGGTAAAGCTGAGCAATTCAGAATCAGCCGAGAATCGCAAAACAAGATTCTCGAGGCCGTAAGGGTTCTTAATTATAGGCCTAATTTTGTCGCACAAAGTTTGCGCAACATGTCCACACGCACCATCGGGCTGCTTGTGCCATGCATTGACAACCCGTTCTTTGCCAACATTGCCAGCGCCGTCATTGGCGAGGCCCACAAATATGACTATACCGTAATGGTGCTCGACACCCACGAGAGCGCCAAAGATGAAAACGAAGCCATTGAGACCCTGCTGTCGCGCAATGTCGACGGAATAATCACAGTTCCAAGCAGCGACAACCCGTCAACACTGACAGCTCTCGACCGCGAAAAGCCGATAATTCTGATTGACAGATATTTTGAAAATTGCCATCTCCCTTATGTCGCAACCGACAACTACCAGGGAGCACTCGACGCCACCGAACTGCTCATTAAAGCCGGCCACAAAAACATAATGTGCATACAAGGCCCCCCACAATCAATCACATCGCAGAGACGGGTGCAGGGCTACCGCGACACACTTGCCAAGGCCGGCCTGTCAGACCGGGCAATTGTATGCGGCAACGAATTCTCAACACAAAACGGATATGTAGAGACGAAACTCGCGCTCACACGGAAAGACGGCATCAGCGCAATTTTTGCGCTATCCAACACAATCTTGCTTGGTGTAATCAAGGCGTTGAGAGAACACGGCCTAACCATCCCCGCCGACATGTCGGTAATTTCTTTCGACGACAATATTTACCTCGATTTCCTCAACCCACCGGTGACCCGTATATCACAACCGATAGAAAGCATCAGCATAGTCGCAGTTAAAATGCTCATCGACCGCATCCAACGGGGCATCACCCAATCCGAGGGACTACTGTTACAACCCGACATACTCCTCCGCGAATCAGTCGCCCCGCTCCTCAGCAACAAACCATGACCTTCCCGCCAATGAAACCCCTTCCAATCATTATAACCGCAGTAATAACAGTGGCGGGATGCCTGTGTTTCAAAACAAAAGCAGATGAGCCCGGCAATCTCTATCTCCACCAAGCAGACTCATTCCTGGCCGCCATGCCGGAAAACCTTCAGAAACACCAGGCAGCGGCAGTACGCATGGCCATGGCAGAAAAAAACGGAATGCTTCAACAAATAAGAGAATCGCGCAACACCCCACCGAAACTGCCCAATGGAGTAACCATTACACAAATCAGCCCAAATCTAACCATATTCCGCTCCGGTCCACAACCCGTCTCCCCACCCCCCCTGCTCATATATCTCCATGGAGGCGGATGGGCATTCGGAAGCATAAACAGCTGTTCCGTCTTTTGTGCGGCCTTAGCCTTGAACGGAATCACCGTTATGGCAGTCGATTACAGACTTGCACCAGAACACAGATTCCCCACTCCCCTCAACGACTGCATCTCAGCGGTAAAAACCGCCCTCGGCAATCTTGGCAAATGGCAATGTAACAGCATATCAATCGGAGGCGACAGCGCCGGGGGAAACCTTGCCATATCCACAGCCCTCAGCTTTCCGGAAAACACCTTCAGCACCCTGGTGACTTTCTACCCCGTAACAAAAGCCTACACCGACAACTCCTACAGCTGGAAGCAGTTCTCAACTGGATTCGGCCTCGACAGCGAACTGATGGAGGCTTTCAACCAAGCATACACAGACAACCCGCACAACCCACTCGTATCGCCCGCCGAAGCCTCCGACACAGACCTGCAAAAGCTCCCCCCGACTCTTATTGTGGCTGCGGAACGCGACATCCTAAAAGACCAGGGGCAGGCATTCGCCACCCGTCTTCAAAAGCTCGGCAAAGAGGTAGAATACAGCCTCATCCCAGGTTCAGTCCATCTATTCATCACAGTCGACGGGCAGACCGCCGCCTTCAACCACTCGGTCTCCATCGCCTCCCGGTTCATCACCTCCCACAATCCACAGGCCACACCCCAATAAAACCATTTCAACAATTTAACATATGCCAATAATCCACTCAATATCCTCCTGACATGACAGACAGAAGCCGCTCCCCGGACGGGGGAACGGCTTCCTTATGTTTGCATGGCCACTGGGGCGATTTATTTCAATACATCTTTAACGGCATCGTTAGGAACCATCTGTTCCTGGAAAGTGTAAGCGCCGGTTTTGGGCGACTTAACCATCTTGATCACCTTTGAGTATGTGCGGCCTTCACCTTTCTGAAGAGATGCAACGGTTTTCTTTGCCATATCGAGTCAAAACTTTTTTGCGTGGTTATTATTTGATTTCCTTGTGCACAGTCACCTTCTTGAGAATCGGATTGTATTTCTTCAGCTCCAGACGCTCGGTGGTGTTCTTGCGGTTTTTGGTGGTAATATAACGCGATGTGCCGGGCATGCCGCTCGCTTTATGTTCGGTGCATTCCAATATTACCTGCACACGGTTTCCTTTTGCTTTCTTTGCCATTTTTCTTTGAGCCTTTAGTGTGTTATGAGCCTTGTTCACGTTTCCCGGAGGAACACGAAAAGCGGCCCGGAAAAATCAATTAGAAATTCAGTTGCTTGACTTCGGTCAGATAACCCTTTGAAGCTGCCTGTTTCAAGGCCGCATCGAGACCCATCTTGTTGATGATGCGCAGACCTGCGTTGCTCAAAGTCAGAAGAATCCACGTGTCCTGCTCTACCCAATAAAACTTACGGTTGAATAAGTTAACATTGAAGCGGCGTTTGGTGTGGCGCTTCGAGTGCGATACGTTATTCCCGGTAATCGCCTTTTTGCCTGTAATTTGACAAATCTTTGACATGGCTGTTAATCTATTATCTTGTTTCTTTTGTTAATATCTTGGTTAGCGGTCAATTAACGCAAAAGAGTTGTGGCCGTCACAACGCTCTCATATCGCCGCAGGCTGCATCACTGCCGACGGTTTTTGCGCAGGGGTCACAAATCAGAGTGCAAAGTAAGTGATTTTTCGCCATTTGTGCAAATTTTCGCCCCACCTTTTCCGCTTCCCGTCTTTTTTTACTATTTTCGCACTCATCTCTCACCCGCCAGCTTCTCTCCCCATCACCTTTTACGGTCTTCCACTGCCTTTCATGGCCTTTATTAGCCTTTTATTATTATGAAATCTGACTTTTTCCGCGTAGCAGCCGCCGTCCCGGCGGTTTCCATCGCCGACCCTGCAGCCAACGCAGATTCTATAATCGAACAAATCCGGAATCTCAATGACCGCCAGGTCGACCTCGCAGTCTTCCCGGAACTCTGTGTAACGGCCTACACCTGTGGCGACCTTTTCCATTCATCAATCCTCCTCGACGCTTCAGATGAAGCGATCCGGCGCATAGCCCAAGCCACTGAAGGCCTGAATATCGTGGCAATAGTCGGCGCACCGGTTCGCCACAACAACGCCCTTTATAACTGCGGCGTAGCCATAGGCCGCGGACGCATCCTGATGATGGTGCCTAAAACATACCTGCCCAACTATAACGAGTTCTATGAAAAACGCCTGTGGACTTCAGGCGCGTCGGTCGACACCACCGTTAACGGCATCCCCCTGACAACCCGTCAGATTCTCGACATCAACGGTGTGGGCGTAGGAATCGAAATATGCGAAGACCTCTGGACGGCAATCCCCCCCTCTTCAACCACATCACTCGCAGGAGCGCAGATTATCGCCAATCTTTCAGCTTCCGACGACATAATCGGCAAATACGCCTACCTCCGAAGCCTCATATCGCAGCAGTCGGCCAGATGCTTGTGCGGCTACGTATATGCATCTGCCGGATATGGCGAATCATCGACCGACCTGGTTTTCGACGGCAAAGCCATTATAGCCGAAAACGGAACCATCCTCGCCGCCAACGACCGGTGGCAGCATCAGCCGCAATATGTCATTTCCGATATCGACTTAATGGCGTTAAACCGCGACAGGCTCCACACAGGCTCATTCACCGACTGCGCCACCCTCAACCTCAACCAATCGGCTTCACAAGGATTCCGCACCATATCCCTGCCGCAGCAACCTGAAAATCCGGCTGACAGTATTAATGGGGAAATACCTGATTCCGACACGTTCCCCACACAGCTGATGCGCCGCGTAGATCCGCATCCATTCATACCTGTCGACGACTCCGAAATCGACCAACGCTGCAATGAAATCATAAGCATACAGGTGGCAGGCCTCGCCCGACGCCTCGACGCCACAAAATGCCGCATCCTCGTTGTAGGCATATCCGGAGGCCTCGATTCCACCCTCGCCCTTCTGGTGGCTGCAAGAACGTTCAAACGCCTCAACCTCCCCGCTACAGGCATAATCGGCGTGACCATGCCGGGATTCGGGACAACCGGACGAACCCATTCCAATGCCCTCAAACTGATGGAAGGGCTCGGAATAACCATCCGTGAAATCCCCATAGGCCCAGCCGTAATGCAGCATTTCAGCGACATAGGCCAAGACCCCGCCAACCACGACGTAACTTACGAGAACTCCCAGGCCCGCGAGCGCACACAGATTCTTATGGACGTGGCCAACAAAGAGGGTGGCATGGTGCTCGGCACAGGCGACCTCTCGGAACTCGCCCTCGGATGGGCAACCTACAATGGCGACCACATGTCGATGTATGGCGTCAACGCCTCTGTTCCCAAAACACTCGTGAAATATCTTGTGCGCTGGTTCGCAATCCGCTCAACCGACTCCCGGATAACAGAATCTCTCAACGACATAATCGACACCCCAATATCGCCGGAACTCACCCCCGCCGACAATCAGGGCAACATCGCCCAGAAAACCGAAGACCTCGTTGGCCCCTACGAGCTCCACGACTTCTTCCTGTATTACACCCTGCGCTACGGCTTCCCGCCACGGCGCATCTTCAGGCTGGCGCAAGTTGCGTTCCCCGGTTATTCCGACGACACCATCAAACACTGGCTCCGCACCTTCTTCCGCCGCTTCTTCAACCAGCAGTTCAAGCGCTCCTGCCTCCCCGACGGCCCCAAGGTCGGCTCCGTCTGCCTCTCACCCCGTGGCGACTGGCGTATGCCCTCCGACGCCTCCTCAGCCCTCTGGCTCCGCTCTCTCGACACCCTTTAACGACTACACGACAATCGGTATTAATAAACAGGGGCGATATGCAATCATGCACATCGCCTCCTTGTAATATTTTAAATTGAAATAAAAAGACTGGCTAGAACATATATGCCACCCTTACAGTCCAGTAGCTGCAACGGCCAGAGAAATCGATGAGCTTCACGGCCTTCATGGCATATGTCAGGCCCCAAACGTATGAACCCTGAATTTGCCAACGCTTGTATAGCTCAACGCCAAGACCGGCTTGCATCCCTACGGAACCGAATGCATAATTCATCGCTTTCAGAGTGTTATGTCCCAGATGGAAATCAAACACCGGACCGCCAAACACATATGGGGCGATATAATCCTCCAATCCGTTCATACGCGTCCATTTGAAGCGCAAGTTTACAGGAATCGACAGTGTGTGGAGATAGCTTTTTTCATCTCCATAGCCGTCGACAGCCCAGATTTTTTTCTCTCCGAGGTTCAGCTTGCCGCCTTGCATCGAATAAAATGCTCCTATGTCGATGCCGAAACCTATGCCCGGAAACATCATTTCACCCTGCACACCTGCCTGCGGGCCAATGATACTCCCTGTGGTAATCAAATCCTGCTTGAATTTCAGATTGCTGATGTCGATGCCGACCGCCGGCCCCCACCGGAACTCTGCCCTGGCTCCAAGGCTGCAAACAGCACCAAGCAACAGAAGCATTATGATTTTCTTAAATTTTTCCATTCTTACAAATCGGGTTCTTGCACCCCCGCCGTTATATCCGGCAAAGATAGCGTATTATCACACCTCCCCAAAAAATCCTCGAATTAAAAAGAGTTAAGCCTTGGCTACGATAGCGGCAGCTTCCAATGGGTCGACTGTCACCTGCTCTCCGGTCGCCATATTCTTCAGGGCCAGTTTTCCCTGCTCCATCTCACTCTCTCCAACCATCGCAACGAATGGCACACCGGAGGCATTTGCATAAGCCATCTGCTTCTTCATCTTGGCCTCGTCGGGATAGATTTCAGCCGCAATCCCCTGACCGCGCAGAATCTTAATCATACGCATGGCTGCCTCAGATTCTTTGTGGCCGAAGTTAACGAACATCACCTGTGTCGATGTGCGCGCATCTGCCGGATAGAGACCGAGGGCATTGAGCACATCATAAATGCGGTCGGCACCGAATGACACACCCACGCCCGACAGCCCCCCCATGCCGAACACGCCGGTCAGATTGTCATAACGGCCACCACCCGAGATGCTGCCTATGGCCACATCTTTGGCCTTCACTTCGATTATCGTGCCGGTATAGTAGTTGAGCCCACGGGCAAGCGACACATCGAGGTCAAGCTCGGCATCAAGCCCAAGCGCCATAGTGCCTTCAATTACCTCGCGAAGCTCCCTCACGCCAAGCATCCCTGTTTCAGAGCCTGCAAGCAGTTTTTCAAGCTGCGCCAGACGCTCTTCAACAGTGCCTGAAATCTCCAATATCGGCCTCAATGCCTCGACAGCCTGCTGCGACAGACCGCGCTCTATCAGCTCGGCATTCACGTTGTCGATACCGATTTTGTCTATTTTGTCGATAGCCACGGTAATATCCACCATCTTTTCGGGTTCGCCGATCAGTTCGGCAATGCCTGCCAGCACCTTGCGGTTGTTGAGTTTCAGCTGGATTCTGATTTTCAGCCGCCTGAACACCTCATCGATCATCTGCAGAAGCTCGATTTCGTTGAGCAGCGAATCAGAACCCACCACATCGGCATCGCACTGGTAAAATTCGCGGTAGCGCCCTTTCTGGGGCCGGTCGGCACGCCATACGGGCTGAATCTGATAGCGCTTGAAGGGGAGCTGCAATTCATTGCGGTGCTGCACCACATAACGGGCAAAAGGCACCGTAAGGTCATAGCGCAGCCCCTTCTCACAAAGCTGTGGTGTGAGGCGCGTGCAATTCCCCTCTTCAATCAGAGCCTTGTCGGCTCCGCGCAGAAAATCGCCCGAATTGAGTATTTTGAAAAGAAGCTTATCACCCTCCTCCCCATATTTCCCCATAAGGGTCGACAGGTTCTCCATGGCCGGAGTCTCAATCGGGTTATAGCCGAACAAGCCGAACACCTCGCGGATAGTGTTGAAAATATAGTTGCGCTTCGCCATCTCTGCCGGCGAAAAATCGCGCGTTCCTTTTGGTATCGACGGTTTCATCTTCTTTTCAATTAATGAATTATAATCCCTTCTCAGTTGTTTTTATTACTGTTTTTCAGTTAGCGGAGCTTCGTCCTCACGCCTTGTTGGCACGTTTTCTCTCAAGTTCATCGAGAATGATCTTTCTCAGGCGGATATGGTTAGGCGTTACCTCCACATATTCGTCTTCTTTGATATATTCCAACGCTTCTTCAAGGCTGAACACCACCGGAGGCACGATTTTTGCCTTGTCGTCGGCACCGGATGCACGCATGTTGGTGAGTTTTTTCGACTTGGTCACATTTATCACGATGTCCTTGTCTTTGGCGCTCTCTCCAACAACCTGACCTGCGTAGACCTCTTCCTGCGGGAAGATGAAAAAGCGCCCACGGTCTTGCAGTTTGTCGATGGCATAGGCATAAGCCGTGCCAGCCTCCATCGCAATCAGAGAGCCGTTGGTGCGACGCTCGATGTCACCTTTCCAAGGCTGATATTCGAGGAATCGGTGGGCCATGATGGCTTCACCTGCCGAACCGGTCAGCACATTGTTGCGCAGACCGATGATTCCGCGCGAAGGAATCTGGAACTCCATATGCACCCGGTCATTCTGCGTGGTCATAGACAGCATATCACCCTTGCGGCGCGTAACCATGTCTATCATCTTTGATGCATACTCCTCTGTCACATTGATGGTCAGCAGTTCAACTGGCTCGCATTTCACCCCGTCAATCTCCTTTATGATAACCTGAGGCTGACCCACCTGAAGCTCATAACCTTCACGGCGCATGGTCTCTATAAGCACCGACAGATGAAGCACACCACGGCCGTAAACGTTCCATTTATCTTCGTTCACACCACGTTCAACCCTCAGAGCGAGGTTTTTGTCGAGCTCGCGGGTCAGACGGTCATGGATATGTCGCGATGTGACATATTTGCCGTCTTTCCCGAAAAACGGGCTGTCGTTGATGGTGAATGTCATCGACATCGTAGGCTCATCGATGGCGATACGTGGCAGAGCCTCGGGGTTGTCGACAGTCGTCACGGTATCTCCGATTTCAAAGCCTTCAAGCCCCACAAGGGCGCATATGTCGCCCGACGACACCTCCTGCACCTTCTTGCGCCCCATTCCCTCGAATGTATGCAATTCCTTGATGCGCTGGCGCACAACCGAACCGTCGCGCTTACAAAGCCCGATTTCCATTCCCTCGCGCAAAGTGCCACGGTGCACACGCCCCACGGCGATTCGCCCTACATAGCTTGAATAGTCAAGCGAGGTGATAAGCATCTGCGGCTCACCATCCAAGGTAACCGGAGCAGGGATATGTTCCAGTATGGTATCAAGCAATGGGGTTATATTATCAGTCTCTTTCTGCCAGTCAGTGCTCATCCAGCCATTTTTGGCAGACCCGTATATTGTCGGGAAATCGAGCTGCTCTTCAGTGGCATCAAGGCTGAACATCAGGTCGAAAACCATCTCCTGCACCTCTTCCGGACGGCAGTTCGGCTTATCCACCTTATTTATCACAACCACCGGTTTCAACCCCATCTGAATGGCTTTCTGAAGCACAAAACGGGTCTGCGGCATCGGCCCCTCGAAGGCATCAACAAGCAACAGACATCCGTCGGCCATATTGAGCACACGCTCAACCTCGCCACCGAAATCGGCGTGCCCCGGAGTGTCTATTATATTGATTTTTGTATCTTTATAATTGATTGAGACATTCTTCGACAGAATCGTTATACCACGTTCCCGCTCCAGGTCATTGTTGTCAAGTATCAACTCTCCGGCATTCTGATTCTCACGAAACAGATTCCCTGCCAAAAGCATCTTGTCAACCAGTGTTGTCTTGCCATGGTCGACGTGCGCGATAATCGCGATATTACGGATATTCTGCATAACGATTCCTTTTCGTTTCTCTTCTTTTTCAACCTGCAAAGGTACAAAAATTTCTACACACGCCGCCCCCTCGGCCTCATTTTCTGTCAAAACCGGCCAAGGGGGCATGTGAAACCGCATATGCGGAGAAAATGCGTTAAATCACAATCAGGCTGATTGCAACAATTGCTGTCAGTCATTTATACAGGAACCGCCGTATCGACTGCTTCGGGGTTTTCTCAAACTCGTCGTCACGGATTTCAATGGCACTCACTTGCGAATATCCAGGCAACGCTTTGTTAAGTTCCGGCAACAGAGCTCCAATCCTACGCTCCGTCTCCACACGGTCAATCCCCTGCTTTTCCCCGGCTTCATAGTCGGGATGCACAAGCGCAACAATCCGGCCTCCGCGGTCTAACACCACCGATTCTCCCACAAGCGGCATATTGTTGAGCAACAACTCTATCTCCTCTGGATATACATTCTGCCCTGAAGAGGTCAGAATCATGTTTTTATCGCGTCCGCGCAGATAAACATATCCGTCATTGTCAATCGTGCATATATCCCCTGTATTAAGCCAGCCGTCATCATCGAGAGCCGACATAGTGGCGGCTTCATTTTTATAATAACCCTTCATCACATTATCCCCCTTGACATATAGCACACCCGGCACACGCATGGGATCAGCCGACAAAACCATCGCCTCCATTCCATCGACAAGCCTGCCGCAAGAGTGCGGACGCTGGTTCTTCCACCATTCATAGGTCACCAATGGTGCGCATTCGGTCATGCCGTAGCCCACGGTGAACGGGAATTTCACGCTTCTTAGGAAACGCTCCACATCCTTGCTTACAGCTGCTCCACCCAGAATCAGCTGTTTAAGATTACCGCCGAAAGCCTCAAGCAGTTTTTTCCGCACACCCATGTTGATCAGCTGCCTGATTCCGGGAATAGCACGGAGCACCCTCATCCACGGCTTGTGCAATTTCGGGAACACCTGCCCCTTTACGATTTTCTCAATCACCAAAGGCACAGTAATCACCAGTTGCGGCCTCACCTGGGCGAAAGCCTGAAGCACAACCGCCGGCGACGGTATGCGCCCAAGGAAGGTTATATGGCATCCCCGACAGAAAGGGAACAGGAATTCAAACACAAGCCCGTACATATGCGCCAACGGAAGCATACTGAGCATCCCGTCGCCGGGCTTGAGAAACGGGATCTTGGAGAGTGCGAAGCTGATGTTGCTCCAAAGATTTCCGAAAGTAACCATCACTCCTTTGGGATTACCCGTAGAGCCGGAAGTATAGTTAACCAAAGCCAACTCACAAGGCTCACGCCTGGCAAATTCCACCTGCGCCGGGGCGAATTTCTTGCCGTAGGCTTTCAGAAACGTATCTTTCAACCCGTCGATAGCCGCCGTCAGCTTATGTTTGCGGCTAAGGGCCACCGTGAAATCAGGAATAAGCACCACACCATCAACACCGGGCATATTTTCAGCATCAAGTTTGTCATAAATCCCCTTTTCGCTGAAAAGCAGCCGCGCTTCCGAATGAGTGACAAGAGCCTCGACCGTGTCGGGATGGAACTCATGCAGTAACGGCACCACCACAGCCCCATATGTCAGCGCCCCAAGGAATGCAGTGGCCCACGCAGCAGAATTCTTGGCACACAAAGCCACCTTTTCTCCAGGCTTCAGCCCTATAGCCGCAAAAACAAGATGCATCTCAACGATACGCCGCGCCACATGGCCGTAGCTCATCGTCTCTCCTTTGAAATCCGACAATGCCGGCAGATTCCAATTCCTCCTTATGCTCGTTTCAAGAGCTTCATTCAAACCTTTCATAATCTCCCGTTCTTTTCTCATAAACAAACCTTTTCCAACATCCCCGCCCCGCAGATTTTCTAATGTAACAAATTTTCATTTACTTTGTTATCTAAAAGCGGAGCTTGCTTTTTAAACGCAGTCAGCCGCACCATTGTTTATCGCAAATTCAATTCTTTTTCATTAAAATATCCACTAAATGAAAGGCAAATTATTAACCATTGCACTTGGAGCGGCTATGTCGGCATGTTCCGCCACCGCAGCCAACGACTCCTACACTGTAACAGCCCAGCTTCCCGCAGAATTAAACGGAAAGACGGCATTCCTCGTAAATTTCGACACAGGAGAAAAAATCGACTCAGTAGCCGTTGCCAACGGAACCGCCATATTCAAAGGCAACATAGCAAATCCGGTTTTAGCACGCCTGATTGTCGATGGCAACCGTGCCGGACAGTTGATTCTCGAAAACGGCAACATAACGGTTAAAGACCGCACCGCAACCGGCTCACAGCTCAACGACAAAACAAACGCGCTCAACGATCAGGTCAAACAACGCTTCTCATCACGCCGCCAGTCTCTGCCCAACGACAGCACCGCCGAGGCCGCCATGCAACAGCTTGTGTCAGAATTCAATTCCTTCACCGATTCGGTAATCCAAGCCAACATCAACAATCCCATAGGCTACATTCTGTTCCTCGACAAAGCATACTCCATGCCCATATCCGAACTAAAATCATTCCTTGAAGCCAACCCTTCATTCAAATCCCACCAGCGAATCACAAAGATTATCGATGCCGCCGAAAAGAAAGAAGCGACACAACCTGGCAAGAAATTCGTTGACTTCACCATCAAAACCGACACCACAACGCAAAGCCTGTCAGACTACGTTGGCAAAGGGAAACCGGTTCTTGTTGACTTCTGGGCAAGCTGGTGCGGCCCGTGCATCCGCGAGACCAAAGTGCTCAAAGAACTGCTCAACGAATATGGCTCACAAGGGCTCGAAGTGCTCGGAGTGGCCGTGTGGGACGAACCGGAGAACACCCTGGCAGCAATCAAACGCCACAATCTGCCCTGGCAGCAGATTATTAATGCCCAGACAATACCCACCGACCTATATGGCATAACAGGAATCCCATGCATAATCCTCATCGGCCCCGACGGAACCATTCTCTCACGCGACAAGCAAGATGAAGAACTACGGGCCGACATCCGCGCATATTTCAACGGAACCCTTACTCCAGAATCTCTCGCCGCACCTGCCGATTCAATCCATGCCAGATAAACACATCCGAGCAGCAACTGAATATATTGAAGTCAAGATAACTTCATCGCATTACCGACCGGGCACTGTGTCTTTACACGGTGCCCGGTTTTAACGAATGAGCCACCTGACAATCACAGGCGTCACTGCCAAACTCAGAGCCACCCCCGCCGTGTCGGCCACAAAATCCCACACGTCACATCCCCGGCCCATATCCATCGCTCCCTGCACAAGTTCAATGCCGCCGCCAAAAGCCACGCAGACTCCCGCAAGCGCCATACCCACCGGCAACCCCAGTTTTCGCCCCGAAATAACCCAGTCAAGTCCCATCACAAAAAACAGGCCGCCGAACATGCAGCCGTGCACCACCTTGTCGGCACCCTCAAACCAATGCACATCGCTATCAGGCAACGGCTTTGGAGCCAAAGTAAGCCATAATATCGCCAACACCACCACAGCAGTCATAACCCAAGGTGGCATCTTCTTCAAAAAAACGTTATTCATCAAATCAGTACAAACATTCTAAATTCTAACAATAATCATTGCCCACGTAACATTTCAAACGTCTGATGCATCTAAAAGATTGGAAACAGATTAACCCCTCTTTCGGCTTCCCACTTCTTACCTCTGATGACTTCTCCCACCCCCAAAATTACACACTTTTCTCAAAAAAAAAATTTGCCAATCCGAATTTTACAGAAGTTTTGCAGTGCAGTATTGCACATAACTACATCACCATTATGATAACTCTTGAAAACGCCACCGGAATCAATCGGGGTGTGCAGTTCAAAAATGGCACGCCCCGATTTTTCATATCCCCACTTCAACACAAAAATGCAAATAAAGATTAAACCCCGCCGGTTATTCCGGAAAATTTCGCTATTTTTGCAAAGTAGACTAATGTGGGTTAATAGGCTCATCCGGCTCTCTCCGACACACTACCCGGAAGCCGCACGTTAGCATCTTAACAGCCAATCCGTTCCGGCTGAATCCTCTTTCTTCTGCCCTCCTCTCCCATCTTCCCGCCATGAGGGAAGCCCGGCCATGCCAATAAAAAAACAACATAAATGACAGGTAAATGGAATTATTTACCCCTGACACAAGAAGAGCAGAAGATCGAGACGGCGCTTGCGCAAAAATATGCGTCATGTCCGCCCGTGAGCCAGCTGTTGGTGCAGCGTGGCATCACTTCAGTCGAGGAAGCCGACTGGTTCTTTAATCCCCGCCTGAAGAATCTCCACGACCCGTTTCTGATGCCCGACATGGATAAAGCCGTCAACCGGCTCAACAAAGCCATGGGGGCAAAAGAAAAGATTATGGTCTACGGGGACTATGATGTCGACGGCACAACCGCTGTGGCGCTCGTCTACAAGTATCTCAGCAACTTCTACTCTAACATCGACTATTTCATACCGACCAGATATGAGGAAGGCTATGGAATATCGAGCGACATAATCGACGAATTCGCCGATCAGGGGGTGAAACTCGTCATAATCCTCGATTGCGGCATCAAAGCCAACGAGGAGATTGCCCATGCCCGCGAGCACGGGATAGACTTCATCATCTGCGACCACCATGTTCCCGACGAGGAGCTGCCGCAGGCCGTAGCCATCCTCAACCCTAAAATGGAAGGCTCGACTTATCCGTGCCAGCACCTGTCGGGTTGCGGTGTGGGCTATAAGCTCATGCAGGCATTCGCAATCAGCAACGGCATCCACCAGGGGGAACTCGAAGGGATGCTCGATCTGGTGGCAGTGTCAATCGCCGCCGACATCGTGCCGATGGTCGACGAAAACCGCATAATGGCCTACTATGGCCTGCGCCGTCTCAATTCAAACCCAAACATGGGGCTGAGGGCGATAATACGCATCTGCAACCTCTCCAACCGCGAAATCACCATTTCCGACGTGATTTTCAAAATCGGCCCGCGCATCAACGCCTCAGGCCGTATGCAAAGCGGACGTGAGGCCGTGGAGCTACTTGTGTCGCGCGACATTGCCGATGCCTACGAGAAAGCAAAAAACATCGACCAATACAACAAAGACCGCAAGGAGCTTGACAAACGCATAACCGAAGAAGCCAATGCCATCCTTTCGAGCCGTCTGGAATCAGAAGCCGACAAGAAATCAATCGTTATCTTCAACAAAGACTGGCACAAAGGGATTATCGGCATCGTTGCGTCGCGCCTGACCGAGCTATACTATAAACCGTCGGTAGTGCTGACCCTCGCCAACGGGCTTGCCACAGGCTCTTCGCGTTCCGTTCAAGGTTTCGACATCTACAAGGCCGTGGATTCCACACGCGACCTGCTCGAAAACTTCGGAGGCCACACCTATGCAGTCGGACTTTCGCTCAAAGAAGAAAATATTCCGGAATTCACACGAAGGTTTGAAGAGTTCGTGACCGCGAACATACTCCCATCGCAGCTCCACCCGCAGTTTGAAATCGACGCGTTCCTCACATTCTCGGAGCTCTCAAACGAATTCATCTCAACCCTGCGCCGCTTCAACCCATTCGGTCCGGGCAACCAGAAACCGGTGTTCTGCACCAGGGGCGTGATGGATTTCGGCACAAGCAAACTCGTGGGGCGTCAACTGGAGCATATCAAGCTCGAGCTTGTCGACGACACGTCGGGAAAAGTCATCAACGGCATTGCTTTCAACAAAGCCCCCCTTTTCCCGCTGATACATGCAGGAGCGAGATTCGACATCTGCTACACCATCGAAGACAACAAGCATCAGAACTCACCCCACGCCATTCAGCTCCAGATCAAAGAAATCAGAATAGCCGAATGAGCCTGGCCTCCGACATTCCATCTCCCCGCTCCGTGCTCAAAGAGCATTGGGGCTACGACCGGTTCCGGCCTATGCAGGCCGAAATAATCGATTCTGTTCTTGCCGGGAACGACACTCTCGGGCTGATGGCTACCGGAGGCGGGAAATCAATAACCTTCCAGGTCCCGGCAATCATATTGCCGGGACTTACATTGGTGGTCACCCCCCTGATTTCCCTGATGAAAGACCAGGTCGACAACCTGCTTTCCCACGGCATCAGGGCATATTTCCTCCACAGCGGGCTGACCAAGCGCGAAAACCGCCTGGTGCTCGACAAATGCCGCTTAGGCAAGGTCAAAATCTTATATCTTTCCCCTGAAAAGCTGCAATCACCGGCATTCACCGGCGAACTGAGAAGCCTGCCCGTAAGCCTGATAGTGGTTGACGAAGCGCACTGCATATCGCAGTGGGGCTACGATTTCCGCCCGTCATATCTGGAGATAGCAACCCTGCGCCAGCATTTCCCTGAAGCCCCCCTGCTCGCGCTCACCGCCTCGGCAACCCCCGAAGTAGTTGCCGACATACAGAAACAGCTCCGTTTCCGCAACCGGGCGGCAACATTCAGGCTGAGTTTCAACAGAAGCAACATATCATATGTGGTGCGCAACTGCGACTTCAAAGAGGAGCAACTCATCCATATCCTCAACCGCGTGCCTGGTTGCTCCATTGTCTATGTGCGCTCGCGCAAACGCACAAAAATCGTGGCGGAAGCCCTTTGCCGCGCCGGGATAAGCGCCGGATTCTACCATGCCGGACTTTCTCCAGAAGAGAAAAACACCCGGCAGAACCTCTGGAAAACCGACCAGACGAGAGTGATGGTGGCAACCACCGCATTCGGAATGGGAATCGACAAACCCGATGTGCGCATAGTGGTGCATTTCGACCCTCCGTCGTCGCTCGAAGAATACTACCAGGAAGCAGGACGCGCGGGGCGCGACGGCAACCCATCATTCGCAATCTCGCTGGTCACACCAGCCACAGACAAAGGGGTGCTTAGCCGCAGGCTCACCGAGAGTTTCCCCACCAAAGAATATTTGCGCCAAACCTACGACCAGCTATGCGTGTTTCTCAACATCGCCATGGGAGAAGGGTTCAACCGGCTCATCGAATTCAATCCCGACATGTTCTGCATACGGTTCAGGTTGCAACCGGCAGCTGCTGTCAGCGCATTAAAACTCCTTTCACAGTCGGGTTACATCGATTTTATCGAAGAGACCTCAACACGCTCCAGGCTAATGGTCATAATGAACCGTCACGAACTCTACACGCTCGACCTTGACCCTGAATGCGAGCGTATATTCCAGTTCGTGCTCCGTAACTACACTGGAATTTTCGCCGATTATGAACACATCAGCGAATCACGGATAGCTTCAGAACTCGGGCTGACAGAGCGCACTGTCTATGAGAACCTGCTGAAACTGTCGAAAATGCATGTGATCCACTACATCCCGCGCAAAAGCACACCCTACATATACTTTCCACAATCGCGTGTGCCGGCAAAAGACCTGGTGTTCCCACGTGAGGTCTATGAACTGCGCCGCCTACAGATGGCCAACCGCATCGAGGCGATGAAAAAATTCCTGTTCAGCGCCACAGACTGCCGTGTAACCACCCTGCTGAATTACTTCGGAGAGGAAACATCGTCACCATGCACAACATGCGATGTATGCCGCTCAAACCGCAATATCCAATCTCACCAGGCAGAACCGGCCATTGCAGCCGACATCCCTTCGCGAATAGGATATATCCTGTCGAACCATCCTGAAGGGCTTACCGCCAATGATATTGCATCAACACTCGGTATAGACACATCTGACCTCCTGCCCCATTTGAGAAATATGCTTGATGCAGGAAAACTCTCTCTCAACGCTTCGTTGTTCCGTTTAGCGATTATCGAGACGCATTAAGCAAGTGATTGTCTCAAAATTTCTCAAAAGATTTTAGATAGTATCTATTAATGTGTTTTAATTCGAATCTAGTGATTCGGCACAATGATGTCAAGGCCCAGGACCGACCGGGAACTGCCATTAAACACTATTTAAACACTTTTAGCGCATTCCCAACCAACGTCACAGCCTCCGTAGTGTTATAGTAATAAAGTACGCAGCTACGGCCTCTGGCTCTGAATGCCGCAGAACTCAAAAACGGAATAACCCGGATACATAACCGACCGCATAATGTTTAATCCGACAAGAACATTAAAAACAGCACTTTAATCAACTTAAACAACGCTTTATTACAAGAACATCCCTCGTCCTTTTTATCGGGTAGTGATACCAGGTACTGAGGCTCTCATAAATAAATAGTTGAAACGTGCGGTGGGCCGAATACTTAGGTATCCGGCCCACCGTCACGTTTTCTCCTTCATCCAACCTCCTATCGGTTACTTACCGCTTAAGTCTTCTGACCTCTGACTTATGACTTACGGCTTCTCACTTCCCATACTCCTCCAAATAGGCTTCACAAGCTTCACACAGCTCATCATACCAAGCCTGACCGAAACGGTCAATGAGCGGTTGTTTCAGGAACCGGTAGAGCCTG
>ERZ778510.1155-NODE-1155-length-18033-cov-3.714373_pt1 | contig 18033 bp, 15 predicted proteins | sample MGYA00510348_ERZ778510 | MGnify/ENA primary metagenome ERZ778510 (study PRJEB29527, sample SAMN07138969) | mouse gut metagenome | material: feces | host: mouse | place: China:Nanjing | collected 2016-01-25 ... | reverse complement strand
AGAAAAATAGGCGCTTAGATATTCCAGCACATAGCTGCTGCAGGGCGCACAGCAGCTGTGAAGAAGAAGCCTTGGCACAGATTCCTTTGTTTCAAGTTTTTTCAGCAATTTATCTAGTTCTCTCTGGTAATTCATCAAAAATCTTCTAGCCTCCCTAGATCTTTTGTTTTTTTAAATTATAACCGTTCTGATACATTCTGGCAAGCTTATGATATCGAAAAGGAGCGGCACTTCATCCGCTCCCGTGATCATCCGATATTTATAACATCCAGCCTACTTTTTTGTTTTCGCGCTTTTCGCTGAACTATAGCTGCTGTATATCTTCCTTCCTCTTACCGTTTTATATGCCCGTATCCGATACTTATATGTCGTATTCTTCCTAAGCCCGCTGTTTGTATAGGAGACCGTGGAACCCTTTTTTATGGTCTTGATCGTTGCATATTTTTTCTTTGACGAATTGTAACGCTGAACCAGATAACCGCTCGCGCCCGATATTTTGTTCCACTTCAATTTGATTTTGCTATTTGAAGAAGCCGATGCGGTTACCGTAGGCTTGCCTATCACCGTTACATAAGTCTTTTTAATATAACCTGTTTTCTTTTTTCCTTTGATCTTAATGGAAATCTTATACCAGCTTCCGCTCATTCCGGTTATCGTCACGCTTTTATTGATTCCCAGCGTTGTAAGTCTCTTCTTTGATGTGCTTGGACCGGAACGGACATTGATATTCGTTCCGTTCGTTGTTCCATTCATGCTGGACACTGTTTTTACACTGACAGCGCCGGATGCACCGGAATATACCGTCTTACCGTTCGCTTTTTTATAGGATTTTATCTTATATTTATAAGTTTTTCCCATACTCCTTCCTGTATCCGTATAAGAAACCGTGCCGCCGCTTCCAATGGTCTTAATGGCTGCATACTTCTTCTTCGATGCATCATAACGATACAGCACATACCCGGATGCGCCGGAAATCTTTTTCCACGACAGCTTCACCTTATCATAGGAGGAAGCTTTTCCAGTAAGCTTCGGAACCGCCGGTGCTGCCGCTGGTTTCGCTGTTGTAGTCGAAGTCGCCGGCGGTGTTGAAACCTGCGTCGTCTGGGCGGTGCTTCCCGTACCATACGACGGTGTGGTTCCTGGTTTGATATACCAGAAATTCATATCTACATTACCGGAAATACCTGACACTCTACCGGAAGATGTATACTGCCAGAAGTCATAATCTCCCGTATAATCTGTACTTGTCGTATAATGAGCCAGCCATGCCGGATACTTTGCCGTAATCTCTGATGCGTACAGATCGGAACTGAACATACTCTTATTCGCGTATACAAGCGGAGTATAGCCCGCTTTCCTGATTCTGTCGCAGAATGCCAGACAAATATCTGTCTTTACCCTTCTGCTCAATTTCGTCGAACTGGAAAAACGTCCGCCGCTATAATACTCATAATCAAACACCAGAGGCATTGTAATCTTATATCCTTTTACCGTCTTCAAAAGATATTCTGCCTCTTGTACCGCTTCTGCCGTCGTGATCGCCTGTGAAAATATGTATGCGCCAACCTTCACTCCCGCGGCGGCGGCATTCTTCATATTCGCTGCCGCTGTCGGATCCTTTGCCAAAGCTCCCGTCTTCGTACCTCTGTAAGAAGTGCGGACAAATGCATACTCAATTCCTGCTTTTTTCACATTGCTCCAGTTAATCGTCCCATTCCATTTGGAAACATCAATTCCCTGCTTTATCGTATACCCGGAAAATTTTTTGTTATGTGTAACCTTTGAAGAAGCCGCCCGTGTCTTTATGCCGCCGCCGAAAAAGTCCGCCGGGATCTTCGCGCCGCTCAGTCTTTCCCGCCCCGGATCATCCAGCTCCGTCTCTGACAGAGCATCCTCTTTCACGGCTTCTGCGTTCTTATCATCCGCTTCCTGTGTTTTCGGTTCAGAAGTTTCATTCTTTTCCGCTGTCTTTCCTTCTTCTTCAGAGACCTTATCTTTCCCTGCCCCCTGAGGTTCTGTTATATCCGCACCGGCTGATTCCTCATCCTTCTCAGAAACAGCTTCATCTATAACCGCTTCCGGCTGCTCCTGCCTGTCGGTACCTTCTCCTGCAACGACCGGCTCTGAATCGCCCCTCTGCGGCTGCTCTGCCGCCGGCTCCCCTTCTTCCGAAACTACTGCCTGACCTCCTAAAGTCTCAGGCTCGCTCGCCAGTACTCTCTCCGAGAATACTGTCATTCCCATGCTCAGTATTAGCAATGCCGCAACAAATCTGTACTTTCTCTTCATTTTATCTTCCCCTTATTATTGATTTTTTTCCGTCGTCTGCTATCTTATAAAACTAAGATTAAACCTATATTAAATTTCCCTCAAAAATGCCCCCATTTACATTTGTTCCAGATATTCCCTTATATTATTCAATGATTTCCTGCTAAGAAGCTCATATGCCTGATACGTCATCCCCGAGGAAGCTCCCATACAAATTACATTCTCCCTGCTCCTTACATCCTCTGACATATCTCCCAGCGCCTCCGTCATATCACAGCAGAACAGATTGCCCGGCTGTCTGATCCATTCCTCAAGAGCCGCCATATCCGCTGCCGGACCTATGGACGTGTTGAACATAATCTTTCCGCTGCCCAACTCTTTAAACTCATCTTCATGGAGAAGGATCGTATTCTTATTGAGACAGGTGAACACAACCTCACTGTCACGGAGTAGTTCGGCTAAAGGCTTATAATGAATCCCCTGCTCTTCCCGCTCAGGTTTTACACTTCTTGCAAAGTAAGAAACCTCTGCTCCAAAAAAATGGAGTGCATCCGCTATCAGTCCGCCCGAATCCCCGATACCCACCATTCCTACCTTAAGTCCGGTAATCTCCCTCATCTTCTCTCCCCGAAGAGGCGTGCCGTAACCGTGCAGAATCTGGATAAGCTGATAGACCGCATACTCGGCCACACCTTTATCCCCATAGTTTCGCACGCCCCTTACAGTAATGCCTTTTGTCCTTGCAAATGCAATATCCACATTAGCGCTGTCTTCCGAATAAAGACTGCATATCATGCCCACATATCTCAGTCCGGGAACTTTTTTCAATATCTCCTCTCCCATCTGCGTGGCAAAACCTACAAGCACCGCATCCGCATCCTGAATTCTCTCTGCCAGTTCTCCATCATCCTTCGGCTGCTCCGAATAAAATATCACTTCATCCGCATACTCTTTTAATTCTTCCCGTGCCCATCCCACAAGATTTACAGGCGCCGCCGCCACAAGCTTCTTAAATTTCTTCATCCTCATATCCTCCTTTGCAAATCTTCCGCAAAGCCTCTTCACTGCCTTTAAGAGAGCCCTGCACCATCTCTGCTTTTCCGCCGCCTCTGCCTGCAAATGTCTCATTCAGCCTTTTGCACAACGGCCGCACATCTTCTGTGCGGCTTCCGATCACATACCGATAGCCGCTGCTTTCTGTTCCGGCAAACACGGCGCACACCGAAGCCCCTTTCAGCAGCAATTGGTTCATAAGCTCCCTTGGCGCATTCCCTGAGATCTCTTTGTCAAATACGGTGACGACGTGCTCTGACACATCAATCTCCTGCGCCAGATACCGGATCATCTTTTGCTGGAGCGAAGCCAGCTCCCCCTTAAGCGATACCTGCTCCTCCTTCAGACGGTCCACTGCCTGCGAAATTTCCGTTTCCTTCGCACACAGTGCGGCGGAGACAGACTTACAGCTTTCATCCTTCCTTCCATAATCGGAAAGAGCGCGGTATCCGCACAGCATCGTAAGGCGCTCTCCGCCTTTGTAATTCACCATATTCACAATCTTGATCAGTCCGATCTCCCCGGTCTTTTTCACGTGAGGCGCACAGCAGGCGCAGACATCATAGCCGGGAATCGTCACGATACGCACCTGTCCTTCAATCTCAATCTTACTGCGATAATCGAGAGCCGTAAGTTCCTCTTTGGAAGGATATGATACCTGAACGTCCACATTTTCAAAGACCGCTCTGTTCGCCTTACGTTCAATTTCCTTTAACTGCTTCTTTGTAAGCGCCCCGTCAAAATCCAGTGTACAGTAATCACTGCCAAGATGAAAACCTACATTATTATAACCAAACTGTTCATGGACAATGCCCGACACGATATGCTCACCAGAATGCTGCTGCATTTTCTCAAACCGCTCCTCCCAGTCGATCTTCCCGCGAACCTTATCCCCTTCTTTCAGAGCCTCCTCTGTGATATGATACACAATATCCTCTTTCTCCCGAACATCAAACACCTTTACCCCGTCAAGATACCCGGTATCCGCGTACTGCCCTCCCCCTTCCGGGAAAAAGGCCGTTTGGTCAAGAACCACCCTGTACCTGTCACCGTCCGGCAGACAGGCACAGACCACCGCGTCAAATTCCTTTAAATGGCTGTCCTCATAGAACAGCTTCACTGTTGCATCCATCGTTATCTTTGTCCTTTCCGGCATACAGCCATCCTCATCTGCTTTCCTGCGTTTATCACACTGCGCATATCCTCTCTTATCTGCTTTCCCGCAGCACCCTTACATCCGCTCAGGCGCTTCGAATCCAAGGACGTCAATACACGCTTCCAGTATCTCTTTTACAAGGATCAGCAGTGCGATATAACTCTCTTTCTTTTTCGTATCCTCTTGTGCAAGTATCTTTGTCTCATGATAGAACCGATTGAATGCATTAGCCAGATCATAGATGTAGGCGCAGATTTTATGGGGCGCAAGTTCCTCGTAAGCCACGGTCATCACATCATTATATTTGGCAGCCTCAAGCATCAGAGCCTTCTCACCGCCGCTGTCTGCACCCGCGATACAAAGCCCGTCAAGTTTGTTTCCCTCTACCGTATATTTGTTCAAAATAGATTTGATACGAACAATCGTATATAAGATATACGGCCCTGTATTTCCCTCAAAGGAAGTAAACCTGTCCACATCAAACACATAATCTTTAGAAGCCTGATTGGACAAATCCCCGTATTTAATGGCAGCCAGTCCCACGATCTTTGCCGTAGCTTTTGCCTCTGCTTCCTCAACCGTCCGATTATCCGTAATCTTTTTATACATCTCCTCCTCGATATCGGCGATCAGGTTTTCCAGACGCATAATACCGCCCTCTCTCGTCTTAAACGGCTTACCGTCTTTTCCATTCATCGTTCCAAACCCCATGAAGGAAAGCCCCATTTTCTGCGGTACGATTCCGCTCTTTTTTGCCGCGCGGAATACCTGTACAAAGTGAAGCTCCTGACGCTTGTCCGCTACATAGATTACTTTGTCCGGCTCATAATCTCTCATACGCTGTACTAACGTGGCAAGATCGGTCGTTCCATAAAGAGACGCACCGTCTGACTTTTGAACCATGCAAGGCGGTATCTCTTTCGTGTCAGATTCCTCCTGCACATCAATCACAAGAGCTCCTTGATCGATACGTGCGAATCCGTCTTCCTTAAGACGCTCAATCATATCCGGAATATCGCTCTGTGCGTCAGACTCACCTTTCCAGAGATCAAACTCCACATTCAGATTGTCATAATTCTTTTTCAGATCTGTGACGGATACCTTCATAATATGCTTCCAGACCGCCGTATACCCTTTATGACCATTCTGAAGCAAATACGTGGCATGGAGAGCATTTTCACGGTATCCATCGTCTTCTTTCGCTTTCGCGCTGGCCGTCGGGTAGATTTCCTCCAATTCACTGATCGAAAACGGCGCCTCCTTCGGATATTCTCCTTCAAACGCTTCATCAAAATAAGGAAGCTTGGGGCTTCGCTCCTTAAGCTCCGTAATAATCAGGCCCATCTGGTAGCCCCAGTCACCCAGATGGATATCGCCGAGCACCTTATGCCCCACCTTTTTGGCAATGCGCTTCACACTCTCTCCAATGATCGCAGAACGAAGATGTCCCACATGAAGCGGCTTGGCTACATTGGGGCCGCCGTAATCTACCATGATTATCTGCGGCTCTTTATCCTTCTCGATGCCAAGATCTTCTGTCCCCCGCATCGCATTCAAATAAGACGCGACCGCCTGCTTATCGAGCTTTATATTAATAAATCCCGGTTTTACTGCCGTGATTTCCCCAATGTACTTCCTCTCTGTAAGACTCTCTATCACATCCTCCGCAATCATAAGCGGAGCCTTGTGATAGGTCTTTGCCCCCGCCATCGCCCCATTGCATTGATATTCGCACAGATCCGGGCGGTTGGAAACCGCAGCCTTAGCAAGGCTCCTGCTATACCCCGCCTTCTCAAAAGCCGCGCCAAGCTCCGCTTCAATATAATCTATTATTTTCTTCATGGCTCTTCCTCCTGATTTTAAATTTCATTCTAATAACTTATCGTATTATATTTTTTCAAAAAAGTCCATACTATTATTGCCAAATATTGCATCCCATGCTATTATATCAGTAACAATTACTATTATCAGATAATACTCGAAAGGAGAATACGATTATGAACAAAAATGTATTCCGTAACCTGTCCTACGGTGTATATGTAGTTTCCACACTGGACGGCAAAAGGAACACCGGATGCGTTGCCAACAGCATTATGCAGATCACCTCGTCTCCCGCCTCCGTTGCAGTCAGCATGAACCATGATAATTATACCAATTCCTGCATTCAGAATACCGGAAAATTCGCTGTCTCCATTCTGTCCGAGCTTTCCGCTCCTTCCTTGATCGGACAGTTCGGTTTCCAGTCCGGAAAAGATACAGACAAATTCGACGGCATAGATTTCAGCGTCAGGGAAGGCCTCCCTGTATTAAATGACTGCTGCGGCTATCTTGTCTGCAAGGTCATCGACAAGATGGAAACTTCCTCTCACACTGTATTTTTAGGCGAAGTGATTGACGGGGATACCATCGGCGGCGCACCCGCCATGACCTACGCGTACTACCATAACGTAGTCAAAGGCAAGAGCCCGAAAAACGCGCCGACTTATATCGCAGAAGAAGATAGATCCGCAAAAGATAAAACAGCTTCTAAATGGGCATGCCAAATCTGCGGTTATGTCTATGAAGGCGAGGTTCCCTTTGAAGAACTGCCCGACACTTTCGTATGCCCAGTGTGCAGACAGAGTAAAGATAAGTTTGCTCAGAAATGACCGAAACAGCAAATATGAAAATATAAGGAAAAGGAGAATACACAGATGAAACTAGGTTCCCATGTAGGAATGAGCGGCAAAAAAATGCTGCTCGGCTCGGCACAAGAGGCTGTCTCTTACGGTGCCGACACATTCATGTTTTATACCGGAGCGCCCCAGAATACAAAACGCAAAGACATCAAGGAACTGAACATTGATGCCGCGTGGGACTATATGGAGAAGCAGGGTATTCATGAGATTGTCGTTCATGCTCCCTATATCATCAACCTCGGAAACACCATAAAGCCCGAGACCTACGAACTTGCAGTAAATTTCCTGCGCACGGAGATTGAGCGTACCGAAGCCTGCAAAAGCAAAGTTTTAATCCTCCACCCCGGCTCTCATGTGGGAGAAGGAGCCGATGTCGGAATCAGCCAAATCGTCAGAGGTCTGAATGAAGTGCTCACAAAGGATACCAACCTCTGTATCGCTCTCGAGACAATGGCGGGAAAAGGCTCAGAGACAGGACGTTCCTTTGAAGAGCTTGCACGCATCTACGACGGTGTTACCTATAATGAGAAGCTGCGTGTCTGCTTTGATACCTGTCATACCCACGACAGCGGATATGATATCATTCATGATTTTGACGGAGTGATCCATGAGTTTGATAAGCTACTCGGGAAAGAACAGATTGCTGTCTTCCACATCAATGACAGCAAGAATCCGACCGGTGCGAAAAAGGACCGCCATGCAAATATCGGATTCGGCGAGATTGGATTTGAGGCACTTTCCTATGTTGTACACCACCCGGATTTTGAAGAGATCCCGAAGATACTTGAGACACCGTATATTCCTTCCCCATCCAATCCCAAAAAATCTTATGCGCCCTATAAGTATGAGATTGAGATGCTCCGAAAAGATGAATTTGATCCGAATGTGATGGAGAAGATCATAGCGGAGAATGAATAGAAACAGCTTACCTGAAAAATCCCGGTGAATGACGCGCAGCCATAAAACGGCCCGTTTTCATTCATCGGGATTTTTTCATAATGCAGCAAATTCCATTATTTTTGCGGATATACCGATTAATCTCTGTATTAATATAATTAAGAATTCTTTGGTGGTTCGTGGATGACGGGGCCATAAAATATATCTGTCCATCTATCAATTCTGCACGCTCGCCCTCCGGCAAAGCATAAATATCTTCTATCGTATAAACTTCCTCTTTTTTAACACATTCACTCTCTGCACCTCCATCATAAAAACACATCCTCTGCCGCTGTTTTTACTATAACGAATGGTGAAAAAGCTGTAAAGTCCTACCCGTCAAACACGCCCATGATCTTAATATAATCTTGCGTCTTATCCCGCATGATCCGAAACCCTTCCTCCAGCTTCTCTATCGGAAATCTATGCGTGATCATGCTCTCCGGTATCATCTTTTTTTCAGAAAGCCTCTTCATTACATACTGCCAGTCATCCCCCGTCTCCCCCGTAAACGAAGAATTCCATGTTCCGGTAACAGTAAGCTGATTCTTAAGTATCTTCCAGTAGACATCTCTTGGAATCCTGATATCTGTAAACGGATTCCCCACAAGGCATACCTTTCCTGACACGGCGGCCAGATCAATCGCCTCTGCAATCGTCTCATTCCTTCCCGCGCACTCAAAGAAAACGTCCGCCCCCGCACCTATCGTGCGCTCCATAATCCATGAGCTTACATTCTCTTTTCTTCCGTCGCAAAACTGGTCCTTTGAAAAACCAAGCTTGAAAGCCGTTTCCTTCTGAAAGTCCTTATTTCCAATCAGAAAAATATGTTGAAACCCCGCATCTTTAAGAAATGCCGCCAGCAAAAGTCCAATCGTACCAAGACCGCACACAGCGATCCGGTCTTCCATGCAGGGCAGCGTCCTTCGCATCGCATGCACCGCCACCGCCATAGGCTCTAACATAGCCGCCGCTTTAAAAGATACCGCATCCGGCAGTTCCATCAGATTTGCCGCAGGAACTACGGCATATTCTGCAAAACCGCCGTCCCTTCTCGAACCGAGATAGCTGTAATTCCTGCACAGCTCATACTTCCCTATCCTGCACGCAGCGCATTCCCGGCAGGGAATCATGGGAAACACCCCCACCCTTTTATACAGGAATCGTTCGTTTGCTTTCTTTCCAATCTCCGTCACCTCTCCGGAAAACTCATGTCCCAGAACCAATGGCATTCTGTGAGCGCCGTTTTGGTAGATTCTCGGAATATCAGAACCACAGATTCCGCATGCTTTTATCCTTACAGTCACTTCATCTTCCTTCGGCACAGGCTTTTTCGTATTCTTTAACCGGATGTCTCCTATTCTTTCCAGAACATATGCTTTCATCAGAATTCCCCGCCTCCCGCCTTCACCGGCTTTTTTCCTCTTTCTGTCTTCTGAAATGCTTAAGATCCTCCATCGTCGTGATCTTATAGTTATTCTCATCACCCGGAATCATCACTACATCCATTCCCGCCAGAACCGCCGGCTCCGTAGAGCCTTTGATCCTTTGCAAACCGTCCGGCAAAAGCTTTACATTTGCTTCATAATACTTTTTAAAGTCAAATACTTCCGGCGCCTGCCCCGCAAACACCTTTTCCCTGTCAAGAAGCCCCGACACTCTCCTGCCCCCGCCGCTTAAGTAAACCGTATCCTTCATGGGCAGGACAGGCATGGCACCTTCATGCTCTTTTAAGGCATGAAAACATAAGGTGATCTGTTCCTTCGACAGATTGGGACGCACTGCATCGTGGATGAAAATATGATTAGGAACCCGCTCTGTATCCGAATCCTTCAGATCCTTAAGCGCATGAAAAATCGATGCCTGCCGCTCATTCCCCGGTTCGGAAAACCCGCAGATCTTTCCCGTATCCAGTCCATTTTCCTTTGCATCTGTCAAAATAACCTCCGTCCACTCCTTCTTTGCCACGATCCGCACCGCATCTATCATAGGATGAGTCAGCAATGTTTCCAGGCAATAAGTAATCAAAAGCTTCCCCGATACCCGGATATATTGTTTGGGAACGTCAATTTCCATCCGCCGTCCTGCTCCGCCGGATAATAGTATAGCAGTGTTCATGTTTTCAGCTCCTGTCATATAATTCTTGCAATCAAAACTTCAACTTACGGATATTCTGCAGTGTCTCCATATATGTCTTATCTTTGCCAAACAGAAGCGTTGTCCCCAGCACAAAGCCCTTTACGCCCCTCGGGGCATACTCCAGTATCCGCCCCGCGCTGCAGGCGCCGTCCCAGTACAGTTCAAAATCCATATCTTCCTTTATGGAGAGCAGTTTCGTGATCTTCTTTCCCACGTAGGGAAGATACATCTGTCCCGCATTGCCGGGATTTACCGACATCACAAGAACTTTTTTTACGATTCTTAACATCTCAAAAACCGTCTCCACAGAAGTGCCCGGATTGATGGCAATCCCAGGAATCATACCCGCATCGATGATTCTCTGCAGGGTGGTAGAAGGGTGGTATTCCGCCTCCGGATGGATATAGACTGTATCTCCTTTCCGCAGATTGGAAAGAAAAAGCCCTATGTTATTGCTGGGGTGCTCGATCATCAGATGAACGTCCAGCGGTTTCTTCGCAGAGCCGGCTATGTAGCGCATATCGTTCAGAGACATGGCAAAATTAGGGACGTAGCGTCCGTCCATGATATCAATGTGGAAAGAATCGATACCGCCTGTTTCAAGATCATGCACTTCTTTTTCCATGTTCCCGTAATTGGCACACATCATGGAAGCCATTAATTCGAAATCCATTGTTATAATCTCTCCTCTTGCTACAAAAATTCTTATCTGTATACATCAACTTATACTTATATCACTAAAAATATATACTCAATTTTCCTTGTTCATATTTAATGCAACTGTTCTCTCATATATCGATAAGTATCTCCTTCTTGATTCCTTGTTCGCTTTTTTCATTGTTCCATCCAGCCAGCCCCCATTAAACCAATGAACCGAATATGTATTTTCTGTTTCATATATCATTCCTGACATATAATCATACGGATGAAAATAATCGTAAGCATATATATTCATATTGCCGATTATCTGTGTCTTCCCATTCAGCTTATAACCTTCTTTTATGGCCACTCTTGTATCATAAAATCCACAAGTGTTTTTATTGGGTTTTCCGTCATCATCTGTAAAAAATATATCCTGCCTGGCATCCAGAAACTTCTTAATCATAGGGTGTTTTTTGACTGCACCGCTGAGTCCGCCAAAGTTTATGATCTGCCATTTTTCCACTCCGCAAAACGCATCCTGGCAAAGAAGATCGTCTATATTCCTTTTTATTTCTACATCCGTATCAAGATATAAGCCGCCTTCATTGTATAAAATGTCCAATCTTGCATAATCGGGAACAAATCCATAAGCCCCCGCCTTATAAGCCTGCTCCATAAATGGATGTCTGCTAAAATCATAATTAGATTCGTTCCACTCAATAATCTCATAATCTGGACAGTAATATCTCCAACTTTCAAGGCATTTTTTTAAATCATCCGAAAGTTTCTCTCCACCCAGCCACATATAATGCAGCTTTCGCGGAATTCTCTGCTCTGCTGTTTTAACAGCTTCACCGCTTGACTTTTCGGTGCAATAATTATATATCAGCATCATCGGCATAATATAACATGTCATATGTACAGTACATTTCATCAGCTCAAGTTGATTTATAACATCAGAAAATCTGCTTATATTTAGTAGAATTACCGTTTCCTCCGAACAATGTTCTAAATAATCAGGAGATTTTATATCAAAGTACTTCCCACATACTGCAATCGCAGTTCCCCATTTCGTTTTATCGTTATCAAGATAACAATCTATATATTGGCAAATTCCATACCTGTCCAGGATTTCAGGTGCAACAACATTCCCAATGGCGCCTGTCCCAAACAATACGATTTTGCTGTCCTTCTCTTTAACTCTTTTTGCAAACATTTCAAATTTGCAACACTCTAATTTCATAAAACTTTCTACCTCTTTACAACTAATGTTAGACAATCCAAATCAGGATAAACCCAATCAACAATCATTTGCTCTTCTATTTCAAACCCGACGCGATATGCCAAATATGCAAATATTTTTGCATCCATAAAACTCCTCGACTCTATCCCTGTATCATAAGAAGCTTTATAGTCAGAGTCATTGTTAGAATGATGGAACAACGCCTTTCCCCCAGGCTTCAATATTCTGTATGTTTCTTTCAAATAGTTTCCTATATCAAAGAGTTCAAAATGTACCATGGAATCATAGGTAAAGAGCGATGTGTAACTGCCGTCAGTGAGTTCTGATAAGTCATATCCATTATTAATTACATAAGATATCTTATCTTCGCCCGAAAACCGCCGTTTGCATAAATCTATATTTTCTTCGAGAACATCAACTAATGTTATCTGTCCTGCTCTGTCAAGATAATGCGGTACATGCCGTCCTCTACCGCATGCCAATTCCACAACATTTTCTAAATCAAGCCTGTCAAAAAACTTATGGCATAAACTTTCTTTCCCCCAGAAAAAATCAAGAGCGCCAGCACTTTCTGCAATTTCAAAATATTGATTCATTGAGTCGATATGCGAAATAGCGCAAAACTCTCTCTCATAATCCAACCTCGACATTAGACGCATCTCATTTACAACCCATTCGTCCAGATTATGGTAAAACCTTTTCCCATCGCCTTCCAAAAGCCTTACAACTCCAGCTTTCAGCTCCTTCCTTACAGCGACAACAAACGAAAGCCCCAGCTTACAGGCTTCCTGATATGAGATTACAGGCAATGTCTCTAACGTGCCTATCTCTTCGGCATTTCTGTCACAAAAACATTGCACACAACTATCCAGATTATGTTTTCGAAGAAACAAAAGGTATGCCTGTCCCTTTTTACCGGCACCGTAAATAATAATATTATTGTTACCCATTATGCTTTCTTTCATCTCATTTCACATAATTTTTGATCTGAAACTCAGTAAATTTTTTCATATCCTCACCCGCCGCAAACGCCTTGTACCACTGCACGGTTTCCTCAACCGCCCGTCTTGCATCCCAAGCCGGTCTCCAGCCAAGTCTGGATTTTGCTTTTGAAGTATCAAGCCGCAGAAGATTTGCCTCATGGGCTTGTCTCTCCGAATTTGTCGCTTCCCATGACGCATGGTCGCCCCAAATCTGACAGAAAAGCTTACAGACATCCCTCGTTTTCAGGCAGTCCAAATATTCCGGTCCCACATTATAGCTTCCTGCAAATGCCTTATCTTGCATCTGCCTCTCTGCCACCATAATGTAAAAACTGATTGCCTCCAGAATATGTTGATACGGTCTTACGGAATCTGGATTTCTTACTGCAATTTTTCTGCCGGCCACCGTATCTCTGAAACAATCAGGAATTATCCTAAATTCACTAAAATCACCGCCTCCTATTACATTACCGGCTCTGCAGGTAGATACTGCAATTTGTCTCTCCCCAAAAAAGGACCGGATATAAGAAGCCGTCACAAGTTCGCTGCAGGATTTACTGTTAGAATACGGCTCATAACCATCTAGCCAGTCCGTCTCACGATATGGAAATTCCCATTCATTATTCAGATATACTTTATCTGTCGTTACATTTACAAAAGAGCTCACGCATTCGGTATTTCGAATACATTCGCAGACATTGACCGTGCCCATAACATTCACGTCATAGGTGTTTCGGGGATTCCTATAGGATTCCAATACAATTGGCTGCGCGGCCAAATGGAATACAATCTCCGGTTTCTCAGCCTTAAAAATTCTTAACAGCCTATCATAATCACGGATATCCGCAATATACTCATTGATGTTTTGTCTTTGGTTCAAAAGCTCATAGAGATTGGGATCTGTCACCGGATCCAATGCTATTCCCGTCACGTCCGCCCCCATAAGAAGAAGCATTTGCGTTATCCAGCTTCCCTTAAATCCGGTATTCCCGGTTATCAGTATCTTTTTCCCTTTATAGAAATTATCCATCAGCATTGCACCTCTGTTTCGTTTATGCTAACAAGCGACCTAAATCAGCAATTTACGGCCTCTCTAATGATCATAGCCATATAATCCAGCTTTTCATCTGTCATGCCCGGATAAACTCCTACCCAAAACGAATCCCTCATAATCCGATCTGTATTTGATAAATCTCCCACGATGCGAAACCCCTCTCCAGACTTTCTCATTTCATCAAAACACGGATGCCTCGTAAGGTTGCCTGCAAAAAGCATTCTTGTCTGTACTCCATGGTTCTCAATATACGAAACGACTTTTCCCCGCTCCACCCCCTCACGGCAGGTCATAAGAAAGCCAAACCAGCTTGGACAGGAATCCGGACATTTTTCCGGAAGGATAAGTTTATCTTCAAGGTCATGGAGTTTATCATATAATCTCTTAAAATTGCTCTGTCTTCTGGCAACAAAAGAGGGGAGTTTTTTTAACTGTGCGGTTCCTATCGCAGCTTGCAAATCCGTAGCTTTCAAATTATACCCAAAATGTGAGTATACATATTTGTGATCATAGCCTTCCGGCAATTCTCCAAATTGCCCGTCAAAACGATGTCCGCAGCGGTTATCCTCTCCGGAGGCACAGCTACAGTCTCTCCCCCAATCCCTCATGGAACGAATAATTTTATGTAAAAGCGGGTTATTTGTGTATACTGCCCCTCCTTCTCCTGTCGTCATATGGTGCGGAGGATAAAAGGATGATGTGCCGATATCCCCTATGGCGCCGGTAAATTTCTTCTCTCCATTAAGCTCATAGACAGATCCAAGTGCGTCACAGTTATCTTCAATCAGCCACAGATTATGCACATCGCAAAATTTCTTTACTGCTTTCAGGTCAAACGGATTTCCAAGGGTATGAGCCGCCATCACTACCTTTGTCCGCTCCGACAGCGCATTCTCAAGCATACTAATGTCAAGATTATATTGAGGTATCGTAACATCAATAAAAACCGGCACAACCCCATACTGTATGGCAGGAGTTACCGTTGTAGGAAATCCTGCCGCCACTGTAATCATCTCATCTCCCGGACGCACCCCCCGCTCCCCCAGCAGCGGAGAAGTAAGTGCCATAAAACCAAGCAGATTTGCAGACGAACCGGAATTTACAAAGGAGCAATATTTCACATTCAAATATTCTGCAAGTTTCGATTCAAATTCTTTGGTATACCGCCCTGATGTAAGCCAAAATTCCAGTGCGGCATCAACAAGATTGGTCACTTCCTCTTCGTCATAAACCCGGGATGCATAGGGGATATAATCGCCAGAATTAAGGGCCGCTTTAGCCTCTTGTAAATTCATATATTCTTTGACATCATTTAAAATTTGAGTTCGGAGATCAGCTTCTTTCATCACTATAAACCGCCTTTCTTTCTAATTTAGAAAATAACTAATTGCTCTGCTGCCGGAATCAATTCACACCTTTCAAACAATATTTTAACAGTATCTTTCTTTTATCATGCTATTCCATTCATTCCTCTCCATAAAAACGTATTTTACAACATCCCATATACCCCTGCCGTCCACATCCAATATTTAATCTACTTTAAATCTGTCATGTGTATTTAACCCTTCCGATAAATAGACGGAGTAAGAAAATGCAATGTCATTTCCTGAAAACAACTGTCCAGAATTTCCGTTACTTTAATATTCTCTTCATCATATCTATATATAGACTCCATGCATGCAGCCACAAAATTATCCTTTCCTGAAAATCCATCCCAACCTGCTATATGGCATTCCCTGATGCCCAGTCTCTCCACTAGATGTAATAGCATAAGCATACAATTATCCCAAAATAGATTCCCGAACCATCCAAGTTCATTTGTATTGACTTTATTGGCATTTCCCTCGAATTCCCCTTCCAAATGCGCTGACACAATAAGCCTTGATGATGGTACACTTTCCTTAATTCTATCCAGTCTCTTGACATTACTGCAAAAAATATAATTATATTCCATATTAGGCGGCTCAAAATTTGCGGCAATAACAAAAACATCATTCTCTCTGCAAAATACTTTCAATTTCTTATCATAATCTTTCAAAGAATGCCCTGGTGCCATCAAAAGAACTTTTTTATTTCCCACCTCATTCAAAAGTCTCCTTCTGAACGCATTGTCGTCAATCTCCAAATCAACCACTTTGTTATACAACTGCTCAATATAGCTCTCATCATATCTGGCCTTCCTGCTTTTTTCCACCATGCCTAATATCTGCTTAATTTGTTTTGTTTTTAGTTTCTGCTTTTTCATCAGGTACTCCGCATAGCTTCGATGCATCCTGTACTGTGCTGACAGTGAATAAGCAGTTTCGTATCCCCATGGATATATCGCCTTAAGCCCTGTGATGTAAGCATCAATTACATCTAACGCCGCATCCACATCATAACCCGCCCCCTTTTTGCTATTCAGATATTCCATCATCAATTCAATGCACAAATTTCCAGGTTCTCTTCCCATCCCCAGTAAAGAACCATCCATGATGATATCCCTTTTATCTGAAACGGAATCCGCAATCGTCTGCGCAAGCGAAAATGCCATTTGTAGGTTGTCATGTAAATGGAAACCTATTGTAATATCCGGTTTCAAATTATTGTCCGCTAACATAAGCAGGCGTAATAAATCCTCCTTCAACATGGAACCAAATGTGTCTACCAACGTAAATGTACATGCCCCCATATCATTCACTGCAGCTATCAATTCCAAAACCTCCGCATCGGAATATCCGACAATATTGATTGGATTCACATGACAGCGGTATCCTCGTTTGATAACCCCTCTGCAGTATTCCAATCCGGCTTCTCTGTCATAATCATGAAAGGAAACCCGTATCTGTTTAATATGCCCCTCACATACAGGCAGCTTGTTAATGTCGTACTGATCTTCTTGGATCATAACCGTATATTCCGTGTTTCTATTATTTGCGCAAAAACAAAAGCGCTTCTCAAACTCTCTGATATCATTTGACGCGGCATAATCTATTCCAATATTATTTTCACGCAAAAAACCAATTTCAATATAATCTGTCTTTGACTTACATAATCCAGCAATAATATTTCTTATGACATCCTCACCAAATTTTGAATTATTTTGATGTCCTCCGTCACGCAACGTACAATCCAACAAGCAGATCCCCATGTACCTTCAACTCCTAAATCAAATTTTTATCACGCATCAGTCTGCGCACCTTTTCCAAATCCTTTGGCGTGTCTACAGAAAGACTTTTTTCAATATCCGCAATGAAAAATTGTAGTTTTTTACCATAATCCAAAAATCGCAATGTATCTATGCTTTCTACTTTTTCAAAATATCCCGGAACAGAGCTCTGGTAAAATTCCAGCATCTTTTTATTATAGCCAAGCACTCCCACATGTTTATAATATGTAAAATCTAATGTTCCATAGGGATAAGGAATTGGTGTTCTGGACATGTACAAAGCTTCCTTCTTATCATTAAAAACAACTTTAATATTGGAAGCATCCATAACATCCACCGGATCATCCATAACACAAATTGTATTGGTACCATATTCAACGTTCTGCGGGATATCGTCCGGAACAGCCGCATTGATCGCCGCAGGATCAATCATGGGTTCGTCCCCGTTAATAGTAATATAGAAATCCGCATGAATACTGTTTGATACTTCATACATGCGGTTCGCTGTCGTCTTGTTGTCAGGAGAAGTCATAATAACGTTCAGCCCATACTGAATGCAGATGTCCTCTATCCGTTTATCATCCGTCGCAACAATAACTTCGTCCAATTTTTCCGCTTTTAACGCCTGTTGATATACCCACCAGACCATTGGTTTCCCGCCTATGTCGGCAAGCGCCTTGCCTGGAAAGCGGGTGGATGCATAGCGGGATGCTACTACGCCTAATGTTTTCAT
>ERZ778510.1152-NODE-1152-length-18091-cov-10.421878_pt1 | contig 18091 bp, 7 predicted proteins | sample MGYA00510348_ERZ778510 | MGnify/ENA primary metagenome ERZ778510 (study PRJEB29527, sample SAMN07138969) | mouse gut metagenome | material: feces | host: mouse | place: China:Nanjing | collected 2016-01-25 ... | reverse complement strand
TAAGTACCACCACATATTTTTATTAAAATATTTGTTTATATTAAAAACTCTTCTTACATTTGAACCCTTAAATGAAAAATTATATTGTTTTACTTTAATAAATTATGCTTTTATGAGAAAAAAGTTACAACTGTTTTTGTCGTTGTGCCTGGTACTGTTTACCAGTTTAGGCACCGCCAAAGCACAATCTCTGCCGGCATTCCCCCACATGTATTATCCTGGGGAATTTGTCACTGAGGTGACAGATGGCATGAAGGTGGTCATTACCCCTGTAGGGCAGACCGGCGGCAACATCTGGATGCAGCCAGAAGGTTCCTACCTGCAAGTACCCGCAACACCTAACAACAATGGCAAGTATCCCAACCAATGGGTAGAGACTGACCCCTCTTCCTATGGTATCTTCATCATCGAGAAGGTAGGTACGATGACCAACGAAGTGACAGGTGAAGAACATGACACTTATCGCATCAAAAACGAAGCTACCGGTCGTTATCTCAAGAAAAAAGACCGTGAAAGTTCTATCATGGAATGGACTGACGATGTGGAACAGGCTTTCGAATGCACCATTCTTGCTCCCGAAGGTTACCCCGAGAATACCATCAAAGACGGCGTCACCTACGAACCTGTCACCGACAATCCCCGCGCCTGGATCGGCGTAGGTGGAACAATTGCCACCCCCGTAGTCGGCGGTTACATCATTTGCGATGCCAACCTTGAAGTTGACGAAGAAGGCAACAAGCGCTACATCTATTTCTGCGCCTATGAAGGCGGTCAATTCCTGAGCTACATTGACACCAACCAGGTTGGTTTCAAAACTTACAGCGAATACGCAAACGAAGACTACAGCACAGCTCTCTATACCTTGGCCACAGCCTTATTCAACAACAATACCGACTTCGACTCCTATCCTGTTGGAAACGATGTTGGTTGCTACTCCGCTGCAGCCATAGAGAACATGAAAACGGTTTGGGCCGAATTCGAAACTGCGATTGACGGAGGCGCCACCTCTTATGAGGCCTGTGCTGCCATCTATGCGAAGATTGCCGAAGCCAAAGCCACGCTCGATGCCAGCCTCGTTGGCTTGGAAGATGGCAAATACTATTACCTTTTCTCCGGTGTAAACGACTATCTTAATACAGACGGCAACGAATTGCGTGCAAAACGCAGCTATACAATTCCCGAAGCCGCCAATGTTTCTACTACCGATGCCCGTTTCTGGTGGCAAGTAATAAAAGGTGAAGACGGTACGTATAGCCTCAAGAACTACAGTACCGGTAAATATGCCGGCCCCATCACCGATGAGAACTACACAGTTCAGAAAGTTGGCGATACACCCTTTGCCTTCAATATTGAAACAGCGACTTCAGTACCTGGCAAGACCGGATACTTCACAGTAATCGGCACAAACGGACAACAGATACACGACTCTGAAGTTGGCGAAAACAGTTATGGTTTTGGCGTTGTACGCTGGAACAATGTTGCTGCTCCCCGCGGTTGCTGGAAGTTCATCACTGTTGATCCTCAGATGATTGAAAACGTGGTTGAGAAACTGGCTCAAGAACGTCTTAACGTAGAACTGAACGAACTTTACCTCAATGCTTCTGCCACTTACAATAAAGAGCGCATCTACACTACGGACGAAGCCGAAAACGACGGTGTGTTCTCTATCCCTGCTGACGGCAAGCTTCTCTCTGAAACTCAAATCACCTCTAACGCTCAGCACCAAGGCGAAGGTTCCATTGCAGCCTTACTTGACGGTGACATGCAGTCTTACTTCCACTCTGCATGGTCCTCTGCCTACGCTCCTGCCGGCCAGTACCACTGCCTTGATCTCGACCTGGGCGAACAGATGCAGATTGTAACCTTGAAGTACGCCCGTCGTCCTTGGAGCAATCAGAACCTTACTCCCACCAAAGTCAACATCTATGCAGCAAACGACACAACGAATGCTACCGGCAAGTGGAACTACATCGGCACTTATACCCTTAAGCAAAATGTAGCCAGCACTTACCAGCGCACTGTAGACGGCGTACAAGTAGACTCTCTCATTGCCAATGCTGGTGGTATGACCGGCTTTGATCTTGGCGCAGCTTACCAGTACGTTCGCATGGAAGTCCTCTCAAATGTCAGTCTTGACACCAGAGGTCCGGGCAACGCCAACGAACTCGGCGGCATTCCGTATTTCACCATTGCAGAACTCCGTGCCTATGCCGGTAAGTTTGATGAAGTTGCCTCTAAAGCCTTCATGGCCGTAAGCGAACCCGTACGTAACGCCTTAGCTGAGAACTTGAAGATTGCCAGCGCTGCTTACAATGAAGGCACCGCAACCCGCGAAATCATCGACAACCTGCAGCAAGCCTACGATAACTTCCTTAAGGAATTCGCCGACAGCGAAGTTGTGAAGACGGCTTTGAGCGACACAAAATCGAAACTTAATGCCTATAACTCTTTGCTTGGTGAAGAAATCGGTATGTTCCCCACTGAAGCAAAAACTGCAGCCGATGAAGTTGTTGCCAATGTAGAAGCCTATCTCACCGACCTTGACGAAAAGGGTGAAGCCATCACTTTGAGCAAGGTTGAAGAACTTGTGGCTCAGCTCGAAGCTGCCATCTCCACTCTCAACAGTACCCTTATTCTGCCGGAAGTTGGCAAGATTTACGCTCTCCGCGGTGTCAGAGCTTCCAACTCCAGTGCTGACGCCCGTGGCGAAAACGCTCTTGTTTACGCTACCGGAAACGGTTCTACCTTGAAATATGTTGTTGACACTCTCAATGAGATTGACCCTGCTACAAACCTCAACTATCTCTGGAAAGTTGAAGAATGCGGCAATGGCCAGATCGCTCTGCGCAACTTGGCTACTGGTTTCTACCTTGACACTCTCCAGAACAAGCTCAGCACCGCACTGCGCAATGTTGAAGAAAAGGCGCTGGTCGGCTACCAGTCTGCAATGATTCCTAGAGGTTTCAATCTCATCATCGGCAAGTACAACGACAAGGATGTTTATATGAACTTCCAAGGCGACGGCGTCAACATGGTTACATGGAATGTTGCAGGAGCCGCTACCAACTCCAACGTCAAGTTTGTAGAAATAGACGCATTCGAACCTGAGACAGAAAGTGACGCACTTTATGCCACCTGGCCTACTGTAAGAGACGGTTACCAGATCATGACTCTGCCTTTCGGTGTATACTACGTTGAAGAAGAATCGGCTCAGGCTTACACCCTGCTTGGCGAAAAGGCCGGCGAAGGCGAGAATAACCCCACACTTGAGCTCAAAGCCATCAACGACGGTGACATCATCCCTGCCGGCACGCCGTTCATCCTCCAGACAACTGATACCATCAGCTACACGATGAACCTCGACGCTTACGATCCTTTCAACATTCCTTACGTATTCGAAGTTGTTAATCCTGAAAACGGTACTATCACCGGTACTATGACGGGTGAGAACCTCAGTTGGGACGTATTCGGCAAGGGCGTGTTCCGCAACGGTAATCTGACCTACATCAGCTCTGAAACAAGCGGCAACCGCAGCATCCCCGGCAACAGCGGTTACATCAACTACGTTGAAACTACCGAAACCGGTGACGCCTTCATCGAACTGACCGGCGGCAGCCTCACCACAGGCATTGCAGGCGGTGTTATCGTCGACAACAATGCCAAGGTTAACGTTTACACCATCTCCGGTGTACAGGTTCGCAAGGCTGTGAAAGCTGCCGATGCTACCAAGGGCCTCCCCGCAGGCATCTATGTAGTAGGCGGACGCAAAGTAATCGTAAAATAATCTTCGCGTAAGATACACAACACACTCCCAACGGGTGCGGCACTTATTGGTGCCGCACCCGTTGATATTATACGGCTACATTCTTTTTCTACATATCATAAGTTTTATTTTTCACTTATACTATCCTTCAACCACATCCTTATCCATCCTCATTCCATCGCTTTCACTTTAACATTTTTAACTTCCGTTTACACTTCAAGAAGCCCAAAAACGGACATCTATCACAAAAAAGAGAAAAGTCCGTATTGCAATTTCAACACGAATACTTGAAAATTAAACTCCAATACGGGGATTTTTTCTAAAAAACAGGATAGAAAAAACTCTTCACACCCCTTAGAAACACTGAAAAAGCGGGACTTCCTCATGGAAAGTCCCGCTTCGCTGTTACAAAGATACAATATTTTCCGACCGAAAGCAAATAGTGTTAAAATAGCAAGAGTTCCCCTGCATCCCTACATATCCATCCCCAGGCCGTCAGATTCCAATCGTATTCCGGTCAGCCTGAAAAGCTACAAAAAACTCTCCGGAATACATTCTTTTATAAGAATATTTATTCGGCTGTTTTCTTAAAAATACGTATCTTTGCAGTATATAAAACCAAAGGTTCAATCTTATTCACCGACCTGATATTTCCTGCCCAGTCTTATCCCCATAGGATTGAGGTAAGGATTATGTATCGAATATATAAGAAAAAAATATGGAAGAAACGCAAAAGAGCGGCGCAAACTATTCGGCCAGCAACATTCAAGTGTTGGAAGGCTTGGAAGCAGTGCGCAAACGCCCTGCCATGTACATTGGCGACATCAGCGAAAAAGGTCTTCACCACCTGGTCTACGAAACGGTGGACAACTCCATTGACGAAGCCCTTGCCGGTTATTGCACGCATATCGAAGTAACCATCTGCGAGGACAATTCCATCATTGTACAGGACAACGGCCGCGGCATTCCTGTGGACATACATCCCAAAGAACAACGCTCTGCACTCGAAGTAGTCATGACGGTACTTCATGCCGGCGGCAAATTCGACAAAGGTTCCTATAAAGTTTCCGGCGGTTTGCACGGTGTAGGTGTGAGTTGTGTGAACGCCCTCTCCACCAAAATGCTTTCCCAAGTATTCCGCGACGGTAAGATACATCAGCAGGAATATGCCAAAGGTCATCCGCAATATGCTGTCAAGGTTGTAGGCGAGACCACCCTGCGCGGTACACGCCAGCAATTCTGGCCCGATCCGGAAATATTCACCACCACTACCTACAAATATGACATCCTGGCCAACCGCATGCGCGAACTGGCCTATCTCAATGCCGGCATCACCATTACGCTGACTGATCTCCGGAAGGACGACGAAGGCAACACGCGCACCGACACATTCCATTCCGAACAAGGATTACGTGAATTTGTGCGGTATATCGACTCCTCGCGCACGCATCTTTTCGATGATGTCATTTACCTCAACACCGAAAAGAACGGCATGCCCATCGAAGTGGCCATCATGTACAACACCTCCTACAGCGAAAACCTCCACTCCTACGTCAACAATATCAACACGATAGAAGGCGGTACGCATTTGGCAGGCTTCCGCATGGCCGTAACCCGCGTACTGAAAAAATATGCTGAAGAAACCGCCTCCAAGCAGCTTGAGAAAGCCAAGGTGGAAATAGCCGGCGAGGACTTCCGCGAGGGACTTACGGCTGTCATTTCCGTGAAAGTGGCCGAACCTCAGTTTGAAGGTCAAACAAAAACCAAGCTCGGCAACAGCGAAGCTACCGGTGCCGTAAACCAAGCCGTCGGCGAGGCTCTCACCAATTATCTGGAAGAACACCCCAAGGAAGCCAAACTCGTGGTAGATAAAGTCATTCTGGCCGCCACAGCCCGTGTTGCAGCCCGCAAGGCCCGCGAAAGCGTGCAGCGAAAAAGTCCGATGTCGGGTGGCGGACTGCCCGGCAAATTGGCCGACTGCTCTTCAAAAGATCCCGCACAATGCGAGCTTTTCCTCGTGGAGGGCGACTCCGCCGGTGGTTCGGCCAAGCAGGGACGCAGCCGCGCCACTCAGGCCATCCTGCCCCTGCGCGGTAAGATTCTGAATGTGGAAAAGGCCATGTGGCACAAAGCTTTCGAAAGCGACGAGGTGAACAACATCATTCAGGCTCTGGGCATACGCTTCGGCATGAACGAGGACAGCAAAGAGGCCAACATCGAAAAACTCCGCTACCACAAAGTCATCATCATGGCGGATGCCGATGTGGACGGCCAGCACATCGCCACACTCATCATGACACTGTTCTACCGCTACTTCCCGCAAGTCATACAGGACGGCTATCTCTACATTGCCATGCCGCCACTCTATCGCTGCAAGAAAGGAAAAATAGAGGAATACTGCTATAATGACATTGACCGCCAGCGGTTTATCGAACAATATGGCGACGGAACGGAAAACAGCATACAGACGCAGCGCTATAAAGGTCTCGGTGAAATGAACCCGCAACAATTATGGGAAACCACCATGTGTCCTGAAACACGCCTGCTCAAACAGGTGACCATCGACAATGCAGCCGATGCCGACTATGTATTCTCAATGCTCATGGGCGATGACGTAGGTCCGCGCCGTGAATTCATTGAACGCAATGCTACTTACGCCAAAATCGACGCATAACACTTATTTTCAATTGAGTCAGGCTGCCGGAGACATGTCTCCGGCAGCCTGACTGTTTTCCATCGGCACTTCAATGTTCTTAACTTCCTGTCATATTTCAACGTGCTGAAATAGAGGTTGCAAATAGTGAAGCGGAAAAACCATACGGAGAAATCAGACAATAAATACGGTAAGAAATTAGTCGTTCACCTCTGGAAAGCGTTCAAAAAAGTGTGAATTCCAGATGGATGAAGACACCACCTCCCAAGTCCACAACACCGCAACTTACACAAGACGTATGACTTATTAAATATTATTATGTTTCACAGTAAAAGTCCATCCGGAAAAACTATTTAACTTTGCAGAGTTTTGATAACAAACTTCATTTCCCGGCCAACCAACGGAAAGACAACAAGCCGGCCAATAATCCCCACATCTGCTTTTCTGTGATAAAAAGACTGTACCTCCTGATATCTCTTGCCATGCTGGCACTGACCCTCACCGCCCAAAAAGTGACGGGGCTGGTGACTGATGCCAAAACGGGAGAGAAATTGCCCTTTGTGAACATTGTATTTGAAAAAGGAGGCGGCACACAAACCGATCCTGAAGGACATTACAGCCTGCCTTTCCAAAACGGACGGCTGCGCTTCTCGTGCATCGGTTACGAAACGAGAACAGTCAGCGTCAAACAAGCCGGAACGCTCAATATTAAAATGAAATCGAATGAGAGCAGTTTCGGCGAAGCTGTTGTCACAGGGCGTCGCGAAAAATATTCGCGCAAAAACAATCCTGCCGTAGAACTGATGAGAAAAGTGATTGCCGCCAAGAAAAAAAGCGATCTCAAAGCACATGACTATTACAGTATTGACAAATACTCGAAACTAACTTTCGCCTTCAACGATGTTACCGACAAGGTTTTTGAGGAAGGGAAGTTCAAGCGGCTTCCGTTCCTGAAAGAGCATGTCGAAACATGCAATGAAACCGGACGGCTCATTCTTCCTATCTCCGTGGACGAAACCGTGTCGCGCGACATTTACCGCCGTTCCCCCTCTGAAGAGAAGAGCATCATCATCGGCCAACGCAGTAACGGCATCAATGACCTGTTCAACACAGGTGACATTCTTTCCGTCTTGCTCAAAGACTGTTTTACTGATGTCGACATCTACAAAGACGAGATACGCCTGCTGCGCTACCCCTTCATAAGCCCCATTTCCTCGCGCTCTGCCATCAACTTTTACCGTTACTTCATCATCGACACGACTTATGTGGATCATGACAAGTGTATCCGAGTGGACTTCACTCCCAACAATCCGCAGGACTTCGGCTTTTCGGGCAGCATGTTTATCATGGCCGACTCGACCTACCGCGTGAAAAAGGCCGATTTGGGCATTCCGCGCAATTCCGATGTCAATTTTGTGGAAGACATGCGCGTTATTCAGGAATTCCGTAGCCTGCCCACCGGCGAGCAGGTGCTCTGCAAGGACGACATGCTGGTACAGCTCAAAATCGTCAATTTCCTGCAAAAGTTTCAGGTCAAACGCACAACGGAATACACTAACTTCAGTTTCGCACCCATCCCCGAAAAAGATTTCAAAATTAAAGGTGGACAGTTCATCCATCCCGATGCCAACATGCGCAACGAGGTGTTTTGGGAACAACACCGTCCCGAACGTCTCACCAGCAGTGAAGATAAGATGGGCCTGCTCGTCCGCAGACTAGAACAGGTGAAGGGATTCAAGCCGGTGTTGTTTGTGGCCAAAGCCTTCATCGAGAATTTCGTGGAAACAACGGCCGACCCTCACAGGCCCTCTAAAGTAGATATCGGACCGGTGAACACGATGATTTCTCAGAATTTCGTAGACGGACTTCGGCTACGTGCCTCGGCACAGACTACTGCGAACCTTAATCCTCACTGGTTTGCAAAAGGTTATGTTGCCTACGGCTTCAAGGACCACCGGTGGAAAGGTATGGGGGAGATCACTTATGCTTTCAATGAAAAAGCTTATCTTCCGCGGGAATTTCCGGTCAACAATCTGACGTTCACCTACAACCGCGATGTCATGTCGCCAAGCGACAAGTTTCTGCCGACGGACAAGGACAATGTTTTCACATCATTCAAGTGGACCACTGTAGACCACATGATGTATTACGAAACCATGCGCCTGCAATGGGACCGCGAATGGGAGAACGGCCTGCGCCTCAAAGCCCAGTTGCGCACCCAGCGCGACGAACCTACGGCCGCCCTCTTCTACCAGTCGCTCGACGGCATGGGAACACCATCGGAGGATGCCTCGAAATACCGCAAACATCTGCGCACCAATGATCTCACCGTAGGACTGACATATCAGCCGGGGGTGACATGGATCAACACAAAGCAGCGCCGCATACCTTCCAACCAGAATGCTCCCATCTTCAGTTTGTCGCATACAGCGGGCCTTTATGAGCACATGGGCTCCAACCGGGCATATAATTTTACGGAAGCAGGCATTTACAAACGCTTCTGGCTACCTTCATGGGGAAAGATTGATACTTATCTTAAAGGAGGCATACAATGGAACCGCGTACCGTTTCCATTGCTTATCATGCCGGCCGCCAACCTCTCCTATATCGTAGAGGACCATACTTTCAGTCTCATTGACAATATGGAGTTCCTCAACGACCGCTACGCCTCGCTAATGATGTCGTGGGATCTGAACGGAAAAATTTTCAACCGCATTCCGTTACTCCGCCGCCTAAAATGGCGCGAATATCTAGGCTTCAACCTATTATGGGGATCACTATCGAGCAAAAATAATCCGTTTTTGGAAAAGAACGCCACCGACAGCCGTTTATTCTACTTTCCGGGCAGTTTTAACCCTGAAGGCACGTTCAATTATCTATCACGCGTAATGGACGAGAAAAAGCCTTATATGGAAGTCATAGCTGGCATACATAATATTTTTAAAATCCTCCACGTAGAATACGTGCGCCGCCTGACCTATAACGACCGGCCTGGCACGGACAAATGGGGTATCCGCCTGATGCTGCGGGCCACGTTCTGAGCATGCCGTTTAGGGCAACCGTAGCCTGCTGTCAGCCGCCTTCTGCTATTCCATCCCCCATATCCCCTTTTGAATAGAGTATACGCCTGAAGAGAACCGAAAAGGCCACTGAAACAGAACGGAAACTCTTCTTTAAAAAGTTAAAGCGGTGATAATTAATGCAGAACATTTGCATATCTCCAAATAAATTCGTACTTTTGCACCCGAAAACCACACGAATGGCAAACCGAAAGGTTTCCTGCGTAGATTTCCTATTTATAAATTGCATTGGGAAAACGCAGTGTGAATACCGGCTCGGCTGCACAGAAGCCGTACAGGTTGCGGAGAATCTCAGAGCGCCACTTTCCGCCACGCATTCGTGACAAAACATTTAAGATGAAATTAAAGTTTTTATTATTATCATTAATCCTCATTTTAGTGTCGACCAACACCACGGCACAACAAACCTACACAGGTAAAGCTTCTTATTATGGCAATAAATTTCACGGACGCCGTACAAGCGATGGCTCCATTTATCACCGCGACAGTTTGACCTGCGCCCATCGCACCCTGCCTTTCGGTACGCTCCTCAAAGTACGCAACGTACATAACGGACGCGAAGTGGTAGTGAAAGTGACAGACCGTGGCCCTTTCGTTAAAGGACGTATCGTAGACCTCTCCTTTGCCGCCGCTAAAGAAATCGACATGTTAAGCGCGGGCGTAGGACGTGTGGAAGTAGAACCCGTCAATTCTTCACTTGCTTATCTTCAGAAGACAACGGAAATTCCCTCACTGCTGCCTGAACTGCAACTGCCAGATCCCACAACTGGTGAATACCGCACAATGAGCGAATGGCTCGACAGCGACAAAACCGGTAGAGAAAAAGCTAAAGACAATGCCCGGAAACGCAGCAAAGCAGCCTATCTTTCGCGTAACAAACGCAAGCAGCCCGCATGGCATGTACTGAGTAACCGGATAACGGCCAAAGCGGACAAATAAAAAAATACAGAGCCTCCCTACCCTATGGGCCGGGGGGCTTTTTAACATAAAAAGAACTTTTTCAACAACGAAACAAAACAACCGGCCATGAGCAAAAAGAAAAATCCCGGTACACTCTGCGTACAAGGCGGCTGGACACCCAAAAAAGGTGAACCGCGCGTGTTACCCATCTATCAGAGCACCACATTCAAATATGACAACAGTGAGCAAATGGCACGCCTCTTCGATCTAAAAGATTCCGGCTATTTCTACACCCGACTGCAAAATCCCACCAACGATGCCGTGGCCGACAAAATAGCCTGCCTCGAAGGGGGAGTGGGGGCTATGCTGACATCGAGCGGGCAAGCGGCCAACTTCTTTGCCGTGCTCAACCTCTGCGAAGCCGGCGACCATTTCATCACCTCCAATAACATCTACGGCGGCACGTATAATCTCTTCGGCGTAACCATGAAGAAAATGGGCATCGACTGTACTTTCGTTGACCCGGAACAAAGTGATGAAGAAATCGAAAAGGCTTTCCGCCCCAACACCAAATGTTTCTTCGGTGAAACCATATCCAATCCCGGAGGTCACATATTCGACATCGAACGCTTTGCCGAAATGGCTCACCGCCACGGTGTGCCCCTTATCGTAGACAATACCTTCGCCACCCCCGTAAACTGTCGTCCCTTTGAATGGGGAGCGGACATCGTAACGCATAGCACAACGAAATATATGGACGGTCACGCCACTGCTGTGGGCGGATGTATAGTGGACAGCGGTAGCTTTGACTGGGCGGCTCATGCCGATAAATTCCCCGGCCTGTGTGCTCCCGATGACAGCTATCACGGACTAGCTTATGCCGAAGCCTTCGGTAAAATGGCCTACCTCACTAAAGCCACCGCACAACTGATGCGTGACCTTGGTTCCATACAAAGTCCGCAAAATGCTTTCCTTCTTAATCTCGGACTTGAAACGCTCCATCTGCGTATGAAGCGCCACTGCGAAAACGCCCAACAGGTAGCCGAATTTCTGAAAAATCATCCGCAAGTGGCATGGGTCAACTACGCCGGGCTGCCGGACAACAAACACCACCACTTGGCGAAAAAATATTTGCCCCAAGGCGGATGCGGCGTAATAGCCTTTGGTCTTAAAGGCAACCGTGACGAAGCTATCCGCTTTATGGACAACCTGAAAATGATCTGCATCGTGACACATGTAGCCGATGCCCGCACCTGCGTACTCCATCCCGCCAGTCACACCCACCGCCAACTTTCAGAAGAACAATTACGTGAAGCTGGCATTGCTCCCGACCTCATACGGTTGTCGGTGGGCATTGAAGATGTAGAGGATATCATTGAAGACATTCAACAAGCCATGGAGAGCATTAGCTAACACTCTCCAGAACATTAAAGTCCATCCCCTTATTCTGCAAAACGACATATAAGAATGCAGAATAAGGGGATTTTCTTTCTGAGTATATTACCGTCAAAAATCAACAGGAATCCTCACAGTCTTAAATTCTTTCCCTTCCATTCAATATCTAAAATTGTTTTTGAAGGTTAAAGATGTTAACTTAACAAAAGCATCAAATGAAATGAGTACTATTTCCCTACTTTTGCAAAAAGTTAAAAAACAATGACAGCGATGCAAGTTTTTTTGCCAATCCTGTTTATGTTATTGAAAAGCCAATACATAATGCACTATGAATAGAACAATAAGCAAGTATCTTACCGTCATCTCACTATCTCTTATCTCTGTTTCTACTCTCATGGCACAAAGCTACGAAAGGATGTGGACAGAGGTAAAAACAGCGGTTCAAAAAGACCATCCTCAGACAGCACTAGATGCTGTGAACCACATTTACCGGAAAGCACAAACCGAAAATAATGACGGTCAACTGATGCGGGCCATGCTCACCGCACGATTACTCCACGCTGAAGTATCACCTGACAGTGGAAAAGTAGCCACAAAGCGTCTTGAAGCGGCATTAGCCGCAGAAACCAGTCCCGCCATGCGCGCTCTGTGGCAATCGGCTCTCGGACAAATTCTTATCAACGATGCCGACACCGCCAATGTATCCCGAGGCAAGACATTACTGCTGGCCTCGGTAGCCGACATCACGATGCTAGGCAAAGCCTCAGCCAAAGATTATCTCCCGGTGCTAATCAAAGGTAAGGACAGCCAAATCTATCATGATGACTTGCTCAGCGTTCTTCTGCCACCAGTCATGCAATCGCGGCACATTCCCCTCTCCGAACGCCAAAGGATAGCAGGCAACGCCATTACCGAATACCAAAGCCGCGACATGCGCAAAGCCGCCTTGCTTGTCACTCTCGACAGCATTGACATATCGGCCGGACAGGCTCTGGCTTCAGAAAGTAACTCCCAGTTCGAAACCCTGTCGCGCCTAAAAAACATTTATGCCGACACGGAGCTTAATGTGGAAACCTATATCCGACTGATAAAGAGCCACGATTACCGGAACTATTCTCAGGCAACAGACAGCATTAAACTGGCACTGGCACATGAAGGTGTAAAAAAATACGGACACCTGAAACGAGCCGATGTCCTACGCGAATACATTGCCAGATGCGAACAGCCGATGTTACGGTTTTACATCAGCCGACAAACCCTTTATCCCGGACGAGAAACGCCATTGGCCCTCACTGCGCGTAATGTGAAACAGGCAGAAGTGCGCTTCTACCGCCTCAATCTTAAGGCAGACGACAACCGGCTTCTACGAAGCGGGCAATGGAAGAACGTAAAAAAATGGCCAAAAACATTGTCATATACCTTACATCATACCTTTAAGCCGGCCAAAGCATCTGAGGAACACACCGACTCACTGCAATTCCATCTGAGCCAACCCGGCATATATCTTTGCGAGCTTTTGGCAGACAACCGCCACACAGACCACAATATCATATACGTCTCCTCCGTCACCCCGCTCATGCTCAATACCGGCGAAGGATTGTCGCGCATTGTGCTCGTAGATGCCATGAGCGGACAACCTCTGCCCGACAGCCGGATTGTCCAATACGAAATCCGCGACAATGTACGCCGGCAACTCAAAGTATATGAAGCCGGCCCTGACAACGAGATTATTATTCCTCTCCCCAAACGCCATTCCTCAAACAACTTTTTCGCTGTTTCGGGTAACGATGCCTATTCACCCGACATGAGGATGAATGCGGCATATCGCTTCCACCCGACAGACAAACAGCCCCAAATGAACATACGTCTCTTCACCGACCGCACCATCTACCGGCCGGGACAAACGGTGCGCTTCGGTGGCATAGCCTATACACAACATGGAGACGAAACCACCGCCACCGCAAAATTAAAAACTACCGTCGGACTTTTCGACACCAACGGACGCCAAATAGATACCCTCATCTGCGTCACCGACGAATTCGGCGCCATAGGCGGTGAATTCAAATTACCTTCCGCATGCCTTCCGGGAAATTTCTATCTGCACATCGAAAAACAGACGCCGCTTTATTTCAAAGTAGAGGAATACAAACGCCCCACTTTCACCGTCGAAACAGAATCGCCGCAAACAGCCTATGCCATCGGCGATACAATCCACGTCACAGGCAAGGTGAAAACCTATTCCGGATTACCCTTAGCCGGCACCGCCATCAAATACAGAATAGACCGCTGGATGCTCTATCGCTACGCCACTGACGACTATACCCCACAAACTGGCACTGCCGTTACAGACGAAAAAGGACATTTTTCATTACCCGTAGTTCTGACCTACAACAATGCCACAAATCAGGCACACAAACCTGCTTTCAACCGTCTGCGCTACGCTGTGAGCATTGACGCAACAGCTGAAAACGGAGAAACCGTATCGGCAGAACGCGTCATTGCCGCAGCCACCAAAGCCTCATGGATCGAAACATACTGGAGCGAAAGCCTTTGCAAAGAAAACCTGCCCGACATCAGCATCCGACACACCGGTTCTGCCGGACAAGCACTCCCCGGCACAGTCAGCTATACTGTCTATGCTAACGGACAACCTGTGGCTGAAGGCCATCTGACAGCCAACGTCCCCTTTGTCCCCACATTCCTCCGCAACCTTCCTTCAGGAGAATATGACGTAACACTTGCCATTGCCGGTACAGACTCCTTACAACGCCACTTCCTTCTTTTTTCCGAAACCGACCGCAAGCCATCTGGAAAAGCCCCTTTCTGGCACTACGAACGTACCAACGCACAGGCCGACAGCACCTTGGTTATCGTAGGCTCGCCTCACGACAGCATTGTGCTCTTTTACGACCTCTACAGCGGCACAAAGCGTCTTGAAAGCCGCCGTATCACCTTTTCCGACTCTCTCCTGCACTTCCATTTGGCTTACCGCAGCGAAATGGGCGATGGCGCGCGTGCCTGCTTCGCCTTCGTAAAAAACGGCGAACTCTATTCATTAAGTCAGGAAATCACCAAACCTGTCCCGCAAAAGAAGCTCCGCCTTGAGTGGAGTACCTTCCGCAGCCTTCTCCGCCCAGGACAACAAGAGGAATGGCGCTTGCGGGTCTTCAACGCCGACGGATCACCGGCACGAGCCTCACTGATGGCACGGCTCTACGATGCTTCGCTCGATGCTTTGGCCAAAAGCGACTGGAATTTCCGTTTGAACTTCCCGCGCAACGTGGCATACGTTTTCCGCAGCATACCCTTCAACACATCGCTGTCAATGTGGGGAATGAAGCCCATCAGGAATTTCTCCTGTCCGGAATACCAATTCACCCATTGGGACAATCAGCTTCTGGATGCTTATCCCCACTTCATGTATAAAAAGGAATCATCCCAATTAATGACATCCGCCTATGCCACCGCACCGACAGAACGAAACATGAGCGCAAAAACACTGCAACTGCGGAGCATGGCAAAAGGCATAAGCTGCACCGAAGAAAAAGCAGACGACACACAAGACGGAATAAGCGGAAGCATAAACGATGAAGGCGGAGCGGAAGCAATCATTCCCCGCAGCAATTTTGCAGAAACGGCCTACTTTGCCCCCCGCCTCATCACCGATGAGAACGGCGAGGTGACCCTCTCGTTCACACTGCCCGAAAGCCTCACTTCATGGAACTTCACAGCACTGGCACATAACGGCGGAATGGACCATGGCCGCCTCGACACCACCGTAGTGGCCCGCAAAGAATTCATGCTGCAACCAGCCATGCCACGCTTTGTACGCCAAGGCGACCGTGTTGTCATACCCGTTACACTGCGCAACCTGACAGACCATGGCTTTGGTGGCACAACGAACCTCCAGCTGCTTGACGCCCAAACCGACCGGCCGGTTAAAGCACTCCGCAAGAACTTTGAACTTTCCCCCGGCGCCACACAGACCCTGCACTTCGAACTGGACGCCGAATTCGACGAACCGGTGCTTATCTGCCGCATCACGGCTACCGGAGGCGGTTTCAGCGACGGTGAGGAACACTATCTGCCCGTACTTTCCAGCCGTGTGGAAGTAATACGCAGCATCCCGTTCTCACAGACTGAAGCCGGACGGCAATCGTGGCAGATCGACACGCTGTGGACAGACAAGAAACTGGCAGACAACCGGAGACTGACTGTAGAGATGTCGGCCAATCCCACATGGTATGCAGTAGCCGCGCTGCCGGCAATGGCTGACAATGCTACAGCCAGTTCCCCCGGATGGGCCTCACGCTATTATGCCGTCACACTGGCACAACACATCGCCGCCACCCATCCTGAAATACGCGGCATGGCCGGACGCGACAATTCCAAATGGGCCGACATTCTGAGCCGGAACCCCGAACTCAAACAGACATTGCTGGCCGAAACCCCTTGGGCGGCCGAGGCACAGACTGAAGCCGAGCGCACAGCGGCCTTAGCCACACTCTTCGACCCGCAGACCATCGCGGCCAACAAATTCAAAGCACTCGACAACCTCAAATCCCTCCAGCAGCCCGACGGCTCATGGAGCTGGTACAACGGTATGCCCGGCAACAGTTACGTAACGGCCGATGTCGCCATCCTTCTGGCACGGCTCCGCAAAATGACAGCCGACCAAGACGCCTCCGCCCTGCTCGATCATGCCCTCCGCTACCTTGAAAAAAGCATCCGGTACGAGGTGAAAAGCATGAAAGAACTCGAAAAGAGAGACAAGAAAAAGCTGTCGCCCACTGAAGCCCAGTTGCGTTATCTCTATCTGCGCTCACTGCTCGGCCTGACACCCGACAATGACGCCAGCTACCTCCTCAGCCGCGCCGAACTCATTCCGAAAGACTACACCATGTATGGCAAAGCTCTCACCGCCGTCACGCTGGCACAGGCCGGCCACAAAGCCGCTGCCGCCACCTTCCTGAAGAGCCTCAAGGAACACACAGTGGAAAAACCCGGCATGGGCCGCTATTTTGACACTGACCGGGCACAATGGTCATGGCAGAGCTACCGCATCCCCACACAAACGGCTACCATAGAGGCCCTCATGGCCATCGCGCCCGACGATGTGAAAACAATTGAGCAGATGCGTTTATGGCTCATGCAGACAAAACGCACCCAAATGTGGGCCACAGGCCGTGCCACTGCCGATGCCATTTATGCCCTGCTGATGCCCGTTTCCACAGATACCCACACCCTGTCGCTTGCCACAGGGGAAATACCATCCTTCACGCTGTCAAAAGGGAAAAGCGTCGCAGCCACGAGCCGTGCCGAAGGCGTTGAAGCTACGGAAACAGCCGGCTACATCAGCCGCACCTACACAGAAAAGAAAGTGCTCGACGCCACAACGCTTACCGTCAGCAAGGAAAACAACGGACTGACATGGGGCAACATCACCGCCCGTTACACCTTGCCGGCCGAAGCCGTGAAAAAGACATCCGCCGGCCTCTCCCTGTCAGTGCGCTACGAAGTATTGCGCGGCTCCACATGGCAAGCCATCACCACCGGCACCACTCTGCATTCAGGCAACCGTCTGCGGCAGGTTTTCACCGTCGAAGCCGACCGCGACTATGATTTCGTTTGTCTGAAAGCGTCACGGGCAGCCTGCCTGTCGCCGGTCAAACCTCTCTCAGGATACACATTTACCGGCAGCCTGCACGGATACCGTGCCGTGCACGATGCGACCACCGACATCTATTTCGAGCAAATGCGCAAAGGCAGACACACGGTTACAGAGGAATATTTCATAGACCGGGCCGGCAATTACCTATGTGCCCCCTCACAGGTAAGTTGTCACTATGCTCCTGAATTTGGCGCACAGACGGAAAGAAACACTCTGAAGGTGAATTAGAAAAAATTCCTTCCAGCATATTCCAAGTCCCCGCACGTCTTTATCAGGCATGCGGGGGCATCTGCTTACCGGCACAGCAGACGTTCAAACTTCATTTCCATTTCCGGCCACAAGCCATGATTTACAAGCACTGACTCAGTGCCCGAAAATACCACTTATCAGCAACTTAATCCATCCACCGGCACCATCCGCCGCCAAGCAGCGCTCATTTTAACATTTCTTGCTTTCCGCCGGAAAATATCGTATCTTTGTAACAGCGAAGCGGGACTTTCCATGAGGAAGTCCCGCTTTTTCAGTATTTTTCAGTCGAATTCATAGTATTTTTCGGTACACTTCTTTCTGAAAATCCCCGTATTGCAATTCAAATTCCAAGTATTCGTGTTAAAAATCCAATACGGACT
>ERZ778510.1149-NODE-1149-length-18118-cov-3.868682_pt1 | contig 18118 bp, 17 predicted proteins | sample MGYA00510348_ERZ778510 | MGnify/ENA primary metagenome ERZ778510 (study PRJEB29527, sample SAMN07138969) | mouse gut metagenome | material: feces | host: mouse | place: China:Nanjing | collected 2016-01-25 ... | reverse complement strand
GGGGAACTCTTGTCTTTGTGACATCCCTGGCAGTATGGTTTCTTTGGCAAAGTACAGGCAGTGCCGCGTGGAATTGGCTGTGGTTTGTGATGGCTGTCGCCGGATTTGCATCAGGACCGTTGTTTGAAAGAAAGGACTATCCGCAGATTAAAACTTTTTTGGGGGAGGCGATTGCTTATATCTGGCTTTCGTTCGGTATTTTTTCCGTATCATATGCCTTGGCTGCTATGTTTATTGCTCCTCTTCCGATTACTGCCGGAATTGCCCTGATGCTCGGCTTGTGCATATCCTTGACGGGGACTCTTACGAAATTGTACGTCCTGTCGGTATTGGGATTTGTTGCTGGAATCGGAGGAGCAGTAGCGTGCAGTCTGATACCGTCTTCTGAAAATGTTACTTTGGTTATGACAGGGATGTCTGTCTTTCTTGTGCTGACAGGATTGATTCTTAACTTTCAATATAGACATATATGTTTAAGAAGTTAGATCCGCTGCTCCATTCTGAATTGAGATTGGCCGTGATGTCTCTGCTGGTTTCCTGTGAAGAAGCAGATTTTGTATATATAAAAGAGCAGACCGGAGCTACGGCCGGGAATCTTAGTGTGCAGCTTGAAAAATTGTCCGTGGCAGGATATGTTGATGTTGAGAAGGGGTTTTCAGGTAAGAAACCGAGGACTGTCTGCCGTATTACCGATAAGGGCAGATCAGCATTCTCCAGTTATATTGATGCGCTGAAGACATATTTCTGAGATAGTCGCTGCAGAGCACTTTTGTAATTTATGGAATAAAATAAACCGGCAGCCCTGGAAAAGAGGGCTGCCGGTTCTGAATTTTGGCAATATTGCCTTATGATTGTCTTCTTATCAGATCATCAATGCTGCAACGAGTGCAAGGATTGCATAGAATTCCGGAAGAGCCGCATAAATCATAGTGTTGGTCTGCACGTCGTGTCCCTGTGAGATGCCGACGATACCGTTTGCGCAGACCTGGCCCTGACGTATTGCTGAGAAAAGGCATACCAGACCTACAGAAACACCTACTCCGAAAAGGAGAGGACCGTTTGCAGCAAAGTCTTTGCCCATCCACATAAGGAAAGCCACGAAGCCGTAAAGACCCTGTGTCGCAGGAAGTGCAGAGAGAATCATATAGCTTGAAGACTTCTCAGGATTCTTTTTGAGTGCGCCTTCAGCTGCGTTACCTGCTGTTGTTGTTCCGATTGCAGAACCGATACCGGCAAGGCCAAGCATAAGGCCGAAACCGAGATAACCAAGAATTTCGTTCATAATGATTTTTGTTTTTATTTGTTTGTTGATTATTATTCTGTTTTGTTCAAAGTCAATGGATTGTATTTTGTTCCTTTGCCCTCATATCCTGAATTCTTGAAATATTCAACGAATGTAAGACGCAGAGGGTGTACGAATGCACCGAGGCAGGACATGGCCACATTGATCGTATGACCGAGAATCACGATGATTACAAAAGGTATCCATCCGAATCCTCCGTCACCGAGCACCATATTGCCAAGGTTGTTGAATGCTGCTCCGAGCATACCTCCGGCAAGTCCGAGAGCGTATAGCCTGATGTAGCTGAGCACGTCTCCAAGAAGGCCTGTAGCCATATTGTAGGTATCCCATAGCCCGCTGCCGATATTGACAAGAGGGTTTCTTCCCGGAGTGTTGAACACATATATTCCGAGAGCTGAGATGACTCCTATGGCTATTACTGCCCATTTTGTGATTTCAGAGGACATAATGCCGATGAATGAAAGTGCGGCGATTACAATTCCGCCGACAATCAGCAGCAGCCATCCCCAGGTGCTTATATTTGCTTTGAATCCGAAGCGTCGGGTATATCCGATTGCCTTTATCGTCATTGCAAGGCAGATATGGAAGACTCCGATACCTACGGCAAGTACCATCTGGGTAGGATATCCTCCCAATTCGCCCACCAGCATGATGTTCTTGAGACCTTGCGGTACCCAGGATGCTTCATAGAGGTTGACTCCGAATGCCGTACCCAGGATGATGCCGACTGCAAAAGTCGCTGCACCGAGTGTGGAAATCAGAGGACCGAGCCCTTTGAACATACCTATGTTGATCCATTTCCTGTGTACGGCCAGACCGAACAGCATAAGGATAATGCCGTAGCCTGCATCTCCCATACACATTGCAAAAAACAGCATAAAGAATGGAGCGAGTACTGGAGTCGGGTCGAATTCACTGTATACCGGCATTCCGTACATTCCTGTCAGAGGCTCGAACATTTTTACGAACCTGTTGTTCCTGAGCTTTATCGGAGGATTGTCGTGTTCTGTAGCCGCTTCTGCGATATACAGCACATCCATCTTGTCAAGTTCCTCTGAAAGCCTTCCGTCTTCTGATGACGGGGCGAATCCTACAAGCAGGGTAACCATATCTTCCGCAGCTTTCTGTGAGGCGGCTGAAGCAAGGTAGAGATCCAGTTCGGACATTCTGCGGCCGTATTCTTCGTTGAGTGCAGGGATTGCATCCTTTGCACGCAGCAGCCGTCCTTTGATCCCGCTCATCTGGTAATATAGCCCGTCGATATATTCCTGTGCTTCATCGATAGAACCGCCTGGCGCAGGAACCTCGGCTACAGGGAATACGAAATCCTCATCCTTTGAGGACACGACGACAAACCATACGTTTTTTCCGTCTGAACTTATGACCTGCAAAGGATATTGTGCCTCCCAGCTTTCATCGAATTTCTTCTGCGGCACAGAATAATAGTGCAGCTCATATCCGGACAAAGCGAGCTTTTTGAGGTGTGAATTGTCGAAATTACCCCAAGGGGCACGCAGTCTAAGTTCGTTCTCAGCGGCTGTAACGCTCCCTCTCAATGTCTCGAGAGCATCTGTCTGCTCCTTTACGAAGCTGACGGCATCCTCCGGAACAATGGCGTTTTTGTACGCTTTGTGTATATCCGCCAGGTTCGGGTCATTGGAATAATCCAGCCTCTCAAGAATTTCTACAGTGCGCCTGCTCTCTGCAATCCAGTCAAGGGTACGTGCGGAATTCTCGTCCACAGGCTTGCGTGAACGTGTTATATCCATCACTCCAAGTTCCTGAATCTTAGACAGAAAATCATCTGTCTGACCGCTCAGGAGGATGAATGAATATTTAGTCATTTTACTGATCATTGTCCTGTTCCTCCTCTTCTTGCTGGTGTCTGCTCTTGACGATTTTGGAGGCGGCCTTGCTCAAGTTCTCCTCGTCCTCCATATATCGTTTGATCTTTCTTATTGCTTCCTGATAGCCTGGAATCTGCACTTTCTCATAAAGGTTCACTTTCTGGGTAGTCTTCTTCCTCTGGAAATCAAGTATCCTGCTTTTTTCCATATAGACTTCGGATTCTATTCCTAGCCGTGAAAGGTCCTTCAGTATGGCAACTCCGTCGGCATACCACGCCGGTTTGGCGAAAGCATTGAATTCGTGTATCTCATAATGGATTTCACGAAGTTCCGGAGTCCTCACGCCTGCAACTTTCACGGTGGCAAGATCCACATCCGTTATTGAAATCAGCCCGGGCTCAAATTCATTCCACAGGGCAGCAAGATAATCGTAGCGTTTCAGGGCGGCATCAAGATCCTCAATAAGCTTCTCTGAGTAATCTTTGGCCTTGCGTACTTCGAGACGCAGAGCTGATTCCTTGTTTTTCAAGGTCGGCAGTGCGCCCTGACGCATCTTGAGCTGCTTGCCCAGATTGTTCAGAGATGTTTTATTGTATTGAAATTTAATTGCCATATCTTGTTAGTTTTCGGGCCAGTATTTCTCGATAAGATTCTGTTTTATACCGGTCTCGGCTTTCGTGAAATATTTGCCGAAAAGTTCCCAGCCTGTGTCGAGCATCTCATCAATCTTGATGTTCACATCGATTGCAAGCAGTCTTGTCGCATATTCTTTTGCAAAATCAAGGCATCTGAGGTCATAGTCGCTCAGGTCAAAACCGTTTTCAAGTTTGGTCTTTGCATTCTGTGCATCTGAATACAGGCGCACTGCAGTATTCATCACCTGGCCGTGGTCTTCACGGGTCTGCTTTCCGATCACGAGCTGTTTGAGTCGTGACAGGGAGCGGAACGGGTCGATGATGACTTTGCCTGAGTCCGGATCCGCACGCAGGAAAAGCTGTCCTTCTGTGATGTATCCGGTGTTGTCAGGAATAGCGTGCGTGATGTCACCGTCATTCAGTGTAGTTACGGCTATGATTGTGATTGAACCTCCGTCAGGAAGCTGTACAGCCTTCTCGTAGATTTTTGCAAGGTCGGAATACAGTGATCCCGGCATTGAATCTTTTGAAGGAATCTGGTCCATACGGTTGGAAACGATACTCAGCGCATCCGCATACAAGGTCATATCAGTCAGAAGCACGAGCACTTTTTCGTTTTTGTCGACAGCGAAATACTCAGCGGCGGTAAGAGCCATATCCGGGATAAGCAGGCGCTCAACAGGAGGCTGTTCCGTTGTATTCACGAAGCTTATGATCTTGTCAAGCGCGCCGGCAGACTCGAATTCGTGACGGAAATACAGGTAGTCATCGTTGGAAAGTCCCATACCTCCAAGGATAATCTTGTCCACATCCGCCCTCAGGGCCACCTGTGCCATCACGTTGTTGTACGGCTGGTCAGGGTCGGCGAAGAAAGGTATCTTCTGGCCGGACACGAGCGTGTTATTGAGGTCGATGCCTGCAATACCGGTAGGGATGAGCTGCGAAGGCTGCTTTCTCCTGTAAGGGTTTACAGAAGGGCCGCCGATCTGCCTCTCCTCTCCTTCAATGGCAGGACCTCCGTCTATAGGCTCTCCGTATGCGTTGAAGAACCTTCCTGCAAGCTCTTCGCTGACCTTGAGGGCAGGAGGAGCTCCCAAAAACGTGACTTCAGCATCCGTAGGTATGCCTTCTGTTCCTGAAAATATCTGTAGTGTAACAAGATCACCCTTTGTCTTCACTACCTGGGCAAGCCTTCCGTCTACGACGGCAAGTTCATCATTTGAAACCCCTGCCGCCTTCAGCGATACAGTGGCCTTTGTAATGCCCTCCAATTGTGTATATATTCTTTGAAATGCCTTATTTGCCATTGTTGAGAAGATTTGTGAGTTTTTCCTGATAGTTGTAGAAGTTATCGCTCTTGAACTCGGAGTAGTTCATCTGCCTGAGCAGGTTTATTATCTCCTTGAAGAAGTTGCGGCATTCCTCGAAATCCTCAAACGAGAATTCCATATCGCATATTTCAAGCACGAGTTTGAGCATATACTCCTGTCTTTCCATAGGAGTGATGCTGTCGATTGCGTCGAATGCGTCCTGCTGAAGTATCACGAAGTCGATAAGTTCTGACTTCCAGAACAGTTCGTGATATGACATAGGCACACCGTCGTCTCCGAGGATATTGATCTGCTCGTTGGCATCGCGTCCCTTGCGGATGATATTCTTGGTCTTCTCCACCATTTCTACCCATCCCGGAGTGACTTTCTCGGAAAGATATTCACGGATTTCCGGATATTCAAGATATTTTGAATATGAGTCGATAGGGTTTACGGCAGGGTATCTCTTCTTGTCCGCACGGTTCTGCTCAAGCGCGTAGAAACAGCGTGCCGCCTTTTTGGTGGATTCTGTAACAGGCTCCTTGAGGTTACCTCCGGCAGGGGAGACAGTTCCGATGAATGTGACGGAACCGGTCTGTCCGTTGTTCAGCACTACCATACCTGCACGTGCGTAGAAGTTTGAGATGATTGACGACAGGTCCACAGGGAATGCGTCGGCACCGGGAAGTTCCTCCATACGGTTACTCATTTCCCTCAGGGCCTGGGCCCAGCGTGATGTGGAGTCGGCAAGAAGAAGCACTTTCAGACCCATCGCACGGTAATATTCGCAGATGGTCATCGCGGTGTAGACAGAAGCCTCACGAGCCGCGACCGGCATATTCGAAGTGTTGCAGATGATAGTTGTCCTCTCCATAAGATGGCGGCCGGTATGAGGGTCGATCAGCTCAGGGAATTCCGTGAATATTTCCACAACCTCGTTGGCACGTTCGCCGCAGGCTGCCATTACGATTACTTCTGCGTCACCCTGCTTGGCGATGGCGTGCTGGAGCACTGTCTTTCCGCATCCGAAAGGGCCTGGGATGAAGCCTGTACCTCCTTCCGCAATAGGGTTCAGAGTGTCGATTACGCGCACGCCTGTCTCCATAATGCGTGAAGGGCGAGGTTTCTCCTTATAGCCTTTGATGGCTACTTTTACGGGCCATTTCTGCGTCATTGTCACATTCACATCCTCCCCGTCGGCATTTGTAAGCACGGCGATGGTCTGGTCGATGTTATATTGTCCTGCGGAGGCGACTGTCTTTACCGTATATTCGCCTTTGAATGAGAACGGCACCATAATCTTGTGCGGAAGCCATCCTTCCTTTACCTCTCCTAGCCAGTCAGCGGCAACTACCTTGTCGCCTGGTTTGGCGATAGGGGTGAAGTCCCAAAGTTTCTCGTGATCGAGAGGTTCCGTATATTCTCCTCTTTTAAGGAAGACTCCTGTCATCGTAGTCAGGTCATTCTGCAGACCGTCATAGCAGTTGGACAGAAGACCCGGACCGAGAGTGGCCTCGAGCATCCTGTCTTCAAACTCGACAGTGTTTCCGTTCTTTAGCCCACGGGTGCTTTCAAACACCTGCACAGCGGCACTTTTGCCGTTCACTTTGATGACCTCGGCCATCAGCTTTGTGCCCTCGCTCTCAATGAAGCATAGTTCATTCTGTGAGACAGGACCGTCAGTGAGAACTGTGACAAGGTTTGAGACGATACCCGTGACCTTTCCTGTACTTTTCATATTGATTTTTGTTTATTTGATTATCTTGTAATGTGTTGTCTATCCGTCGTATCTGACACCGCGGAATGTTCCGCGGATCTCATCCACGAGTTTCTTGAACATTTCTCTTCCGGTCTGCTCGTCAAGCAGATGCCACCTGTCTATTATATGGAGTTTCACGATGAACGCAAGAATGACGTTCATGTCGAAATAATGCAGTTCGCTCAGTGAGTCGAGCTTGTCCCAATACAGGTCGTCAATGTCCCTTTCGCGCTCAAGTATATCCTTGTTCTGAAGAATTGCATCCATTTTGGCCGCATCCTCGAATTCCGGAACGGGAATGTTGATGACATCCTTTTCCGCCGGACGGGAAAGCGCTTTGTTGAGATAGCGGACTTTGGCGTTGCGGACATTAAGGTCAAACGTATAATATTCCCTTATGAAAGCGGACGGGTGTGCCACTGCTTCCGCATAGAACTCTTCCGTAAGATTTTCCGGCTCGAATCCTCTTTCTATCCATTCGATCAGACGGATGTCTTTGTCAGAACATCTTTCCTTGATTTCGGAGATGAACCATTCGGCATCCTTGTCACCGAATTTCCATCCTGTGGTCAGTTCCGGAAGACTTGCTATTATGTAGTAATAATTGTTCATAACAATAAATCTGTTCCTGGAACCTATTTGCCGAACAATATTTTTCTGGTTGCAGGTCTGAGATATTCGGATATCAGTTCTTTGAAAGTCTCATCGGTAAAGCTGATGAAATATCCTCCGTCCTTTGGACCGATGTTGAATCCTCCGCTTATCTTTTTGGAGAATGATGCGCTGACATCCGCATTGAGTATGCCGGCAAGTTCAGTCTGCACAAACGGCTCAAGCTCTTTTTTCAGGGATTCCGGAAGGACCAGTTCAAGATCTTTCGGGTCATCGGCGTTGAAGCCTTTTGCAACCTCGGTGATGATCCCTTTGATGAATTCAGCTGATGACATAGAAGTCTTTACTTCTTTGTCGGTGATTTTCGCTACAATCAGGCTCTCAATGTCCTGCCTTGTTGCTGCAATGCTCTGGGATGCGGCCATTTTGAGGTCTCCTCCTGTCTTGACTTTCAGGTCTTCGGCTTCTCTGCGTGCTTTCTCTATGATTGCTTCCGCTTCCTTCCTTGCATTTGAGACGATGTTTTCCGCCTCTTTTTTAGCCTGTTCAAGAAAGGCCTCGCCCTCCTGTTTTCCTTTTGACAGACCTTCATTGTACAGTTTTTCTGTCAATTCCTGCAATTTATTCTGCATAATGTCGTTATGTTATTAGTTCAAAATTTACGATGTCTTATGTGCACAGGATATTAAAAATCACTATCATTCAAGGCATATCCGGATTCATTTTGTCTATGCTGTCAGTTTGATAGTTTAGCATCCATATCTTGGCAAATTTAATAAAATGATACGATGAAACAATCAAATTTGATACAAAACTCGTCTTATTTTATCGTATTTTTATGCCTTTTGGTCGACTGGTTTGGTCAGATTGGTTTTTAATTTTAACTTTGCCACCGTTTTAAGGAGATTATCGAAAATGGCAAATTCCACTCATTCCTCACAGGTGCAGACTGTTCTGACATATATCCGGAATCAGATAGACTCCGGACGGCTTCAGCCGGGTGACCGTCTTCCTGCAGAACGCAGGCTTGCCGAGCAGTTAGGAGTAGGACGGGCATACGTGAGGACTGCATTCCAGAAACTGGAATTCTACGGGATCGTGAAGACATACCCGCAGAGCGGTACGGTAATCGCTGAACATACTGCCCAGGTGCTTGAAGGACTTATATCTGATGTCCTGCAGATAGACGGATTTGATTTCTATTCTCTGGTGCACGTGAGGGTGCTGCTTGAGGTTGAGGCCGTAAGGCTTTGCGCATTGAACCGTACGGAGGAGGATCTGGCGTATATTATGGAGTCTCTGGCTGATTTTGAAAGATATGCGGAGACGGACAGGCGTATAGAGAAGGACTTTGCGTTCCACAATGCTATAGCAAGGGGAGGCCATAACCCTGTTATAGCCTCCCTTCTTCTTGTCATCACTCCTGATGTCCTTGATTATTATCTTAAATACAAAGCCTGCAATACTCCTGTTGATGTGGTATGCACTGAGCACCGGAAGATGCTTGAGCATATAGTCTCACGCGATGCCGATGCCGCTGAAGCGGAGATCCGGCGTCATCTTGCAGGCATAATCGAGTTCGCCGGACAGAAAAAATCCTGACCGGACTATCCCAAAAAGCTCAGAAGTATACCGGCGGCCACAGCAGAGCCTATGACACCTGCGACGTTAGGTCCCATTGCGTGCATCAGCAGGTGGTTGTCCTTGTCGAATTCACGTCCTACTATTTCAGATACACGGGCAGAATCCGGTACGGCGGACACTCCTGCGTTGCCTATAAGCGGATTTATTTTCTTCCCGTCTTTCAGGAACAGGTTTATGAACTTGACGAACAGGACTCCGCAGGCAGTGGCTATCACGAACGACAGCAGACCGAGCGCGAAAATCTTTATTGATGCCGAAGTTAGGAATTTGTCAGCCTGTGTCGAGCATCCTACAGTCACTCCTATAAGTATGGTCACAACATCGATCAGAGGTCCGCGTGCAGTCTCAGCAAGCCTTCTTGTCACTCCGCTTTCCTTAAGAAGGTTACCGAAGAACAGCATGCCGAGAAGAGGCAGTCCGGACGGAACAATGAACGCTGTAAGGATAAGGCCTACTATAGGGAAGATGATTTTTTCCTTCTGTTTCACCTGTCTTGGCGGTGCCATTCTTATAAGCCTTTCCTTTTTTGTCGTAAGGGCCAGCATTATAGGTCTCTGGATTACCGGGACCAGTGCCATATACGAATATGCGGATACCGCAATCGCTCCCATAAGGTCCGGTGCGAGTTTGGACGAAAGGAAAATGGCTGTCGGACCGTCCGCACCTCCGATGATTCCTATCGCTCCTGCTTCATTGGGAGCGAAACCCATTGCCAGGGCTATCATATATGCACCGAATATTCCGGCCTGAGCAGCAGCACCTATAAGCATAAGCCTTGGCTGTGATATCAATGCGGAAAAATCAGTCATCGCTCCTATACCGAGGAAGATAAGCGGAGGGTACCAGCCTTTCTGCACTCCCTGATACAGAATGTTCATTACGGATCCTTCCTCATATATCCCGACACTGAGTCCGGGGAACAGCGGAATGTTTCCGATTATCATTCCGAAACCTATCGGTACAAGAAGTAAAGGTTCCCATTCCTTTTTGATGGCTACTGTAATGAATCCGATGCCGATCAGAATCATTACTATATGCTGCCAGGTCATATTGGCGAACCCGGTGTATTGCAGGAATTGCTGCAGACTTTCTATAATTGTATTCATAGATTACCCTTGAAAGACAATAAGAAGTTGTATGAAATTCTCCGTGTAGGAAGCAATATGGATCGTTCCCGGCACAAAACTTCAGACAACTTCCAATTCCGGACAAGTCGGGCGTCAGCCAGAAGCCTGGGACCGGCCTGTCCGGTATGAATTAAAGTGAAATCAGGCTATGGTGATGATAGGGGCACCTTCAAGCACGGAGTCACCCTTGCTGACGTGCACGGCTGTAACCGTACCTGCCTGTGACGCCTCGATCGAGTTCTCCATTTTCATCGCTTCAAGTACAGCGACCTGCTGTCCGGCTTTGACTGCATCACCTACGTTTACATTGACGTCAATGATTACGCCAGGAAGAGGTGAAGCCACCTGTTTGCCTGCGCCGGATGCTGCAGGAGCCGGTGCAGCGGCGGGTTTTGCTGCTGCCGGTGCAGGTGCCGGAGTCTGAACTGGAGCGGCTGCCTGGACTGGAGCAGGTGCTGCTGCCGGTGCGTTTTCCATTTCAACCTTATATGCAGAGCCGTTTACAGTCACGTCCGCAATGTTTCCTTCTACCGAGTTGATGGCAACATTGTATTCATTGCCGTTGATTTTGAATTTATACTCTTTCATTGTATCTGATTTTATTATTCCTGTGTGAAGGTTTATCCTTTTCTTGTAGGCAACTGCCTGAGTGTGAAGTGCCTTGATGCCCACGCGCTCTGAGTCGGTCTGATTGTTAGGACGAAACTCTCCTGATCGTGTACCGTATCGTTGAAGTACAGGTGCAGGGCTGTCGCGATGGCTGCATTTGTCTCACCTCCGCAGGCCTTGTCCAAAGCCATAGCTATGGCAAGAGCTGTCTCTTCATTCATATTATTACCTTGGGGTTTACTTGTTTTTTTCTTTTTGAAATCTCCTGTAAATGCCTTTCCGACATATTTGTAGATAATGAACAGAATGAAAAGCGCGAGGAATACCACACAGATGGCCGTGACGGTCATTATCCAGCCGTGAGGATCTCGTTCTCCCATAATCTGGCTCTTTGTGGCGGCATTGACATCCCCGTTCTGGGCAAAAGGAGTAGGATCGGAAACCACAGTCCTGAATTCCATACCTTTGTTGTCGGTGGATATCCTTGAAACTGATTTTCCAGGCTTCAGATCAGACGGAACCTCTATGGAGTCGATTATTGTACGTCCGTCATTGCTGACAAGGTACAATGTACGTCCGGGTACAATTGTAAAGTTGGTGTGGAACGTACCTTTGCCGTCATTCCCGCAAGCGAAAAACAATGCCAGCTGGCGGGGCTTGATCCTTGTGTTTATGTCCCCCTTGGGAATGTAGTATTTCCTAAGGTTGTCCTTGTCGTCGGAAAGGTAGCATCCTGCGAAATCCACTGTACCGTATGACGTGTTCAGGATTTCTATCCATCCGCTGCGCTGTCCGTAGCTGTCCGTTATTCCGTCGGGATTATCCGCGAGGACCTCATTTATGATGAGATCCGATACGTTCTGGGCGGAAAGTTCCGCAATTGCGGAACCGGACAGAAGAATGATGACAAGGCTTATGCTTTTTATTGTTCTTTTCATTATCCCTTTCCTTTTAAAGAGGAAGATTGTCGTGCTTCTTTGCAGGGTTTGTGACTTTTTTGCCTGCGAGCTGCTCCAGTGCGCGTATTACGCGGAAACGTGTGTTTCTCGGCTCGATTACATCATCGATATAGCCGTAGCTTGCCGCATTGTAAGGGTTGCAGAACAGATCGTTGTATTCCTGTTTCTTGGCTTCTGCGACCTTTGCCTTCTCTGCCGGGTCCTCCATTGCCTTGATCTCCTTTGAGTATAGGATCTCTACGGCTCCTTCGGCTCCCATTACCGCGATGTTGGCTGAAGGCCATGCGTAGTTGATGTCTCCGCGGAGCTGCTTGCAGCTCATCACGATGTGTGAACCGCCGTATGACTTTCTGAGGGTTACAGTCACTTTAGGCACTGTAGCCTCACCGTATGCATACAGAAGTTTAGCTCCGTGCACGATGATTCCGCCGTATTCCTGCTGTGTTCCGCAGAGGAATCCAGGTACATCCACGAGGGTCACGAGAGGAATGTTGAATGCGTCGCAAAAACGTACGAATCTCGCTGCCTTTCTGGAGGCGTTGATGTCAAGCACTCCGGCAAGGATTTTCGGCTGGTTTGCCACGATGCCGACTGAGCGTCCGTTCATGTGGGCGAATCCGATGATGATGTTCTTCGCGTAGCTTTTATGTATTTCAAGGAATTTGCCGTCATCCACAATGCTTCCGATCACCTTGTACATATCGTAAGGCTTGTTCGGACTGTCAGGGATGATCTCGTTGAGAAGATCCTCTGTCCTGCTTACAGGATCGTCTGTAGGGACTATAGGAGCATCCTCCATATTGTTCTGAGGGATGAAGCTGAGGATATCCTTTATAATCTGTATCCCTTCTTCTTCATTTTCTGCCGCAAAGTGTGCCACACCGCTCTTTGTCGCGTGTACGCTTGCGCCTCCGAGCTCCTCCTGCGTAACGACTTCACCTGTGACTGTCTTGACGACTCCAGGACCGGTAAGGAACATATATGATGTATCCTTTATCATAATATTGAAGTCGGTGAGGGCAGGGGAGTAGACCGCGCCTCCTGCACAAGGTCCGAAGATACCTGAAATCTGAGGTACGACTCCGGAAGCCATGATGTTTCTCTGGAAAATCTCACCGAAGCCTGCGAGCGCGCAGATACCCTCCTGGATCCTCGCTCCGCCGGAATCATTGAGTCCTATGCATGGCGCGCCGTTCTTCACGGCCATATCCATAACTTTGCAGATCTTCTGGGCCATAGTCTCGGAAAGTGATCCTCCCGATACGGTAAAGTCCTGTGCAAAAACATAAACGAGACGTCCGTCGATGGTACCCTGACCGGTCACGACTCCGTCTCCGTCAAATTTTGTCTTTTCCATTCCGAAGTTCGTACAACGGTGCTGCACGAACATATCATATTCTTCAAAACTGCCCTCATCAAGAAGCATTGCAATTCTTTCACGTGCTGTGAATTTGCCTTTACTATGCTGAGCGTCAATTCTTTTCTGTCCTCCGCCCATACGTGCTTTGGCTCTGCGCTCAACAAGCTCTTTGATTTTTTCCTGTTGAATACTCATACGTGTTTTTCATTAAATAACTCGCAAATATAATGATATTTTTGATTTTGCCGAGTTCCTTTATAAATTCAATGGCAATAGTTGTTTAATTCATTATAGTTGTTTAGCTTTGCAGCGGATTTATGATATCATTTGATAATGGCATCCGCTGGTGCCACAGCAGGATGCATAAAAACAAATATTTTTCTAATTCATTGAAACTCAGTGGTGTATGCTGGATTTCAAGCCCCAGGTCAATATCAGTACTGTAATATATGCAGCTTGAGAAGACATCGTGGTATGCAATGAGGGCTACATATCGTCGTGAAGCCCTTGCGAAGCAGCTGCTTGATGAGTGTTCCATAGAGAATTTCATTCCTATGAGATATGAGGTCCGGATTGTAGGCGGACGCAAGGTGCGTAATCTTGTGCCTGCTGTCCGTAACCTTATCTTTGTCCATACCACTCCGTCGCAGTGCCGTGTCATAAAATCCAAAGCTCCTTATCTGCAATATATAGTAGACTCTTCAAGCGGAAATAAAATAATTGTCCCGGATGACCAGATGCGCCGGTTTATAGCTGTGGCCGGCACATACGATGACCATCTTCTATGGTTTGCTCCGGAAGAGGTCAATCTGTCCAAAGGGACGAAAGTCCGTATAACCGGAGGCTGCTTTGAAGGGCAGGAGGGCATCTTCATCAAAGTGAAGGGCGCACGCGACAGACGTGTTGTCATCGCGATACAGGGAGTAGTGGTCGTTGCTATGGCCACGATACATCCGGACCTGATAGAGCCTGTCGAAGATTAATTTTTATCAGATTGAAAATATGCCTTGGTATGGCGTCATAGTTCACCTGTGATGCCTTTGGTCGCAGTATTATGCTGTATACCTGCTGACAGAATTGTGTCTGGGGGGGGAATTAACCCTCTTTCTATGATAAATATTCACCTTATATCTAACCCCATCCAAATGTCTATCATTCCATTGCCAATGATGTTTTTGCTGTTCGGGTTTGTCCTGTCTCTGATTATGAGCCTGATAGCTATCCCGAATATCCTGACGGTTTCATACCGGAAGAAACTGTTTGATGAACCGGATCCACGCAAGGTGCACAAGACTCCTGTCCCGCGTCTGGGAGGTATCTCCTTCACTCCTTCAATCACGATATCGATGTTTGTCACGATTGGAGTCTGGATGTATTTCAACCCTTCGCTTGCATTGTCTGAGACAGCTCTGGTGCTCCACGAGTTCCTTTTCCTGTTTGCCGGACTGACTCTCCTGTATCTGATAGGTGAGGTGGACGACCTTGTCGGCGTCGGATACAGGTATAAGTTTATTGTGCAGCTGCTTTCCGCGTCGCTGATAGTCCTTTCCGGAAACTGGCTTTCCTCTCTCGGAGGACTTTTCGGAATCTATGAAATACCTGTCTGGATAGGGATGCCTCTGTCTGTGCTAACCAACGCGATAAATCTCATTGACGGGATAGACGGTCTTGCATCAGGTCTGTGTTGTATCGCACTGGCTGTCTTGGGAGGAATGCTTGCAGTGCGCGGAGAATACATATATGCTCTTCTTTCGCTTGCTACTCTCGGAGTTGTCATCCCTTTCTGGTTCTACAATGTGTTCGGCAATGTCAGAAACGGCCGCAAGCTGTTTATGGGAGACACCGGAAGCCTGACATTGGGGTATATATTGAGCTTTATAATAATATATGTGGGGACCAACTGCGGCAAATATGGCGGTCTGCGTGATTTTGTAGTGGCAATATCCGCTATTCTTGTCCCTATACTGGATGTGCTGAGGGTGGTTCTGCACCGTCTCCGCAAAAACAGGAATCCGTTTCTGCCGGACAGAAACCATTTCCACCACAAGCTTCTGAGGACAGGGATGCGAGCAAGGTTCGTTCTGCTGACCATAATCGGAGTCGTGGTGTTCTTCATCGTGTTCAACTATGTCATGTTCCCTTACATCAATGTAACGCTTCTGCTTATAATAGATGTTGTCCTGTGGACCTGTATGCACATTTTCATCAACTACCGCATAAGGCTCTACTCAAAGGAACATCCCGAAGTCAGCACCTCCTGTCCGGAGAAGAACGGCGGAAAGGAATAAGCTGGTATTGTCGAATATGATTTTTGATAAAAAGTGAAAGGAACTGAAGACCGACATATTTCAGATGCAGCCGGATATCCATCGGACACATCAGCCAACAACAGGCGTATAGCGAAAAACACGCTTCTTCTGTATGTCAGGATGATTGTGCTGATGCTCGTGAGTCTTTATACCTCCAGAGTCGTGCTGGATACTCTCGGAGTAGAGGATTACGGGATATACAATGTTGTAGGGGGGATAGTGGTTATGTTCTCTTTCCTGAATTCAGCAATGGCCTCGGCAACCCAGAGATATCTGACGTTTGAACTTGGCAGAAGCAATATGGAGCAACTGAAAAATGTTTTTGTCACAAGCGTAAATATTCATATAATAATAGCGGTTGCAGTATTTATTCTGTCAGAAACTTTAGGGCTGTGGCTTTTGTATAACAAGATGACCATACCTGCCGATAGAATGAATGCGGCATTTTGGGTCTTTCAGTTTTCTGTGATATCCTCAATGATAATGTTCGTCAGTGTGCCTTATAATGCTGCAATCATAGCACACGAGAAGATGTCTGCATTTGCATACATATCTGTATGGGAAGCTATATTGAAACTGCTGATAGTATATGTATTGCTTGTAGCCGGTATTGATAAGCTTATTCTTTATGCGATGCTTCTTCTGTGTGTCCAGCTTCTTGTTCGTATTATATATGGTACATATTGCAAAAGACATTTTGATGAGGCCAAATATAGATTATCCTTCAACAAGCAGCTTTTCAAGGAAATGTTGGCTTTTTCCGGATGGAATCTGTTCGGAAATATGTCGGCAGTTGCTTTTACACAAGGACTGAATATACTTCTTAATATGTTTTTCGGACCGGTCGTGAACGCAGCAAGAGGAGTTGCTGTACAATTGCAGGGAGCGGTATCTCAGTTCTCTTGCAGTTTTCAGACGGCATTGAATCCACAAATTACAAAGTCTTATGCGTTAAAGGACTATAAATATATGCATAGTCTGATATATAGGAGCTCAAGATTTACCTTTATCCTTCTGTATTGTATTTGTCTTCCTGTATTTATGGAGGCGGAAATGCTGCTTGGAGTGTGGCTTAAAGAGGTCCCTGATTATAGTGCTGTCTTTTTGCGGATTATATTATGTGTGACGATAATAGATGCCGTTGCCAATCCGTTGATGATTTCAGCCCAGGCAACAGGAAAAATTAAGAAATACCAGTCAGTCGTAGGCGGTATCCTGTTAATGATACTGCCGGTATCTTATGTGGTACTTAAACTTGGTGGAAATCCGCAGTCTGTTTTCATCGTGCACCTTGTAATATGCATAATTGCCTTCATTACAAGGTTATATATAATAAGACCTATGATTAGTCTTGACATATCTGAATATTTTAGAAATGTCATACTGCGGTGCCTTATAGTTGCAGTGCTCTCTCCGGTTGTTCCTATGGTTGCCTCACGGTTTCTCAGGAATGGAACGGTCATTTCATCATTGGCTGTTTGCTTTTGTGCGGTTATCTCAGTGCTGGCATTTTCCTTTATATTTGGTATTACTTCCGTGGAAAGGACTGTAGTAATAGATAGGGTGAAGAATGTTGTCACAAATAATATGATAAAGAAATGGAAAGAGCGTTAGAGTCACAATCTCGAATTCCATATTTTGATTTTGTCAGAGGTCTTGCCATAATAATGGTTGTGGGAATCCATACATTTATACCACAATGCATTGACACAATTGGCGGACTGACCTCTGCGTTGACACGCCAGATTTTAAATTGCGCAGTTCCGATATTTCTTGCACTGTCCGGATATTTTATGGGGGCAAAGATATTGAAAAGCAGAGATGACTTATTTTATTTTTGGAGAAAGCAAATTCCTAAAGTCTATATACCTGCATTAATCTGGTCAATACCATATTTTGTTATGGACATTTTCGGGGGGGGCATATTGAGTGCAAAGAAATTGATTTTATTTATCGTATGTGGATATAGCATATATTATTTTATTGCGCTTATAATTCAATACTATATTTTATTGCCTGTATTGCAGAAGCATAAATCATTTATGTTAGCCATCTCAGGGGCAATTTCAATGATTTCAATAACATTGATAACATATATATCACAAATTAAAGGCGTAAACCTTCCATTGATTGTCTATGCCGGACCTTTTACTACTTGGTTCGTCTTCTTTATGTTGGGGGTGTATTATTCAATTATGCCGAGAAATTATTCTTTGGTGTGGCCTATAATATTGACAACCGCCGGTTTTATATTGGAGGGATTTGAAACATATTACTTGAATATCAACTATGGTGGAGGATATGGAATCAAGCTGTCTGCTTTTATTTATTCTGTCGGGATCATTATGCTGATGTTGTCAACAAAGATAAGTGCGCCATATAAAAGCAATAAGGTAACCTCAGTAATTGAATACATTGGCCGAATATCATTTGGAATCTATTTGTCGCACTGCTATGTGATATCAGCTGTCAAGCATATATGCCCTTCATTTCCGTGGTGGTTTATATGGATGCTGATAATTGTCGTAACATCATTGACAATTGTTGTTTCCCATAAGATATTACCAAAGAGAATAAACAAATACTTAGGATTTTTATGATAGATATAAAATACACATAGAACTCTATAAGGGCAAATAACGAT
>ERZ778510.1140-NODE-1140-length-18297-cov-5.980375_pt1 | contig 18297 bp, 14 predicted proteins | sample MGYA00510348_ERZ778510 | MGnify/ENA primary metagenome ERZ778510 (study PRJEB29527, sample SAMN07138969) | mouse gut metagenome | material: feces | host: mouse | place: China:Nanjing | collected 2016-01-25 ... | reverse complement strand
CAGGCTCTTTTTTATTATAAGGCTTAACTGCTTCTATTATATTGTCTATCTCTGTGTCCTGTATTTTGCTGTTATCTATTTTTACTTTTAATCGTTGTCCAGGTTTTACAGATATTTCCTGATTCATAGATCTTAGACGGGAGTCCAGAGATTTTTCATCCGTGTTCAACCCATATTCCTCAATGATGTTTTTAAGAAGGTGTTGTCTGTCTTCACCGGACCGAATCTGTCTGGCATAGCGTACACCGGCATCCGTCAGGGAATACAGCTTATATTTTCCGGATTTTTTTATATCAATAATATCGAAATCCCGGGTTTTTTTAATAATCTCTGTAAGGGTAGAGGAATTATTTAAATGTAGTTTTTCTACCATCTCCCCATGTGTCATAACTCCCTTCACTTCCAGAAGCCGAAGGATCTCATCAAAATGTTTGATGGATAATAAGTTCTTATAGATTCGTTTTTGAGACCATGAATCCATATTTTTTTCATAAATATGTTTCTCAATGGTTTCCAGTGTTCCGATCCATGCACCGCATCGAATCAGAGCGGTCCATAATCTGTTTTTTATAATAGAATCCGTCCAGAAGTTCAGAATACTTCGGCTCATCAGGATCAGCTGTTCTGCCACAAGGCTGTCTTTCACATGCCAGTGATAGATCAGCTCTCTTTGGGCGTCATCCGCACAGCAGATGATCTTTTCATAATTTTCTGATGTAAATTCCTGCACCAGGTCAATGTTTGATGGAAATCTTTTTGTTCTGTTCATGTGAAAACCTCCTTGCCATATACATGTTTCACGATAAAATATGTTGAATGGGTTGAAGGGATGACAATGTATCTTTTGAACAGGTCACCTTTAGTGGTAAATCTATGATAAACAGGCACCCTTTGCTGGAATTGCACGAAAATCCGCATCTGCATACACTTCCCATTTTGTGTATTTCATTTGATCCTGCAAGACTGCATCCGCCGGTTATTCTGGGACTGTGCGTTACTGCCCCGCAGCAGTTTCCCCAGAGCACACTGGTTCCGTAGGGAAAAAGCGTACCTGATTGATTGGTAAAGTCACGTTCTCCATGTGAATAGGACGGGACGATGATCATCGTTGCGCCCAGTTGCTCGCAAATCAGTTTCCTGTTAAAATCACTGATAAACTCGGCACATATGGAAATGGCGATCCGGTGGACACCATAAATGTGTATCAGGTAGATTTCCTTTATCGTTTCCAGTTGGATTCCTTCGGCAGAACAGGATTTAAAATTAATATATGGAGTATATTTTTTCTGACGTCCAAGAATCTTTCCGTCTCTATAAAGGATTGCCGCACTGTTTACTCCTCCATGCCAATAAGATGGCATGACAGTGATCAGCGGAGGCTTTTTGCCGCCTGTAACAGCATTCATATAGATCTGACGGACAAACATGTTATAATTTCCTGTCTGTTCTTCTGTCTGTGTCGTTCCCAACATTTCGGGGGTAAATACAATGTCTACATTATGTGCACAGGCAAGTTCTAATCCCTGTTTCAGACGGGTACAGATCAGTTTTTCATGCTTTGGATGATCAATATATATTTTTCGCAGTATATATGGCCCTTCTGCAACTGTTTTGCAGTAAGGATCGATAAGGTCGGTTTTATCAGATATTGGAATAAAACCGACTCTCAGGTTTCCCCCGGCTTCTGGTTTTCTTCCATTCGTATCTTTTCCGATTTTTTCCGAAGAATGTTTAGAAAAACCTCAGTATCCTCGGACTGCTCCAACAGCAGGTTCATTTTTGTGTATACACGCTCTGATGCATCTTCAAATCCATCCAAAGTATGGATAAACCGGGAGGGAAATGTGTTGGAAACGGTTTTTCCCATTGCTGTACTGGCCGGTAAAGCTTTCCTTTCAGCGTCTTCCATCCACTTTTCCAGTTCCTCTGTTTTTTTGAAAAAATTTTCATACAATCCGCTGTTCCAGAATCCGGAAAGAAAGCTGAAGAATCAGCCGTTCTTTTGCATCCTCGTAATTGATGTCGGCCAGCTTCTGGATTCGTTCAAGCCGGTAGAACAGGGTGCTCCGGTGGATGAACAGGGTCTTGGCAGTCTGCAGGACATTTCGTTCCAGCTCCAGATAGACCTGCAAAGTCCGGTAGAGTTCCGTTTTGTTTTTCTCATCGTACTGTTTTAAAATCAGCAGCTTATTGGAACACAAAAGCTCGGGGGACAGATGTTCTCCTCCCTGGCTTAACAGATATTCCAGAAGATAGTCATCAAAGCGGCAGCACCAGTTCATACTGCCGCTTTTCTTGCCCAGTTCCAGCGCCGTTCGCGCCTGATAATACCCCTGAGAAAGCTGCAGAAAGTCATAGATTTCCGAGCTTGCGCCCATTTTCAGAAGTCCCTCCCGAAGCAGGATGGCAAGGCTGCTCAGGACATCCGAGATCCGTGCATGGGAACAGGTCAGATTGACCAGTACGGTAATTCCGTTGTTGTGCATAAAGGCATGCCCTTGAGGAATCTGAGTTTCGATGTGTCCCAGAGTGGCGGCAGAAGACAGCATGCGGATGTTCTGCCGGCTGGTTTCAAGACGCAGACAGAGATAATGGTCGTTGCGTTTCCAGTCCAGAAACTGCAGCATCTTCATGACGATGGACTGATCCTGGACCGTTCCGTCCAGAAAATTCCGGAAAAACTGTTCAATATCATTTCCCATATTCAGATGAAACAGGCTGTTGTTCCGCATGGCCTGGAGAATCTGTTTTGCCAGATGGGTGATTAAGAGCCGCTGCCCTGGAAGGATCGGCGTCTCCAGTTCATCCACGCAGATCCGCCCTTCATATCTGCCGTTGTTCCAGAGATTCATATAGAGGATCGGATACCCCCGCTGTTCCGCGGAATAAACGCATGCTTCGGTAGTGGTCAGTGTGCTCAGATATTCCGGATCCACCTTAAAATCATGGATCAGACTCAGAGGAACAATGTTCCAGCCGGTTCTGGCATCCTTGTCCCAGACAAGCATGTTGGGGGCCCGGTGAGGACAGGAGAGGATATAAAAATTGGTGTCATGAATAAAGATCGGGTTCTGGAAGACCTTCAGGCTGGCTTCCAGCATGGCATCCAGCGGATGATCGCTTTTCATGGCAGCATACAATTCCTGGCTCCATCTCGTATAGCGTTCAAAAGTATCCTGCGCCAGGTTGAAAAGTTCCGGGATGGAGGCGTCCTCCTCCACTACCAGCAGGGAACAGTCTGCAGGGATTGATCCAAAAGAGAGCGGTCCGGATACGAGAAACGAAAGTCCTGACAGACAGGACGGCAGTTGCTTCAAATCGTCGGAACAGAGCAGATAGAGATAAGAAGGCTGAAGCGGCCGGCCTTTCTGATAGAGACGGACGGCTTCCAGTCTTGCCGGGTCAGAGCCGGAAAACAGGGTAATGTGCTGATAAACAGCACAGAATGCATCGTTTATAAGCTGCATATTTAACAGAAAAGGTTCCATGGATATCGCCTCCATTGGTTATTTTTTATATTATAGCATATCCGGCGGTATTTGTGAATAATGCCGAAACAGATGCGGCAAAAAGTAGGAATATTAAAAAAAATAATGGACCTCTCTGTCGGATTTACGAATGGAGCTGTGAACGATATACTGAAGATATCATGATAAATCGGAATCAATACAAGAAGGGGGAAATGTGCAAATGAGTAATGAAAACAACGGAAACCAGAAAAAAAGCCTGAGCAGCACACTGAAATATTTCTTTGGTGTGGGCGATGCCGGATTTGTCCTGATGAGCAACATTGAGACGTTCTACTTTATGACGTTTTTGACCGATCTGGCAGGTTTCAGCGCCGTGATCTCGGGCATGATCAACTCCGTGTTCACTACCGTGGATGCCTGTCTGTCCTGGCTGTACGGCGGCATCATCAACGGAACGAAGGCGAAGAGATGGGGACGCTACCGTTCCTGGCTGATTCTTGTACCGTGGATGGTTCCGTTTCTGTATGCGTTTATGTTTCTACGCATCAGCGACAATGAGATGCTGTCTGCAGTCGTGATTATTGCAGCGGCAATATTGTCCCATGTGGTGTGGAACTTCGGATATGTGGCGAATGCGACGCTGGTCAGCGTGGTGGGAAAGACGCCGGAGGACAAGGCGACGCTTGCTTCTTCCCGTGCGACCTGGAACAACATCGGCGGTCTTCTGTTCTCTTATCTGGGCCTGCCCTTTGCAACGCTTCTGGCCGGCTTTGTGGGAGAGAAAAATAAATTTGCAGCGGCGGCTTTCTGCCTGGGTATTCTGATGGTGGTCACCTATTTTGCCCATTTCAAAATGACGGAGGGGTATGAAGAGATCGAGACAGGAGAGCAGCAGGCAAAAGACAGAACAAAGGTATCCATACCGGAGATGTTTGCGTCCCTGTTTCAGAATCCACCTTTGATGGTGCTGATGCTGGCGGATCTGGCAAAATGGTGTGTGAAATTTGTAACAGCGGCTTCGGCCATCTATTATTTCCGTGATGCCATGGGCAATCCGGGTCTTATGAGCGTTTATACGTTAAGCGTATCTCTGGGAGCAATCATCGGTGCGTTCGCCATGCGCTATATCGCACAGAAGCTGTCTTCCCGGACGACCATGATCGTGTCTTACGGGGGAATGGCGGTGTCCATGTTCCTGATCTATGTGATGTATGCCAGTGCGTCGGTTGTCATCGGCCTGATGACCATCGCCCATGTCTTCTACGGCATGGCATTTGCGGCATCTCCGGCGCTTTATGCGGACACGGTCGTTTACGCCACCTGGAAGACCGGAAGAGACGCCTCGGGGTGGATTATGGGTCTGCAGAATCTGCCTCTGAAAGTTGGCGTTTTTATGAGAGGCGTAATCTTAAGCAGCTGCCTGGTGGCAGTGGGCTGGCAGTCCGGTGTGGTTCTGGAAGGAACTGCACGCCAGGGAATGACAATTGCGTTTGCGCTGGTTCCGGCTGCTCTCTGCCTGGCGGGTATGATCCTGCTTCTGGTGGGATTTAAGATTACCAAAGAGAAAGTGACCCAGTATCAGAAAGAGATTGATGCAAAGAACTGAAAACAGTTTACATAAAACAGGACAAAAAGGAGGACATGAAAAAATGCTTACATCGGTACAGAATTTTCTGGAGACGGTAAAACCGGACGGGAAACCGGAGCGGCTTTCCAGACAGTATGAGGGGACCACATTCTTCCCGCCGAACCCGGCGTCTACCTATATCAGAGGGAACCGCAGGGCGGGGATGGATCCTATGAAGGACCGCTTCGGGACAACAATCCTGTGGCCGGAGGGTCAGGTGGCAGCCATGCCTCATGTGACGGACGGGAATAAGGTAATCAGCGATATTACCGAATGGAAAGATCAGCTGGTGATGCCGGATCTGGAGGCAAACTGCTCCGATCCTGCGTTGTGGGAGCCGTTTATCAGACAGGCAGAGGAGATTCGGGCAAAGGGAGAACTTGTGATGGCGTTTATGCCAACCGGCGTCTTTGAGCGGCTGCATTTCCTTATGGGATTTGAAGACATGCTCATGAATTTCCTGCTGGAGCCGGAGGACATGATGGATCTGTGCAATGCCATCGGGGAATACCGTTATCAGTATATGAAGCTGATTGTGGATCACATCAAACCGGACATCATGCTTTCTCATGATGACTGGGGTTCCAAAAATTCTCTGTTCGTGAGTCCGGATACTTGGCGCGAGTTTATCAAGCCGAACTATGCAAAGACTTACGGTTATATGAAGGAAAAAGGTGTAATCATCATGCATCATGCAGATTCCTTTATGGAGCAGATCGTGGAAGACATGGTGGAGCTGGGAATTGACATCTGGCAGGGTGTGATTCCGGAAAATGATATTCCGAAGCTGCAGAAACAGTTAAACGGAAGGATGACGCTTATGGGCGGCATTGACGCTTCCATCGTGGACCGGGCGGATTCTACCGAGGAGGAAATTCGTAAGGAAGTACGGAGAGCCTGTGAGGCGTACGGTCCGGGCGGACATTTTATTCCGTGTATTACTTACGGCGCTCCGGGGTGCCTGTTCCCCCATGTGGATCCGATCATGGATGATGAAATAGCAAAATACAATAAAGAAGTGTACGGGATCTAACTGATATTCGGAGCCCCGAAGAGGCGGTTGTCTCTTCGGGGGCTTTTGTTTTCTGGAAAATGGAGGAGGAATTGTCAGAGACGTTTTGTTTCGGCAGGAGTTGTTTTCAGGGGGGAAGGAACCGTTATGAATCAGGAAAAAGCAAAAGCATATCTGGAACGGATCGGATATAAGGGCCAGGTTCAGAAGGACGAAAAGACTTTGAACGGGCTGATCCGCTCGCATCTGGAGCGGGTGCCTTTTGAAAATCTGGATGTCTGCGATCTGGGGAAGATTCCTTCTCTGGAAGAAGGAGCGCTTTTTGAAAAGATCGTGGCAAGGCGAAGGGGCGGTTATTGTTTTGAACTGAATACGCTGTTTCAGGCGCTGCTTCAGGCGCTTGGATATACGGTGTATCCGGTGGCGGTGCGGGTGCTCTGGAATCGGGAGTTCTTTCCGCCGGTCTCTCATATGGCGCTGGTGGTGCCGTTTGCGGACAGGAAGTATCTGTGTGACGTGGGATACGGCGGCCCGGGACCAAAGGGCCTTCTGCGGCTGGAACCTTCGGTTCAGGAGGTTGCAGGGGAGCGGTTTCGGGTGCGGGAGATATCTGCGGATCTTCTGGTGGAGGGACTTCACGGCGGAGAGTGGAAGAGGGTACTTCAGTTTCGGGATCAGCCGTTCTGTCAGACAGATTTTCAGGTGCTGAATTTTTACTGTGCGGTAAATCCTGCCGTGATCTTTTCTCATAAGAGAGTTGTCAATCTGTGCACGCCTGAGGGCAGCAGAACGCTGACGGAGATGGAACTGGTGATCCGGGAAGGGGATCAGGCGTTCAGAAGACAGCTTCAGGATGAAGAAGAACTGAAGCGATGTCTGGAAGAGGAATTCGGGCTTTACGTCTCTTTGTCCGGGCAGTAAGCGGGTAAAAGCAGAACTTTCAACATGAATCACGAGGAGGATGGATATGATTAGAAAGTATAAAAATCTCTGCAGGCCGATTACCATCGGCAATGTCACTTTCCGGAACCGGATGTTTTCAGCTCCCATGAGCGGGGCGGAGATCACGCCGGAATGTACAATCGGGTCCAAATCCACAGCATTTTATGAACTGCGTGCAAAAGGCGGAGCGGCGGCGGTAACCGTCAGCGAGCTGATGGTCCATCCGCCCACGGACGCGTCTCATGCGTATCATCTGAATACGCAGACCGTGGGCTCGATTGCCAGTTTTACCTATACGGCGGATGCCATCAAAAGACACGGCGCGGTACCCAGTGTGGAGCTGTCACACTCCGGTCAGTACGCAGGAACCTATCTGCTGGACAGGGATAAAAAAGAATCCATGACGCAGTATGGCCCCAGTGCGGGCACCAGACCGGACGGTCTTCCGGTGACGCCTCTCAATAAAGAACAGATTCAGGACATTGTGCAGGCGTATTATGAGAACGCGAAGCTGGCAAAGCTGTGCGGCTATGAGATGATCATGGTTCACGGAGGACATGGCTGGCTTATCAATCAGTTTCTGTCTCCTTACTTTAATCACCGGACCGATGAATATGGAGGGAGTCTTGAGAACCGGGTGCGGCTGGCGAGGGAGGTGCTTTCGGCAGTTCGGCAGGCGGTGGGTCCCGGATTTCCTATTGAGTTCCGAATGAGCGGTTCGGAGATGTTTGACGGCGGCTATGACCTGGAGGAAGGCGTGAGAATCGCACAGGCGGTGGAAGATCTGGTGGATCTGATTCATGTGTCTGCAGGGTCTTATAAGTTTGGATTTTCCATTACGCATCCATCCATGTTCCGGGATCATGGATGCAATGTCTTTCTGGCAGAAGAGATGAAAAAGCATGTTTCCAAACCGGTAGCGACCATTGGCGGCCTGAACGATCCGGCCATGATGGACGAGCTGATCGGTTCCGGAAAAGTGGATCTTGTGGTCATGGGACGGGCGCTTCTGGCAGATCCGGAACTTCCGTCAAAAGTAATGGAAAACAGAGAAGATGAGATTATCCGGTGCCTGCGCTGCTTTGTCTGTATGGCTGAGCGGGGAACGACCCAGACCAGGCGCTGTTCGGTCAATCCGCTGATTGGACGGGAATGGGAAGGGATGGATCTTATGCCGGCGAGGAAGAAGCGGAAGGTCCTGATTGCAGGCGGCGGCGTGGCCGGCCTGGAGGCTGCGGTGACCGCTGCGAGAAGGGGGCATCAGGTTCTTCTGTGCGAGAAGCATGACCGTCTGGGAGGTATCCTTAAATGTGAACAGGGAATTGATTTTAAACATGAGATGTATGAGCTGGGCGTGACGCTGGAGCATCTGGCAAGGCTGGAAGGCGTGGAGATCCGAACCGGTACAGAGGTGACTCCGGAATATGCAGAGAAGGTCGGTGCAGACGCGCTGATTATTGCGGTGGGTTCCGTGCCGGTCGTTCCGCCGATTCCGGGAATTGACGGGGAGCAGGTCGTTCTGGTCAACAACTACTATATGGAGAAGGAAAAGGTAAAAAGCGATGAGGTGATCGTTCTGGGCGGCGGCCTCGCGGGCTGCGAGAGCGCGGTGCATCTGGCAAGAGAGGGGAAGAAGGTTCATCTGGTGGAGATGCGCAGGGAACTGGCTCCGGATGCCAACATCCGTCACCGTCCGATTCTTCTGAAAGAACTGGAGGAGCAAAATGTGATCTGCCATATGGAACATCAGGGGCTTCGCGTCACAGAAGATGGCGTATGGTGCAGAGCCGGTGAAGAGGAGGTGCTGGTGCCGGGCGGTTCTGTAATCTGTGCTGTGGGTCAGAGAGCACGAAAGGATGTGGCAGAGTCTCTTCTGGACTGCGCCCCGATCGTGAAACGGATCGGTGACTGTATCCGGCCGGCGAATATCTGTATGGCCGTTTATCAGGGATATCATGCAGCCATGGATCTGTAGAAAGGATAGATATGAAACAATATAAAACATCTTCCTGGCTCCGGTTTCTATTGTTCTCTCTGGCTGGCATCTATGTATTTTTTATCAACTGCCATGTGCCGGAGTATCAGTTCCGTATAGGGGTATGGGAGTGGGGAAAAGTGGCAGGACAGTCCAATGTACTGGTTTCGCATGCCACCAATCTGATAAAGGCCGCCCTGTTTACCGGAAATTTTCCTGTTATGCCCTTTGTTGTATGGCTGATCGGTGTCTACAGCGTTGTGGACCTGTTCTGGTTAAGACCGGATAAATTCTGGCATACGACCAGGGTGGCGGCGGTTTTCGCAGTGTTCAAGATTGTCGGTTTTGTACTGCTTTGCTTTGCCGTGGCGGAATGGTACACGGGATGGAATCCGTTTTTTATGGACTGGTTTTTTCATCCGGTGGCGTCGCTGGGGGAGAAAAGCATCTGTCAGTTTATCATGAACAATATCCTGGTCACCATCTGCATTTCCATTCCGGCGGCGTCCCTGTTCCTGCCGCTTCTGGTGGACTATGGTCTGGTGGATTTTGTGGGAGTGCTGGTGCGCCCCATCATGCGTCCGGTCTTTCGGCTTCCGGGACGTGCGGCGGTAATTATGGTCTCGGCCTTTCTGGGAAACTTTTCTGTGGGGCATATTGCGGTTAATGATCAGTATAAAACCGGACGGATGACCGAGCGGGAAGCCGTGGTGATCGGAACCAGCTTTTCCACCGTGTCCGTGGGCTTTCTTCTGGTGCTGGCCAACAATACCGGGCTGAACGAACGGGGTTACTGGAATCTGTACTTCTGGACCGCCTTTTTGATTACACTTCTGGTAAGCCTGATCGGTGTGCGGATTTATCCGCTCAGACAGATTGCAGATACTTTTTATCCGGGGGTCAGTCCGAATCCGGAACTTTCCATCCGGAAACACCTTTTTCAGGTGGCCGGGGAGGAGGCGCTGAAGACGGCCGAACACCAGGAGTCTTTGGGCAGGCGAATTGTCTATATGATGAAGGAAACGATTGGAGTCCTGGGAACAGTGGCGTCCGGAACCGCCTTTTTTGCTACGGCCGGGGTGCTTTTGTATACTTATACGCCTCTGATCCGCTGGACAGGCTGTATTTTTTACCCGTTTATGCGGCTTTCCATCCCGGCATCGGAAGCGGTGACAGCCTGTACCGGTGCTGCCGTGTCCTTGATCGAGGTGACGCTTCCGGCGCTTCTGGTCACCGTGGGAGAGTGGAGTCTTCGAACCCGTTATATGATGGCTGTAATACCTGTGACTTCCATTATCTTTCTGGCCAGCTTTGTACCCTGCCTGATGGCAACGGATATTCCGGTAAGTTTTAAGGATATGATACTCATATGGCTGGAGCGGATGCTGTTGTCGGTGGTGATTACAGGAATTTTTGCAGTATGGCTGTTTCCGTAACCGGAGGGACCAGGTGCGGTGCGAAAAACGGCAGCGGTTCTTTGCGGGGCTGTATGGGACAAAGCAGGAAATCATGTTTTAAGGGCAGGGAACAGATATGAAGAAAGCGCAGATTCCTTATGTGGATCCGGAAATACTGGAGGATGTAAAACAGCCTCTGCTGGCAGCGGTGGATCTGGGTTCCACCTCCATCGTGGTATATCTGATGGACGGTCTGACCGGGAGACGTCTGTCGGTCAGGAGCATGCTGAATCCGCAGAAAAAATATGGCGCGGATGTGGTTACGAGAAGCAGCTATGCGCTGGAACACGGTGCAGAGATCCTGAGCAGCTGTGCAGGGGAAGCAGTGAATCATCTGCTTCGGGAAGCGGCCTGGGAATGCAGCAGAAGCAGCGAGGATATCGTCCGCATTATTATGGCAGGAAATACATGCATGCACCATCTGTTCCTGGAGATCCCGACGGACTCGCTGGTGGTAGCGCCTCACGAGCCGAAAATAAAAAAAGCGGTGAAACGAAAAGCGCTGGACTATGGGCTTCTGGTCCATCCGTCTGCAGAACTGTGGTGGCTTCCTGTTATCGGAGGCTTTGTGGGAGCCGATACGGTGGCCTGTATCCTGGCTTCCGGCCTTTATGAACAGGAGGAACTGGTGCTTCTGGTGGACATTGGCACCAATGCGGAGCTGGTGCTGGGCAATTGCCGCAGGAGGATCGCATGCTCCACAGCGGCGGGTTCTGCCTTTGAAGGCATAAAAACCTCCTGCGGCATGCGGGGAAATGACGGTGCCATCGATCATGTGACTCTGGAAAACGGGCAGCTTGCCTACCATGTGATCGGGGAAACAGAAGCTGTGGGGATCTGCGGCTCCGGCCTTCTGGATGCAGCGGCATGCCTGCTGAAAACAGGGGCTGTGGATGAGACTGGACGGATGGAGAAAGCCTGGTATTTCACGCCGAAGGTTGTAGTCTCTCAGAACGATATCCGGGAGCTGCAGCTGGCCAAGGCGGCCATTGCTGCCGGACTCCGTCTTCTCTGCAACCGGTATGGCGCCGTATGTTCCGATATCCGGGAAGTGCAGCTGGCCGGCGCGTTTGGAAATTATATGGATCCTGACAGCGCCTGCGCGGTCGGTCTGCTTCCGAAAGAACTGAAGGATAAGATCCGTCCCATTGGGAATGCAGCGGGAGAAGGAGCACAGAGAGCAGCGCTGAACATGGAGGAATATGAAGCGTGCAGCCGTCTGGCAGAGGAGACGGAATTTCTGGAACTTGCAGGGGACCGGGAATTTGCAGACCTCTTCATGGAGGAACTGCTGTTTTCCGTATAGGCTGTATTAATGCCGTTCTTCCATATCAATCAGATAGAAGGAGAGCAGCAGGTAAAGCAGTTCCTGGGGATCGGAGAAATCGGTCTTCAGGATATGCCGGATCTTGTCCAGGCGGTATAAGAGGGTGCTCCGGTGGATGAACAGAGCTTCTGAGGTGCGGGCGATGCTCTGGTGCAGCTCCAAGTAGCAGCGTGCTGTCTGGTACAGTTCTGTATGGCAGGTTTCATCTTCATATTTCAGTTCCAGGAGTCTTTCATGACAGATCATGTAGGCAGGAAGCTTTCGGGTTGCCTGCTCATAGATGTAATACATGGCGATCTCATTGAACTGATGGATCCAACGGGAAGGATTCTGCCGACAGCCCACCTGAAGAGCGGTGGAGGCCTGTACATACTGCCGATAGAAATTAAAATGTCCCAGCATGCTCCGGCTGTATCCGGCGGTTAGAAGGCTGTCTCTGATAAAGCCCGCCAGTTTCTGATGGATCTGGTCCTGATCCAGAAGGCAGAGGGACAGGTTGATAAAGATGACGGCATTTCCCTGATGCTCCACCGCACAGGAGCCGGGAATGATCTCTTCCACATAACTGCAGATGGAGCGCAGCGTAAGGTTCTTGGTGTCCAGAATACTCACATTGATCAGGACGCACAGGTAGTGATGGGAGGAAAGCCAGCCGGCGGCTACCAGCTGCTGACTGATCTCCACATAGTCCGCGCTGGGAGTGGTAAGGAGTGTCAGAAAGATCTGGTGGAGTGTATAAGAGCTGTCACGGCTCTGGACTACATTTGTGGAAAGCGCGTGGGCGATCATCTTTGCCAGATATTCCAGAAGGAATCCGAAGGTGTCGTCAAGAGGTACTTCTCCTTCGGAGATCATCAGGCGGAACATCGTTTTGCCGGCTCTGGGGATATTGACACAGAGCTTCGGTGTAGCCACCTGATTGCCGGGATAATAGAAATAGCCGGTTCGGTCAAAGGATTCTTCATAATAGACATCCTGTTTGAGCGCATTGACGATAGGCTGTGTTGCCTCGGTGGATCCAAGGACGGAATTTTTCAGCTTTCCGTAGGTGAGCTTTTTGGAGGCAATGATCGCAAAGTCCTTGCCTGCTACCATCATGGGATTGGGGATGATCGGGTCTGTCAGATCCAGAAGTTTCTGGATGGAACCGTTGGCAAGACGGGAATCCATAAGACTCTGGTTCCAGCAGTCATAGCGGCTGTAGAGTTTTTGCAGAAAGGCCAGAAGTTCTCCCATCGTTACGGCTTCTGGAAGAAAGCAGTAGCTGGGTTTGCAGGATTCGGACAGATGGATACACCTTCCGGTGAACAGAACCATATTCTTGGACAGGCGTCTGACCGGCAGAGGAAGACCGGGATCATCAACCAGGTAGATGATTCCGTTGTCCGTCAGAAATGTTCCTTCATATTTTATGGGATATTTTAAGATCGGATCCCGGGAAAGCCAGGAGGAGACGATGGTCTCCGGATATTGCTTCTGAAGATGCCAGGCGATCAGTAAAGCGCTTAAATACATGACGATCACTCCTTTTACCGATTATTATACAATGAAACCGAAAGGGGTGCAATCGTCAAAGCGGAAAAGGACTTCCGTCCATAGTCTGTCCTATAAAATGTAGGAAATCGGGTATTCAAAATCAACATTTCTGGCGATGGTACAAAAAGGATGCCTGTGCTACACTTTATCTATAGTAAAAACGGAAAACAAAAACAGCATCAAAAGTGATGATGCAAAAATATGGTCAGGAGGAACGAAGATGATTATCATTGGTGAAAAAATCAACGGCTCTATCCCGGCAGTGGCAGAGGCCATCGCTAAGCGGGATGCAGAGTTTATCAAAGAACGGGCAAGGATCCAGACGGAGGCGGGAGCTACCTGTCTGGACTGCTGTGCATCGGTTCCAGAGGCAGAGGAAGTGGAGACTTTAAAATGGATGATTGACTGCATTCAGGAAGTCAGCGATCTTCCCATCGCAGTGGACAGTCCCAGTGCTGATGTGATCGCACAGGTATTTCCGTACTGTAAAAGACCGGGGCTGATCAACTCCGTGTCCGGCGAGGGCGGCAAGGTGGACAAACTCTTTCCCCTGATCGCAGATACCGGATGGGAAGTGATCTGTCTTCTGTCTGATGACAGCGGTATCCCCAAATGCGCTGCAGACCGTCTGAAGGTATTTGACTATATCATTGCCAAAGCAAACGAATACGGTATCGCAACCAGCCGTCTGCATATCGATCCTCTGGTGGAGATGCTCTGCACGTCGGAGGACGGCATCGCCATGAATGTAGAAGTGATCAGTACCATCCGGGCGAAATATCCGGATATCCATATTGCGGCTGCGGTCAGCAATATTTCCTTTAATCTTCCGGTCAGGAAAATGATTAATCTGGGCTTTACCGTACTGGCCATGAATGCGGGTCTGGACAGCGCAATTCTGGATCCCACCAACCGGGATATGATGGGTGTGATCTATGCGACAGAAGCGCTTCTTGGCCAGGATGATTACTGTATGGAATATATCAGCGCTTATCGGGAAGGAATCTTCGGACCGAAAAAATAAAAAAAAAATGGAGGAAAAGAAAATGGCAGGAATTCAGGAAGTACACGAGTTAGTAGCAAAGGGAAAAGCAAAACAGATTGCGGCAGCCGTTCAGGAAGCGCTGGATGCGGGATGTGAGCCTACCGATATCCTGAACAAGGGGATGATCGCGGCAATGGACGAAGTAGGCGCAAAGTTCAAATCCGGCGAGATCTTCGTGCCGGAAATGCTGGTGGCTGCACGTGCCATGAAGAAGGGCGTAGAGGTGTTAAAGCCCCATCTGGCATCGGGCGTGGCTGGTGCAGCAGGCAAGGTGGTTATCGGGACTGTAGCAGGCGATCTGCATGACATCGGTAAGAATCTGGTATCCATGATGCTGGAGTCCGCAGGCTTTGAAGTCATCGACCTTGGGGTGGATGTGGCAAAGGAAAAATTTGTGGAAGCCGTAGAAGCGAATCCGGATGTGAAGATTGTCTGTTGTTCCGCGCTTCTGACTACCACTATGCCTTCACTGAAAGATACCGTCACCCTGTTAAACGGAGCGCCTTTCCGTTCCGGCATTAAGATTATGGTAGGCGGAGCGCCGATCACACAGGCATTTGCAGATGAGATTGGGGCGGATGCATATACGGAAGATGCTGCTTCCTGCGCACAGAGAGCAAAGGAACTGGTGGCATAGATTATATTGTTTTATTCCGGCAAAAGTCGGTCTGTACAAAACCTGATAGAGAGAAAACATTTGAAGTCCACCAGAACCGTTCCGGTCTGGTGGATTTTATATCTCATGCTTTCCATTCCTCTTTGATTTATGTATAATAGGATCTGTACGGGAGGCAATACAATGAGGAAAAGAAACCGGATATGGAGATCTGTGTTTCCAGCGGTCTGTCTGATTTTACTGGCTGTGTATATGGTTCTCTGTGCGGCTGTAAAGCCGGACCGGATACTTTGCCGGACGACTGTAAATGGAGCAGAGCTTGGAGGCATGACGGCGGAGGCGGCAACCGGGATTCTGGAAGAGAAGATCCGTTCCTGCCTGGAGGAGAGCGTGCTGACCATATCTTTTCAGGGAGACATGTATCAGGTGAATGTGCGTAAAGCGCTGGAATATGACTGTGAAGCGGCTGTGGAGAAGGCGCTTCGTCCGGGGCGGGAAAATTTTTTCCTGAGGGGAGGCCTTCTTCTGAAAGCGGCTTTCACAGGCAGGGAGCTGCCGCTGACACCGGTGGCAGATCAGGGGATCCTTCAGGAAGCGGTCAGAGACAGCGGCCTTCTGGAGGCGGACAGCAGGACGGAACCCTCTTATAAGGAGGAAAACGATCAGCTGGTGATCACGGTGGGAAAATCAGGATGGAAAGCCGATGAAGAGAAGCTTCTTGAGGCTGTCAGGGAAGCGGTACTGTCCGGTGATTATAAGAACGTGCTTGCCTGCCCGACGGTCGAAGCAGCGGCAGAGCCGGTGGATCTGGAGCGGCTCCATGAAGAAATCTGTCGGGAGGCAGCGGATGCCGCACTGGATCCGGAAAATGGATATGAGATTATTCCCTCCGTCACAGGAGTGGATTTTGATCTGGAACATGCCAGGAGCCTGCTGGAGCAGGCACAGGAGGGAGATACGGTCGCCGTTGATCTGATCCGTACCATGCCCGGGGTCCGTACGGAAGATATGGAAGCACATCTGTTTCAGGATGTGCTCGCAGAATTTTCGACCAGTGTCGGCGGCAGTGAAAACCGTAAGACCAATATCCGTGTGGCAGTGGAAAAATGCCGGGAGATCATCCTGAATGCCGGAGACGAATTTTCCTTTAATCATACAGTGGGTGAGCAGACTGCCGAGACCGGTTTCAAAAAGGCCAATGCCATACTGGACGGGAAGATCATTCAGGCGTACGGAGGCGGGATCTGTCAGGTGTCCACAACGATCTTTGAAGCGGCTCTGTATGCAGGGCTGTACATCCCGGAGCGCTGGTGCCATACCTATGTCTCCAGTTATGCAGATCCTGGAATGGATGCAGCGGTTGCGTGGGATGCGCTTGATCTGAGGATCGTCAACGACCGGGAATATCCGGTAAAGCTGGAAGTTGTTTATGAAGCCGGACGTCTGACCGCGACTTTCTGGGGAACCAGGATGGAGGATACGCCGATTGAAATTGAGACCGAGGTGCTGGACGATTCCGGTAGTCTGCTGAAGGTGATGACTTACAGAAAAAACTACAGTCCGGACAGAAGTCATTTCTTTGTGGAAAAGATTTCGTACAGCGAATATTTGAATTCTTCGAGAAGGGTGGATTAACGTTCTGTTTTTAAACACATAGTTCATATGGGAAAAATGGGGAATACAGGGAGGACGCTATGGGAGCAGGTATGGATTCGCACGGAAGACGAAAGATGGCAATCAAGGTGTTGAAAATCGCAGTTGGAAGCTGCATGGCGGTGGCGGTCGCACAGTTTTTCGAACTTCCGTATGCGACCTCGGCGGGTATCGTTACGCTTCTGACGGTACAGAATACCAGGAGGGATACGATCCGGCTGGCGGCGGAACGGCTGCTTTCGTTTCTTTTGTCGGTTCTGCTGGTCTTTGTATGCTTCCGGTATATAGGGAAACTGGAGTGGGTGAATTATGGAGTCTATATCTTCCTGATGGTGCATGTCTGCTATTTTTTCGGCTGGGAGAATACCATATCGGTCAATGCGGTTATGGGAACGCATTATCTGCTGACGCCGGATTACAGCCTGAATTTTGCCGCCAGTGAGCTGGCAGTGATCGCGATCGGAACCGCTCTGGCTCTGCTCATGAACTGGCATATGCCCAGTAATCTGAAGATTCTCCGGGAGGATATCCGGAAAGCGGAAGATGATATGCAGCAGGTGCTTCAGGAACTGGCCTGTTATCTGGAAGGAAAACTGGATGGAGCACATATCTGGCTGGATCTGGATCAGCTGGAGCAGTCGATCCACAGAGGGCTGGACCGCGCGCATGAGCATGCGCACAATACGCTGTCAGAAGAAGATCATTATTATATTGAATATATGGAAATGCGTCTGCAGCAGTGCGCCCTGCTGCAGGCGATCCGGCACCGGGTATGGAAGATTGACGGGATGCCGGAACAGGCGAAGATCATCAGTGATTATCTGAGATATCTTGCACCGTATGTTCATGAGAAAAATATTCCGGACAGGCAGAGCGCAGATCTGCAGCAGGTATTTGACCAGATGAAACAGCAGCCCCTTCCCGAAAGCAGGGACGAATTCGAATCCCGGGCGATTCTGTATCATGTGCTGCTGGATCTGGAGGATTTCCTGTTTGTAAAAAAGCGGTTTGCCGACCAGTATATTGATTGTTGAAACAATCCGGAACCTGTCCGCAGGCAGATGCTGCAGCGATACATGGGAACGCATCACGGATATGCCATACACGGGGATAAAAGGGCTGGAGTCCTACCGCGTCCGCCTGGTCGCATTATCCTGGAACCGGAAATAATCCGGACGGTGGCGGGACTGGGTATATTCAAACATGATCCCGTCGCTGTTGTAGGTCTGGCTGCTGACGACTGCAAGGCAGTTGTAGTCTCCCAGCTCCAGATATTTCTCATCGATTTCCGTCATCTTTTCCACCGTCATGGTCCGTTTGCTGGTGACGATGGATACATGAAGCACATGTTCCAGATATTCATAAATGGAATTCTTTGCAATTTCCTCCGTAAGATCGGTAACTACATCTTTCAGAAAATAGTTGTGATTGATGATCAGCGCCTTTTCATCCAGATAGTGAAGGCGCTGAAGGTAATATAATTCTGCTCCGACAGGAAATCCGGTCCTGGCGGAGATTTTTTCGTCTGCCGTGATCTCTGTAAAACACAGAACTTCCGTTCTGGGCGTCTGGTGATTCCGGATGGCGGATTCTTTAAAGGATTCGATTCCTCCAATGGTAAAAGAGGTCTTAAGGGT
>ERZ778510.1139-NODE-1139-length-18316-cov-7.327748_pt1 | contig 18316 bp, 17 predicted proteins | sample MGYA00510348_ERZ778510 | MGnify/ENA primary metagenome ERZ778510 (study PRJEB29527, sample SAMN07138969) | mouse gut metagenome | material: feces | host: mouse | place: China:Nanjing | collected 2016-01-25 ... | reverse complement strand
GGTCGCCGGAGGTGGCGACCATCACCGGGTCAAGGACTATGTTGCGTATGTGAGGATAGAGGGCGAGAGTGTCGGCCACGGTAACAATGAGTTCGGAGTCGTGGAGCATGCCGATTTTTACGGCGTCGGCTCCGATGTCGTCGATGACTGAACGTATCTGTCCGGCCACGAATTGCGGGGGCACGGGATGGACGCCGTAGACGCCCTGAGTGTTTTCGTCGACAAGGGCGACGATAGCCGATGCGCCGTAGACGCCGAGGGCGGAGAAGGTTTTCAGGTCGGCCTGCATGCCGGCGCCGCCTGAGGGGTCGCTTCCAGCTATTGTCAGTGCTATGTTATATTTTTTCATTGCTTTTTTGGGGACGAGTCGGACGGGTCAGACCGGTCGGACGAGTCGGAGTTTGGTGGAAACTGTTTGGGGGGATTAAATCAACAAATTGGGGTCGGCGGTGCCTTTGTGGTAGGCGGAGTGCCAGAATAGGGCTTCGAGGCGTGTGGCTTCGATGAAAGTGTCGGTCATCAGACGGCGGACGGTCACGGTTGTGGCGGCGGCCAGGCGGTCGCACACGTCGATGGCCCGGGCGGTGCCAAGGTCGAATGCCGGGTCGGAGTAGGTCTCTATCCATGCGCGGTAGGGGTTACCTTCGAGCCGTGCTGTCGACAATATATATTTTCCGACTTCGAGATACACCCAGAAGCATGGCAATATGGAAGCTGCTGCAACCGCGATGTCATCGTGAGAGCGTGCTTTGAGGAAGGATGTGTAAAATTCGCATGCTCCGGATTTGCGCATCTGCATATCGGGGTTGTAGGTGGCATGAAGGCTTTTTTCGACTGCAACACCGTCGACTGCAAATGCGAGGAATGTCTCGACATCTGCCATGTCGGGCAGACGTGAGGCTATATGGGCGAGGACGCGTGTGTAGTCATCGAGATACAGACGATCCTGGCTTATGTAGAAGCGGAATATGTCGTCGGGCAGGGTGCCGTCGGCAAGTTCGCGCAGGAAGGGCAAGTGTTTTATACGCTCGATTTCGGGCAGGGCGGCATGCCATGCCAAATTGCTCCATTTTTCCATAATCACACCGGTTATTTTTCAGCGATAACGGCCACATAGTCGCCGCGGTCGCAACCTTCGACAGGAGTTTCTGCTCTGAGGTCGGAATAAAGGGGATGGGCGGTGAGAGTCTGCATGCAACGGATGTTTTTAAATCCGGCCTCTTCGAGATAGTTGACTTTCTCGGCGGTTGTGCGCCAGTTGGCTACGTTGACAAACTCGATAGGATAAGGATTGGGGGGATATACGCCTTCGAGGAGGGGATGCTGCCATGTGCCAAGCGCTTTGGCGAGGTTGTACATTATGCCGTAGGTGCTTTCTTTGGGCACATCGACAAGGATGATGCGTCCGCCTTCGGGGAGAGCGTCGTAGACTTTTGCCACGATGCCGCGAAGGTCGGTGATGTAGCTCGGTGAACCGTTGAAAATGACAGTGCCGTATTTTCCATGGGGATAGTCGAACTCCTCGCCTGTTGCAATAACGACATCCATGCCCCTCTTTCGGGCTATTTCCGCCATGCCGGTCGACGGTTCTACCCCGTCGGTTACATCAATACCATACTCCTTTCGCATGATATCCTCGAAAAGACCGCTGCCGCATCCTACGGAAAGTATGGGGCGCGGAGCATCGTTGAGTGTGGCGGCAACGAGAGCTACCTCAGAGGCGAGCACGTTGGAATTTTCAATAAACCATTGGTCATACGCGCCGGCGTATTCATCAAAACTTGTAGACATAATATAGTAAGTAACTGTTTAAAATTCAATTGTCGAGAAAATCATTTTATCGAGGTCAAGCACCAGAATGCGACCGTCAAGCGTGTCGCCGCATCCGGAAAGAAGCTTGAGCGCCTCAAGCGCCTGTATAGAGCCGATTACTCCCGGAACGGGGCCAAGATTGGCGATAAGACGGTCGCGGTTGTCGGCAAAGGTCTCGGCATCGGGATAGAGGTCGGCGTAGCATTTGCCACTGCGGTGATTGAACACTGTCACACAGCCGTAAAGGCCATCGATGGAGCCATGCACCCAAGGTTTACCGAGACGCCGGCACTCACTGTCGATGAGTCGTCGGGTGGCGAAATTGTCGGTACAGTCGACCACGATGTCGTAAGCGGCAATGACAGTGGCAGCATTGTCAACGGTGAGTCCGCCGTCAATGATGTCGAGAACTGTGTCGTGAGACATGGCGGACAGTCGCCGATGCGCACACCGGGTCTTTGGCTTGCCGAGGTCGTGCTCGGTGTAGAGTATCTGACGCTGCAGGTTGGTGATGCCAACGGTGTCATTGTCACAGAGACCGATGCGCCCTACCCCTGAAGAAACCAGATATGAAGCCACAGGGGCACCGAGGCCGCCGAGCCCTACAATGAGAGCAGAAGAAGCGAGGAGACGCTGCTGTCCCTGCGTGCCAAAACCGGGAAGGATTGTCTGTCGTAAGTATCGTTCCATATAATCAGTCGAATATGCGGTCCCAGTCTTTCCATACAGGCTCGCGGCCGAGAGCCTTGAGGTCGGCCACCACTTGAGCGGGAGAGGCATCGTCGCTGATTGCGAACTGCTCGAGGGAGTCAGTGCATGACACATAGCCTCCGGGGTCGACTTTAGAGCCGGCACTCATGGTAGTGACACCTAGAGTAGCCATGTTGTTGCGGAAGGTATGGTTTTCGCGTGTAGAATATGAGATGTCGACGTCAGGGTCGAAGATGCGGAAAGCGAAAGTGAGCTGAGCGAGCTCGCGGTCGGTCATCACAACGTTAGGCTGGAAACCGGATTCGGATGGACGCATGCGCGGGAAGTTGACAGAATATTTCGTACGCCAGTAATTCTTGCGCAGGTAGATCAGATGCCGCGCCATCATTGTGACGTCGGTGCGCCAGTCCTCAAGACCGATGAGCACCCCCATGCCGATTTTGTGAACCCCGGCCATGCCCATGCGGTCGAAACCGTTGCAGCGCCACTCGAAATCGGATTTCATGCCTGCAGGGTGGTATTTCTTGTAGTTGGCGCGGTTGTAGGTCTCCTGGAAACAGATTACGCCGTTGAGTCCGGAATGAGTCAGGCGGCTGTAATCGTCGGTGGAAAGGGGCATTACCTCGATTGTGAGGCTGGAGAAATAGGGTCGGCATACGCGCAAAGCCTGCTCAATATAGTCAGTGCTGGCCTTGACGGGGTTCTCCCCCGTCACGATAAGTAGGTTTTCAAATGGACCGAGCTTTTTGATAGCCTCGCATTCAGCTTTGATCTGCTCCATTGTCAGGATGACGCGGTTGAACCTATTGTGGCAGTTGAACCCGCAGTATACGCATGAGTTGGTGCATGAGTTGGTGATGTACATCGGAATGAAAAGCTGCATAGTCTTGCCGAAGCGCTGCTCGGTGAGACGGCGGCTTTTGAGTGCCATCCGTTCAAGAAATGGAGCGGCGGCAGGAGATACGAGTGCCATGAAATCGCGGTCAGAAAGGCGGTCGGCAGCAAGCGCCCTCTCGACGTCGGCCGCCGTCATGCGCATTATCTCGGCCGTCGTGGTGTCCCAGTCGTATTTCTTTAATTCGTCAGCAAACATGTCAGTCGAGGAATGAGGTGAGCGGACTTGAGGCTTCCGCGCAGTCGGAAACGGTACCGAGCCCGGCAAGATAAGCATCGCGTCCGGCGGCGGTAGCTGCGGCAAACGCCCGTGCCATAGCCACAGGGTCGCCGGCCACGGCAATAGCAGTGTTGACAAGCACGGCATCGGCGCCGAGCTCCATTGCTTCGGCGGCATGAGAGGGCGCGCCGAGTCCGGCGTCGACGACAACGGGGACACTGCTCTGGCTTATGATGATTTTCAACAGTTCGCGCGTCACAAGCCCCTTGTTGCTGCCGATTGGGGCGGCCAAAGGCATTACAGTGGCGGCTCCGGCCTCTTCAAGGCGCTTGCAGAGCACAGGGTCGGCCTGGATGTAGGGGAGAACCACGAATCCGAGTTTTGCAAGCTCTTCAGTTGCTTTGAGGGTCTCCACCGGGTCGGGGAGCAGATAACGCGGGTCGGGATGAATTTCAAGTTTTATGAAGTCGGTGCCAAACGCCTCGCGGGCGAGCTGCGCTGCGAGCACCGCCTCGCGGGCGTCGCGCACACCTGATGTGTTGGGTAGCAACTGAATGCCTTCGTGGGTGATGTGGTGGAGCATCTCGTCGCCGGTGTTGTCCATATCGATACGTTTCATTGCCACGGTCACCATCTGAGTGCCTGAAGCAAGGATGGCCTGCTCCATTATTTCATTACTGCGGAACTTACCTGTTCCGACAAAGAGGCGTGATGAAAATTCACGACCTCCGATTATCAGTTTCGACATATCTTGTTTTTATTTTATTCGTTTGATTATTTCTTCTGTGATCCGGACCGGATCGGGGGCATTTCTGATTGTGCCGCTCACGGCCACTCCGCTGACACCGGTAGAGATTATCGGTGCAATATCGGGCAATTCGATGCCGCCTATCGCCACTATAGGAAGCCGGATACCGGCCGCGATGCAGCGGGCAACGATGTCGTTATATCCGTCGATGCCGAGCACAGGGCTGAGTTTTTGTTTTGTGGTGGTGAAGCGGTAGGGCCCGAGTCCGATGTAATCGGCACCGGCGTCGTTTGCCGCGGCGATGTCGTCGAATGTATTTGCGGTGGCACCGATGATACGCCGCACGCCCAATATGCGCCTCGCTTGGGCAACAGGCATATCGTTTTTGCCGAGATGCACGCCGTCGGCACCGAGAGGGTCCACAAGGCCGACGTGGTCGTCGACAATGAATGTCGCGCCGTAGCGGTCGCACAGAGCTCTGATCTGCCGGCCGCAGGCGAGCAATGAGTCGGGAGAGGCATTTTTGTGGCGGAGCTGTATCCAGCGGCAACCGCCGGCAAGCGCTTTCTCCACCTGCGGGATTATCTCAGCCGTGTCGGGAGCGTGGGTGATGAACTGAAGCCTGAAGGCAGCTGCATCGATACGCGCTTTCCAGACGGCGCCGAGCATGGCGGCACCGCCGAAACCAAGCGCCTCGATTTCATCGAAGCGGTCAGGAGTGACACCTCCGAGGGCGAAAATGCGACTGTCGACAGCGGCGCGCAATTCGTCAAAGTCAAAATCGGCGCTGTAGCCGGGTTTTGACACAGACGGATATATCGGACTGAGAAAGGCATAGTCACAGTCGAGAGAGGCTATTTCGCCGACAGAATGGAGCGAGCGGCTTACGACACCGGTCCATCCGCGGGGCGCACGGGGATTGCGGCTGTTCAGGTGCAGGCCGCCGACAGAGAGCCTGAGAGCAATGTCAAAATGGTCGTGGAGAGAGAGGCGCGGATAGACTTCTGACGGTATCTGTCGGAGAAAATCGGTGAGCTGACGGGCAGTCGCTCCGGGTTTGCGTATGTGCACCCGCCAATAGCCACCGTCAGTCAGCAGAGACACTATGGAGTCGGCTTCCCCATCGAAAAATTCGGGGAGCGTTATAGCTATCACACGCATCGCCCTACCCTCCGCACACGGCTCTGATAACTGTTATTCTCATGCCATCGGCAAGTCTGAAACCGGCCCATGAGGCACGCGGCACCACTTTGTTGTCGACTGCCACGGCATGGCCTTTCTCACTTATACCCTGACTCTGCAGGAGCGCAACGATGTTGTCGCATCCGTCGGGCAAGATGATTTCCCTGTTGTTGATCTCTACTTTCATAAGTAACAGTTGAAAAAAAATATATCCGGCATCGATATGATGACGGACACAAAGAGGGATAATCCTGTTGACGGCTATGCGAAAAAAGATATCACAAGTTCCTTTCGGCGGTACTAACCGCATCAAGTTCGTAGGGTATAATCTCAGTCCTTCAATGAGGACACCCCTCCTGTGCTGCTGCAAAATTACACAATTTTTTATTTCTTCCAAATAAATTTGGGCAAGCTGCGGACTATTATCGGAAATAACGAGTGTGACTATTGAAACTTTCGTATGCCAAAATCGTCGGCCAAGTGTTTATAGAAGTAAATTTGCAACCAAAAAAATTACGACTATGACCTCGGTTCAGATTATATGGCTGTGCAGCATCGCTGCGATACTTGTTGTCCTTGCTGGGACGGCAGTCAGTGTGTTTCATCTCCATCCGTTGCGCTTTCTGCGCAGACACCATATCATTGGCATAGAAAAATATGATTTCCTCTATGACGACGATGACTGCGATGAATGACGGATGCGCCGTGAGCGCAGAACTCAGGAGTGACTGCATGTTTTTTGCGAAATACGCATCATGCATGCTGGGATGTGCGGCCACATGTAGCCGCATACAGAAGAATATAAACCGCATGGCGTCGGCGGGGGGATATGATGTGGAGCTGACGATACTTCCGGCCCATTGCATTGTCACGCTGACCGATGCCGACGGTATGTCATACAGTCATTCGTCGACGATAGCGCATCTGCCCAACGACTATGCCCTCAACACCAGTCTGAGCAATCTTAGCTGGCGTGTGGCCGAGGGAAAGCTCACACTCGCTGAGGCGAAGGCTGAGTTTCCGGAACTTCTCAAAGGTCAGCGCTACGACGACCGGATTGTGCTGTTGCTGGTGGCAGCGGCCAATGCGGCATTCTGCCGTATCTTCGGCGGCGACTGGCGTGGGATGTGCATAGTGGCCGTTGCGACGCTGATCGGCTACACATTCAAGATATTGCTTACGCGGCAACGTGTCAATTACATGGTTGTGACGACAGTGAGCGCGTTTACGGCTGCGGTGGTCGGCACGGCTGGCTATGTGTTTGACGGCATAACCTCGACGCCCGAAGTAGCCCTCGCCACGAGCGTGCTGTTTCTCATTCCGGGCATACCGTATATCAACAGTGTCAACGACCTGCTGACCGACCATTACCTGTGTGCGTTCAGCCGGTTTGCCAAAGCCACCATCATCACTGCATGCATCACAGTGGGGCTCACAGCGGCATTTTTATTGATGAAGATTAGTTTCAGCGATTTATGACAACAGTTTTAGAGATACTTTCCGACGGTCTGCTTGCGGCAGTCGCCGGCATCGGTTTCGGAGTAATCAGCAATCCGCCGCGCATGGCTCTGAAATACTGCGGACTCATAGCTGCATTCGGCCACATGACACGCTACTGCATGATCAATCTCGGGGGGATACACATAGTGCCGGCAAGCCTTGCGGGGGCGTTTGTAGTGGGGCTTCTCGCCATCATCTGCGCCAAGCGTGTGAAGTGTCCGCCGGAGACATTCGCGTTTCCCGCCCTTCTTCCGATGATACCGGGAATATATGCCTACAAGACCATCCAGGCATTTCTGCTCGCCCTTACCGCTTCGGGGGAGGAGGAGTTCAATCATTTTTTGTATATTTGCCAGTCAAACGGCATTGTATTCTTCTTTGTCATCATCGGCATGGCGGCGGGGGTACTGATACCGATCTACATATTCAAGAAAATATCATTCAGCGTCACCAAATAATAAGTCTTATATGGAATTACGCCAGCTCAGATATTTTGTGGCAGCCGCCCGCGCACTTAACTTCTCTGAGGCGTCGGCCAAGGTCAATATCACGCAGTCGACACTCTCGCAGCAGATACGACAGCTTGAGGATGAACTCGGCACGCAGCTGTTCTACCGCAACAGCCATTCCGTGAAACTCACCGAGGAGGGCGAGCGCCTGCTTCCGCTTGCAATCGACACGCTCAATTCGGCCGAGAGCTGCGCTGATGCCGTCAAGAATATCCACGGCCTTGTCACCGGCACACTCAATATCGGTGTCACCTACTCTTTCAGTCCCATACTGACCGAAACCATGCTCGAATTCATGCAGCGGTATCCGGGCATCAAGCTCAATGTATATTATAAGACGATGGCCGAACTGCTTGTCATGCTGTCGAACTACGAGGTGGATTTCGTACTTGCATTCATGCCCGACAATCTGCGGCAGGAAATAGAGTCGCACATACTTTTTGACAGCCATCTTGCCGCCATCGTCAACAAAGACCATCCGCTGGCGGGACAGCCCAAAGCCGGCATCGACGACCTGCGGCAATATGCCATCGCGCTTCCGTCACCGGGGCTTCAGGCGCGCAACGCATTCGACAGACTGCTCGGGGCATACGCCGGCACACAGCGCATAAAGGTGGAGCTCAATGAAGTGAACATACTCATGCAGCTTGTCAGGCACTCGCAGATGGTGACTGTGCTCGCCGAGACTTCGGTCTACGGCAACGATGACATGCGCGCAATTCCGATTGATATCCCCGGCAACAAGATGGCCGGCAGCGTGCTCACTCTGCGCGGCACTTACCGCAAGCACGCCACGCGCACGTTCATCGCCATGCTGACACAGTCGCGCGCAGTGCTCTCGCGCCGCAACAATTGGCTATAGATGCAAAGAAATCTACTTTTTGCTATACTTTTATTTATTTCAATAGATTTTTTCCATATTTTTACTTGCATTTAAAACAAAATGCTTATATTTGCATCGTAATTATAAACGATAGCAGGGGCGACCTGTATAATAATTACGCCGCCCCGTAATTTTAAGGTAAAAGATATGCAGAAAGATTTGCCTCTACCTCAGGGACTTTACAATCCCGACAATGAGAAAGACGCCTGCGGAGTAGGTCTTCTTGTGAATATCCGCGGAGTCAAATCACACCAACTTGTAGAAAAAGGGCTTCAGGTGCTCGAGCACATGGTGCACCGCGGAGCCGAGGGCGCCGACCCCAAGACAGGCGACGGCGCCGGCATAATGGTACAGATACCCCACGAATTTATTTTGCTCCAGGGTATAGCCGTGCCCGAGAAAGGCCGCTACGGCTCGGGGCTTGTGTTCCTGCCCAAAGACAACGATGAAGCGCGCCAGATGATTTTCGACATCATAGAGCGCGAGACCATAGAGATGGGGCTGTCGTTCCTGCCTCCGCGCGACGTGCCCGTCAATTCCGACCAGCTCGGCCGTGTCGCCAGAGCCGCAGAGCCCGACATCAAACAGATATTCATCGCCGACGAGACCACCAACGAGCCTCTCGAGCCGAAACTCTATATACTCCGCAAGCGCATCGAAAAGAAGATAGCGCAAAGCGGCATTCCCGGCAAGGAGGCATTCTATATCGTGTCGCTCTCGTCGCGTACCATCATCTATAAGGGAATGCTTTCGTCGCTGCAGCTGCGATATTATTTCCATGACCTGATGAATCCCCATTTCACCACTGCCATGGCGCTCGTGCACTCGCGCTTCTCGACCAACACGTTCCCCACCTGGGCGCTGGCACAGCCGTTCCGCATGCTCGGTCACAACGGAGAAATCAACACCATACGCGGCAACCGTCTGTGGATGAAGGCACGCGAATGCATGCTTCATCCCGAAGCGTTCGGCGACAACGACATGACGCCGATAGTGCAGCCCGGCATGAGCGACTCCGCATCGCTCGACAATGTGCTCGAATATTTCGTGATGGGCGGCATGTCGCTGCCCCACGCGCTGGCGATGCTCGTGCCTGAAAGTTTCAACGACAAGAACCCGATATCGCCGGAGCTGAAGGCGTTTTATGAATATCACTCTATACTTATGGAGGCGTGGGACGGCCCGGCCACACTGCTGTTCAGCGACGGCCGCTATGCCGGAGGTATGCTCGACCGCAACGGACTGCGCCCCGCACGCTACGTGATAACCAACAACGACACGATGGTGATAGCGTCGGAAATAGGCGTGCTGCCTTTTGACGCCGGCGAAGTCAAGAAGAAAGGGCGTCTGCGTCCGGGCAAGATGCTCATAGTCGACATGGAAAACAGCGAGGTGCTCTATGACGCGCAGCTCAAGGAAATGCTTGCGGGAGAGTTTCCCTACCGCGACTGGCTTGCCAAAAACCGCATAAAGCTCGACAAAATCATATCAGGCCGCAAGGTCAACAACGACATCGAGAATTTCCCCCGTCAGCTCCGCGCCTTCAACTACAACCGCGAAGAGATAGAAAAAATCATCACACCGATGGCAGTCGACGGCAAGGAGCCGGTCAACTCCATGGGCAATGACACTCCTCTTGCCGTGCTGTCAAAGGAGCCGCAGACACTGTTCAACTATTTCCGCCAGCATTTCGCACAGGTCACCAACCCGCCTATCGACCCGCTGCGCGAGGAGCTCGTGATGAGTCTTGACAGCTACATCGGCGCCATCAACATGAACCTCATGAGCCCCGGGCCGGAACTGTGCAAGATGGTTGAGCTCAAACGCCCCATCATCACCAACCAGGAGCTCGACATACTCTGCAACCTGCGCTACAAGGGCTTCAACACCCGCAAGCTGTCGATGACCTTCGACATCAACTCAGGCTCCGACGCTCTGGGCAAAGCGATAGAGCGTCTGTGTGAAGAGGCGGAGAAAGCTGTCGACGAAGGGTGCAACTATATCGTGCTCTCCGACCGCGACACCGACGCCACGCATGCGCCGATACCTTCTCTGCTCGCCACCTCGGCCGTGCACCATCACCTGATCGACTGCAAGAAACGCGTGCAGACGGCACTTGTCATCGAAACCGCCGACGCCCGCGAGGTGATGCATTTCGCACTGCTTACCGGCTACGGAGCGAGCGCAATCAATCCGTATCTGGCATTCGCGGTCATTGACGACCTGGTGAAGAGCAAAGAGCTGCAGCTCGACTTCCACACCGCAGAGAAGAATTTCATCAAGGCTGTCGACAAGGGATTGCTCAAAGTGATGTCGAAAATGGGTATATCAACACTCACATCATATAAGGGAGCGCAGCTTTTCGAGGCAATCGGTCTCGGAGAGGATATCACCCGCAGATATTTCGGCGAGACAATCTCAAAAATCGGCGGCATCGACATGGCCGACCTGCAGCGTGAAATCATGGCCGACCACGCCGAAGCATACGCCGACGACTATGACACCGAGGCACCAATACGCCATACGGGACAATACTCGTTCCGCAAAGACGGCGAATCTCACGCCTGGAACCCCGAGACGATTGCCACGCTCCAGATAGCAACACGTCTGGGAAGCTACAAGAAATTCAAGGAATTCACATCGCTTGTCGACAACAAGCCCGATCCCATATTCATACGCGATTTTCTCGATTTCAAGAAAGGCACTCCGATACCGGTGGAGGAAGTAGAGCCTATCGAGGACATCATGCGCCGCTTCGTGACGGGCGCGATGTCGTTCGGATCTATCTCACGCGAGGCTCACGAAGCGCTCGGCATAGCCATGAACGCCATCGGCGCGCGGTCAAACACCGGCGAGGGCGGTGAGGACGCAGCCCGCTTCAAGCCGCGCGAGGACGGCACATCGGCACGCTCGGCCATCAAGCAGGTGGCATCGGGACGCTTCGGTGTCACCACCGAATATCTCGTCAACGCCGATGAAATCCAGATCAAGATAGCCCAGGGCGCAAAACCGGGCGAAGGCGGACAGCTTCCCGGATTTAAAGTGGACAAAATCATTGCCCGCACACGCCACTCCATTCCCGGCATCTCGCTCATTTCTCCTCCTCCCCACCACGACATCTACTCAATCGAGGACCTCGCACAACTCATCTTCGACCTGAAGAATGTCAACCCCGAAGCCCGCGTGAGTGTCAAGCTCGTGTCGGAGAGCGGAGTGGGCACAATCGCCGCCGGCGTAGCCAAAGCCAAAAGCGACCTCATCACCATCTCCGGCGCCGAAGGCGGCACGGGAGCGTCACCGGCAAGCTCCATACGCTATGCCGGACTTCCCTCGGAAATCGGCCTTGCTGAGACGCAGCAGACCCTTGTGCTCAACAATCTGCGCGGACAAGTGAAACTTCAGGTCGACGGCCAGCTCAAGACCGCTCGCGACGTGGTGATAATGTCGATGCTCGGCGCCGAGGAATACGGTTTCGCTACAAGCGCGCTCATAGTGCTCGGGTGCGTGATGATGCGCAAATGCCACACCAACACCTGTCCGGTGGGAGTGGCGACACAGAACGAAGAGCTGCGCCGCCGTTTCGTCGGCCGCTCCGAGTATGTCATCAACTTCTTCAAGTTTCTGGCACAGGAGATACGCGAGACACTCGCAGAGCTCGGCTACCGTTCGCTCAACGAAATCATAGGCCGCAGCGACCTGCTCACAGTCAAAGCGGGATGCACAGCACCTAAGACCGACCATCTCGACCTCTCGCGCATCATCTACACCCCCGAAGAGTCACACAAGAATGCCATCATCAATGTCACCTCACAGGAGCACGACATAGCCAACGTGCTTGACCGCAAGATGATAAGCCGCGCCTATCCGGCAATAGAGAGCGCGATGCCCGTAGAGCTCGATTTCCCCATCACCAACACCGACCGCTCTGTCGGAGCGATGCTGTCGGGAACGGTGGCAAAGAAATATGGCAACGAAGGCTTGCCCGACAACACTATATCCGTCACATTCAAAGGGTCGGCCGGCCAGAGCTTCGGAGCATTTCTCGCCCACGGCATCTCGTTCCGTCTCGAAGGCGATGCCAACGACTATGTGGGCAAAGGTCTATCAGGCGGCAAGATTGTAATCGTGCCCCCCGCAGGCTCGACATTCGCGCCCGAGGAAAACATCATAGCCGGCAACACGCTGCTTTACGGCGCCACCTCGGGTGAAATCTACATCAACGGCCGTGTGGGCGAACGCTTCTGCGTGCGCAACTCAGGCGCTACCGCCGTTGTGGAGGGTGTAGGCGACCACTGCTGCGAGTATATGACCGGCGGACGCACCGTAGTGCTCGGTTCGACGGGACGCAACTTCGCAGCCGGCATGAGTGGCGGCGTGGCCTATATCTGGAATCCCGACGGCGATTTCGACTACTATTGCAACATGGAGATGGTCGAACTCTCGCTTATTGAGGAAATGAGCGACAACCGCGAGCTCTACCGCCTCATCTCGAACCACTACAAGCACACGCGCAGCCCTCTGGCCGGACGTATGCTCGACAACTGGAACGAGTATGTGGGCCAGTTCATCAAGGTCATACCTATCGAATACAAGAAGGTGCTCCATGACGAGAAGATGGAATCGCTGCAGCGCAAAATCGCCAATCTCGAACGTGACTGATTATTAACAAACGAAAAAACTTAAGGCGCCCCCTCTCTCCGGCGCCCCCAACCGAACAATATATGGGAAATCCTAAAGCATTTCTGACCATCGACCGTAAAGAGGCGGGTTACCGCCCTGTCGGCGACCGTATACATGACTACGGCGAAGTCGAACAGACACTCAATCCCGAGGACCGCCGTCTGCAGGCGTCGCGCTGCATGGACTGCGGCGTGCCGTTCTGCCACTGGAGCTGTCCGCTCGGCAACAAGCAGCCCGAATGGCAGGACCGTCTCTATAAAAACGATATCAAGGGAGCCTACGCGCTACTGACGGCCACCGACGACTTCCCCGAATTTACGGGCCGTGTGTGCCCCGCGCTGTGTGAGAAAGGATGTGTGCTCAACAAGCAGCATCAGCCTGTCACCGTACGCGAGAACGAATGCGCCATCATTGAACGTGCATTTCTCGAAGGGATTGTGACGCCCCGCATACCTGCCAAGCGCACAGGCAAGCGTGTGGCCGTGATTGGCTCCGGGCCTGCCGGACTTGCCTGCGCCAACCGCCTCAACCGCAAGGGGCACACGGTGACAGTGTTTGAGAAAAGCGAGGCCGCCGGAGGGTTGCTCCGCTTCGGCATCCCCGATTTCAAGCTCAACAAGAGTGTCATCGACCGCCGCATCGCTCTTCTCGAACAGGAAGGAATAGAATTCCGCTACAACGTGGAAGTCGGCAAAGATATTCCCGCCGCCGATATACTGAAAGATTACGACGCCGTGTGCGTGGCCATCGGAGCGGGGGTGCCGCGTGACCTCAATGTGGAGGGCCGCGACCTCAAGGGTGTGCATTTCGCACTTGAACTCCTTCAGCAACAGAACCGCGTCAATGCCAGCGCAGAAATACCTGCCGGCGAGCGCATCACCGCAAAGGGGAAGCATGTGCTGGTAATCGGTGGCGGCGACACTGGCAGCGACTGCGTCGGCACATCTCACCGACAGGGGTGCAAATCGGTGACGCAGATTGAAATCATGCCGAAGCCGCCGGTAGGAGAAAATCCCGCCACCCCGTGGCCCTACTGGCCGGTGATATTGAAAACCTCGTCATCACACGAAGAGGGCTGCGACCGCCGTTGGCTGCTTGACACCCGCGCCATACGCGGCCGCGACGGAAAGGTGACAGAAGTGGAGGTCGAGGAGGTTGAATGGGAAAAAGATCCTGCCACCGGCCGAATGAACCTCATCCACACCGGCCGCACCGAAGTAATCAAAGCAGATCTCGTATTGCTCGCGATGGGTTTCACCAACCCTGTGCAGGAGGGTCTGCTCGAACAGCTCGGCGTTGAGACCGACGCCCGCAAGAATGTAAAGACCGATGCCTCTCACCGCAGCAGCGTAGACAAGGTGTTTGCTGCCGGCGATGCCGCAACCGGAGCATCACTCGTGGTGCGCTGCATAGCTTCAGGCCGCGACACCGCAGCCGAAATCGACCGCATGCTGATGGCAAAATAACCTGCCTGGCAGCCTTGAAAGGGTGAAGGTGTTATAGAAATCCATATTGGCGGACGCACGGCTCGTGCGTCCGCCAATACTCTGATTATCAGGTGCTGGCATCGGACGCCACGAGCCGTGCATCCCTACAATTTGAAGTGCTGCAACACCGTCATTTTTTATACCCCAAAATGTGTCAAATTAAAATTAAATAACTATCTTTGGTTATTATTTTGAGTTTTTGACAAACATCTTGCTACGGAGTATTAAAAAAATGATATATCGGATAGTTTTTCTGCCGGCATTAGTCATGATGATGGGATGTGGGCCACGGCAACACGACCAAAGGCTTGCCAATGTTGAAGCGACAATTTCAAAATCGCCCAAAGAAGCATTGGCGCTTCTTGACAGTATCGACATAACAACACTTTCAGAAGCTGATAGATATTATTATGATTTTCTGTCAGTAAAAGCCGGGGATAAAGCCTATATCGAGCACGCTTCCGACACGACTATTCTTAAGGTTATAGACTATTATGCCGACAAAGATGACGCGTTATATGTCGAGGCGCTATATTATGGCGGCCGTGTATATAGCGACATGGGTGACACTCCCACCGCACTCCAATATTTCCACGAGGCGCTTGACAATTTTTCGGACGAGTCCCCCGATCTTGACCTTAAGGCAAATATACTCAGCCAGACAGGCCGTTTGCTGACAAGCATCAACCTGTTTGACGAGGCCGTTCCATATATCGAAGAGGCCATTGCCATCGGCGAGCAACGCAGGGACACACTGAATATGGTCTATGACATCCAACTGTTAGGCGGCACATACCGACGGGCTCGGGAATTTAACCGCGCCGAATTATTATTATCCAAAGCATTAGATTTAAGTTCCAACCTTCCGCCATCAATCAAAGCAAAATCAAGGATGGCCTTAGCTGAAATAAAATTTCAACAAGGAGCAAATGATTCTGCCCTTGAATTGATTAGGAGCTCGATTGATTGCGTCAGTCCAATGGCACGCAATAATGCATTAGCGTATGCAACCAAAATCTATTTTGAAAATGGAATTTTAGACACTGCTTATATTTATGCAAATCAACTTCTAGATTTAGAAAGTCCACTTAATAAAGGCACTGCATATCAGGCGCTATTATCGTCGAAACTACGAAATTTTATTCCACTTGACACGATACATCAATATATTTCGGAATATCGAGAATTTCTTGAAAATTATTATGACAGCAATAAGATGCAGCTGGCTATAAATAAACAAAATTATTATAACTATCAACTGCACGAAAGAGAACGGAAAAAAGCCGAGACATTTAATAGAAAACTTATAAAATGGATTTTCGGGATCTCATTTTTATGTATTCTTTTAGCAGTTATTATTCTATATTATAAAAACAAAGCCCAAAAGACATTGCTCCACCTGCATGGCGCTCTTAACAATATTGACAGGCTGAATGAAAATATATCTGCCGGCAACCATGATTTAAAATCTACCTATAATATTGAAAACGAACAGGAACTCCGAGAAAAACTCAAGAATAAATTATTGTCAATCTACAATGAAAATGTTGACGTACCTCTCAGCAAAACTATTCTCGAGTCGGAAGTTTATAACAAACTTTTGGAACTTATAAAAGAAGAACGAATGATATCATACGATGATATTATATGGCAAGAATTAGAAGAAACAGTAATTAAGTCATCTCCTGATTTCAAATATAATCTTCACTTATTAATACAAAGCCACATGACCACAATAGATTTTCATACCGCGTTGTTAATTAAATGTCATATTCAGCCATCACAAATGGCAATGCTATTGGGTCGCACAAAAGGTGCTATCGTATCACGTCGAGATACTTTATCCCTTAAAATTTTTGGAGAAAAAAAGGGAACAAAAATAATTGACGGTATAATACGCTTATTATAAACATCTTGTAACAGTACTGAAAAGGTACGGCAAAATTCAAACCGCATTTCCGTACTTTTTACGTACTCAATTTTACATCTGCAAAAGTCCTTTATCACTAATTTTGCGGTAACACAAATGGGAAAAATATGAACTATATGAAAAGTCTCTTCTGCACCGTCCTTCTTTCAATATTATTGAATTGTATCACGTTTCCGGTTGCTATATCAGCCGCCGATAATACTTCTTACACTATCAATATGAGGAAAGAATCAAATAATACAACATGGACTAACGAACAAGATGAAACGGAAGGCCGACGCATACCGCCGAAACCGATTTACTGCACAATCAGCACAGAGGGGATTAATGTCGCCGGACTATCGGAAGACATTATGACTTATGAGATATGGAACGAAACATCAGAAATATGTCTTGCTTCTTTCAATGGAGAAAATGAATTCTTGGATTCCCTTTTCAACCAATCAGGAGAATTTCAGATAATCTTTATCACCGAAAATTATTGTATATCCGGATATATCACAATAAATTAAATTTCAACTAAAAAAGTAAAGAAATGAAAAAGAAAATTATTTGCGCGGCAGCTTTTATTGCAGCCATCATTGGAGCATCCGCAACAGTTACCTGGGTTGGCGAGTGCGGAGCAGATGCAACAACCGTAGATGAAAGATACTTTGAAAGTGAAGCGGAAGCAGATGAATTCTATCGTGGATTAAACGAAATTCTCTGCGGAACAGAAAATGGAGGCGAATATACTCTTCGTCATTAATTTATTCATGAGGGTGTAGCATTACACATTTTTGCTATACCCTCATAGCAGCTATATTATGAAAAGAATATATTTATTGTTTCTTATTATAACCGACATTTGCGTTCAAGCTCAATCTTATACCGGAGATGGCAATAGGCCTGCCCGGATTGCAGAAAGAATACCGCTTGACACCAGCTACATCGAGTGTATCTATTCACATAAAATTTATGACCCGATTTGGGATGACGTACGTGAATACTTCAAGATACTCGAAATCGGTCATAATTTCAGCCAATACTACTCATACGGCGCTTACTGGATGGACTCTATTGTCAAGAATGACTATCCGGAGGGGATTTCAGTAGCCAAGCACTCTCAATTAGTCAGTCTGGCCAGCAGAACTAAAACTTGGTCTCTCGAAAGTTTAGTAAAAGACCAACAATCAGGAGTTCTTAAATCATACGACAAGGTTTTTATAGACCGCTATGTCTACGAAGAGCCTTTACCTCATATTACATGGGAACTGTGTGATGAAACCCGGGAAGTCTGCGGTTATAACTGCAATAAAGCAAACGGGCGTTTTCGCGGACGCAACTGGACAGCCTGGTATTGTGAAAAAATACCAATCAACAACGGGCCTTGGAAATTCGGCAACCTACCCGGCTTGATTCTCAAAATTGAGGACGAAAATCACGAACATATTTTTGAGGCAATCAGTATACGCAATAGTGACAATGACTTCAGTTTAATAAAATTACATTATATCAAGACGACACGCGAGAAATTCAACAAAGCTCTTGCGGAATTCAAACTCAATCCCGGAGATTTTGTCGCAGGCTCACCAATTTTACTAAAAAATAAAAACGGCAAGCCTATTCCAAACAACCGCATGTTCTTCAATCCGATTGAAAAAGAATAAGCAAATGGCGTTTCCTTTTGATTTCATGTTCACTACATTTGAGTCCTTTATATGAGAAAAATCCATTATATAATATTTACACTAATCGGAATTTGTGCTCATAGTCAGATC
>ERZ778510.1136-NODE-1136-length-18334-cov-6.731714_pt1 | contig 18334 bp, 16 predicted proteins | sample MGYA00510348_ERZ778510 | MGnify/ENA primary metagenome ERZ778510 (study PRJEB29527, sample SAMN07138969) | mouse gut metagenome | material: feces | host: mouse | place: China:Nanjing | collected 2016-01-25 ... | reverse complement strand
CGTCGGCTGCTGTTTTTTGGGCTGTCACGGTGAGGGTGGCGAGGAGGAACAGGGCTGTGAGGAGTATCTGTTTCATCTTGATTGTTTGTTAATGTGGTTGGTTAATCGGGGGCTTTTGGGGTGGGGCCGAGCTGAATATCGGGAGTGGGGACAAGGCTTGGCGCAAGGGTGTGGGAGGGTGGCCTGTGGGGCTTTGGCTTCGCGCTTCCGCGCTCACACTTTTTCAAAGAGAGGAGAGGAGAGGATAGGAGAGAGGGTGGGGGTTAGCGGGATTTTAGTTTTTTCTTTTTGTCGGCGAGGCGGGTGTAGTCGCGGGTGGGGTCGGCGATTTCGCTGTGGAGGCGTTTGCCGAAGAAGTCGGTGCCTGTGAGGGCTCCGACGACTTTGCGGGCGTCTTTTTTGTTGACGTCGAAGAGGGTGTAGGCGGGGAGGAGGTCGATGCGGCCTACGTCGATGCGTTTGCCTTGTATCTGGCGGTTGAGTAGCTCGATGAGGTTGCCTGCGAAGAAGCCGTCGCGCTTGCCGACGTTGACGTAGATGCGTTCCATGCCATGTGCTGCCGTGCGACGGTCTTTTTCTTTGTCGTTGGCGGGCCGTTCGGTCTTGGCGGTTTTGCTTTTGCGCTCGGGTTTTAAGTCGATGAAGTCGATGTCGGGGGCGTCTTTGTAGTAGTCGAGGAGGCGGTTGAATTCGAGCGATATGACGCGCTTGAGGAGGTCTTGCTCGGAGAGCCATTCGAGTTTGCGTGAGATGCCCGGGAGGTAGGGTGCTATTTCGTCTTCGTTGACTTTGACGCGTTCGATGCGGTCGGCGAGGTTATAGAGCTGTTTGTCGATTATGTGCTGTGGTGTGGGAACGAGGAGGTGCTCGAAGGTTTTGCCGATGGTCCGTTCGATGTCGCGCAGGCGGCCTTTTTCGCGTGAGTGTATGATGGCAATGGATGTGCCTTTTTTGCCGGCTCGGCCGGTGCGTCCGGAGCGGTGGTTGTAGACGGCAGTGTCGTCGGGGAGTCCGTAGTTGATGACGTGTGTGAGGTCGCTGACGTCGAGGCCTCGGGCGGCTACGTCGGTGGCTATGAGGAGGGGGACGACTCGGTCGCGGAATTTTTTCATCACGATGTCGCGCTGTTGCTGGGAGAGGTCGCCGTGGAGTGCTTCGGCGTTGTATCCGTCGCGGATGAGAGAGTCGGCGATTTCCTGAGTGTCGCGGCGTGTGCGGCAGAATACGATGGCGTAGATGCCGGGCGAGTTGTCGACGACGCGTTTGAGGGCGAGGTATTTGTCGCGAGCGTTGACCATGTAGTAGATATGGCGGACGTTTTCGGAGCTTTCGTTGCGTGAGCCGACGATGATTTCTTCGTAGTCGCGCATGTAGCGTCGGGCTATCTTGAGGATATCGGCTGGCATTGTGGCTGAGAAGAGGAGAGTCTTGTGGTCGTCGGGGATGTGGGTGAGTATTTCTTCGATAGAGTCGAGGAATCCCATGTTGAGCATTTCGTCGGCTTCGTCGAGGACTACGGTGGAGACGTTGTCGAGCTTTACGACACCTCGTTTGATTAGGTCGATGAGTCGTCCGGGGGTTGCTACGATAACGTTGACGCCTGTGCGGAGAGTGCGTATCTGGCTTTCGATGCTTGAGCCACCGTAGACGGGTAGTATTTTTATGCCGGGGAGGTGGCGGGAGAAGTCGACGAGGTCGCTTCCGATCTGGAGGCACAGCTCGCGCGTCGGGGCGAGGACGAGAGCCTGAGGTCTCCTGTCGTCGGGGTCGACGCGCTGGAGCAGGGGGAGTCCGAAGGCTGCTGTCTTGCCTGTGCCAGTCTGTGCGAGTGCTATTATGTCGTTGGCGTCGCCAAGGAGCCGAGGAATGACGCGCTCTTGTATGGGCATGGGGTTTTCAAATCCCATTTCTTCGATGGCGCGGCGCAGGGGCTCGCTGACTCCGATTTCTTCAAATGATTTCAAATTGTCTTAGAATTGATGGCCGCTTGGTGCGGCGGTGATTAATATATTTTATAACCGTTTGGGCGAGGGGCGGGTTTGGTTATAATTTGACAAAAGTAGGTATTTTTTTGTGAATAAGCAACAAGGCATCCCTCGTGGGGATGCCTTGGCGTGGTGGGTGGGAGAGGTGGAGGTGAGAAAGAGGGGTATCAGTTTTCGTCGTATGTTACGGGGAGAACTCGTGAGATGGAGTGGTCGAGGGAGATGAGTGTTTCGGTGCCGACTACGCCGGGGATTACCTGGAGCTTGTGGTTGAGGAGCTCCATGAGGTGCTCGTTGTCGCGAGCGAAGAGCTTGACGAGCATGGTGTAGGGGCCTGTGGTGAAGTGACATTCCACGACTTCGGGTATTTTTTCAAGCTCGGGGACTACTTCGCGGTATAGGGCTCCACGCTCGAGGTTTACGCCGATGTAGGTGCATGTGCGGTAGCCGAGTATCTTTGGGTCAACGTTGTAGCCTGAGCCGGTGATAACGTTGAGGTCAATCATGCGCTGTATGCGCTGGTGGATGGCGGCGCGCGATACGCCGCATTCCTGAGCTACGTCTTTGGAGGCTATGCGGGCGTTGCGCATTACTATTTCGAGGATGCGTCGGTCGAGGTTGTCGATTTTTTCCATTACAAGTACTTATGATTTATGCCAGTGTGGTCAAATGCTTGGCAAATATATAGAAAAATCGCGAAATGTGAAACCTTTTGTCAGGAAAAAGTGAGCGGACTGCCGTTGAAGAGGAGACGAGATGTGTTGAGAGATGTTAACGTGAGTGTGCAATTTATGAGGAAATGTTAACGATTATCAAATTTCTTTTAATTATATGGGTGGCGGGCGGAAAATTGGTGTTACCTTTGCAGGAAAACTATTAAACAATATGTCATGATTGACAATAATTTGACCTATCTGCCTGTGCGTCATGCGGCAGAGCATCCGGACCATCCGGCACTCGCGGCTCAGGACGAGCAGGACAGGTGGTATGATATATCCTGGAGGGAGTTTGAGGCGCAGGTGCGTGTAGCGGCCCGCGCTCTGGCTGTGCTCGGAGTCAAGCCGACTGATTGTGTGGGCACTTTTTCGGCCAACCGTCCGGAGAATCTTGTGACTGATTTTGCCTGTTATCGCAACAGGGCTGTGTCGGTGTCGATATATGCGACATCGTCGCCCGAGCAGGTGGAGTATATAGTCAGCGATGCCTGCTGCGAGGTGTTGTTTGCCGGAAATACGACGCAGTATCGCTCGGCCCGCGAGGTCCAGAGCCGTTGCGGCTGTCTGAAGCATATCGTTGTAATCAAGCCGATAGAGCTTGATGAGGATGATGAGAGCTCGATGCTGTGGAGCGACTTCATGAAGCTCGGCGAGAAGGCCGGCGATGAGGTGGAGGCACAGGTGGAGAACAGGGCCAAGTCGGCATGTCCGGATGACCTTGCGACGCTTGTGTATACCTCGGGTACTACGGGCGAGCCCAAGGGTGCGATGCTGACTCACTCCAACTATGACTACGCGCTTGAGGCCCACAGGGTGAGGCTCGACATGCTTTCGCCCAAGGATGTGTCGATGGCTTTTCTGCCTCTGAGCCATATATTTGAGAAGGGATTTACCTATGTGTGTCTGATGCTTGGCATCAAGGTGGCTGTCAACCGTGACCCGCGTGCCATACAGGACACTATCAAGGAGGTGAGGCCCACGTGTATGTGTGCCGTGCCGAGGTTCTGGGAGAAGGTGTATGCGGCCGTGCATGAGAAGATTGCGTCGATGAATCCCGTGGCCCGTATGATGGTGAATGCAGCTCTGAAGGTGGGCCGTAAGCGTAATATAGAGTATAAGCGCAGGGGGCTGGAGGCTCCGTGGTGGCTTGAGAGCAGCTATAAACTGTTTGACCGCAAGGTGTTTGCTATGCTGCGCGGCGCGATAGGCATCGACCACCCCAATATATTCCCGACCGCCGGCGCGCCGGTGTCGGCCGAGATAGTGGAGTTTTTCCATTCGGCCGGACTGTTTCTGATGACAGGCTACGGGCTGTCGGAGACCACGGCTACGGTGACTTGTTTCCCTATGAAGGACTATGAGATAGCTTCGGTGGGCACGGCTATACCGTGGGTGCAGGTCAAGGTGGACTCCAACTCGGAGGTGCTTGTCAAGGGCCCGACCGTGATGAGCGGCTATTATCACAAGCCTGAGGCTACGGCAGAGGCTTTTACGGCCGACGGATGGTTCAGGACGGGCGACGCGGGTTATATGGACAAGAGCGGCAATCTGTTTCTGACCGACCGCATCAAGGACCTTTTCAAGACTTCAAACGGCAAGTATATAGCTCCGCAGGCGATAGAGACACGTCTGGGCACAGATAAATTTATAGAGCAGGTGGCTGTGATAGGCGACGGCTACAAGTATGTGAGCGCGCTGATAGTGCCGTCGTTTGCCGCGCTGAGGGCGTGGGCCGACGAGAAGAAAATCGCTTATGGCTCCATCGAGGAGCTGCTTGACGACAAGAGGGTCAACGAAATGATGGAGAAGCGTCTGGAGGTGCTTCAGAAGGGACTGGCTCCGTATGAGAAAATCAAGCGGTTCAAGCTGTTGCCTCATGAGTTTACGATGGACAGCGGCGAGCTGACCAATACGCTCAAGCTCAAGCGCAGGGTCATCAACAAGAATTATGCCCATATCATAGAGTCGCTCTACAGATAGGCGAGAGAGAAAAATAAAAACAAAAATATAATACACACTATTACATCAACTAAGGTATGAAAGTTGCGATTGTAGGCGTCAGTGGCGCAGTAGGACAAGAGTTCCTGAGAGTGCTCGATGAGCAGAATTTCCCGATCGACGAACTGTTGCTTTTCGGTTCGGAGCGTTCGGCCGGCCGTACATATAATTACCGCGGCAAGGATTACACCGTGCAGTTGCTCAGAGATGAGCCGGAGGATTTCCGCGGAGTGGATTTCGCATTTGTGTCGGCTGGCGCGTCGGTGTCGAAGAAGTATGCCGATGCCATCACCAAGCACGGCGCGGTGATGATCGACAATTCTTCGGCTTTCCGCATGGATCCTGATGTGCCTCTGGTGGTGCCCGAAGTCAACGGCGAGGATGCTTTTGACGCACCCCGCGGTGTGATTGCCAATCCCAACTGTACGACCGCCATCATGGTGGTGGCTCTGAAGCCCCTTAACGACATCTCGCCTATCAAGCGTGTGCATGTGGCTACCTATCAGGCAGCGAGCGGTGCCGGCGCGACCGGTATGGACGAGCTTGTGAAGCAGTATGAGGAACTCGGCGAGGGCAAGGAGCCGACCGTCGAGAAGTTTGCCTATCAGTTGGCCTACAACCTTATCCCTCACATAGACGTGTTCCTTGAAAATGATTATACCAAGGAGGAGATGAAGATGTATAACGAGACCCGTAAAATCATGCATGCTCCCGAGTTATCGGTGAGCGCGACCTGTGTGCGAGTGCCTGTAGTGCGTGCCCACAGCGAGGCCGTGTGGGTTGAGACCGAGCGTCCTATCAGCGTCGAGGAGGCCCGCGCCGCTTTTGCCAAGGCCGAAGGTCTGGTGGTGATTGACGAGCCGGCCGAAAAGAAATATCCCATGCCGCTCTTCGCAGCCGGTACCGACCCTGTGTTCCTGGGCCGTCTGAGAGAGGATGTGGCTAATCCCAACGGGCTTACATTCTGGCTCGTGGGCGACCAGATAAAGAAAGGTGCAGCCCTCAATGCCGTGCAGATAGCACAGTATATGATAGCTCATCCCAGAAAGTAAACCTCAGCCTGAACGGTAATTGGCAATTGGCAGCCATTGTAATCACGATGTCGGAATAAACAATCGGTGAAGGATGGTTGTAATACATACTCACTGCGTGTAATAGTCCGGCGGCCGATTGCCGGCTGATAATTGCTAATTACTAATTGATAAATATAAAAAAGAAGTATGCTTGATCTTGTAACGCTTCTGGCGTTGTTTGACCCAGCCGGGATAATGGCCCGGTTTCTTGAGGCTGATGCAATGACCGTCTACATGCTCGTGTTTGTGTTTATGGTCGTAGAGAGCTCGTTTGTGCCTTTTCCCTCGGAGGTGATAGTGCCTCCGGCCGCTTATCTTGCGTGTACGAGCCATGAGGTGAATATCGTGATGGTGACGCTGCTTGCGACAGCCGGAGCTATTGTGGGCGCGCTTATCAACTATTATCTGGCTCTGTGGATAGGTCGGCCGATAGTGTATAAGTTTGCCGGCAGCCGCGTGGGCCATGCTTTTCTGCTCGACGAGGCCAAGGTGAAGCATGCCGAAGAGTATTTTGACGCCCACGGTGCAGTGTCGACCTTCATAGGACGACTTGTGCCGGCTGTGCGTCAGCTTATCTCGATACCCGCCGGACTGGCGAGGATGAATGTGGGCAAGTTTGTACTGTTCACAGGTCTGGGCGCACTCACCTGGAACGCCGTACTTGCCGCTCTGGGCTACTGGCTGGGCAAGATGGTGCCCCGCGAACAGCTCTTTGCCAAGGTGGAGGAATATAACGACTATCTCACCTATGCGGGGCTTGCCCTCGGAGTTATATGCCTCGGCATCATCCTCTACAATGCCTTCAAACCCAAGAAAACAGTAAACGAATAACCACAGTAACACTGTAAAACAAAAACACCAGTCATGATACAGGTAGCACCCTCACTATTGGCCGCAGACTTCACGCGACTCGGCGAGGCCGTGGAGACCGTCAACCACAGCCGTGCGTCGCTGATACATATCGACGTGATGGACGGAATGTTCGTACCCAACATCTCGATAGGTTTTCCGGTGATAAAATCCATCAGTCGTGTGGCCGAGAAGCCACTCGACGTGCATATGATGGTCATGGATCCGGGCCGTTATGTCGGAGCCGTGCGCGATGCGGGCGGCGACCTGATGAATGTGCACTATGAAGCCTGTACGCATCTTCACCGCGTGGTGGCGTCGATACACGAGGCCGGAATGAAGGCCGGCGTGACGCTCAATCCGGCTACCCCTGTGGAGATGCTTGAGGATATAATAGGCGATGTCGAACTGGTGCTGCTCATGAGTGTCAATCCGGGATTCGGAGGGCAGAAGTTCATAGCCAATACCATTAATAAGGTGTGTCGTCTGCGCGACATGATTGACCGCACAGGCTCCAAAGCCGTGATAGAGATTGACGGAGGTGTGGACCTCAACACCGCACCCGCTCTCATCGAGTCGGGGGCCGATGTGCTTGTGGCCGGCAGCTATGTGTTCATGGCTCCGGACCCCTGTAAAGCTATCAGTGAACTCATAGACCTGGCCGCAGTATGACCAAGAGTGACATAGAGGAAATCCGCATCGAGGATTACGACTATCCGCTGCCCGACGAGCGAATAGCCAGACATCCGCTCGAGGAGCGCGACAAGTGTCTGCTGCTGGTGAGAGACGGCGAGGGACGGAGGGAGACGCGACTGTTTGCCGACCTGCCCGGCCTGCTGCCCGAGGACGCGATGCTTGTGTATAACAACACGAGGGTCATTAACGCGCGTCTGCGTTTCCGCAAGGGAGCCGACGGCAACGGCGCGCTGATAGAGATATTCTGTCTGGAGCCGCACGAGCCGGCCGACTATGCCGTGAATTTCGCAAGCACACGCGAATGTGCATGGACCTGTCTCGTGGGCAACTCCAAGCGATGGAAGGAAGGGCCTCTGACCCGCCGCGTGACAGTGGAGGGCCGGGAGGTGACGCTGACCGCCATGCGCGAGAGCAAGAACGGAGCGGCCTCGACGGTGCGATTCAGTTGGGACAACAGCGAGGTGACATTCAGCTCGATAATCTCGGCACTCGGCGAGATACCCATCCCGCCTTATCTCAACCGTTCGACCGAAGAGAGCGACTCGGAGGACTATCAGACCGTCTATTCGCGCATCGAAGGCTCGGTGGCCGCTCCGACTGCGGGGCTGCATTTCACTCCGGAGGTGCTCGAGGCCATAGACCGCCGCGGGATACCGCGGCGCGAACTTACGCTCCACGTCGGGGCCGGGACTTTTCAGCCTGTCAAGAGCGACACCATAGGCGAGCATGAGATGCACAACGAGTTTATAGCCGTGCCGCGCGCTCTAATCGAAGAACTGGCCACCACCGGACGCCGTGTCATAGCGGTGGGCACCACATCGGTGCGCACGCTCGAGAGCCTTTATCATCTCGGATGTATGCTCCACTCGGGGCTTGACGCGTCGACACTCCCGCAGTGGTATCCCTACAGTCCGGAACATCCGCGCCTCGAAGTCGCGGAGGCCATGACGGCGATACTCCGCCGGCTCGAGGAGGAGGGGAGCGACACGTTTATAGCATCGACCCGGCTGATGATTGCACCGGGCTATGACTATCGGGTGGTCAAGGGGATGGTCACCAATTTTCACCAGCCTCGCTCCACGTTGCTGCTGCTCGTGTCGGCATTTCTCGGCGGAGACGAATGGCGCAGTGTGTATGACTACGCGCTCGGCGGGGAATATCGTTTCCTGTCGTATGGCGACGCGTGTCTCTTCCTGAAATGAGAAGAGGCGCGCTGTATAGATTCATAATCTTGACAATCCATAACCTTAAAACTGACATGAAAAAAACTATCGCACTGATTTTTGCGTCACTTCTTGTCCTGACTTCGGGAGTAACGGCCGTTGGCGCGAAAAAAGACAGCCGTAAAAACAAGGATATCAGTGAATTTTTTGCCGCACGCATCGCCGGTGACGCCGCGCGTACCTATGAGGGCACAAAGAAAGTGGCCCTACGCGATGTGGAGCGTATGCGCGACATGGTGTGGGAGGAGTGGAAAAAGGCCAATGCCGCGGCCGACGAAAGCCGTCTTCCCGCCACAGGACCTCTTGCCGAGGCTGCCGACATGTCCTGGGACATACCCTCGGAGCTCGAGCCCGATGCGGTGATGCCTTATGTGTATGGCTGCAAGGGAGAGTCGGCCGAGGCTCGTCCGTTCTTCATATTTCTCCACGGCTCCGGCCCAAAGGCTCAGGAGTGGAAGACACTCAAGCAGATAGCCGCAGCTTATGACGATGCTCCGAGTGTGTACTTCATCCCCCAGATACCCAACGAAGGCGAATGGTATCGCTGGTATCAGCGCGGCAAGCAGTGGGCGTGGGAGCGACTGTTGCGCCAGGCCCTGCTGCGTGACGAGATAGATGCCGACAAGGTGTATTTCATGGGCATATCGGAGGGCGCGTATGGCAGTCAGCGACTGGCATCGTATTATGCCGACTATCTCGCGGGAGCCGGTCCGATGGCCGGAGGCGAGCCGCTGGTCAATGCTCCTGCCGAAAATCTGCGCAACACGGCCTTTGTGCTCCGCACAGGTCAGAGAGACTTCGGTTTTTACCGCAACGTGCTCACCCGCATAGCCGCCATCAAGCTCGACAGTCTCCAACAACTGTATCCCGGACATTATGATTACATGGTGGAGCTTATCCCCGATGCGGGCCACGGCATAAACTATATGCCCACGGCACCGTGGCTACGCAAGCACAAACGCAATCCATATCCCAAGTCGGTCTACTGGGAGAACTTTGAGATGGACGGCCGTTATCGCGACGGGTTCTATAATCTATATGTGGATGAACGGAGCAATGACGATGAGTCGCAACGCACATGTTATGAGATGAATATCAACGGCAATGAGGTGGATGTGACCGTGAGTCTCGTGAAGTATGAGCCGAGTCTGGTCGGCAATGATTTCGGATTTCCGATATCGCTTGATTTCCGCAAGACATATGTACCGGCCACCAAGGGCCGTTTTACGGTCTATCTCAATGACAGCCTTGTGGATATGAGCAAAGAGGTGACGCTTAGGGTCAACGGCCGCGAGGTGTTTCGCGGAAAGGTGAAACCCTCGCTCGAGGATATGGTCAACAGTTGCGCCCGTTATTATGAGCGCGCCCGCATATATCCGGCCTCGATAAAGGTTGAGATTTGATAATCGTGACATCAAGAATTACTGAATCGGCTGCGCGACACACCCCGCGCAGCCGATTCTCATTTGTTTCGGACATCTTTTCGTCGCCTTCATGGTGATTTTTTGACATCAGTAAAGGCATAATTTTTTCGGGAAGCGGTTTTTATTTTAAATTTTTAATTTTTGACTTTAGAATGATTTTCATTACCTTTGTGATTGCATAAAACCGTATCAACAAAGATTATGAAAATCAAACTGTTCATATTGTCGTTGCTTGCGCTTGTCGGCCTGGGGCAGACGGCTAAGGCCGACACATATTTCCCCTATCCGATAGTGCCTGACTCGGTGGCTACATTTCAGGGCCGCTGCAATTATCTGGCCGACCATTTCTGGGATTTCTGCGAGATGACCAAGGCATTTTCGGCCAAGCAGAAGATGGCTCAGGAGATGAAGGTCTATCTCTCGGTAGTGGCCAATGCCGAGCCGAGCGTAGCCGTGCGCGGGGTCAACGCGCTGATGAAGAAACTCGAGAAGCAGCCCAAGGACCAGGTGTTTATGGCTACGGTGGCCGAGAGCCAGCTCTATGGAGACACCGCCGAGATGTGGATTGACGGGCTCTATCTGCCGTTTGCCGAGGCAGTTGCCGCCAACAAGCGGGTGTCGAAGGCCGAGAAGGCACGTTTTGTGCAGCAGGCCGAGGTGCTCCGCAACTCCATGGTGGGCAGCCGCGCACCTTCGCTGCCCTACACGACCCGTGACGGCCGGGCTGGAGACCTGCAGAACGATTCGGCCGAGGTTGTGATAGTGTTTTTCAACGACCCCGACTGCAGCAGTTGCAATATGGCCCGCATACGTCTTGACGCGGATGTGTCGATGACTGAGCTTGTCAACGAGGGTACGGTCAAGGTTGTGGCCATTACGCTTGCCGAGCCTGACGAGGAGTGGAAGAAGGCTGTGGAGGGTTATCCCGCCAACTGGATTGTAGGCGCGGCACCTGATGCCGATCTGAGTATCGATCTGCGCGCCGGCACGCCCGACTTCTATATACTCGGCCGCCATAACATCATACGTTATAAACATCTCAACGCCGACCAGGTGCTTGACGTGGCGCGGCAACTGAAGAAGAGATAGCAGGTCCGACCGGACGAACCATGCATCGTACATCGCCCCTGCCGAAGTAAGAGGGGGAATTAAACACCCGACAAAGTAATCAAAATAATATCAGTTCTAAAATCAAGATAATGTCCTGGCATCACTCACCGCTCATAAACGTGTTTCTCCGTCTGACGGGCTACACTTACACCAATCTCGGACGCTTGTTCATGCGCCTGTTTGTCGGCATCATGCTGTTGCAGTTTGGCATACGCCATCTTGTCAACTACAACGAGCTGTGCATGACGTTTCCGACGGTGCTCGACATGTCATCGTCGACGTCGCTGGTGCTGATGATAATTATCGAGCTGGTGTGCTCGCTGCTGATAATGGTCGGATTTCTGACCCGTCTGAGCACTATCCCGCCGATTGTGGCCATGTGTGCCGCCGAGTACTACATACTCCATGACATGGTGCCTTATCTGCCGGTGTATGGTCTTGACTCGACCGACCCGGGTTATCTGCCCATCATGTTTATCGGCATTTACATATGGATGCTCATAGCAGGTCCGGGCAAGATTTCGCTTGATTATTTCATTTCGCTCTACATCATCAACCGCCGCGGCAAGGATGAGGAGGAGGAGCTTGAGGAAGTCTAAGTAGAGTTTAAGAGTTAAGAGTTTAGAGTTTATGCGAGTAGCGGTATTAATATCCGGTGGTGTCGACAGTGCGGTGGCCGTGCACAGGTTGCTGGAGCAGGGTCATGACCTGCACCTGTTTTATATCCGCATCGGACTTGATACGGGCGAGGGCGACTGCTCGGCCGAGGAGGACATAGAGATGTGTCGCTATATAGCCAGGAAATATGCTTTGCCCTTTGACGTCGTGTCGCTTCACGAGGAGTATTGGGAGAATGTCATGGAGTATGCGTTGCGTACGGTGCGACAGGGGCTGACCCCCAATCCCGACGTGATGTGCAACAAGATGATAAAATTCGGTTTTTTTGAGGAACGCTGGGGCCGCGAATTTGACCGCACCGCCACGGGCCACTATGCCACCACCCATGAGATAGACGGGCTTACATGGCTCGGCACGGGTGTTGACCGGGTCAAGGACCAGACCGACTTTCTGTGTCGCATATCCTATGAGCAGCTCAGCCGTCTGATGTTTCCGATCGGCGACCTGCCCAAAGCCGAGGTGCGCCGTCTGGCCATAGAGACAGGTATGCCCAACGCATATCGCCGCGACAGCCAGGGCATATGTTTTCTCGGCAAAATCAACTATAATGACTTCATACGCCGTCATCTCGGCGAGAAGCCCGGCCCCATCGTGGAGCTTGAGACCGGCCGCAAGCTCGGCGAGCACAAGGGATTCTGGTTTCACACCATCGGCCAGCGCAAGGGCCTTGGTCTGAGCGGAGGACCGTGGTATGTGGTGAAGAAGAATGTGCACGACAATGTGGTGTATGTCTCGCAGGGCTATGACACGGAGAAGCAGTATGGTCAGGTGCTTCATCTCGACGAGATGCACTGGCTTACCCGCAATCCATGGCCGGGCGATTGCGAGGGGGTGGAAGTGACGTTTAAAAACCGTCACAGCCCCGACTTTCTCAACGCCCGCCTCACTCGTCTGGGCGACGGAGAATATGTGATAGACTCGGAGCAGCCTGTACAGGGCATTGCCCCGGGACAGTTTGCGGTGATATATACCCCCGACAGCCGCCTGTGTCTCGGCAGCGGTGTGATAACGGGACGAAACATAATGTTGTAATATCGTAAAATAAGGCGTATGGATAACGATAACAACGACCTGTTCGGTAACCTTGACTCAAGCGGTGCAGGCGATACGCCCCGCGTGAGACTGAGAGTGCTCGGCATCTCTTACAGTCAGATTCAGAACGGAGCCTACGCGCTGATACTGGCGCAGGTGGGCGGGCCGTTTCGCATTCCGGTGGTAATCGGGGCGAGCGAGGCCCAGGCCATAGCTCTGAAGATGGAGGGCATAGTGCCTCCGCGACCACTGACCCATGATCTGTTCACGGGGCTGGGCCGGGCGTTCGGTATTGAACTGCTGGAGGTGTTTATCTACAGGTTTGAGGACGGAGTGTTTTACTCCGAGCTGACCTTTACCGACGGAGAGCGTACAGTGTCGCTCGACTCGCGCACGTCGGACGCTGTGGCTGTGGCCATGCGCACGGGCGCGCCTATCTATACCACTACCGAGATTCTTACCGAGACCGGATTTGAGCTCGAAGACCTTGCCGCCGACAGCGGTGATGGCGAGGAGGGCGAGCTGCGCAACGATGATGCCGACGATAATGCCGGTGTCACGCCGGTGCGTACACCTAAGCTCGAGAATTATACCGTGGAGGAGCTGAAGAAGACTCTCGCGCGGCTTATCGAGAACGAGGAGTATGAGGAAGCAGCCCGTGTCGCCGAGATTATCAAGCGCAAGGAGAATAAGAGTTGAAAGCCGAGAGTTTAAAAAAGTTTTAAGAGTTATAATATAAAAATCAAGAAGAACGTGTCAACAAAACGTGTACTGCAAGTGCGTCTGGCCGCACTGTCGTTTCTCGAGTTTGGCGTGTGGGGAGCTTACCTCATATCGCTGGGCAATTATCTCGGCTCGGTCGGGCTGGCCACACATATAGGGTGGTTTTATGCTGTGCAGGGCATAGTGTCGCTGTTTATGCCGGCCGTTGTGGGCATTATCGCCGACCGCTGGATTCAGGCCCAGCGTATGCTTAGCCTGTGTCATCTGCTTGCCGGACTGTTCATGGCCGCCGCCGCTGTGTATGCTCTCACGGTGCCGGTGGTGGAGTTTGGCCCGCTCTTTACGCTCTACACATTCTCGGTGGCTTTTTTCATGCCGACCATAGGCCTGAACAACTCGGTGGCGTTCAACGCACTGAGCCGGGCCGGCCTTGACACTATAACATGCTTCCCGCCTATACGTGTGTTTGGCACGGTGGGTTTCATCTGCTCGATGCTGTTTGTCAACTTCACACAGTTTCAGACCAACCCCTATCAGCTTGTGACTTCGGCCGTGCTGAGTTTCTGCATGGCGGCCTACGCGCTGACCATGCCGCAGTGTCCGGTTGACAAGAAGGCCTCGGGCTCGCTTGCCGAATCGCTCGGACTCAAGGCGTTCGGGCTGTTCAAGGTGAAGCGTATGGCGATATTCTTTATTTTCAGCATGTGTCTGGGCGTGTCGTTGCAGATAACCAACAGTTACGGCAACATATTTATCACCTCGTTTTCAGACATAGCCTCGTTTGCCGACACATGGGGCGCGCGCAATGCCAACGCGCTCATCTCGCTGTCGCAGATCAGCGAGACGCTGTGTATACTGCTCATACCTTTCTGTCTCAAACGTTTCGGCATCAAGGGTGTGATGCTCATGTCGATGTTTGCATGGGTGTTGCGTTTCGCGTTTTTCGGCATGGGCGACACCGGCAGCGGACTGTGGCTGCTCGTACTCTCGTGTATAGTCTACGGCGTGGCCTTTGACTTCTTCAACGTGTCGGGCGGCCTCTATGTCGACCAGCAGACAACAAAAGATCTGCGTTCGAGCGCGCAGGGACTCTTTATGATTATGACCAACGGCATCGGTGCGACCGTAGGCACTCTTGCCGCCCAGGCCATAGTAAACCATTACGTATTCTCTCAGACCACCCCCGAGGCACAGCATGCGGGATGGACCACTTCGTGGTATATCTTCGCGGCCTATTCGCTTGTGATTGCCGTGCTGTTCATATTCCTCTTCAAAGACACCCCGACTCCCACCAATGATGAGGAGGCCCGTCTTATCAAGGAAATCGAGGATAACAAGGCCGCTGTGTAAGCGTGACCCGTAGTAATCAAAATAAAAGATGATACAGTTTTATGCTCCTGACATAGCCGAGACCCTGACGCTGCCCGAGAGTGACTCGCGGCATGCCGTCAAGGTGTTGCGCATGACCGAGGGCGAAGAGCTCCAGGTCATAGACGGACGCGGCAATGTGTACACGTGCCGGCTTGTCGACGCTCACCCCAAGCGTGCCGGCGTGGAGATAGCCGAGTGTCGCCGTCAGCCGTTGCCGTGGAGCCAGCAGATAGTGGCGGCCGTAGCTCCGACCAAGCATATGGACCGCATGGAGTGGCTGGTGGAAAAGCTCACTGAGACGGGAGTAAACCGCATAGTGCCCCTGCTGTGTGACCGCAGCGAGCGGCGCGAAATCAAGACCGAACGGCTCGAAAAGATAGCCGTGTCGGCCATGAAGCAGTCGCTCAAAGCCGTGCTCCCGGTCATTGACCCCATGACTCCGCTTCGTCAGGCTGTAGGCGGATTGCTGCCGGAGGCCCGCAGGTATGTGGGCTATTGTGACGACAGCGTGGAGCGTCGCGACTTTGCCAACGTCTATGAGGCGGGACGAGACACGGTGATATTCATCGGGCCGGAGGGCGATTTTTCGCCTTCGGAGGTAGAGATGCTGCTCGGAGGCGGGGTTATGCCCGTGACGTTTGGTGAAAACCGTCTGCGCACCGAGACCGCCGCGCTCTATGGCGTCACCGCCTGTCATGTGCTTGACTCGCTTGCCTCACGATAGGACGCGGCGCATAGTCAAGAAAAACGACTTGCAGAATAATTACTAATTGATAATTACTAATTACTAATTGAATAAAGTGTTTTCATTTAAAGAATACTCATCACGGCCGCAGTTTTTCCTGCTTGCGGGCCCGTGTGTCATAGAAGGCGAAGAGATGGCTATGGACATAGCCGAGCAGTGTGTGAAAGTCACGAGCAAACTGGGCATACCCTATGTGTTCAAGGGCTCCTATCGCAAGGCCAACCGCTCGCGCATCGACTCGTTTACGGGCATAGGTGACGAGAAAGCCTTGAAGATACTGGCCAAGGTGCGCGAGACATTCGGCGTGCCCGTCGTGACCGATATCCACACAGCCGGCGAGGCAGCGATGGCAGCGGAGTATGTGGATGTGCTCCAGATACCCGCCTTCCTGTGCCGCCAGACCGACCTGCTCGTGGCCGCTGCCGAGACCGGCAAGGCCGTCAATATCAAGAAGGGGCAGTTTCTCTCGCCCGAAGCTATGGGTTTTGCCTTGCAGAAGGTGAGAGATGCCGGCAATGACAATGTGGCATTGACCGAGCGAGGCGTGACATTCGGCTATCAGGACCTGGTGGTGGACTATCGCGGCATCCCCGAGATGCAGAAGTTTGGCGCACCTGTGATTCTCGACGTCACCCATTCGCTCCAGCAGCCCAATCAGGCGGCGGGCGTGACCGGCGGACGTCCCGACCTCATCGACACCATAGCCCGTGCGGGTGTAGCCGTGGGTGTGGACGGAATCTTTATCGAGACTCATCAGAATCCGTCGGTAGCCAAGAGCGACGGCGCAAATATGCTCCCTCTTGCACAGCTTCCCGAGCTTCTGGCGCGGTTGTCGGCCCTGCGGGCGGTAATAAATAATTTTTGAATGTCGTGTGAAAACATTCAATATCCTACACATTTCAACATCCGATAGAAAGTGAACATAAAAACCATCACATTAGGTCTTGTCATGAGTGTCAGCGCGGTGTTTGCCGCATCGGCTCAGACAGGATATGACGATCCCATGTCACAGGCACTGCTCAAGGCCTTTGACGAACTGCTTGCCGAAGACCCACGCGACCCGGAGACACTCGTGCGCCGCGCCGGGCTCTATTATGCCCACCGTGACTACGTGAAGGCTCTCGATGACATCAATACGGCCATGAAATATTATGAGCCTGATGATGAGGAAGCGCGCTATCCCGCCTATCAGATAAGGGCCAAGATATATAAGGCACAGAAAAAGTATACCGACGCACTGTCGGACTTCAACAAGGTGCTTGCCATGTCGCCTCAGGATTACGGCACCATCTATCAGCGTGCGCAGACACTCTATGAGCTGGGCCGCTATCAGGAGGCCAACGCCGACTATAATCTGATGCTCCGCCTCAATCCCCACAGCCAGGACGCATTGCTGGGCCAGGCGAGTGTGGCCGTGAAGCAAAACAATCTCGGCACAGCCAATGAGCTTGCCGACCGCGCTGTGGCCCTTTCGCCCAACCGAAGCGAAATCTATCTGGGCCGTGCAGCGGTGCGCCGTCTCATGGGCAACGAGCAGGGTGCTGTCGACGACTATGTGACAGCCATCTCGGTGGATAATGTCAGCACCGGCCGCGCTTTGCAGCATCTTGTTGACATGTCGCGCACCGACTATCCCACGGTGATGTCGGGCCTGTCATCGGCCATCGGCAAGGCTCCGCGCAACGGCATGTTTTATTTCATCCGCGCCATGATAGCGCAGGGCCACTGCAACTATCTTGCCGCCATTGCCGACTATGACAAGATAATCAACGAAAATCTCGATTCATATCCCGGCCTTAACGGTGCGCTGGCCGAGTGTTACTATTATCTCGGCCGCTATGACCGCGCGCTACTCAATGCCGACTATGCCATAAGCGCGACCGACGACAATGAGTTTTATTATGTGGTGAAGTCGCGCATCAAGCGTGCTCTCGGTGACAACGAGGGTGCCCTTGACGCAGCCGAGAAGGCTCTCGAGAAGTCGCCCGAGGACCTTGACGCACTTGTAGCCAAGGCTCTCGCCCAGGTGGAGCTGGGCCAGGTGGCCGATGCGGCGGTGGCTCTCAGCGAGGCGGCGATGGTCAATCCAGAGAATCCCGAGTTGCAGATGCTGCGCGGCTGGGTGCTTGGCGACTATCGCAAGCAGAAGACCAATGCCGAGCGTGCCTATGATATGGTGCTCGACATGGATTATGACTTTGACAATGTGATGTCGCTACGCGGATTTGCTCTGCTGGCACTTGGCCGTCAGGAGCAGGGTGACAAGTGGATGGAGCGAGTGCTCGAGACCGCCGACGATTATGACGGTGCGGTCAACTATTATGCGACCTGCTATTATGCCCAGGCCGGCATGCCCGAGCGTGCTCTGCGCTGCATGGAGGCGTCGCTCGAAAAGGGTTATGCCAATTATCACAACTGGACAAAGGCTTCGGAGGCCAATATCAACTGTGCTCCTATACGCAAAGACCCCAAATTTACCGCTCTTCTCGAAAAATACAGCCATCTGTTCAAGTAGTTTGAAGTTTAAAAAGTAATAAGTTTAGAAAGTCAAGACAGGAGTACAGGAGTTTTTTAGGTGGATCAGCACCTTATTTATACTCCTGTACTCCTGTCTTGACTTTCTAAAGCTATTATTTTTTATTCGGCAAAAGACTCCGGAGGGTGACGCGCTCGATGCGCAACACCATGAGGATGTAGAGCAGCAGGAGCGG
>ERZ778510.1134-NODE-1134-length-18360-cov-96.856870_pt1 | contig 18360 bp, 14 predicted proteins | sample MGYA00510348_ERZ778510 | MGnify/ENA primary metagenome ERZ778510 (study PRJEB29527, sample SAMN07138969) | mouse gut metagenome | material: feces | host: mouse | place: China:Nanjing | collected 2016-01-25 ... | reverse complement strand
CCCGTTTCAGTATAACATAAAATTTATGAATATGCAAAAGTTAGTGCTTATGGTGCAGACACCCACCCTTGCGATGTTAGTAGACCGGGAAGCGAAGATTATGAATTTCCAGAAGGAAAAATATTACATGGCGCATATCCTGATGGATGGGATGGATGCCGCCACCGGGCGCATTGATGATAAAGAAAAAGCGGATGAGATTGCGGGAGCTTGCCGGGACGGGCAGGCTCTTACCACGTCCGTTGTAAAAGAGGAAAAGTCTGTCATGCCGCCGAAGCTCTATGACCTTACCACGCTCCAGAGGGATGCGAACCGTCTGTTTGGCTTTACCGCAAAGCAGACCTTAGAGTATACACAGAGCCTGTACGAGAAAAAGTTAGCCACATATCCGAGGACGGACAGCCAGTTCTTATCCGATGACATGGGGCAGACCGCAGAGGGCGTGATTGAAGCGGTGTTCAGTTGCCTTATGTTTGAAGAAAACAAAGCGTCCAGCCCGGATATAAAAAGGATTCTGAACAGCAAAAAAGTGACAGACCACCACGCCATTATCCCCACAATGGAGATAGCGAAAGCTGACCTTGCGGCACTGCCGGAAACGGAGCGCAAAATCTTATCTTTGGTTGCGAACCGCCTGTTATGCGCCACCGGGGAGAAGCACCTGTATGAAACGGTCAAGGCGGAGTTTTCCTGTAACGGACACACTTTTGCGGTTTCCGGGAAGTCTGTCACGCATAACGGGTGGAAGTCCTTTGAAGATGCCTTTAAGCGTTCCTTTAAAATCTCCGGGAATCCGGAAGAAAAAGAGGAAAAGAAACTGCCGGAACTTTCGGAAGGACAGGCGTTTGACGGTGTGCAGACCAAAATCAGCGAGCATTTCACTTCCCCGCCAAAGCACTTTACGGATGTGCTATGCTGTCAGTGTGGGGCGTGGAAAGCACCCCGAAAGAAAGGAGCAGGATAGAATGAAGAACAAGGACAGCTTAAAAATCACAGCACTTTATGAGAGATTGTCAAAAGATGATGAACTGAATGGCGAAAGTAATAGTATCACAAACCAGAAGAAAATACTAGAGGATTATGCGGAAAAGAACGGTTACGCCAACCTCTCCCACTACACTGATGACGGTTGGAGTGGGGCGAGTTTTGACCGCCCGAACTGGAAACGTCTGATTGAAGATGTGGAACAGGGAAAAATCGGCACAGTGATTGTAAAGGACATGAGCCGGGTAGGGCGTGACTACTTGCAGGTAGGATTTTATACCGAGGTATTGTTTCGGGAAAAGGGAGTGCATTTCATAGCAATCTCAAACGGAGTAGACAGCGAAAAAAGGGAAAGTGCGGAGTTTGCGCCATTCCTTAACATCATGAACGAGTGGTATGTGCGTGACACAAGCAGGAAGATTACCACTGTCTTACGGGCAAGGGGAATGACGGGGAATGCCCACACATCAAACCACTGCCCTTACGGTTACAAAAAAGACACGCTTGACAGCACCCATTGGGTAATTGATGAACCCGCAGCCGAAGTTGTCCGCAGGATATTCCGCTTGTGTATTGCAGGGAAAGGACCGTATGACATAGCGAGGATACTCCATGATGAAAAAGTCGAAAGACCGTCCTATTACATGGGGAAACGGGGATTAGGCACGCACTGCACCACCTATGACACAGAAAACCCTTATATGTGGCGTGGGAATACGGTTGCCACTATCCTCTCCAAACCCGAATACATGGGGCATACGGTAAACTTCCGCACCTATAAGGAAAGCTACAAGGACAAAAGGGCGAAGAAAACCCCAAAAGAAGAACTTGTAATCTTCAAGAACACCCAAGAGCCGATTGTTGACGAGGAAACATGGAACATGGCGCAGGAACTCCGCAAGACAATCCGCAGACCAGATATTTTAGGGGAGGCAAACCCATTGACAGGCAAGATGTTTTGCGCTGATTGCGGGGCGAAGATGTATAACTACCGCCACAGGACGGCGAGGTACAGGAAAGACATCTACACCAAAGGCAAAGGACGCTGGATTGCCCCCGAAGATGATTACAACTGCTCCAACTACAACTTAGGCAGGCAGAAATACAGACAGCAGTGTTCCTCACATGGAATACAGACAAAGGCGGTCAATGCGCTTGTCCTTGAAACGATAAAGGAAACGTGCAATTATGCGGTAGCCAACGAGGGCGAGTTTAAGGGGATTATCTGCAAACTGTCCTCTGACAGAAAAGCAGACGCAGGAAAGACCGTCAGACAGCGGATAAAAAAGAATGAAAAGCGTTATGATGAAGTGAACCGCCTGATAAAGAAACTCTATGAGGACAACATCAGCGGAAAATTAAGCGACAAGCGTTTTGACGCAATGCTGATTGACTATGAGAGCGAACTTGCGGAACTGGAAAACAGCCTTGAAACAGACAATGCGGAACTGGAAGGAATCAACGCCGACAAAGAGAACGCAGACCTGTTTATGGAACTTGCAAAAAAGTATACCGATTTTGAAGAACTCACCCCTGCCATGATTAACGAGTTTGTTTCAAAAATCGTAGTCCATAAAGCCGAGGGCATAGGCGCAGGACGGACGCAGGAAGTGGAGATATTCTTAAACTATATCGGCAAAATCGAGATACCCCATGCGGAAACCGAACTGACCGAAGAAGAAAAGGCACAGCAGGAGAAAGAACGCATACGTTTGGAGAAAAAACGGGCGTGCAACCGTAAGTATATGGCGAGGAAACGGGAGGAGATACGCAGGGAACGGGAAAAAGAACTTGCCGAAAAAGCAAATTAACAGAGAAAAGGGATTTCCTCAATGAAAAGGCTATGACAGTAACAGTTATAGTCTTTTTTCATGCGGTAATTACCGTAAGGAATGAACCCCTATTCCCCCAAGCGGAGAAATACCCGTTAATGATATTCCGCAATTCAAACTCCCGACAATTAACGGAAGAAAATCATTTATCCGCACCGAAACCAATCAATCATATCAATCAATCCATATCACAGGAGGGCAAAGACCATGAATAAAAGGCAGGAACAGCAGATTTTGGACTATTACAGTACCGCCGACAAATATATCCATAGCAAGACACACTCCAGTGCGCATCAGACTGTATTCACCAAAGAAAGCGATAAATACCAGTGGCTTGTGTTTGAGCAGAAAAGCCAGTGCGAAGTTGAGGTAAGGCAGACTGACAGTCATGGAACAATCACAGCGAGGGATAATTATGAACTGACAGGAAATCTCCCTAAGTGCGTGGGCGTGGAGCGTTTATGTGAGGGCGCAAATTTTCAAATACCTTTTAATGCTGATGAAATCAACTTAATCTATCAGTTTGGGGAGCAGGGCAAAGCGGAAACGTGCGCCAGTCTGTCCGCTATTCTTCCGCAGATAAAAGATGATAACACAAAGCAGATAGTAAGCGACACCTTGAAGAAATTAAATGCCCTGTCAGAAAAAACGTGTGCGGAACTGACCGCCACCACCAAAAGACGGAAACTGACCGAGCGTGACCACTCCATAAAGGCAAGGTTAGCCAGAGCAAAGGAACAGGCAAAACAGCCGGCAGTTGCCGAGGGAAAAAAGCACAGAACCCACAACAAAGGAAAGGGGGATATGGCACTATGAAACTTTCCCGATACGAGCAGGAAACGGTTGTCAATTACAACACAGGAGAACAGACCGCCACCCTCTACACAAGGGATAAAGCGGTCATGCGGAAACTTGACACGCTTGTTGCCGATTTCCCCAACATATACAAGCTGACAGGGCAGGACGGAATATCTAAGACCTATTCCTTTCCGAAATCACACGTCAGCTACCGCAAGCCGAGAAAATTGAGCGTGGAACAGAGGAAACAGGCACAGGAACGAATGAATAAAATAAATATGAACAACTGAATGATGATTGCAGGAAAAATTTTTAACCGTTCCCTTTCTGTTGACTTTCATGCGCATGTTAGTGTATGATATATATGCGCATGAAAGTGAGGTGATAAAGTGGCGCAAAAGAAAATGGGACGTCCACCTAATGGCGATAAGCCCATGAAAGACAGGATATTTGTCTTAGTCGATGATGACACAAAGGAAAAACTGGAACAGTGCAAAAAAGCACTGGACACCACAACATCCGATGTTGTCCGCCGTGGTATCGGCAAGGTGTATGACGAACTGGAAAAATAACGGAGGCGGCGAACCCCTGTAAAGAATTGCGCCACCTCACACTGCGCCCACCTGCAAGGCAGACTGCGTAAATATTATACACTACACATTCTTGTCTTGCAAGCGGCGCATGGAGCAAAACGGAAAGGAAACAGATAAAAGTATGGGAAAAATCCTAGACGCATTTTTAGATGACCAGCTTCATGTAAACGCTGTAACCGCAAAAAGGACAAGACACCACCAGTATCTTTGTGAACAGGTGGAAATACTCCATAACAAACTTGCAGAAAAGCTGAATGACGAGGACAAGGCACTGTTACAAAAACTTGCGGACACATACTTTGATGAAAGCTGTTGCGATGCGCATAGCTACTTTGTCAGAGGGTATCGGCTAGGTGTCCTTATGACTATGGAGGTATTTGAGGGGCAGGACAGCTTCTTAGGAAATGACGAATAAAATAAACTGAATATTGGTGCTTATGGTGGCGGTTTATCCTAACGGAAAATCAGCCACCTTTTTATTTGCAGAAACCATCAACACAGCACAGAAAGAATGAGGTATCAGAAATGATTGAGAACAAGAATGACGCAAGCAGAAATTTAGAAAAAGCATTACAGGCACTGGAACAGGCGAAACAGCGTGTAGCCAATGAAAAGAAAAAGCAGAACGAGAAGAAACGCAAAGCCGAGAACCACCACAAGTACATCATGGGCGGTATCATTGTGAAGTATTTCCCCGACTGCTACAGCTATGACGAGGGCGAGTTAAACCGTATCTTATCGGTTGCCTTGCAGACAAGGGAGTGCCAGCAGATTATTTCTAAAATCAAAGCGGAAAGCCGGGAAACCACTCCCCCACAACCCACTCTTACTAATGCCGAAAACGAAAGCGAGGGCGGTACAGAATGACAAAGGCGAGGACACTGGAAAGCCGAGGTAACGTATTCACCCTGTTTACAGGGTGCGCACAGATATACCACCAGAGGTGGTATGTGCGCTCTCCGAGGGGCAAGTTTCACTTGCATGGACTCCTGCGGAGGGCGTTGTCTGCCTTGCGGCAGCCAAAAGGGGAAACGACAATTCCCCTTCGCAAGCTGCGCTTGCTACCCTTTAGTGAACTTTGCGTTCAGACAAAAGCCAAAGTGCGGCCTTTATCTGCCCACAAAGTCTATCCATGCGCCCCACTACTCTATCGGCAGAATGTAGGTGTTGCGTATGGGTAATGTCACGAAACAGGCAAGCACACGTTTTTCCATAGTCAGGCGGAGCAAGGGGCAGTCGGCGGTTGAGAAAGCGTCCTATATCAGCAGGAGTATCCTTGTCAGCGAGTTTGACGGGCAGACCTACCGCCCGAAATACCATGAAGATTTAGTCCACAGTGAAATCACTCTCCCACCCAATGCGCCCAAAGAGTATGCAGACCGAGCCACTTTATGGAATGCCGTTGAACTGTCAGAGAAAGGGCAGAAATCACAGCTTGCAAGAATGTTAAAAGCGTCACTCCCCAACGAATGGAGTTATGAACTTGCAGAGGAAGTTGTGAGGGATTACGTTCAGAGGAATTTTGTTGATAAAGGAATGTGCGCTGACTGGGCAATCCATGACAGCGAGAACGATAAAGGACAGCGCAATCTCCATATCCATGTTTTACTCACCATGCGCCCTCTCACTGAAAAAGGGGAATGGGGAGCGAAACAGAAAAAAATCTATGACCTTGACGAGAACGGCGAAAAGATACCAGTGATTGACAAAAAGACAGGTCAGCAGAAAGTTGACAAGCGGAACAGGAAACAGTGGAAATGCCACACCGCCGACAGCACCGACTGGAACAGTAAGGAAAACGCTAAAATGTGGCGCAAGGATTTAGCCGACACAATCAATGCCACCAATGAGCAGTTAGGGATTGCGGTACATTGGGAACACCGTTCTTTTAAGGAACAGGGAATTGACCGAGAGCCGACAATCCATATCGGGGCGGTTGCCAACGCTTTAGAGCGCAAGGGAATACTGACCGAGAGGGGCAACATCAATCGGGAAATCATCAAGAACAACATTCTGTTGGAACAGGCGAAAGAAATGCTCATGCTTGCCAAGCAGGAAGTACACAGCGCACAGTACGCCAAGATTAAAAATACAGCGGTCAGTGTGAAGAATGAAGTCATGGAGATGATTGCGAAAATTAGGGAGCGCAAAGGCAGATTAGAATTGCCGATTGTCAGCGGAAAGCACCTAAGAAAAATATCCGACAGAACCGCCTTGCAGTCAGCCGACAATGCGGAGAAATTCATCACGACAAGGAAGATAGACAGCTTTGAGAGCCTTGCGAAATTCACAGCGGATAAGGAACAGAGATACCAACAGTTGGAAACGGTACATCTTTCAAAGGGGCAGAAACTAAACCGATTAAAGGAACTGTCAAAAATGTATGCCCTCTTTGCGCCAATCCAAGCCACCTATAAGGAGAGCCAGTCACTCAAAGGATTTGCGAAAATGAAATACGATAAGGAGCATAAGGACAGCTTATCGAAGTACCCCGAATTAAAGGAGCGTATGCAGAGCCTTTTACAGAATGGCGAGAAGATAACGCCGAAACAGTGGAAAGCCGAGATACAGTCTTTGCAATCTGAATATGACAGTATCAGCAAGGAGCAGACCAAGACCGCCACAGAATTAGCATATGCGGAAGTAATCAGCTACAACAAAAAGAACCTTGAAAGGGAGCTTCAGAACGAGAGCCGACAGCATAACAGACAACAGAGCAGGACTAAACGGAGGGAGGAAGAAATTTAATAAAAATTTGATAGAAACGTGAGCGTGATTGTGGTATTCTATTAGTGATACAAATCGGAATATGGAGGCAAGCTATGAGTGTAAGTGAACGAGAAAATATTCATACCCTCTTTTTAGGGAAAAATTATCTTGAGCTTTATAAAACGCAGTCAAAGGTACTACAAGCAATGTTATTTGTTGAAACCCAGAAAGAATTTGAGGATTTCTTAAAAAACGAAGAAAGATTAGAAGAAGATATATTCTGGCTTTACTATGAAACAGTACAGGGCGAAAGTTTGTTAATTGGCGGGTATGAAGAAGATGTTACTTCTAAAGTAACTACATTTATGAAAAAGAAACTGCCGGAAACTGCGTTCACAGCTATTCAGGAATATTTACAAGATATTTATGTGGACATTGACGATATGGATAATCTGCAAGAAAAGATGGATATTCTCAATCAGCATTTATCAGAATACGGCTATCATGTTCAGATAGAAAGTGAAGATACATATTGTGCATTAGCCTACTTCTTGATGTTAAAGCAAAAGTAACTATTCCAGTTTGTCGAAACAAACATTACCACAATCACAACTGAATAAGTAATACAACACAGCGTCAGAGCGTATAGAAACCAGTCTATGCGCTCTATTTTTATGTAAAGGAGCAGAGAATATGGCAGAAACCAAAAACGAGCAACAGCCCCACAGTTTCAAGCGAAAGTTGGGGAACACCACTTACACCGTCAAGGTACATTTCAGTAAAGACACTGACAAAACCTTTAAGGACAGAGTGCAAAAGCTGATTATCAATGAGTGCCTTGAAAAAAATCAGAAATAATCCACGTCAACACTTTACACCCCTTATCAGAAGATTTATTATTATCCGCAATGGAACGTGCCGGGGCGGAAGATATGGGCGATGACGTGGAGAGGAAAGGCTTGGGTACGCCAGCGACAAGGGCGGACATTATTGAGAAGTTAGTCAAGGACGGATTTGTGAAGCGGGAGAAAAAGCAGATCATATCCACTGAGGACGGATTGAAGCTGATAACGGTGCTGCCCGATGTGGTGAAGTCCCCGAAACTTACCGCCGATTGGGAAAATGCCCTGACGCTGGTAGCGAAAGGGGAGCTTCCTATGGAGGACTTCATGGCGGATATTGAAAACATGGTGTCGGAGCTGATACTCACTTACCATGAAGTCAGTGACGAGCAGAAAAAGATGTTCGCACAGGAGCAGGAGGCTCTTGGGGTATGCCCGAACTGCGGCGGTCAGGTGGTAAAAGGAAAATTCGGCGCTTACTGCGTGAAAAAATGCGGTATGAACGTGAGCCGGGTAATGGGTGCTGCCCTTACCGATGCACAGGTGAAGGATATGCTTGCCGGAAAGAAAATCCTGTTAAAAGGGTTAAAGAGCAAGGCGGGCAAGCCCTATGATGCTTATATCATTCCGAGTGGGATGGAAGAATACCATTACACCAAAGACGGGGCAGAAAAAAGCGGGGTACAGTTTAAGTTTGTCATGGAGTTTCCGAAAAAGAAAACTTCTGGCGGGAAGAAGAAATAAGGGAGGAAGAAAGATGTTTACAACCGGGGATAAGTTATTAAACGTGATGAAAGAGGAAGAAATCAGCATTATCGAGCTTTCCAGAATGTCGGGAGTGCCGGAGAGGACGATTATGGATATTCTGGCGGGCATCAGGGAGCCGGAGCTTGGCGTGGTATGCAGGATTGCGGACGGACTTGGTATCTGTGTCCATGAGCTTCGTGCTGATGAGGAACAGTATGCCATATCCATACAGAAAGATACCCTTGCAAAGCTGATTGTAGTCAGCGAGATGAACGGTGTGGAACTGGAGGAATTGATACATTCCATTTTAGAAAAAGGCATTGAGGAACATGGTTTTTATGAATAATGCCGGAAAGTAACAGGAAACAGGCTGCAAGATATATTTTGCAGTTTGTTTCCTGTAATTGAAAAGCTAATAATACTTGTACCCAGATAATACTTGTGATAAAATAAAAAACATTTCTAACTTGATATTTTTTTGGAAATCTAAATTAATAACTCATGGAGGAATGTTTATATGTTATATTTCCGTTTTAATGTTGATGATTTTGTTGCGCCGCAACAAGAAGTTACTGTTACTAGATATGAAGGTGGGAAACCAATATTTCCCGCTCAAAAAGAAATTCACCCGGTTACTTTGGGTGAAATAGAAGGATATTTTTTCGCTAAATTAAGAGATGAATTGCAATTATCAGAAGTTGGGATAGGATCAGCTTTGTATGATGTTATTGGAATTCCAGTAGATGCATTTAGTATTGATGATGAAGTGATAGGAAATTTTGATGGAGCTTTGAAATTTACTTTATCAGAGTATACAAAATTGCCTATTAAGGAATTAGACAATAAATCATTAAATGATATAGGAATTAAAATTGAGTTTTGCAAAAGAAGTTTAAACAATGAGATTGAAGCGAAATTACAAAAATATTTGCAAAAGAATAATCTTGAGTATATAACTGAAGAAGTGTTGTGGAAGAATATGACTGATGATGAGAAAGCTAAGAAATTTTCTCAGTATCTTCTGGAAATAGATTCGGAAGGAAACGAACTTATTATTGTTGATCCGTATTTCTTTAGCAGTGAAGAGAGTGATTATTGCGATTTATTAGCTTCTATATTAAATCAGTCTAAGGCGAGGAAGATAATTGTAGTAACAGATAAGCATAATTGTAAACAAGCAAGTGCTAATAAGATATCTAATAAAATGAATAAAGTTTTAGAAGTAAAATATAGTAACTGTTTTCACGATAGGTTTTGGATTGCTAATCGCAAGAAAGGATTTTATACTGGGACATCATTTAACGGTATTGGGAAGAAAATATCACTAATAAATACGCTTCCACAAGATGATGTTAAAGATATTATTGATGAGCTTAGCACTCAATCACTAATTTGACAGTGTTGTGTGGATTTAATGTGTGTACAGTATCGTTATGAGCGTAATAGTTTCTAAATATGATGATTGACATTTTAATTACGGAAAGATAAATAAGTACCAATAGAACGTATAGGAATCAGTCTATACGTTTTGTTGTTATAAGGAGGCAGACAAAAATTGAATAAAGTTTACCGTCACTGGTGGCAATGGCTTATGAACGAACCATAGCCGCCTTTTTTATTGCCCAAAAACAATAAACAGGAAATGGAGGATTGCCATGAGAAAATATGACTTAATTTCCGCACTTTCCGCAGAAACATCAAAGGAAGTGGCGAGGAATGAAGAAAGCTGGAAGAAATATCTGAACACAGCATCAAGGCTCTATAAATACCCGTTCAAAGACCAGCTCCTTATTTATGCCCAAAGACCGGATGCCACAGCCTGTGCGTCCATAGAGATATGGAATGAAAAAATGCACTGCTGGGTAAACCGGGGCGCAAAGGGGATTGCACTCATTGACGATGAGGGCAACACGCACAGCGGTTTGCGGTATGTCTTTGACATATCGGACGTGCATAAAGCAAGGCGCATCGGGCGTTTCCCGCAGCTCTGGGAGATGAAGGAAGAACACCAGCAGGCGGCGCTTGAACGTCTGGAAGGGATTTACGGGGACACCAACAAAGAAACCGGGTTTACGGACAGGATCAGGGAGATTGCTTCCCGAATTGCACAGGACTGTTATGGGGAGCTTGCTTCGGATATGGAATATCTGAAAGAGGGAAGTTTTCTGGAGGAACTGGACGAACTGAATATTGCTGTGCGTGTCCGGGAAACGCTGGCGGACAGCATCGCCTACACCGTCTTAAAGCGGTGCGGCATGGAAGAGGCGGAGCTGGCAGAGGAAATCCAGTTCCCCTATATCCATGAATTTAATACGGTGGAAACCCTGTCACATATCGGGAACAGCATATCCGATTTATCCAAGCCTGTCCTTATGGAGATTGGCAGGGCAATCGGGGCATATGACAGGGAGAACGCAAGAAATGCAGAAATTAAGAATTTCGTTGAAAAAGGACTTGCAAATACCGCTGGCACACGATATAATGCTTTAAAGCGTGAAAGCGAAACGCAGGACGTACAACCTACCACACAGACCGGAAACGCCGGGGAAAGGGGAAATAATGATGAATCTGACCTACGAGAAGAACGGGGATTATCTGATACCGATGTTACAGATGGACGAGCAGCCGGAGGGGACACTGACGAAGTACGGGCTGATGAGGAAGAATTACTTACAGGAACACAAGAAGGGAATCTACACCGGGCTTCTCCTGAAAGGGAAGCTGAAAGAGCATCTTCTGACCATTCAGGAACAGGCGGAGCAGCGGATGGAATTACTGACAGAACAGATGGCGAAAGCCGAGGGCGTGACGGAGGAACTGAAAGCAGCCGATCAGATGAAATGGGTGGGGATGATGAACAACATCAGGCACTCAGCGGAGGAAATCGTGCTGAAGGAGCTAGTATACAGCCTGTAAATGGGAAAGAAGCAACTGAAAATAAGGGATTGGCAGAGCCGGGTAATGGAGAAAGCACATTATCCGGCTTTTCTTTGTCTGGGGAGGAAATCATCAACAGGCATTGGGCAAAAATTGAAAAGGGCATTTTGCAGTTTGATGAGTTTATGGTGCATAAATGCCCGAACATTGCCGGGGTAATGCTTTTCGAGCCGGATAAGGACAAACAGACGAAATACATCAAAAACAGTTACAGGCATGGGGAATATACAGAGTTTTATGTAGGGGAAGAAAGAGCCGGGTACAGGGCAGACGAAAGCGGCATGACGCTTTGGAGTGGAACATACCAGAACCGGAAAGCGGAAGCGGTTATATCATGGGAAGATGTGAGAAACAGCATTGCCTTTTACGTAGACAAGGGCGAATATCTGAAAGAGGGGCAGATACCGCAGTGGGAAGAACCGAAGGAAACGGAGGTTTACCAGCAGCTCAGTTTATTTCCCACGATAGAGGAACAGATCGGCACGATTGAAGCGGCGCAGGCAGGAGAGAAATATACCATGCCCGCCGCTTTTTCTCTGCCAAAAGAGCAGCTTGAAGCCATATTACGCACAGGGGGCGGACGGGATAACAGCAGGAGCCGGATTTATGCCAAGTACCAGCAGGGGAAAACGCCGGAGGAAATGACGGAGTTTCTGAAAAATGAATACCGGACTACCGGGAAAGGCTTTGACTTTGGGGAGAATCCCATTTCCGTCTGGTTCAATGAATCCGGTATGAGTATCGGCTACGGTATGTCCGCAAAGGAAAACCCGGTTGCGGTGATGGGCTGGCAGGAAGTGGAGGGCATTGTCCGTTCTATGGTGGAGAATGGCTCTTACATGGGCGCAAATGAAGTGTTCCTTGTGGATGCGGTGGAACGCCAGCGGGTATCGAATGACCTTTTTCATTTCTTCCGGGACGGTATCGGGGAAACACCGGAGAGCATACTGATTGAAAATTATAATTATCCAGAGAGCATCACAAACCTCTGCGAGCTTTTATCCACACAGGAGGGGCGGGACACTATCGCCGGGGAGCTTTCCCATGCCAAAGAGCAGCTTGAAGCCGGGGAAAAGCAGATAAAATGGCGATATGTGAAAAACCCGGAGCATCTGCTTATGGAGATTGCAGATTTAAGCGTGGAGAAAAAAGAATACCCGGCACAGGACAGTGTGGATTTGCTGCATGAGGATTTTATTACACAGGACGAGATAGACACCCGTCTGACAGGCGGAAGCGGCTATCATCAGGGGCATTTCCGCATCTATGAGTATTTCATGGAGGGGCATGATAAAAAAGAAAATATTGCCTTCCTTAAAAATGAATACGGTACAGGCGGCGGTTCGCCAGCCTTAATCGGTTCAGACCGGAGTGATGAATGGCACGATTCCAAGGGAATCAAACTGGAGAAAGGCAGGATAGGCGATCCATACGCAAAAGTGCTTTTAACATGGAATGTGGTGGAGAAACGCATCAGGGAGCTTGTAAATGCGGATAAATACCTTACGCCAAAGGGCAAGGAAGCCTATGCGCAGTACAAAAAAGAGCAGGCAGAGGAAGCCATGCGCCGGGAACAGGAAAAGCTGGAGCATGGTATCCGGGTGGAGTGCAGGGATGCCATAGAACAGGCGATTGCGGAGAAATTTGACGGTTATACCCTTCCGGGGGATACTGCCGAGGGCGTTATCAGGCAGTATGGGAAGGAACGGGTGGAGGTTGTGCTTGCCAATACAATCATGCACTTATCCCATGACGGGCGGTTTTCCCCTGACAATAAGGAGTGGGCGAAAAGCCTTATGCCTTCCGCTGACTGGCAGACGAGGGATTATATCGTCACTTCCCACCCGGCTGTGCTGGACGGTTTTACCAACCAGACTAGGCGGTACATAGAGCGTGACAGGGAGCCGGAAAAAGCGGCTGTACCGGAACGGGAAACAGATACTTCCGGGCAAAAAGCGCAAAATCCCGAACCAGAACATAAAACAGGTGACAGTGAAAAGGCGCTTATGGAAAGGCTTGCGGAGATGTCCGCAGTGGTAAAAATCTGTGGTGCGCTGTCCATGAAAGATGTGGTCGGCTGGAATGAGGATACCGGGGCGGTTGCCATAGAGGACGCTGACAGGCGGTTAGAGGGAAAGGCGGTTTATGACGCCTTGTTTTTAGAAGCCGCCGATTATGTCCTGATGCAGTCATTAAGCGGCAATGCGCAGAAAGCGGTGGAGATGGATGCTCTGCTGAAGGAGGCGCAAAAGTATGCGGCACGTTACGGGAATGAGCCGGTACAGCAGAGGGAAGGACACGCTGCGGAAGTTTCTGAAGCAGGGCAGGCGGGGGAAAAGAAAGAAGAACATTTCCCGGATGCAGAGCCGGAAAACCGGACAGAAGAATTAGAGCCGGATATTTCAGGGCACGATATTCAAAAGCAGACAGAAAAAGTAACTGTTGCCATAGAATCATCAATTCATTTCTCCGAGCCGGAATATGGCTTTGCCACAGATGATTCAGCGGGTGGGAATGGTATAAAATACCGCCTTGTGACACTGGACGATGAGGGGTACATGATACCGTATCTTCCCAATCATCAGTTTTTCATGAGTGAAGAACTGATACAGGAATACATAGAAGCACATGCAGAAGAAATAGAAGTCATTTCATATGATGACATGGGATATGATTCTATTCAGATACAGAAAGCGTATCAGGAAGAACCAGAACAGGAAACAGAAAAAGATGATTTCCCCGACATTGACACACAGGCAGTCCGGGAACATCTGGAAAAAGCGGGCATTGTAGACGGGCAGCTTGTAGATGAAAATGCTTTAGAGAACGATCCGTTTATCCAGCAGGTCATGCGGGACGTGGAAACGCTGACCGGGGAAAAGACGGGAGAGCCGGGGAAAGCATCAGAAAAAGCACCGGAGATTGATAAATCGGGAGCAGCCAATTACCGGATTTCTTATAACGAAGCAGAAAACACCGGGAAAGGCTTTGCGCCGAAAGAGAAATTCCGGCAGAACGTGGAAGCCATACGAACCCTTGAAAAGATTGAAAATGAACGCCGCACTGCAACGCCGGAGGAACAGGAGATTTTAGCAAAATATGTGGGGTGGGGCGGTCTTGCCGATGCCTTTGATTCTTCCAAGTCAAATTGGGCGAATGAGTATCAGGAATTAAAGAGCCTGTTATCCCCGGAGGAATACGCTTCCGCAAGGGAAAGCACGTTAAATGCCCATTATACAAGCCCTGTCATCATTCAGGCAATCTATGACGCAGTGGGCAGGATGGGATTTACTAAAGGGAATATGTTAGATCCCGCCGCAGGCATTGGGAATTTCTATGGCTGTCTGCCGGAGGAAATGCAGGGAAGCAGGCTGTACGGGGCGGAGCTTGACGGGATTACCGGGCGTATCGCAAAACAGCTTTACCCTCATGCGGATATTAAAATCACAGGCTTTGAGAACACCAGTTATCCCAATGACTTTTTTGACGTGGCGGTGGGAAATGTGCCTTTCGGTCAATATAAAGTGTCTGACAGGCAGTATGACAAGCACAATTTCCTGATACACGATTATTTCTTTGCAAAGACACTGGATAAGGTCAGACCGGGCGGCATTGTTGCCTTTGTCACTTCAAAGGGGACAATGGATAAGAAAAACCCGGAAGTGCGGAAATACCTTGCACAGCGGGCGGAGCTTTTAGGGGCGGTCAGGCTCCCGAACACAGCGTTTAAGGAAAATGCGGGTACGGAGGTCACTTCGGACATTCTGTTCTTAAAGAAGCGTGACCGGGTAATGGATATAGAGCCGGACTGGGTGCATCTGGCGGAAAAAGACGGTATCGTGATGAACCAGTATTTCGCAGACTACCCGGAGATGATACTCGGCAGAATGGAGATGGTTTCCGGGGCGCATGGCATGGAAAGCGCCTGTCTGCCGGACACTTCCCTTCACCTGTCAGCGCAGCTTAAACAGGCGCTTTCCCATGTGGAGGGCAGCATCGAGCAGGCGGATTTTAACGAGATTGACGATGAACTGGCAAAGGAGAACATACCCGCCGATCCGGACGTGAAGAATTACAGCTATACGGTTGTGGACGATACGGTGTATTACCGGGAAAATTCCATTATGAAGCCTGTGGACGTGTCGGAAAAGGCGGAGCAGAGGATTAAGGGCATGGTGGCAATCCGGGACTGTACGCAGGAACTGATAAACTTCCAGTTGAACGAATACCCGGAAGATATGATTAAAAACAAGCAGGCGGAGTTAAACCAGCTCTACGATAATTTCTCCAAGAAATTCGGTCTTATCAGCTCACAGACCAATAAAAGGGCGTTCAATCAGGATTCCAGCTACTGCCTGTTATGCTCCCTTGAAAGGCTGGACGATGAGGGGAACTTCATCGGCAAGGCGGATATGTTCACGAAACGAACCATTAAAAAACAGGAAGTTGTGACGAGCGTGGACACAGCCAGTGAAGCGCTGGCGGTATCCCTCAGCGAAAAGGCAGGCGTGGACTTAGCCTATATGTCACAGCTTGCGGATAAAAGTGGGGAAGAAATCACAAAGGAGCTTGCCGGGGTAATCTTCCAGAACCCGGTCACAGAGGAATGGGAAACCGTAGACGAGTATTTAAGCGGGAACGTGAGGGAGAAGCTGTCAGTGGCGAGAACCTTTGCGGAGAACCACCCGGAATATGCCATTAACGTATCCTCTCTGGAAAGCGTACAGCCGAAGGAGCTTGACGCATCGGAGATTGAGGTGCGTATCGGCGCTACATGGATTTCCACAAAATATATTGAGGACTTCATGCGTGAAACCTTTGAAACGGCGGAGTACCTGTTTGACCGTAAGACGATGGGCGTACAGTTTTCCAATGTGACCGGGCAGTGGAACGTGAAAGGGAAAAATGCGGACAGGGGAAATGCCCTTGTCAATATGACCTACGGAACAGGCAGGGCAAACGCATACAGGATTTTAGAAGATTCCCTGAACCTTCGTGACACCCGTATCTTTGATGTGGTTATGGAGGAGGGAAAGGAAAAGAGAGTCCTCAATAAAAAAGAAACCATGCTTGCAAGCCAGAAACAAGAAGCAATCCGGGAAGCCTTTAAGGACTGGGTATTTCGTGATCCGGAGCGCAGGCAGGACTTATGCGCAAAGTATAATGAGCTTTTCAATTCCACAAGACCGAGGGAATATGACGGTTCGCACTTAAAATTCCCCGGCATGACGCCGGACATCGTACTCAGACCGCACCAGCTTAACGCAGTGGCGCATCAGCTATACGGGGACAATACGCTGCTTGCCCATTGTGTAGGGGCGGGAAAGACCTTTGAAATGATTGCTGCGGCAATGGAAAGCAAGCGGCTTGGATTGTGCCAAAAGAGCTTATTTGTCGTGCCGAACCATTTGACGGAGCAGTGGGCGAGCGATTTTCTGCGCCTGTATCCGGGGGCGAATATCTTAGCGGCTACAAAAAAGGATTTTGAACCCGCCAACCGGAAAAAGTTCTGCTCCCGGATAGCGACAGGGGATTATGACGCTGTGATTATCGGTCACAGTCAATTTGAGAAGATACCGCTTTCTACCGAAAGACAGATGGAAATGATTGAAAGGCAGATAACAGAAATTGAAATGGCAATCGAAGCCCTCAAAGCGGAGAATGGCGAGCGTTACTCCATTAAGCAGATGGAAAAGACAAAAAAATCACTTTCTACCAGATTAAGCCGCCTAAACGATTCCAGCCGGAAAGACAATGTTGTGACCTTTGAACAGTTGGGCGTGGATAAGCTGTTTGTAGATGAAAGCCACAACTATAAGAACCTCTTTTTATACACAAAGATGAGGAACGTGGCGGGCATCGCACAGACGGAAGCGCAGAAATCTTTCGATATGTTTGCCAAGTGCCAGTACATGGACGAACTGACCGGAGGGAAGGGAATCACGTTTGCAACGGGTACGCCGATCAGCAACAGCATGACGGAGCTTTATACAAATATGCGCTATCTCCAATACAATACCTTACAGCGTCTGGGATTAGGGCATTTCGACAGTTGGGCGGCATCGTTCGGGGAAACACAGACAGCGATTGAGCTTGCACCGGAGGGGACTGGATACCGGGCAAAAACAAGGTTTGCTAAGTTCTTCAATCTTCCAGAATTGATTGCATTATTCAAAGAAAGTGCGGACATTCAGACACCGGATATGCTAAAGCTGCCTGTTCCGGAAGCGGATTATGAAAATATCGTGTTAAAGCCGAGTGAGTACCAGCAGGACATGGTACAGTCACTTGCGGACAGGGCGGAAGCGGTCAGGGACAGGAAAGTGCAGCCGAACATCGACAATATGCTGAAAATCACAAATGACGGGAGAAAGTTAGCGTTAGACCAGCGGCTCATCAATGATATGCTCCCGGATGAAGAAAACTCCAAAGCTACAACCTGTGTGGAGAAGGCGTTTGAGATTTGGGAGCAGACCAAAGAGCAGAAATCGGCGCTGCTAATCTTCTGCGATTTATCCACACCGAAGGGAGATGGGACATTCAACGTATATGAGGACATCAGGGATAAACTTATGGCAAAGGGAGTGCCGGAGAATGAGATAGCATTTATCCATAACGCCAATACGGAAACAAGGAAAGCGGAGCTGTTCGCAAAAGTAAGAAGCGGGCAGGTTCGTTTTTTGTTAGGCTCAACCGCAAAAATGGGAGCTGGAACTAACGTGCAGGACAGGTTGATTGCGTTACACCACCTCGATGTGCCTTGGCGTCCGTCTGACATTGAACAGCAGGAAGGTCGGATTTTAAGGCAGGGCAACATGAATGACAAGGTAAAAATATTCCGGTATGTGACGGAAGGCACATTCGATTCGTACAGTTGGGTGCGACGTGAAGTCGCTTAATTTAACTGTTTGGCGGACT
>ERZ778510.1124-NODE-1124-length-18482-cov-4.442123_pt1 | contig 18482 bp, 18 predicted proteins | sample MGYA00510348_ERZ778510 | MGnify/ENA primary metagenome ERZ778510 (study PRJEB29527, sample SAMN07138969) | mouse gut metagenome | material: feces | host: mouse | place: China:Nanjing | collected 2016-01-25 ... | reverse complement strand
TTTCGGAAGCGGGTGTGGATGAAAAGTTTATAATTATGTGGAAGTATCGGCTTGGTTCGGGGCTTAAATCTATTTACGAAAGGCTTTACATCTAAAATAGTCTTCTGCTATAATTAAAATAAATGATAAAAGAACTCATTAAAAAGGGAGATGAAAGCGATGACGGGAAAAGAAGTTGTTAATCTGATAAGAAAATTAAAAGAAAAAGGTATGAGCAGTGATGAGATATTAGAGATTATTGAATATATCGAGACACATGATCCAAGGGAGCAGGCATAATGGTAACGATTAAAGATATGGCTGAGATGCTTGGAATCAGCAGTACGACAGTTTCTAATGTGATACACGGGAAGACAAGCGAGGTTTCCCAGAAGACGGTTGAGAAGGTGGAGAAGCTTCTGGAGGAATGTGATTACGTGCCCAATAACAGCGCCAGAAGCCTCACGCAGAATTCTTCAAAGATTATCGGAGTTGCATTGAAAAGCCGGAAGGGGAAATATGACAATGTCATGGCGGATCCTTTTATGAGTGTGATGCTTGGAGCGATCGAGGCAGAGATACGTTCCAGAGGATATTATATGATGATCTATACTACCGATGATATCTCGGAACTTATCCGCAATATCCTGACGTGGAATGTAGACGGGCTGTTACTCATCGGCATTGTTCACGACGATTTTGTAAGGATCAAAAGCAGATATAAGAAGCCGGTTGTACTGATAGACAGCTATGCTCCAAGGGATATTATGAACTATGTGAACGTCGGGCTTGAAGATGAACGGGGAGGCTATGAGATGACACGTCATCTTTTGGACAAAGGACACAGGAGAATTGCTTTTTTGGCGGACAATATGGAAGGAGTAGATTATATCCGCTATATCGGGCATCAGAAAGCTTTTGCGGAGTACGGAATCCGGACAAGGGAGAAGGACCTGCTCATTATCCGGCCGGATATGATAGAGAGGGAGTCCAGTATGCAGGAATTGTATACATTGTCTAGAAATTATACTGCTTTTATGTGCTGTTCGGATTACTATGCTGTTATGCTGATGACATATTTCCGTGACCGCGGAGTGAAGATTCCGGAAGATTTATCCATTACAGGGTTTGACGACGTAATGATTGCAAGAGTGTCGCTTCCGGCGCTTACAACGGTTCATCAGAATCCTACGAAAAAAGGCCGGCTTGCCGTCGACTATCTGTTAAGGATGGTTCAGGGGGAGGAACCGCCGGAGTGGGATACGAAGCTTCCTGTAGAATTGGTTATCCGGGACAGCGTGAAGGCGGTTACACCTTATGGGAATGACGAGGGAGTATTCACAGAAGAATAAAGTATAAGTGCTGTTTTCTATTCTGCCGGGGCAGAAGATAACTTTTGAAAAAGGTGATTATCTTTTGTTCCGGCTATTTTTTCAGCTTTTTTGCGTAAGTAACAGAATTTTGGAATGTGCAAAATGCACAAGAAACAAGAAGATAAAATAAATAATAACAGATAATAATTGTATAACTTATATAAAAAGTTTAAAATAAGGATCTTTATTAAAACTTATGCGCAAAAGTTATTGAAAAATTTCTCTGCAAGTGATAATATATGACGTAAAGAAACCTTATGCGCAAAAGGTAAATAAATAATAAAAGCGGAGGGCAAAATGAAGAAGAAAATTGTTTCAACATTGTTAGCGGCAGCTATGGTATTAAGCCTTGCTGCATGTGGCGGCGGTTCATCGGATGGCGGAAGTTCAGGCGGAGGAAGCAGCTCATCAGATCCGAATACAATCCGTCTTGTAAATGGTAAGATTGAGGTTGATGCTCAGCTCAAAAAGCTGGCTGAGATGTATAAGGAAGAGACCGGAGTGACAGTTGAAATTGAATCTATGGGAGGCGGTGTTGATATTCAGGGAACGATCAAGGGATATTATCAGGCAGGCAACATGCCGGATATCTTTGTAAACGCACTGGAACCTGAGTTCGCTAACTGGAAAGGTCTTCTGGCAGATATGAGTGATGAGAAATGGGCATCTGATACAGACGGAGCGTACATTAATGAGGATGGTACTGTCGGATTCCCGTATTCCACAGAAGGAATCGGACTTGCATACAACACAGAGATTCTTAAGAAGGCAGGAATTGATCCGACAAAGCTTACCGGACCGGCTGCGATTGAGGAAGCATTCAAAACTCTGGATTCTAAAAAAGGCGAACTTGGTATCGATGCAGTTGTCGGTTACTGTGCAGAGCCTAAGGATCTTTACTGGTCCACAGGTCAGCACCTGTTCGCCAACTATCTTGATGCAGGTCTGGCACGAGATGATACAACTTATATTGACAAGCTGAACGACGGCGGAAAGCTTGATGAAAAGCGTCTTACAGATTTTGCAAAATTTGTCGATATGCTGAACCGTTATTCGGATCCGGCGCTTTTGGTTTCCGGTACATATGATCAGCAGATTTTGAACTTTGCTTCAGGTAAATATGCGTTTGTTACACAGGGTTCATGGGTTGGCGCTACGATGACAACAGACGACAAGGATGCTTATGAGGCGGCAGGAAGCTTTGAGGTTGGTATGATTCCTTATGCGTTTGAAGATGGGATTGATACGATCCTTACAAACTCTCCTTCCTGGTGGTCTGTATATTCAGAGGGTAATGTAGACGCTGCAAAAGCGTTCTTACAGTGGCTATCTGAGGATAAGGCGCAGAAGGTATTGGTAGAAGAAGCCGGATTCATCAGCCCGTTCAAGTCCTGTACCTATATTGCGCCAGATCCGTTTGCTAAAGCTATGGTAGATTACATTTCAAATGAGAAGACATCTTCCTGGCATTGGCTCAATATGAAAGAAGGCTACGCAATGAACTACACCGGTCAGGTATTTGCTGATTTTGCAGCAGGCAATCTGGATGTAGATGGTTTCGTAAAGACGATGCAGCAGGTTAGCGAGGCTTGCTACGCGAACTAGTTTTTTGCGGTCGAAAGATCAGTGTGAAAGGCGGAGGGCACATAAAGCGCCTGTCCGCCTTTGTTAATATCATATATCATAATGTGTGGAATCCGAAACGGGTTCTTACATGAAATCAGTAGAGAGGAGCTGGAACAATGGCTGAAAACTCAAAAAACACAAAATTGCTGTCTGTTGTTCTTCTGGTTGCCGGAATTGCCGGCTTAGTGATAGCGCTTTATCTTGATTTTACTAGAAGCAGCGCTGCTTTCAGGGGACCGCTGCTTGTCATCGGAGCTATCGCTGCACTTATGGGACTGTACTTCTATCCTACAGTGGAGCACCACCGCAGTATCATTAACTTTATATTTTTATTCCCGTTACTGTTTGCGTTTGCAGTAACAGTTATCATTCCTCTGATCTTAGGTATTTTTTATTCTTTTACTGATTGGAATGGAATCAGGCTTACATCGTTCGTGGGATTTGGAAACTATGTGTCAATGTTTAAAGATCCGGCGTTTATATGGTCAATTCTGCTAACGTTTTTATTCGTAGTTTTCAATATGGTTCTGATCAATATTGTAGGATTTCTGCTTGCGCTGCTCTGTACATCTAAGATGAGGGGCGTTAACTTCTTTCGGGCCTCTTATTTCCTGCCGAACCTGATCGGAGGTATCGTACTGGGTTATATCTGGCAGTTCGTGTTTAATAACGTGCTGATTCAGGTTACGGCAAAGTGGGGTATGGTAAATTCTGTATTAGCTAATACAAAAACAGCTTTTGCAGCGATCATCGTCGTATATGTATGGCAGTATGCCGGCTATATCATGCTCATCTATGTAACAGGGCTTACTACAGTTCCGAAGGATGTCTTAGAGGCATCTTCCATCGACGGTGCTGATGCGCTTACAACGCTTTTCAGGATTAAGATTCCGATGATCGCGGCTACGATCACAATCTGTACTTTCCTGACACTGACATCCGCTTTCAAGCAGTTTGATGTAAATATGGCTCTCACGAATGGCTCGGGTTCTGTGGCGGACTTTATGGGAAGTTATTTGACAAACGGTACGCAGATGATCGCGCTGAATATCTATAATACAGCAATCACCAAGAATGCATATGCTCTTGGACAGGCGAAAGCCGTATTCTTCTTTATCGTTCTTGCCTGTGTATCTATCTTGCAGGTTCGTATTTCTAATAAGAAGGAGGTTGAGATGTAATGAGGATGAAAAAATCCAACAAAATTATATTTACGATTCTTGGAATCATCGTTGCGGCTTACACTCTGTTTCCGTTCTATCTGGTTGTTCTTAATACTTTTAAGAATGCGAACGGTATTGTGTCAAACCCGATAGGGTTCGGCGGAGTTAGTTTTTCGCAGTTAATGACGAACATTTCCTCGGTTGTCAACAACTCAAACTTTAACTTCTGGTATGCTTTCGGTACATCAGTTATCATTACGATTCTTTCGCTGGTGCTCTTGGCGCTCTTTGGAGGAATGGCTGCATGGGTTATCTGCCGGAATAAGACAAAATGGTCAACAGTGATCTATATGGTTTTTATAGCTTCTATGATCATTCCGTTCCAAGTTGTTATGCTTCCGCTGATTTCTACTTTCCGTGATGTAGGTCAGTTTGTTGGAATCTCCATGCTGCAGTCTATACCAGGTATCGTATTTGCGTATTGCGGATTCGGCGGCGCTATGACGGTATTTATTCTGACAGGTTTTATTAAGGGCATCCCTTATGAGCTTGAGGAGGCGGCCGCTATTGACGGATGTTCTCCGGAAGGGACTTTCTTTCGGATCATTTTCCCGCTTTTAACACCGGTTATTACTACGGTTACCATCTTGAACGGCATGTGGATATGGAATGACTACCTGCTTCCGTCGCTGATGCTTGGCCAGAACGGTAAAGTAAAGACGCTGCCGGTTGCGGTTCAGGCATTTGTCGGCTCCTATGTAAAACAATGGGATCTGATCTTGACAGCTGCGCTTTTGGCTATCATTCCTATGATCGTTATCTTCTTGATCGCTCAGAAGCAGATCATGAACGGAATGGTGGAAGGTGCTATTAAATAAGTATTTTCTTTGAGGGTGACTTATATGGGTTTATTTGATGTGAACGGTTCTTTTATGTATGCGCTGCAGAAATTCGCTAATATTTTTGTGTGTAATGTGATGTTCTGCCTGCTCAGTATCCCGCTGTTTACAGTGGGAGCGTCACTGTCGGCATTGTTTGTCTGTATGCAGGCAATCTGGGAAGATGATGAGGACGATATGATAGCGAAGCAGTTCTGGAATGCGTTTAAACTGAATTTTAAACAGGGCACTGCAATCTGGTTAATCTGTCTTTTTATATTTGCCTTTTTAGGGATTTATTATATGATCATCTCCAGTATGACGGGGATTGCGGGGCGCACTTACCGGATCAGCTTTTTTGTGATGTGCGTTGTCTTTCTGCTGGGATTTCAATATCTGTTCCCGCTTCAGGCGAGATATAAAAACAGTGTCAGAAATACGTTTAAAAATGCATGGCTTCTCGGCATCGCAGCACTGCCGTGGACACTGCTCAGTATCCTTTTGGCGGCGGCGGCGGTCTATATCTCTTTCTTCATGAATCCGAATGGTGTTAATCTTGCGGTATTTTTGTGGGGGATGGTTGGATTCGGACTGGTTGCATACTTGAACAGCATGTTTTTTAGGAAGGCGTTTCAGATGATCGATCCGGAAAGGCTAGAAGAGTCGATGCATGCAGCGCCGAAGGAGGCTCTGTTTATCGATGAGGAGCATCGGATGGCGCAGGCACCCAAAGGGAAAAGACGAAAATAATAATTGGAGGAGAATCTATATGGCTTCGATTAGTTTTAAAAATGTAACAAAGACATATGATGGAGCGACGTCACCAGTTGTCCCGAATTTAAATCTTGAGATCAAGGACAAGGAATTCATCATTCTGGTAGGTCCGTCAGGATGCGGAAAGTCAACGACACTGCGCATGATCGCCGGACTTGAGACCATAACAGAGGGCGAGCTTTTTATCGGGGACCGGGTGGTTAATAAAGTGCCGCCAAAAGATCGTGATATCGCTATGGTATTTCAGAATTACGCGCTCTATCCACATATGAATGTATATAAAAATATTTCTTTCGGCCTGAATTTAAGAAAAGAGGATAAGGCTGAGATTGACCGCCGTGTACATGAGGCGGCAAGAATTCTTGATTTGGAGCATCTTCTGACTAGAAAACCAAAGGAGCTTTCCGGCGGACAAAGGCAGCGGGTTGCCCTTGGGCGTGCCATGGTCAGGAAGCCTTCCGTATTCCTTTTAGACGAACCGCTGTCTAATCTGGATGCAAAGCTTCGTACTTCTATGAGAACAGAGATTGCGAAGCTTCACCAGAAGCTTGATATTACTTTTGTATATGTAACGCATGACCAGACGGAAGCTATGACTATGGGAGACCGGATTGTTGTTATGAAGGAAGGCGTGATCCAGCAGTTTGATACGCCGCAGGTTCTTTATGACACACCTGCGAACTTGTTTGTTGCAGGCTTTATCGGCAGTCCGCAGATGAATTTTATGAATGCAGTCATCAGAAAAGAGGGCGATAAGCTTTATGCGGAGACCGAAGGAAGCAAGCTTTTGATACCGGATTCTAAGAAGGCGGCTCTTACACCATACGTTGGGAAAACGATGGTTATGGGACTGCGCCCGGAGGATTTCCTTTCGCAGGAAAAGCTGGCTGCGGATAACACTCTGGCAGGAAAGATGAGCTTCAGCGAGCTTCTTGGAGCGGATTACCATCTGCATGTGTCTTTGCAAAATACACAGCTTATCGTAAAGGTTCCTGCTGATGGAAAAGCGCCTGCAAAAGGAGCTTATAATGTGGCGGCCAACATGGATAAGGCACATTTCTTTGATACAGAAAGCGAGAAGGCAGTTTGCCACTAGGAGGAAACAATGGTTGAATGGTTAAAAAATGCGATATTTTATGAGATTTATCCTCAGTCCTTTGCGGATACAAATGCAGACGGAATCGGAGATATTAAAGGAATCATAGAACATCTTGATTATATTCAGGAATTAGGGTGCAATGCTCTGTGGCTGAATCCTTGTTTTGAGTCTCCTTTTCTGGATGCGGGATATGACGTGTCTGACTACATGAAGGTTGCGCCAAGGTATGGGACGAATGCAGATTTAAAATGTCTGTTTGATGAAGTACATAGACGAGGTATGCATATTATGCTTGATCTGGTTCCCGGACATACATCATGGGAACATGCGTGGTTTAAGGAATCCTTAAAGCCTGAAAAAAATCTGTATTCCGGGCGGTACGTATGGACGGATGATGCGTGGAAGGATTTTGACGGTATCGGCAATATCAGAGGATTCCTTCGGGGAATGAGCGACCGGGACGGGAGTGTGGCGGCAAATTTTTATTCTCATCAGCCTTGTCTGAATTATGGGTTTTATGAGATTACAGATCCTGCATGGCAGCAGACTATGGATTCCGAAGATGCTCTTGCGACCTGCGAGGCTATAAAGGATGTCATGAGATTCTGGCTTTGGATGGGATGCGACGGATTCCGCGTGGATATGGCAGGGTCCCTTGTAAAGAATGATCCAGAGCAGGAAGGTACGATTGCCCTCTGGCAGAGATTCAGGGATTTCTTAGACAAAGAGTACCCGGACGCAGCTATGATATCTGAGTGGGGAGAGCCGGACAGAAGCTTAAGATCCGGATTTCACATGGATTTTATGCTGCATTTTGGCCCAAGTCATTATACGGATCTATATCATGATGATAATCCGTATTTTTCACGGGATGGGAAAGGCAATGCCAAAGCATTCATTGATTATTACAGGAAGTGTTACGAGCCGACCAACGGTAAAGGTATGATATGCATGCCTTCCGGTAATCATGATATGAAACGCTTTTCCAATTGGCTTGATGATGAGGAGATTAAGATCGTATTTGCGTTTATTCTGTCGCTGCCGGGAGCTCCGTTCATCTATTACGGAGATGAACTGGGAATGAAGTATCTGAAAGGTCTTGTCTCGGTAGAAGGCGGTTATTACCGTACCGGTTCCCGTTCGCCGATGCAGTGGGATGATGGACTTAACGCCGGATTTTCTTCTGCAAAAAAAGAAGATTTGTACATTCCGATTGATTCGGATGAGAACCGTCCGACTGCTAAAAAGCAGATGGCGGATGAGAATTCCGTGTACCATGAAGTGAAGAAACTGATTACTCTTCGTCAGGCAAATCAGGTGCTTCAGAGCGAGGCGGAGGTTGAGTTTCTGTATTGTGAGGAAAATGCTTACCCGCTTGTCTATCGGAGATTCAATGAAGAGGATTCGGTGTTGATTGTGATCAACCCGTCAGGGAGAGAAGTGCAGTTCCCGTACGATGGAACGCTTGGAGAGGTAATATACCAGAAGGGCGGAAGCTTAGAGGCTGTAAACGGAAAGATTATTGTTCCGGCGGAAACGGCAGTGTTTGCAAAAGAAATAAAATAGCAAATGTTTGATCTGTGCTAAATGATGTAATAGAAGAGAGGATGTTTCATCTTATGATTTGAAACATCCTCTTTTTCTTACTTATTTGAGAGCACAAAGGCTTCGTATGGTCTTAATGTAATCTCTGGCTTGTCATATGTGTTTTCCATATTAGAGATCAGGCTCGTTTTGCCGATGAATTCTTCTGGTATGGTAAAGTGCGTTTTGGTTTCGGAAAAATTGCATACTACAAGTAGTTTTTCATCATCTAATGTGCGGGTGTATACATAAAGCTCTTCGCTGTCTTTTAAAAGAAGTTCATATTTTCCATATACAATGATTGGATTCTGCTTTCTAAGTGCGATCAGTTTCTTATAATAGTGGAAGACGGAATCCGGATCAGCGGTTTCAGCTTTTGCATTGATTTCTGTGTAGTTGGGGTTTGTGCTTATCCATGGTGTTCCGGTGGTAAAGCCTGCCTGAGCACTGTTATCCCATTGCATTGGTGTTCTGGCATTGTCACGGCTTCTAAAAAGCAGACAGGGCCAGAAAATCTCATGGGAAACTTCGCCGCTCTCACACCATTCCCTGTAGGCGTTAATGCTTTCGATATCGCGAAAATCTGACAGCTTTTCAAATGGATAATTGGTCATGCCAAGTTCTTCGCCCTGATAAATGTAAGGAGTTCCCTGCATCATATGCAGGCAGGTTGCCAGCATTTTTGCGGAAGCTTCCCGGTACGCGGGACTGTCGTTTCCGAAGCGGGAGACTGCTCTTGGCTGATCGTGGTTATCCCAGAACAGGCTGTTCCATGCTTTGTTATATAACTCAGTCTGCCAGCGTGACATGATTTTTTTGAGCTCTGTAAGAGGAAGTTTTTCGTCTGTCCATTTGCCATATTTTCCGTGTATATCTACAAGCTCAAAATGGAATACCATATTAAGCTCATGGGTATCTTCCCCCGCATACTGCTTTGCGAGTTTTGGCGTTACGCCCGGTGTCTCGCCCACTGTCATAATATCATATTTTGATAATACATTTTCGTTCATTTCCTGAAGATATCTGTGAATATTCGGACCGTGTACACAGTAAGGGCTGTAGTCTCCATAAAAATCTGTCACTTTTCCGTCGGGCATTTCTGCTGTTTTGGAAATCATGCTGATCACATCCATACGAAATCCATCAATGCCCTTATCACACCACCAAGTCATCATGTCAAAAACACTTTTTCTGACTTTTGGGTTATCCCAGTTGAGATCTGGCTGTTTTTTGGAGAATAAATGGAGATAATACATGCCCGTGGTTTCATCATACTGCCATGCAGAGCCGCCAAAGCAGGAACCCCAGTTATTGGGTGGAGTATTAATGTCCTTTCCTTCCCTCCAGATGTAGTAATCCCGGTAAGGGTTTTCCTTGGAGCTTTTACTTTCGATAAACCATTTGTGCTCGTCGGAGGTGTGGTTTACAACAAGGTCCATAACGATGCGCAGCCCTCTTTTGTGGGCTTCGATAAGAAGCTCGTCAAAGTCCTCCATGGTTCCGAATTCATCCATGATTGCCTGATAATCACTGATATCATAGCCATTATCATCATTAGGAGATTTGTATACAGGGGAGAGCCAGATGACATCGATCCCCAGATATTTCAGATAATCCAGACGGCTGGTAATACCTTTGAGATCACCGATGCCGTCGCCGTTGCTGTCCATAAAGCTTCGCGGGTAGATCTGATAGATCACCGCTTCTTTCCACCATATTCGTTTCATGATATATCTATCCTTTCTGTCGTTATATTGTTGATCATGCAATACAATGATTAAAAAATCTTAATTCCTCATTTCCAGCACTAATACCTGATAACCATGTAAAGTAAGGACCGCATCTTTCTCGGTAACGTCATGGCAATTGTTTATGAGAATGGATTTGTAAGGAGAAGGGAGTGTAACGGACTGTTCCTCCTTCTGGAAATTTCCGATGACAAGTAAGGTCTTTTCGCCCTTGCGGTAGTATGCCATCAGATTGCTCCTGTCTTCCCAGACTGGTTCAAGAGCGCCGTATACAACGGTTTCTTTATATTCTGGATTCTTTCTAAGGGCAATAAGATTTTTGTAAAAGCTTCTCACAGAATCTGGATCGTCCTGCTGCATGGAAACGTTAATATCCACATAATTTGGATTCACCTTAAGCCATGGTGTACCGGTTGTGAAACCTGCATTTTCTTCATCAGACCACTGCATTGGTGTTCTGGCATTGTCTCTGCTGAATTTTGATACGGCCTTTAATGCCTCATCAGGAGACAACCCTGCTTTTAATGCAACCTGATATTCGTCCAAAGTGTTGATATCGTCAACCTCATCGATAGAAGAAAATACCGTATTCTCCATACCAAGCTCCTGTCCCTGATAGATAAAAGGAAGGCCCCGGAGCATAAAGTTAAGGGCGGCAAGAAGTTTCTTGCTCCGCGGGCAGCATTCTCCTTCTGGAATATAGTGGCTGACGCCGCGCGGTTCATCATGATTCTCGATGATATTGGACAGGAAACCGATATCCCCTACCTTTGCCTGAGATTCAAAACAGCATCTCTTATAGTCGTCCGGCGTGATTGGCGTTGCGTCATACCAGCCTTTTCCGCTGACACCGAAAACGGTCTCGTTAAAATCGAACATACTGGAAAAATAGCCATTTTCCCCGATAAAATCAGGAATCTCTTCCGGCTTTTCATTAAATACCTCTCCAACAGAAAATGCATCATATTTTTTAAAGGTTCTATCGCGCATCTCACCTAAAAATTCACCGATTCCGTGCGCATCCTTTAACATGGCCTGAATACTGCACAGTCCGTCCTCGCGGTCCGGTTCATAACTTTGCAGAGGAAGCGCCTTTTTGATGTTAATGATGGCATCGATACGGAAGCCGCCTAAGCCTTTATCAAGCCACCAGTTTATATTCTTATAAACCTCTTCCCGCAATTCTGGATTCTCCCAGTTCAGATCCGGCTGTTTTTTGTGGAAGACGTGAAGATACTGTTTATCGGTGCCTGGAAGATCATCCCATACAGGGCCGCCGAAGTAGGAGCGCCAGTTCGTAGGAAACTCACCTTCCTTTTTATCTCTCAGATAGAAGAAATTGCCGTACTTTCCGTCAGGATCTTCGCAGGCCTTCTTAAACCACTCGTGTTCATCAGAGCAGTGGTTTACAACCAGATCCATGAGTATGTACATATCCCGCTTTTGGGCCTCTATAAGCAGTGTATCCATGTCCTCCATCGTGCCAAAACGAGGATCAATGTTATAATAATCAGAAATATCATACCCTTCATCAGCTAAAGGAGAGCAGTAGCAAGGAGAGAGCCATAGAATATCTACACCCAGATCCTTAAGATAGTCAAGCTTTTCTATGATACCGGGAATATCGCCGATACCGTCGCCGTTAGAATCATAAAAGCTTTTTGGGTAAATCTGATATGCAACCTTATCGTGCCACCATTTTTTGGTCATCATATTTGCCATAGTGTATACCTCCAGTTTTTAGTCCTTATGTATGACATTTTAAACATGTTCTGTCATTGGACTATAAAGATTATTTTGTTATCTATTATAATGGATGTTGATAAGGCTGTCTTATACTTCTCTGATTAAAAATTATGAAATATTGACTTTTTCGTTTTCTTTTTGCATCTGCTTACGATATTTTAGCGGCGTAGTATCCGTATATCTTTTAAAAGATCGGAGAAAATTCCCGAGATTATTATATCCGCATTCCATACAAACCTCAGTTATGGACAGATCCGTTTCCTTAAGAAGCCGAAGAGACTGCTTAAGCCGGTAGTCGTTGACATATTCCATGGGAGAACGTCCGATGGATTTTTTGAAAAAACGGCAAAAATACTGGGAGTTCATATTAACCTGTTTCGCCAGATCCTGAATATATATTTTATCTTTGTAGTTTTCTTTTATATATGTAAGGACTGTCTTGATCTCTTCGACACGCTTGTCTTGATTTTTCCCTATAGGCGTAAAAAGCTGGCTGCCTGACAGAATGGCAAGAATACGCAGCAGAGAGGATTTAATAAATAGTTGATTTGTCAAATCATCTGTGACAGCGCCATATTGTAAAGGCATATCTTCATTCAGTGGATGATTGAAGGAACGCACTGTCTCAAGAAATGCATCGCGGACAGGGACGAATTCTTCATGGCTGGGAAGAAGGCGGCGGGGAAATAAGAGTGTTCCGTTTTGTATGGGCTGGATCAACTGTGTCTGAACAGCGTCATAGGAATCAAAGTTTAAGATTCCTAAAGAAAAGACGATAGCATCCTCGCCGGAACTTACTTCATTTTCTGTAAAAATGCTGTGTAGCTCACCGGGATTGATGAAATAAAGAGCCTCTGAATGGACAAAAAACTGTTCCATATTAATCTCCAGCCGGAAATCACCTCCGAAAAAATATAGAATCTCCACTTCCTTGTGCCAATGATGCTTAATAAGCGTTCCCTTTCTGAGAGGACGCGTCTGGTAAATGGCGCAGGGAAAAGACTTTGTACCATGAAAACGGATTTCTTTTAAGGTGGATAAATGTGTCTGACACATAGAGCTCTCCTTTAGTAAAAATGATGATAAAATGACTTTAGTGATTTGCTTTTTATTATATATCCGGGGGAAAGGATTTTCAATATTAATCTCACAGTTCACGTGTCCTCAGAGAGCCGTTTTATGAGCAAATAGCTACTTGACGAACAGACCTGTACGAAAGTATTATATGATTACAGAAGCCGGGGAAAAGGCGCTTTTTTGCTTTAAAGTGAAATATAGGATATTATTTTGGAACAGGAAAATTCACCGCTTTTTAGAAAGATATATTTATGGTAATATATAAATGTTAGAAAAGCTTTCTTGTATGAACTTTCTTAAAAAGGAATATGGAACTCAAAAAGCTTCCGGCAGAAGTAAAAACAGCGAAGATGTTCTGAATAAAAGTAGGAGGATGGCATGAGAGAACAATTGACGCACAGTGACGTGCAAAAGATAAAGGAAGAGATAGAATACCGTAAACTGGTAGTGCGCAAAAGAGAGCTTGAGGCAGTGAAAGAAGCAAGAGCTCAGGGGGATCTGAGCGAGAATTTTGAATACAAGGCGGCGAAGCAAGACAAAAACCGCAATGAAAGCCGAATCCGTTATCTGGAAAAGATGCTTAAAAATGCCCGGATTGTGTCAGATGAGTCGGGGGACGATGAGGTTGGCATCAACAATACAGTAACGATATATTTTGAAGATGACGGCGAGACGGAGAGATACCGTCTTGTGACCAGTGTGCGGGGGAATTCCATGCAGGGATTGATCAGTATCGAGTCGCCTGTGGGAAAGGCGATACGGGGGAAAAAAGAGGGAGATCGGGTGTTTGTAAAGACGAATGGCGAGGATGGATATTATATCGTGATCAAAGAAATTGATAAGACTACAGATGACTCACAGGATTCTTTGCGGAGATATTAATATTGGCAGCAGTTTTGCGTGACTATGGATGGTCCGTAAAAGATTAAAATTATACAATGCAGGGATGTCGGTGTTTTATAAAAGACGTGCCGGAGGGAGAAAAGATGCTTGGAGATACACAAGGGAGAAAGTTTGACGGGTATGTGACCGATTACGTGGTTTTTGATTTGGAGACGACAGGGATTAGCTGTACGACTGACAGAGTTATAGAGATATCTGCGGTTAAGGTACAAGGAGCAAAGGCTGTAGATGAATTCTCTGCATTGGTGAATCCAGAGATGAAGATTCCGTTCCGCGCGTCTCAGGTCAATCATATTTATGATGATATGGTGAAGGATGCGCCGGTGTTTGAAAAAGTTCTGGCAGATTTTGATGCATTTATCGGCGATATGGTACTGGTGGGACACAATATACACACTTTTGATATGAAGTTTATACAACGGGATGCGTTCTTATATTGGGGAAGGGTATTTGCGAATGATTACATAGATACGCTGGCACTTTCGAGACAATGTCTGCCGCAACTATCGAACCATAAGCTGACAGACTTGGCGAACCATTACCGTATTGCGGCAGACGGTGCGCACCGCGCTCTTGCCGACTGCAGGATGAACCAGAAGGTGTTTGAAAAGCTGGGAGAAGCTCTGCAATCGCCGGCTGTTAAGAGGAATATGAAGATATGTCCGAGATGCGGACAGCTTATGAGGAAACGCAGCGGGAGATTCGGGGAGTTCTGGGGCTGCGGCGGTTATCCAGGCTGCAGATATACGGAAAATATATGATTTTGCTTTGCAAAATTAAAAAAGTGTAGTATACTGGATAAGCAGACAAAAGGGGAGCTTGCGTATCAAGCAGGCTGAGAGTAGGCTGAATCGCCTAGACCCGCAAACCTGATTTGGATAATGCCAACGTAGGGACATAGGATTCATGTGAGTATGATTAACGAATGTGCCCTGATGGGTATGTTCGTTTTTTTATGTTCAACCATTTGCCTCTGGCCACAAAAATTAACGGTAATGGCAGTTCAAAGAGAAAGAGGGATACAGAAGTCTCAAAAAAAGGAGGTAGTTTTTATGTTTGGAACTTGTATTGAAAATGTCAGGAAGATGGCGCCGCTTGTGCATAATATTACGAATTATGTGACTGTGAATGATGTGGCAAATGTGCTTTTGGCATGTGGAGGGAGTCCAATCATGTCGGATGAGCCAAAGGATGTTGAAGATATTACAGCAATCTGCGGCGGGTTGAATATCAATATCGGCACGTTGAATGCGAGAACAATTGAGGGAATGTTCGCGGCAGGAAAAAAGGCGAATGAGCTTTCACATCCGGTGCTTTTGGATCCTGTCGGCGCAGGGGCCAGTGCGCTTCGTACTGACACGGCGCTTCGGCTGACAGAGGAGATTAAGTTAGCGGTTATCAGGGGGAATATTTCGGAAATTAAGACACTCGCTCTTGGAAGCGGTACGACGAAGGGTGTGGATGCAGATGTGGCAGATGCGGTTACGGAGGAAAATCTGACGGAGGCAATTGTATTTGCAAAAGGATTTGCAGAAAAGATGGGATGTATCGTGGCAATAACTGGGGCGATAGACCTTGTCAGTGACGGGAAAGAATGTTATGTTATCCGTAACGGACGTCCTGAGATGGGGAAGATCACTGGAACGGGCTGTCAACTTTCCGGTATGATGACCGCGTTTGTAGTGGCGAACCCTGAGAATCAGCTTGAGGCGGCAGCGGCGTCAGTATGCGCTATGGGGCTGGCGGGTGAGATTGGTTTTGACCGTATGGCTGAGGGCGACGGAAATTCTACATACCGCAGCCGGATTATTGACGCAATCTATAATATGGACGGAGATACGCTGGATAAAGGAGCAGATTATGAGGTGCGATAAGAAGGATCTACTGTTATATGCGGTGACAGACAGAAGCTGGCTTGGAGAAGAAAGCTTGTATGATCAGGTGGAAAAGGCTCTGAAGGGCGGCGCTACATTCATCCAGCTTCGGGAGAAGGAATTGGATGAAAAGCATTTTCTTGAAGAAGCCAGAGGGATTAAGGGGCTTTGTAAAAAGTATCGCGTGCCTTTTGTCGTTAATGATAATGTAGAGATTGCGCTGGCAGCAGATGCAGACGGAGTTCATGTGGGTCAAAGTGATATGGAAGCAGGGGATGTGCGCGCGAAACTTGGAGAGAATAAGTTCATCGGCGTGTCTGCCCAGACGGTGGAGCAGGCGCTTTTGGCACAGGAACACGGTGCGGATTATCTTGGAGTAGGCGCGGTGTTTCCTACAGGTTCTAAGGCGGATGCCGATGATGTCAGTTATGAAACATTAAGAGCAATCTGCGATGCAGTGGACATTCCGGTTATTGCTATCGGAGGAATCAGTACGGATAATGTATTAGAGCTGTCCGGAAGCGGGATATGCGGAATCGCAGTAATCAGCGCTATTTTCGCAAAGGAAGATATTGAAAATGCAGCGAGAGAGCTGAGAAAACTTGTAAAAGAGATGGTTGAAGTATGATAAAGGGAGCTATTTTTGATGTAGATGGAACTCTTTTAGACTCTATGGAAATCTGGGAGGATGCGGGAGTACGTTATCTGAGAAGGATCGGAGTGGAGCCGGAGAAAAATCTGAGTGAGATTCTGTATCCCATGACGATGACTGAGGGCGCGGAATATGTAAAGGAGCGATATCGGCTTACTTTTGCATTGGATGAGATCGTTCAGGGGGTACTTGATACGGTACGGGATTTTTATTTTTATGAAGCATCTGTGAAACCGGGAGCAAAAAAACTGCTTTCATGGATGAAAGAGAAGAATATACCGATGGCTGCCGCTACGGCAAGCGACAGGGAGCATATAGAGGCGGCTTTTAAGAGACTTGGGATTGACGGGTATTTTGGACGGATTTTTACGTGTTCGGAGGTTGGCGCAGGGAAGCGCCATCCTCTGATCTATGAAAAGGCGGCCGCATATCTGAAAGCAGAGCCGGGTGAGATCCTTGTGTTCGAGGATGCGTTCTATGCACTTGTGACGGCGAAAAATGCAGGGTTTCGTACCGTGGGAGTATATGACAGATTCAGCGAAGATGAGCAGGAAGCGCTTAGCAGACAGGCGGATATATATCTGAGGAATCTAATTGATTGGAAGTGGAAAGAGAGAATGATTTTATGAAAACAGCTTTAACGATTGCCGGAAGTGATCCCAGCGGAGGTGCAGGAATACAGGCAGACATTAAGACAATGATATGCAACGGTGTGTATGCCATGAGCGCCATAACAGCGCTAACGGCCCAGAATACCATGGGTGTGACGGGCATTATGGAAGTAACGCCAGAGTTTCTGGGAGAACAGCTTGACAATATATTTACAGATATTTATCCGGATGCGGTGAAGATTGGTATGGTGCCGGACAGTGCTCTTATTAAAAAAACTGCTGAAAAGCTTAGAGAATACAGGGTGCAAAAGATTGTCGCAGATCCGGTTATGGTAGCGACCAGCGGTTCTAGGCTGATCGGCGAAGAGGCGGTGGACACTTTAAAGGAGTACCTTTTGCCGCTTGCGACTGTTCTGACACCGAATATTCCGGAAGCGGAGGTGCTTTCGGGGATGGAAGTAAAGACGGAGAAAGATATGCTTCTGGCTGCGGAAATGATCAGCAAGAGCTATCACTGTGCCGTGCTTTTGAAAGGCGGTCATCAGCTTAATGATGCCAATGACCTTTTATACAGGGATGGTTCATACAAATGGTTCTTCGGAAGGCGAATCGACAATCCCAATACACATGGGACAGGCTGTACATTTTCCAGCGCTATCGCATCGAATCTGGCAAAAGGGTATGATCTGGACAAATCGGTAGAACATGCAAAAAAGTATATATCAGGAGCGCTCTCGGCCATGCTTGATCTGGGAAAAGGGAGCGGGCCTTTGAACCATGGCTTTCAGATTCCGGCGGATTAGTATGATTTCAGGTTCAAATCACATCTCTTCGATAGTATAATAGCTATAGTAAACCGGACATAAATATGTTAGAATAGTGATAGTGCAGATAGATTAAGCATGCTCTGAGAAGATCAGGCTGATAAAGCGGCAGGGAAAAAATATTAAGAAAAAGGTAGATTTATAAATATATGGGTGATAAAACAACATTTGACATCATCTACGACATTATCTGTCAGATCCCAGAGGGCAAGGTTGCTTCCTACGGCCAGATTGCCGCGCTTGCAGGAAACAGGCGGTGGGCGAGGGTTGTAGGATATGCTCTTCACGCAATTCCTCATGGAAGCGATATTCCGTGGCATCGTGTAGTGAAAAAGAATGGAGAGGTATTCGGCGGTGCAGGAAGCGACGGCGGCAGATATCAGACAGAACTGCTTCTTGATGAGAAAGTCGGGTTCATAGACGGATACGTAGATATGGAGCATTACCAGTGGCACAAGATAGCATTCTGATCGAGGTGGGGCTATGCAATTAAGAAGTAAAAAGGAAATTATTGAATGGCTGCATGAGCAGCTGACGATAGACCGGCTGTGGGATGTGATGGAATTATTTG
>ERZ778510.1098-NODE-1098-length-18802-cov-5.252520_pt1 | contig 18802 bp, 16 predicted proteins | sample MGYA00510348_ERZ778510 | MGnify/ENA primary metagenome ERZ778510 (study PRJEB29527, sample SAMN07138969) | mouse gut metagenome | material: feces | host: mouse | place: China:Nanjing | collected 2016-01-25 ... | reverse complement strand
TCTTAATAAATGTACTTTGGTGATTGATTCCTCTAATGTGGAGATCTATTAATGAAATATCTTTGTCAACACTTCTGCAAATAAATATATTTTTACCATTGATATGCGCAGTTTTTCCAGTTATTATATCTGTGCCATTTTCCTTTTTCAAAAAGGATGCGACAACATTACAATCATATAGCCAGTCGCCGGAATTTAGAAATTGGCAATAATCACCATGAGCTACTTTGACGCCTTTATTCATGGCATTATAGATTCCTTTATCTGGTTCAGAGACCCAATAGTCGATATAATCTGAGAATTCTTTTATAACATCGACACTCCCATCGGTAGATCCTCCATCGATTACAATGTATTCAAACTCGCGAGTCGTTTGAGCTACAACACTTTCGATCGTCTTGCGAAGACCTTCTCGATTATTATAATTTATTGTTATGATTGAAAGTTTCATATTCTTATACCAAGTTTATGAAGAGGAAGTCTTTTTATGAGATTCTTTCCTCCGGGACCAAAATATGTTATAAGTAAAAGATACATTCCACCGAAGCTGCCCGCGCAGATTATAGCGAACACTATCCACCATCCAAATGACATCGAAGGATTTATAGGAATAAGGTTCAAAATGAGGTGGATGATGATGAATGAAACCGTAAATATCAAATAATATTTAATGGTTTGTGACCAGTAGTGGGTATAACTGGCCTCGAAACCATCCCTAAAGAGATAAAGCGGTTTCCAAAAAACAATAATCGGGACTATGCTGCATGTTTTTCCAAGTAAAATACCGGGTATTCCCCAATAATAACCTGCGATAAGGGTCACCGTTATATTGATTATGCCTTCGGTCCAGGCTGCCCATACGTCTCCAAAATGGCCGTAAGCGAAGTTAAAGTTATCAACAGTCCCTCGAGAAATAGAAATGAAAAGGTTTACAAGAAGTATTATTAGGATAGTATTTCCAAGAATATATTCAGACCCAAGCCATAGGACTATGAACGGTGTGATAAGTTCAAAAAGACAGAAACAAATAAAACCGGCCATAAAATAGCGAAGAGCCATGAGTTCCCAGAACACACTCATCATTTTCCCCTTATTGTTTTCCGCAACAAGATTCCCGACACTTGCGCCCACGCTATCCAATATGGTGCTGAAAAAAGCGGTCAGCCGTAATATGATAAGAGTATAGTTGCCAAAATAAGCTACCATCTTAAGTGACATGAATGCGAAAATAAACAATTGGTCACTTTGCGAGAGCATGAAGTCCTTTATCTTGTGTATGAAGACCTGCTTGGTTGATTGAAGGATATTAGGATAGTTCTTACTCTGTGATTTGCCTATTGCAACGGTGCATTTCAACCATGGATAAACCTGATCTATTTTCTTATTTAAAATAAAACTGTAGAGTATTCCGAATGAAAGTTCTATTGCGATCCATACATAAAAATTGGCGAAATAGTACGCTATTGTCAACTGAATTATTACTTTAAGTATATTGGCTGACTGATAGTAGACTGCGACAACGTAATTCCTCTGATCTGCCGAAAGAAGAGCCTGCCGATAGTTAATAAAATATCCTATTAATGAAGATGCAAGGTAGGAATAAAAGGCAAAATAAATGACTCCGAAGGAAAAATCAGATTTCCCAAAAATCATGGGGATGAAAAGACTTACGATAATTCCTCCTCCTAAAACTACGAGCCCTATATTCCTGTAATAATAACCAAATAGAGAAACAATATCAATTATTTTTGTACGATCATGTTGCTGAATTGGTTTATAAAGATTAAAGGCAATTGCCGAGCCTACTCCAAGCTCAGCAAGATTAAGGTAACCTAATATATTCTGTAGAGTGCCTGTGAGACCGACAAAATCCGCTCCAAGACAGTCGAGAAAAATCTTGCGTGAGAAGAAACTGAGGCAGAGAGTAAGAAAGTAAAAAATAAGATTTACACGAGCATTGAGAAGCGTTTTCTTTACTCGTGATTCTCTTTGGACTATTTCCGCCATAGTTGTTTAATGAAACAAATGTCTGTGGTGTGTCGTGTTTAGATCCTGATTCTTAAGTCGTATTGGCAATATAATCATTCCTTTCCGTAGCTGTTGCCATATCCGTAACCATACCCGTAGCCATATCCGTGGGAGTAGCCATGACGGGAGGTGGTGAGGGGGGTGCCGTTGAGTATGAGGGCGATATTGCGATATTTACGCTCTTCGTAGATGCGTTCGAGCTCGGGGAGCATGGAGCGTTCGAGCAGTCCGGCGCGGATGACGAAGATGGTGCGGTCTACGTGGCTGTCAATAATCTGTGCGTCGGCTACAATCTCGATAGGCGGACAGTCGATTAAGATGTAGTCGTAGTGGGGACGCAGTTGTGAGAGGAGTTCGGCAAGGCGAGGTGATTCGAGCAGCTCAGTGGGATTGGGTGGTACGGGGCCGATGGGGAGTATAGAGAGATTGGCGTTTTCGGGGTCGTTGATTATGAGCTCCACGGGTGACCCGGCGGCAGAGGCGAGATAATTGGAGAGACCCTGTTCGGGCGAACCTACGTAGGCTGAGGTAGAGCCGTGGCGCATGTCGCCGTCAATCACGAGTACACGTTTGCCTTTGAGTGCTACGGCAAGGGCAAGATTCATTGTGATAAATGATTTTCCTGAGCCGGGGTTGAATGACGTGACGGCTATGACGTTGGCTCCGTCAGTGGGCGTGCGCATAAACTCGACATTTGTACGCAACACTCGGAATGCTTCGTTTATCACGTCGCGACGGCCTTCTTTTACCACGAGGCTTCTGACGTCTTTCAAGCCCTTTTTGGCCGAGTTGTCTGTGCCTGTGTCGGAGAGGAGTATCTCACCGAGGAAGGGGAGAGTGAGGTGTTCGATGTCGCGGCGTCCGCGTATGCGTGTGTTGGAGTTCTCGATGAGGAATATTACGCCGAACGGGAGTGCGAGACCTATAAGTGCGGCGGCGAGGAGTATCTGTGCTTTGGCTGGAGTAGGGGGTACGCCTGCAGGTCCGGGACGGTTGATTACGCGCGTGTTGTAGGCTGTGAATGCTTGTGACAGCTCGTTTTCCTCACGTTTCTGAAGCAGGAACAGATAGAGGCTTTCCTTGACTTTCTGCTGACGTTCGACCGAGAGCAGATATTTGGCCTGTTCGGGTGATGTCGCTATCTTGGATGTGGTGGAAGCCTGTGTAGCCTGTAGGGAGCGGAGCTGTGTGTTGAGGGCCGAAATCTGGTTGTCGACGGTGGTGATTATGGCGTTGCGCATGGCTGCGAGCTGGCCGTCCATGCTTATGACCAAAGGGTTGCTTTCGGATGATTTCTCCACAAGTGAATTGCGCTGGAGCAGAAGGTCGTTATATTCGCCTACCTGTGAGGCGATATCTCCTACAAGACCGCTGTTGGCTGGAAGTAGCTGGTTGCGTGATGATTCGGCCGTGAGATAGTTGCGCACGAAGCATGTCATCTGCAACTGGTTGTTTATGTCCATTATGCCTGAGGCGATCTGTCGGTTTTCGCTCATATACATTGACGAGGCTGCCTGTACGTCGGGGATGAGGTGTGCTGATTTGTAGGATGATATATCCTGGTCGACATTCCCGAGTTCGCTTTCTATGACTCCGAGACGATCGTTGATAAACTGGGATGTTGAGACGGCTATCTCGTTTTTGTCGCGTATCCAGGCGTCTTTGTATACATCAATGAGCGTCGAGAGCACGTCGTCGGCGCGCTCGATGGAGCGGTCAGACAGTGTGAGACGTATAAGCGAACTGTTATCGCTGCCTTGTGTCACGGAGAGGCGCGACGAATAGGATGCACGTGCTGCGTCGAGAGGCAGGCGGTTGACTTTCAAGGCTATCGGCTGCTTGGGAAGATAGTAGGCCGAAGGATTGATTACGACAAGGCCGGCGGGCGTGGATATTGTGTCGCCGATTGAGCCGGTGAATGTGCCTTTAAATTCTTTACCGGCATATCTGAGCTCCGAGATGCTTGCCTTGCCTTCGGGACTGATGTCGACGTTCATTTCGGCCGAGGCGTCGGCCGGGGCGTTGACTATGCTCAGTTCGATGGGCAGGGTTGTTCCATAGGCTACTTCGTCATGAAAGCGTCCGTGGCTGTAATAGTCCATGTCGAGCTTCAGCCGGCTGACCACTTCTTCCATCAGTTCGCCCGAACGGAGATTGATTATTTCGTTTTCGACATCGGTCTTGGTGGATATGAGCCCGAAGTCGGAAAATTCTTCCATTCCGGCCGATTTACCCTTTGATGTGTCCTTGATCATGATCTGGGCTGCACGGGTATAGACAGTGGGTGTGCGGAGTATATAGGTCAGGGCGGCTCCGACGCATATGGTCAGCGAGAGGATTATCCAGGGCCACTTTCTTAACGTCAGGAATAGAATGTCGCTGATGGGGAGAGTGTTGCTTGCTGCTGTCTTTTTACGTGTTGTTGCCGACGGCGATGCTGGGGCAGATGAAAGGTCCAGAAGTTATGCCATGGGGATAGCGTATTACTTTATGTGATGATAATCGGTGAGTGATAGGTCGTTGTGAGAAGCGTGGATGAGCTTAGTTGGTCAGACTTATGATGAGCGTGGCTATAGTGAGACCGAAGGAGCCGACCGACATCCAGAAAGTTGGTGTGAATGGGGTGTCGCCAGTCGGAGTTGTCTGGCGTTTCACTTTGTTGTTAGGCTCGACGTATATCACATCGTTTTGCTGGAGGTAATATACAGGAGTGGCTGCCAGTGCGTCTATGTCAAGAAGGTTTACCCTATAGGCTTTCTGCGAGCCGTCCGGTTGTTCGCGGAGCACGAGTATGTCTTCACGCTTGCCGTTGGTGGTGAGGTCTCCTGCCATAGCTATAGTATCGGTGAAAAGAAGGTGGTCTTTGTTGAACTCAAGACGTCCCGGCGATTTGACTTCGCCGAGCACGGTGATGCCTGTGTTGGCAAACTCTACGGTGACAATGGGATCTTTGACAAGATTTTGCGATACCAGTTCCTGTTCGATATATTCTCCAACTTCAAAGCGTGTCATGCCTGCGATATGCAGCTTGCCGAGCACCGGAAAGTTGATGTCGCCCTCGAGATTGACGGTGTATAAGGATGTCTGGCTTGTCCCTGCTCCGGAAGCTCCTGTCGAGCGGGTTCCGGCTGTGGTTGCCGATATGCGGTTTTGTATTTGCAGGAGATTGAAAAGAGATGAGAGGGTGGGGTCGGGGGTGTTGACCATTATAGACAGCTTGTCTTCGGGCTTGACTCTGACCTCAAGAGGCGTAAGCGCGTTGACGGTCTCTCCGGCGGTAGCGTCTTGAAAGTAGGTGATGTTTTTTGGGGTAGAGCAGGATGTAGCCAGAAGGAGCAGTGAGCACGATGTGGCAGTGAAGATATTTTTAAGGTTCATAATGAGGTGTTTTCTAATGTCGATAAGATTGGAGTGTGTGATTGGCGGCTGTTGGGAGAGTGCCTTATGAGCCTGAGTGTTTCACCAGTCGGGCGTCAATTTTTACGCGCCATTCAAACCCGTTTTCATCAGGAAATATCACACGATATATAGTGTTGCAGTCATTGTCTGATTCTTCGATTCGGTCGATTATGCCCTGATTGCCTGAGAACAGACCACCGATTATCGATATGCGGTCGCCTTTCTTGAGCGCAAGCGAACCTATCGGTCCGACTTCATAGTCGTCGGAAAATTTGCCTATGGCCTGCTGGAATGTTTCCATCGCCTTTTTGGGAATAATGGCATAGTTGCCGCTGCGGGTGTCGGTGGTATAACACCAGGCTTTGTCGCCGATAAGTCTGAACAGCGGCCGGACATCAGTCATTTTTGTCTTGAAAAATACTATGTCGGGTATGACAGGCCGTTGTTCGTAGACAAGTTTCCGATTAACCCTCTTTCTTATTTCATCGCAAGGATAGAACAGTTGCGGTTTGTCGGCCGGCATGGAGGCGATGGATTGCTTTATAGTTTCATACCTTACTCCCGGCCGCAGCCTCATGACAAACCATTCTTTGGGATTGACGAGTATCGTTTTTGCTACGGCAGAGTGTATGCTGCTCTTTTCGTCGTCAGAGAGTGATTCGGCACTACATAAAGCGAAGAGGGGATTGTCAGCCGGTCGATGTCCAAGACATCCTACGATGCGGGAGGGGGATATGCCGCTTTTCAAGGCCGCGAAGGCCCAAAGGTTTTCAATTGTGTCATTTACGGGTAACCGGTGGGTAAAACCTTTGAGTGCCAGCAGTCCGGATATGGCTTCGTCCAGCGTTCGGACAAATTGACGCGGACTCAGTTGTGACTGATTGAGGCCGAAAATATATTTACGGTGGGGGGATATGTTGCGCTCCAGTTTTTCGGACAGAGATTTGTCGATGATGACTGAGTCATCTTTTTTCAACATTCCTACAGTCGCAGGATTTTTGATGTCCGACAGGATGCATATCAATAGTAAATCGGTTATGATGGCAGTGTCCTTTGTGGATCTTGCTGCGTTTTTTGCCATTAATAGCAATCGGGAATAATCATTCTCACGCTTACTGATATCAAAATCCATTTCGGCGATTAATTCCAATCTGCTTCTGACGTTGGCGAATATGTCTGATTTGCACAGCTTCCTGGCTTTGACACCTTTGTTATATAGAGAGCTGATAATTTTCAGATAGTAGGTGGCAACTTTATAGCTATATCCTTGTTGTATAAGATGGCTGATCCATTCTGTGACAAGATTTTCTGAAAGTCCTATGTCGGTTTCGGTATGTAAAGCCCGGCCGAATGAGTTCACTGCTTTAGTGTAACTCTTTTGGGTCTGAATCGTCATAGCAGAGACCTCCGACTCGAAAAACGATAGAATGTCGCGTGTGCTATTCAAGGGTATATCAAGTAATTAAAAGTCCGGATAAAAGTTAACCAAGGCCGGGTTTTATATAATTCTCATCGACCCTCCATCATGTGTAGACATCTGGCACTGACGGAGGTAACTATATGTGTTTATACGAATGACTGTTAAGATAAATGTGGGTTGCATTAGTCTGTCACAATCACAATCTCTTTTGAGGAGATTTAACAAACACTCAATCGGTTGAAATACAACCATACACAGGGCACTTAATCTTAAATCCGCTAAACAACACCTGCTTTTAACGTCTTGAATTATTTGACAAAAAACTATCCGTTCTGATTTTTTTAATTATTTCGAGATGGTATTTTCAAAAAAAATAGTAATTTTGCACCCAATTAAGTATCTCCTCAAAAGAGTGCGTGATAATAATGACCTTATGATGTAGCGTTCAGGATTTGATTTAATGGCAGATGTTTTAGAAATGTCATAATTGGTGTTGAATATATTTCAGCACTTTCGGTTTTTATGATTCCTTTTTTTGATGAAATAATACAGTCCGGGCACACCTGTGAGTTTAGCGAGGTGTGCCCGGACTGTCAAATCTATTTTATTTATATTATAATATGGTGTCGATGAGCTTTTTTAGTTCCGGACCGGGAGAGGGGGCGAAAGCTTCAACGATTTTACCGCTGGGATTGATTAGGATATAACGTGGTATGCCAAATATCTTGTATATATTCTCAAATTCCGACATGTTGTTGCTGTCGGTGATGAAGTTGTTTATGCCGTGCAGAGCATGCTTTTCGCATACCTTGTCCCATAGTTCGCGTTTGTTAGGGCGGTCGATTGATATAGTCAGGAATGCGATATTGTTATTTTCGGCGTAAGAATCGCGCAGTTCGATAAAGGTCGGCATTTTCTTCAGGCAATTGTGACACCATGTGGCCCATACGTCGATTACGACTGTCTTGCCTGCGTAGTCCGACAGGCGATGCCGACATCCGTCCTTGTCAACAAACTCGGCATCAGGTGCCGGTGAGCCGGCCATGAGTGGGGTGTAAGCGTCAAACAGTTGTAGCGCGGATGATTTTTCAGAGCAGTCGGCCACATTATTTTCAATTAGTTTTCGCAGGCCTATAAGTTCCGACATGGCACCACAGTTGCGAAACACAAACTCAAATTTTTTGAGGTAATTCTTGTGTAATATAGGGCTCTCGGAGTTGAATATATCTTTGAGCTTTGCTATGTCGAGATGGTTGGGGCGTCTGAACGGAAATCGTGATGTGAATGTTATGGCGTCGCGCGACGCATCGAGCGAATATCCGTTTTTCAGATTGTTGACCAGATATACGGCGTCAACAAGTCGGGTTATTTCGTTTCCACTCATGCTTTGGTCGATTGCAGCTATCGCATCGTTGAGCGTAAGGGCGGGGAGGTCTTGTATGAGTGAGTCGATGGCCGTTTTTCCCGGTTGTTTTGTGACGAGGATATTCGAGACGTCGACAGTTCTGCCTATCCCGTCGGAAGGAGTGGCGAATGCTTCGGCTGCAGTCGCGCACAATGATCCTGTGAGTATCAGAGTTAAGGGGATTAATGTCTTTTTCATATTGGTTGCGTTTTTTTATTTTTGTGATGATTGGATTTCCAAAATTAAGAAGAATTAATGAGATATGCAATCCTCTCATCATTAATCGAGGATGTGTTGTGTGTCCGGTAAAGGCTGATTAAATACGTGTCGTCTGCGTAATAAATTGGGAATAAAATAGACCGAATTTGGCTGATGAATGGATTCTTTTTTGTAATTTTGCAACTCAATATGGGTCCTTGTGCGCACTTTGTGACAGGGATTTTTGTATTAATGCAGATATAATTTCCAATTTGTACTACAAATGTTTGAAATCAGCTTCACCCCTGTCATAATAGCTCTGCTGGCCGTTTTGTCGGTTTCGGCGATATATCTTCTTGCGGGTTTTCGCCATTATGTGGCGTCGGTTGGCCGTAGAGTGACTGCTGACAGCGGTCGCGATGACTCTGTGGCGGCCGACTATGTGTTCCCGCCCATGTCGGTGATAGTGTATTCTGAGGATGATGCCGCCAATCTCGAGGTATTGCTACCCCAGATACTCGACCAGGACTATCCGTCGCCGTTTGAGGTAATTGTCGTGAATGACGGAGCTATGGACTCGACCAAAGACGTTATAGCACGCCTTGAGCAGAGATATTCCAATCTCTATATGACTTTCACCCCACAGGAATCGCGCTCACTTTCCCGAAAGAAACTTGCCGTGACGCTCGGCATAAAGGCTGCGAAATATAATGTCTTGCTCCATACAGTCGGTGCATGTCAGGTGCCGTCTGACAAATGGCTCAGAAACATGGCGCGTCATTTTGACGCTCATACCGATATTGTGCTCGGCTATGCCGCTCCATCTGAGCAGGAGGGCATATCGCATGCTTGGAAGCGTCTGCATTCGTTCGACCAGGTGCGCAGTGCCGTCGAGTGGCTCTCCTGGGCTATTGCCGGTCGCCCTTATCGCGGCACGGGATGTAACATAGCCTATCGTCGTGAGGTGTTTTTCAGCAATAAAGGTTTTTCACGCTCGCTTGACTTAAAGTATGGCGATGATGACGTGTTTGTCAGCGAGGTGGCCAGTGGTGGAAATACAGACGTCGAACTGTCGACCGACTCTATGCTCCTGCATGTGCAGGATGCTCCCGGAGCCATGCATAAGGCCGACAAGATACGTCGCGACTACACGGCTTCGCGTCTTCGCGGCCATGCGCGATTGTTTTTCAGCTCCTGCTCTTGGGCATGGTGGCTGCTGATATGCTCGGCGGTCGCACTTGCGGTGGTCGGGCTTCCTTCGCTGGTGCCTGCGATTGCGGCAGGAGTCGTGCTGCTGGTTACCTGGATTATACTGATGATATCATGGCGCAAGACGTCACGTGCGTTGTGGTCGCGTCCGTTGCTGCTCACATTTCCATGGTTTATGTCATATCACCCGCTCTATACCCTCTATTATCGCATCAAGGGATGGCGCAAGCGCGGTAGTAACCTCACATGGGGATAATGAAGGGCACGGTGGAAATAAACGGGCTGAGGATTTTTGCCCGACATGGAGTGCTCCCACAGGAGCGGCAGGTGGGCAATCTCTTTGAGGTCTCAGCTCATTTGGTCTATCCTATGGACAGGGCTTTGGAGCATGACGATCTTGGAGGTACCCTCAATTATGCCGAGGCCACCGGGGTGATAGCCGAAGTGATGTCTGAGCCTTCGGCTTTGCTTGAGCATGTAGCCATGCGTATCAAGACCGCGCTTACCAGCCGTTTCCCACTGATACAGGGCGGCTTCATACGCGTAGCCAAGATAACGCCGCCCATTGCTGCAGAACTTGACAGCGTGGCGATAAAGATAGAATGGTGATATAAAACACAATATATTCAGCATAGAAAATATGATGAAAAAGACAACTCCCATATTGCTGCTTACCGGTTATCTCGGCAGCGGTAAAACCACATTGGTCAACCATATTCTGACCAACGAGCGCGGCATAAAATTTGCTGTGATTGTCAATGATATAGGCGAAGTGAATATCGACGCCAGCCTCATCGAGCGTGGCGGAGTGGTCGACTCGAAAGACGACAGCCTTGTGGCTCTCTCCAACGGTTGTATATGTTGCACGCTCAAGATGGACCTTATCAAGCAGATTGAGGACATCATGGCGATGAAGCGTTTTGACTACATAGTCATAGAGGCCAGCGGCATATGTGAGCCGGCACCCATTGCCCAGACGATATGTTCCATCCCTCAGCTCGGCGAGACTGCCACTATATATGGCATACCCCGCCTGGACTGTATCGTGACAGTTGTCGACGCCTTGCGCCTGCAGGACGAGTTTGGATGCGGCGAGTCGCTCAAGAAAGAGAATCTTGACGAGGAAGATATCGAAAACCTTATCATACAGCAGATAGAGTTCTGCAACATAATCCTTCTCAACAAAGCGTCGGAAGTCAAGCCCGAAGAGCTTGCCCGCATTCGTGCCATTGTCCGCGCTATTCAGCCCAAGGCTGAAATCATAGAGTGTGACTATGCCGATGTGGATATAACGCGCCTTGTCAACACCGGCCTTTTTGATTTTAACTCCGTGGCATCATCGGCTGCGTGGGTGCAGCAGATTGACCGTGACAATCATGAGATTGAGGAAGAGGAACGCGAGCATCATCACCACCACCATCATCATGACGATGAGTGTCATGACCATTGCCATGAGCATGAGCACGACGGACACCATCATGATGAACATCACCATGAGCATGGCGAAGGCTGCACTTGCGGACACTGCCACCACCATCATCACCATGGCGAGGGTGAGGCAGAGGAGTATGGCATAAGCACGTTTGTCTACTATCGACGGCCCGCATTTGACCTCAATAAGTTTGACCACTTTGCAGCCACAAAGTGGCCCAAGGAGGTGATACGCTGCAAGGGTGTATGTTATTTCTCTACCAATCCCGATATGTCATATCTCTTTGAATCGGCCGGACGTCAGAAGTCGCTCAAGGAGGCCGGTCTATGGTTTGCCACAGCTCCCGAGGACGAGTTCCGCGAACTTATGGCCCAGAATCCCGATATGATGAAAGACTGGGACGAGGATTACGGTGACCGTATGGTCAAGCTCGTATTTATCGGACGTGGCATGGACCGCACTGCCATCACCGAAGCCCTTGACGCATGTCTTGAGAAATAATTGCAAAAACTAATTATTCAACTACTGATTGATGAAACCTTATCTTCAAGTCGAAGACCTGACCAAGAGCTATGGCGACCGTATGCTCTTTGACTCGATAACCTTTGGTGTCAACGAAGGAGACAAGATCGGAGTCATAGCCAAGAACGGCACGGGCAAGTCCACACTGCTGCGTCTGCTTTCTGGGCATGAGTCGCCCGACAGCGGCTCCATAACCTTTCGCAGCGACCTGAGGGTAGGGTTTCTTGACCAGTCGCCTGTCTTTGAACCCGGCACTACGCTGATGCACAATCTGCTGCCGGCCATACATGATACCGACCATGAGGAGTGGGGGCGTGAAGACCGTGTCCGCCAGATGCTGTCGCAACTCGGCATAGAGAGTGCCGAACTGAAGGTCGACCACCTCTCGGGCGGACAGCTCAAGCGGGCCGCGCTTGCCCGTGTGCTGCTCGGCAATCCCGACCTGCTTATACTCGACGAGCCGACCAACCACCTTGACATATCTACCGTCGAGTGGCTCGAAGGTTATCTGACCCGTCAGCGCATCACACTTCTGATGGTTACGCATGACCGCTATTTTCTTGACCGCGTGTGCAACAAGATTATAGAGATAGACATGCGTCAGATATTTACCTATGAAGGCAATTACGATTATTATCTGCGCCGACGGGCCGAGCGCATAGAGGCTCTGACCGGCGAACTTGCCAAGGTGAAAAACACTTTGCGCAAAGAGCAGGAGTGGATGCGCCGTCAGCCTCAGGCCCGAGCCGGCAAGGCAAGATACCGCATCAATGCTTTCTATGACTTGAAGGAGCGTGCGTCGGTGCGATATGACGAGCGTAACATTGATCCCAACGAGGTCAAGTCGTCATATATCGGATCGAAGATATTCGAGGCTAAAAACGTGAGCAAACGATTTGGCGACAAGGTGATTCTCGATGATTTCACCTACACGTTCGCCCGATATGAGAAGGTCGGTATTGTCGGTGAGAACGGTGTCGGCAAGTCGACATTCATCAAGATGCTCCAGGGCCTTGTGGCTCAGGATTCGGGTGAGTGGAACGTCGGCGAGACCGTGCGGTTTGGTTATTACAGCCAGGACGGGTTGTCGTTGCCCGAAGGCAAGCGGGTGATTGACGCCATCACTGATATCACAGAGGATGTGGTGATAAATGGCACGACCCACTACACGCCAATGCAGTTTCTCACACGGTTTTTGTTCTCTCCGGCCGATCAGCAGAAATACATATCCACTCTCAGCGGAGGCGAGATGCGACGTCTGCATCTTGCGGCCGTACTCATCACCCAGCCCAACTTCCTGATACTCGACGAGCCGACAAACGACCTCGACATCATGACACTCGGCATACTTGAAGAATACCTTCAGAACTTCAAGGGGTGTGTGATTGTAATCTCGCATGACCGCTTCTTCCTTGACTCCATAGTCGACCACCTCTTTGTGATGGAGGGCAACGGTGTGATAAAGGATTTCCCCGGCAATTATACCGACTATCGCAACTATCTCAAGGAGCAGAAGGCTGCCAGGGCTCAGGAAGCTACCGCAAAGACCGCTCCGGCCGCAGCGAAGCGCGAGCCGGCTGTGCAGCGTCAGCGCAGGCTTACATTTAAGGAGCGCAAGGAGCTCGAAGCTCTTACTGAAGAGATTGACCGACTCACCGAAGAGAAATCAGCCCTCGAGGCCCTGTTTAATTCGGGAGAAAATATCGGCGATATAGCTCAGAAGGCAGCGCGATACAGTGAGATTAAAGATATACTTGACGAGAAAGAGCTGCGTTGGCTCGAATTGTCTGAAATCGAAGCATAACATAACTGATTTATGGCCAAAGCTATAGTGGAAACTCCGCTGATGAAGCAGTATATCGCGATGAAAAAACAACATCCCGATGCCATATTGCTGTTCAGGGTGGGAGACTTTTACGAGACATTTTCAGAGGATGCCATTGCGGCCTCCGAGATACTCGGCATTACGCTCACCCGTCGTGCCAACGGGGCTGCGCAATATGTGGAGCTGGCCGGTTTCCCACATCACGCACTCGATACATATCTGCCCAAATTGGTGCGTGCCGGCAAGCGTGTGGCTATATGCGAGCAGCTTGAAGATCCGAAAACGACAAAAAAACTCGTTAAGCGCGGCATCACCGAGCTTGTCACTCCCGGTGTGTCAATCAACGACAATGTGCTCAATCATCGCGAGAACAACTTCCTTGCCGCCATACATTTCGGCAAGCAGAACACCGGAGTGGCGTTTCTTGACATCTCGACCGGCGAGTTTCTTACCGCCGAGGGTTCGGTCGATTATGTGACCAAACTTGTGAGCAGTTTTGCTCCCAAAGAGGTGCTTGTGGAACGTGGCAAGAAGCGTCTGGCCGAGGAGTCGATGGCCGAGCACTATTATATCTTTGAGCTTGACGACTGGATATTCACCGACTCATCGGCTCACGACCGTCTGCTGAAACAGTTTGAGACCTCTTCGCTCAAAGGATTCGGTGTCGACCGCATGACCTCGGCAATTATTGCCTCGGGCGCGGTGCTCCATTATCTCGACATAACGCAACACACCCACACATCACACATCACATCGATTGCCCGTATCGAAGAGGAGATGTCGGTGAGGCTCGACCGCTTCACAGTTAGAAATCTCGAGCTGGTACGCTCGATGAACGAGGACGGAAAAAGTCTGCTCGATGTAATTGACCGTACAGTCAGCCCTATGGGTGCGCGCCTGCTTCACCGCTGGATGCTCTTCCCGCTGAAAGACCCCACAGAGATAAACAAACGTCTTGACATTGTCGAGTATTTCTTCCGGCATCCTGATGACCGCGAGGCTGTGCATGAGGCCCTGTCTCAGATCGGTGACCTTGAGAGGCTTATTTCCAAGGTGTCAGCCTTGCGTGTCAATCCCCGCGAACTGTTACAACTGCGCAATGCCCTCCGTGTGATTCCCGACATCAAGCGCGTGTGTTGTGGAGCCGATCTTGCGGTACTTCAGTCGGTCGGCGACCAGCTCAATCCCTGTACCACTATCGCCGAGAAGATAGCCCGTGAGATAGTGGAAGACGCCCCCACCGCCCTCAATCGTGGCGAAGTGATTCGTCCCGGAGTGGATGAAGAGCTTGACCAACTGCGCGACATCGCCTATCGTGGCAAGGATTATCTTGCTCGGTTGCAGCAGCGCGAGAGCCAGCGCACGGGTATTCCGTCGCTCAAAGTGGCTTATAACAACGTGTTCGGATATTATATCGAAGTCACCAATACCCACCGTGACAAGGTGCCTCCCGAGTGGATACGCAAGCAGACTCTTGTCAATGCCGAGCGTTACATCACTCAGGAACTCAAGGAATATGAGGAGAAGATACTTGGCGCGCAGGATAAGATTGCCATCATCGAGCAGCGCATATATTCCGAGCTCGTCACTCGTCTTTCCGACTATATTCCGGCAATACTTCTCGACGCGCAGTTGGTGGCGCAGCTTGATGTGTTCAACTCGTTTACACGCGTAGCCATCGAGAACCGTTACAACCGTCCTGTGGTCGACGATTCGCTCGAGCTTTCTATCGTGGAGGGGCGTCATCCCGTCATAGAAAAAGAACTGCCGCCGGGCGAGCCGTATATCACCAATAGTGTCAATCTGTCCAATACCGGCACACAGGTGATGATGATAACAGGCCCGAATATGTCGGGTAAGTCGGCTTTGCTCCGTCAGACGGCTCTCAATGTGCTGCTTGCGCAGATTGGCTCGTTTGTGGCGGCCGAGAGCGCGCACATAGGCGTGGTCGACAAGATTTTTACACGAGTCGGAGCCTCTGACAATATTTCGCTCGGAGAGTCGACTTTTATGGTCGAGATGAACGAGGCCGCATCCATCCTCAATAACATGAGCGAACGCTCCCTCATACTTTTTGACGAGCTTGGCCGCGGCACATCTACCTACGACGGTATCTCTATCGCATGGGCCATAGTCGAGTATATCCACGAGCATGGCACCTCCCATCCCAAGACTCTCTTCGCCACTCACTATCATGAGCTCAACGAGATGGAAAAGAGTTTCAGCCGTGTGGTCAACTATAACGTGTCGGTCCGTGAGATAGAGGGTAAAGTCGTGTTTCTGCGCAAACTCGCTCGAGGTGGAAGCGAACACAGTTTCGGTATCCATGTGGCCAAACTGGCCGGCATGCCACAGGTTATTGTGAAGCGGGCCGATGAGGTGCTCCGTCATCTGGAGCGCGTCAACCGCGAGAGTGACAATGCTACGTCGGAGAGGCTCGGCAAGATTTCGGATGTGCCCGAGGGATTCCAGATGTCATTCTTCCAGCTTGACGATCCTGTGCTGACACAGTTGCGTGACCGCATACTTGGCCTTGACATAAATAATCTCACACCCATGGCCGCACTCAACACTCTTCATGACATACGCACTGTCTTGACAGGTAAGTAAAAGCGATTGCGATATTAAACGGCACGCAGGCTTGATGCTAAAATCAAGTCTGCGTGCCGTTTAATATATGGTGAGTTTATACGAAATTACCCCGAACAGAGTGGCGCATAAATAGAATGCTTTCATATCAGTTATAGGCGAAATAAAACCAAACGATATGGAAACAAATTTCCCAAACAACTTGGTTGATAAGCAAGGGCAACCAATTAAAGAGGATGACGTGATATATGACGGCAAGAATTACTTCCGAATTTATTGGAATGAAAAGCAGCCACAAGTTGAAGCAATCAGCCCAACCTATGGCTACCTACATAATCTATCACAAGATGAACTCAAAAAGTTTGAACGGATTGGAACCTTTCAAGAATGTGAGCATCTGATGATAGAGGATTAAGACTTTGATGCATACGGCGGTTTGTTTCGTGTTACATAGGTATTCAAACCGCTTTGCGCATCAGCAAGACGTTTCATGTTGGAGAGGTGATATTCTCCACAAGATTCAAGTGTATAGGTATAAACACTTCCACTCGTGAAATATATGGTGATATAATCATCACCATAATCATAACCTCTCACCCCTGTACGCTTGCCTGTTGAAGGACTAATGTGGTAATAATTCTTCATGCAGTAAAACAAAAAGAGTCAAACATCTGCGCAACGCCTACCAGTTGCACTTGGTGTCTCATATCTTACTGATGAGTCCAGTATCAGCCTCCGTGTCAAGGGTTGGGCTGATACTTTTTATATAGCAATAAACGTGCCAATATAATGATGCTGACAACTTGACAGTTACAGCGTTCAAAGTTTATTCCTAAAAACAATATTTATGAACGAGTCAAGCATAACAATCCGTTGGGAAAAGAACGCTGACGGAGGTACTGACATATCGGTCAACGGTGCGGAAGACGGGCAGACGCTATTCCGAGAGGCATTTCTATCGGTAGATAGACTTCCGATGGTACACGATATAACCGAAAGGGAAACAAGTGGCGATAGTGCTGGAAATTCGGCTACCGTCGCGCTTCTCAGTAGCCTTATCGGGATTATCCGAAAGAGTAATAAAACGAATGGTCAAATTATAACGGAGCAGATGCGCAACTCTAAATTTCCATTGACGGATTTGGTAGCGATACGAAAGTTTGCTGAGATAGCAGGTATAAAGTTTGATGAGCAGAAATTTCGTAATTGGAGGGAATTTAGAATGTATTTTCAGTCGTTGCTTAAGCAAGTATAAAAGTCGGAGGACATAGGAACGAAATCAACGATAAACTTTCTTGTAGAGCGTTTCAAACGCCCATTTACCATCTATGAGAATGGGGTAAGTCCGAACTTTGACCCATTCAAATGTTCTATTATTCTCCATCTAAACACCTCCTTTCTTTAAGTTGCTTTGGAAAGAAATTCGGGGTTTAATAGAGATTTGTCCTCCAACTTTATGCCATCAGCCCATAATAGGCTAATGGCATTCTTATATATAACAAATAACATGCCAAAGCATTAGAGGTCTATTGATTTCAAAATTACAAAATTTCTTCGTAACTTTGCCGTGTCTTTTGTAAGACAAAGTTTTGAAATAAAAGAGAAGTGCCTCATCTCTTGTAAAATCGCCAATTTCACAAAGAATACACGAGGCACGGTGACAGCTCATATAATGTGGGCTGCCTATCCGTGCGTGTATTCAGGTGTTTGGCGATACCTACAAGAGTGCAAGGATGGCAGCCCACTTTTCTATATATAACTCAAGTAAGAAAAATCTCCAATTGGATGCCTGCGGAGAACTCTTGTAAAATCGCCATATGAAAAGAGCAATGGTAATGCTTTTGGCTGTGATAGTTTGCAGCCTAAGCGCATGGAGCCAACCACAACTGCTGAGATTAGCAGGAGAACTTTTGGAACATTTTGATGATGTTTCAAAAGTCGAGAAAACCTTTGAGGATAATGGTTTATCCGTCGTGTCTAAAGAATTTGATAAGTATGTGGCTTGTTCCTATTACTTGTCTGCTTCAAACTCCGATTCAATTCCACCAATTGAAGCCGAATTCAGCAGAACTTGTGATAAGAATTTCGCAGTAGTCATTTTTAATATTGACTTAGATAGTGACTATTACAATACTCTTAATGACCAACTCGCTGAGTATGGTTTTGCATTGATTGAAGATGACGGAAACGAATTGATTTACCGAAATGAGAAACAAATTCAATGTAATATTATGTTTCCTAAGAATGGTAAAGCAAGGATATATGTAGTTCAACGAACAAATAGAGTGTGGTAATCACTCACTTCTTCTTCGGATTGTAGCGCACCACATCGGTTATGACCTTTCCAAAATTCACTGACTGACCCATTGGCTTTTTTAATTCCTCAATGGGTCGGTCAAGTATTGACATATACTCTTTGTTTTTCTTTTTCTTGGGCTTCATTTTCCTACAATCTGATTTTGGGTTACACGGATATTTGTATTCGTTATTGCCATATCAAAGCGTACTTTGTTAGAAACGCTGCGAGTGTTATATCGGAAGCAAAACTCATCAAAATACCGCTGCATATACTTACGACTGACCCAATTATAAATCGCATTAACGACACGCTTGCAGAAATTCCCCCAAAATCCTTCTATGGAGTTTGTATAAGCGTCACCGACAACATATAGACCCTTGCCATGGTCAACCATTTTCGTGGTATAGAGTTTACGCACGAGGTCATAGCCACACCATTCATCGGTAAAGAGCGTTGCGGTGCGCTTTACTGCTTTG
>ERZ778510.1089-NODE-1089-length-18954-cov-28.782740_pt1 | contig 18954 bp, 16 predicted proteins | sample MGYA00510348_ERZ778510 | MGnify/ENA primary metagenome ERZ778510 (study PRJEB29527, sample SAMN07138969) | mouse gut metagenome | material: feces | host: mouse | place: China:Nanjing | collected 2016-01-25 ... | reverse complement strand
TTATATCTATCTAATAATAAGCGTGTTTCAATTCATTTAAATCTCTTCGGAAGAGTGTATTATTAACTAACTGCGAGTGAAATGTTTAAAATAGAATGGGATAAAAAAAGTGGTGGAGTTATTCTAAAGCGTCATATTACGAAAGAGACGTTAAGTGTATCTCCACGTCCTGTATTCTATGAGGAACTTGATCTGTTAAAATTGAAAGACTTAGGATGGTCATATCCTGAGTCAGAGGCACCGTTGCTATGGGCTTGTAATAAGCAATATTATTACCGTGGAGAAATGGTTTTTGAAGCGCAAGGGGCAAATATATATGATTCTCCAACAATTGTATTTAGTGACGGCTGTGATCAGATGAAGTTGAAGCCTGTTGACGTGGCAGCAATGTTGGAGCGTAATCGAGATTATATGTTTGTAATCGAGAGTGAGGCAATTGAGTTCATAAGAGATACGTATCTTATGTATTCATCTGCTAAGAAAATAGCAAAGGAATCGAAAGCTAATTCTCTTGATTTTGAGCGACTTGCGGAGGTTGCTGAGAGGAAGGCAAAGCAAAAGATGGCAATTGTAAAAGAGGATTGTAACAGTTTTGATGTGATGCCTTTGGAGCAAGCAAAGAAAGAAGGGAAGAAGGTATATCAAACCACAAGAATAGATAAGTTTCTGGCTTCATTTTCTGGAGGAAAGGATTCACAGGTGGTGCTTGACCTTTGTACGCGGGCGATTCCTCCTCAGGATTTTGAGGTAATATATAGTGATACGGGTTATGAGTTGCCACCATCGTTAAATCTGTATGAAGAAATTACGGAGTATTATCAGTCAATGTACCCCGAATTGAAATTTTCAATAGCAAGAAATCATGCCAGTGTATTAAGCTATTGGGATAAGATTGGTACTCCAAGTGATACGCATCGTTGGTGTTGTGCTGTCATGAAGACAGGACCATTATATAGGATGTTGAAGACTGAAAATAATAAGCAGGCAAGGGTCCTGACATTTGATGGCGTGCGTGCGGAAGAAAGTACGAGACGTTCCGGATATAACAGAATTGGAAAGGGGGTTAAACATGATACAGTAATTAATGTCCGACCAATTCTTTATTGGAGCACTTCTGAAATTTTCTTATATTTATTTAAATATAAATTGCCTATAAATCCAGCATATCGCCAAGGAATGACTCGTGTTGGGTGTTTGGTTTGTCCATTTGCAAATGAATGGAATGAGAGAATTGCAAATATTCATTATAGGGAAAATGTTAGGCCTTTTCTAAGTAGAATAGAAAGTTACGCTAAAAAAGGAGGAGTAAAGGATATTAAGGAATATATTAGCCAAGGAGGATGGAAACGCCGTGCAAGTGGAAATTTGGTTGATCAGGATTCGTTTATAGAATTTAAAAATTATGAATCAAATCTTATTGCGGTAATACAGAATCCTAAATATCCGATACTGACATTTTTTCAAACACTGGGAAACTATACAACAAGTATAGATGGAAGTAGTACAATAGGAGAAATAAGGATTAAAGATGAAACATATAAATTTTCTTTGATAGAGAATAAAGGAAAGTATACGCTTGAAATTAAAAATATCACAGATATTATTATCATGGGATTAATTAAACGTGTGCTTTTTAAAGCCGTTTATTGTATCCAATGTGAAACATGTGAGGTTGAATGTCCCACTGGTGCACTTCATATATATCCAAAAGTGTATGTGGATAAGGCTAAGTGTATTCAATGTCATAGATGTTTGAATTTTCATGAAAAAGGTTGCATCGCGGCTAATTCATTATACTTAACAACCGGAATTAAAATGAATAAAAAAACAAGTAACATAGATCGTTATAAAAATTTTGGATTAAGAGAGGAATGGCTTAATGATTATTTGAACAATCTTGATGCTTATTGGATGAGCAATCATGGATTAAATGAGAATTATCAGATACCATCTTTAAAAGCATGGCTTAGAGATGCTGAAATTATAGATGAAAACAATAATGCTACAGAACTAGCTAAATTGCTCTCTAATCAAGAGATAATGGTAAATTATCCGAATTTGATATGGGAAATAGTATGGATTAATCTTTCATATAATTCTTTTATTGTAAATTGGTATACAAAGAATATATCGATTGATACTAATTGTTCTCAAAAAGGACTTGAAGGAATGATTAAAGAACAATATGGGGCATATAAAGAAAAAACAGTTCATAATGCAGTATATCAATTAAGAAGAACTTTAAAAGAATCTCCAATCGGCTCTGTTTTGAGACAATATGAAGAAATCTCCAAAGATACGTTTAAAAGAGAGACATATAAAGATATCAGTTGTGAGGCATTGGCTTACTCTCTTTATAAATATGCGGTATCTCGTAAAATATTCTCTCTGCGTATATTTGACTTATATAAGCAGGATGCTGCAGGTGGTCCGCAAAAAGAGTTTAATTTATTAAGGAATGATTTTGAAAACACATTACGTTCTTTAAACTCTAAAGTAAATAGAGTTTTGGTTGCTGAATTAAATATGGGGCTCGATAATATTACACTCCGTGACGATCTTTCTCCAGTTATGGTATTGAAAACTCTCTTGCAAGTATAATGAATCAACTTAAAAGAAATTTCTATCTTGTTGAGATAACTAAAATAAAACGAGGTAATTCACACGGATGTATTAAGAATGCAAAGCCTTATTTTGTACTTGCAATAATTGATGCTATATCAAACGGAGTTTTGGAAGAGAATAAGATATGCTATCCCAATAAAGATCTTGAAGATATTTATATGCGGATTTGTATTATGAACGAACCTCATAATAAGCCAACGCCTATCTTATTGCCACTTTTACATCTTAGAAGTGAAACGTTTTATGATATAAAATGGAAAGGAATACCTTTTAAAAGTTCGCCGAAGGCTCATTCTCCATCAGGAAAATATCTAAGAGACAATTTTGATTATTCGTTTCTTGATGCAGATTTATGGGCTTTATTGCAAGATCCAGTTTTTAGAAGTGATATAAAAAAAACGATAATAGCTTTTTATTTAAAAAATAAATAAAATGGCAACGAAATACAACGATATAATCACACTTAGTAAGTCACGGACAGTATACAGTATTCGGGAAGAGAAGCCTGATGATTGGAAGACTTTTATTGCGAATGAACAGTTTAACGGATTGCTTGATAAGACAATAAAAGCGGTATTTAATAACGATTCTGACAATCATAAGCCTATATGGATTGCCGGTACTTATGGCTCCGGAAAATCTCATGCTGGAGCTGTGTTGCAGCATTTGCTTTGTGACACAGTGGAGAGCATACAGGATTATATTAAGGAAGAATATGGTGACCCAAAGTTTGATGTATTGCGTACCAATCTTTTATCCTTACGTCAACAAAAAAGATTGTTCCCGATAAAACTTTATGGTCAGCAAAGAATCTCGTATGAGACAGATCTTTCTTTGCAGCTTCAAAGTGAGATTAAGTCGGCTTTGAAAGAGGCAGGGATTGAAATCGTTGTGAAAACTGATTTTGACAGTTATGTGGAACACATAGACCAAGAACCGGAAATGTGGGAGTTACTGCTGAGCAAAAGTCCGAAACTTCAGTCGGTGGCACCAGATTTAAGAAAACTGCGTCTTGAATTGTCTAATTCATCGGTAGGTGTATTTGATTGTGTGAACGATGCTTTGCGGGAATCACGTCTGAATATACCGCTTGAAAATAAAAACTTGGCAAAATGGATAATAGAAGTTCAGAATAAATTACGAGAAGGTGGTGTGTATGACGGACTTCTTATAATTTGGGATGAATTTACAAATATATGTAAATCGGCTATTGGAGAAAGTTTGCTTGGTAAACTTCAGGAAGTGTCGGAAGCTATGATGAGCGACCGTAATGACAGTTATTTCTTGTTTATTTCTCATCCCTCGGCATTGAATCTGCTTAATGAAGAGAAGCGTTCACAGACAATCGGTCGTTATCATTACGTGACGTATAATATGGAGCCTGTCTCTGCTTTTAAAATTATGTCGCGTAAGTTTCAGATTGTAGATAGCGACCGGCATGCCAAATTGGTGAATGAATTTTTTCATTCTCATGCCGATTTGCTCGAAATATTCTCATCCACATCTAATCAGATAGAAGAGACTAAGAAGGACCTTCAGAAGTTATATCCCTTGCATCCCTCTGCTGCAAATCTTGCTACATATTATGCACGTGAAGCAGGAAGTTCGAGCCGAAGTGTTTTTGAGTTTTTGGCTTGCGATGCTGTAAGGAATTTTTTCCAAGATGAAAATGCATATCAGAATTATTCTACGATTACACCAGATTATTTGTGGGATTATGTGATGAGTGCATTTAATGAGGATCAAACGAAGTTCGGCGCAGTATTGGAACGTTATAACTCATGTCATAAGATAGTTGAGCATGAGGGTGATGAATATGCAGCCGTTTTTAAAGGTATACTTTTGCTGAATGCCCTCAATAATATTGCCGGGAGTGACACTGTTGTGCCTTCAGAAATCAATATAAAGAATTTATTTATCGGCACAAAGATAGAGCCACAGATTGATGAGATTCTTAATTTCTTTAATGTAAAGAATATTATTCAGCGTCTACCTGGTGGCATTTTTTCCATTCAGTTCTCTGCTCTTCCGGCTGATGAGATTGAGAGAATAAAAAGTGAGTTGACTACCGGTATCTTCAAATTTACAGATCAGGTGGCAAAGTTTGCAGACACTGCGATTTTAGAATTCAACAATAATTGGGCTAATATTTTCCGACCATTCAAATTAGATGTGTTTAGTCGTCAAAGTAATGAATACACACTCATTACTAAGATTGAGAATGGAAAGAGGCAATCCAAGGGGTATGAACTATATATTGCTGTTCTTGTGGCGAGAAATTTCGATGAATTGAATTTCCTTAAATCCATGGCTCATAGGGAATGTCGTAATGACCGATTTAAGAATGTTCTTTTTGTTGTGTTTGACAAGACATTGGAGCAGCCGAATTATGATCGGTTTATAGACTTTATGGCAAATTCCACGTGTGCACAACGTCATGGATTGGATAAGCAACAAGAAACTTATTCTAATAATGCCAAAAAGTTGGTCAAGAATTGGATTGCGGGGATAAGGGGCGGCAGTTTCACATATTATATAAATGGGGAAGAGGACACCGCTTCTGTCTTGAGATTGGTATCAACCGTCAACAATACGATTGCCCCACTCGTATTTACCTGCGGACCTGAATCCTTGCTCATGATTAAGGCAAAATCTACGAAAACCAATTGGCAAAAGTCGTCTGTGAAATCTACTGTCGATGCCATACTGCAGTTTAATACAAAAGATGAGGTATTGGCAAAGATACAAGGTCAGGGCAAGCATGTGGACATTCTTTTTCAAGACAGTGTGGATCAGAACATGGAACTGAAGGAGGATGTGGATTCTAAGCATCCTGTGAAATTGGTATGCGATTATATTGAAGGAGTATTTGGAAAAATTCGTAAGAATCAGGAATTTAATTTAGGGGAGCAACTTGAGGCGTTGTCGAAGTCTCCTTATGGACTTTATCAATCCTATGCCGGCATGGCAATGGTGGCGTATGCTATGCGCCGTTATGTCAAGCAGATATTTGATACAAGCGGAAAACCTCGTGAGAGTCGCCATATAGTAGATGATGTGGTGGAACTTTTTAAATCATGGGAAACAGGGAAGAGGAGTAATAAACTGAATCTAATGTTTGAATCGAAGGAGTCTGGTGATTTATGCAGGCGTTTTATCAATATATTCAAACTGAGGACTCTTCCCGGATATAAGGATGTGACCAGTCTTACTGATGCCCGTTGGGCGATACTTGAATATGCCAATCAGAAGGGGTATCCGCTTTGGTCTGTGAAATATAATCCGGCATGTGATGATAGTATCGCATCTTTGATTGATAATATTGTAAAGGTGTGTGATCCTAATGGTTTAGCCAATCAGGAGTTGATAAGTTCAACAGCAAAAGCTATAAAGCAACTTGAAATAGAATTCAGTGTGTTTCTTGTAGATGCTCCACGTATTTTTAAGGATGGATTTATTGCATATATAAAGCAAGATGATATCGTTAAGGTGCAGGATGAGGAGACGGATGAGGTGTATGCCTATCTGAAGAAACATCTTCAAAGTGAGATTGGGCGTTGGTCAGAGAAGGAAGTCAAAGATCAAGTGAAGAATTGGCGATTGGAGAAATCCATGAACTCCAGACAATCAAACGATTTTGAGGAAAGTTATGGCAATCAGGACAATAATAATTTTAGTTGTGCAGCCAGAAGCGTCAGAAGCATTGACAGTGAAATCAATAATGTAACTAGTAAGGAGATTTCAACTATAGTACAAAATGGATCATTGTCGGCTGATAATTGCTCCGAATTGAGAGAAGAGGCAAAGAGACGTATTGAAAATATTGATGCTGAGTCTTTAAGGGAAGCAATTAAGAAGTTATGTGAATTTGAAAGTGATCATATACTTAGTATATTATTGAAATATGTACACTGAGTTTAAAGATATGGCAACATTGCTTGATTTTGTCAGAAATGACAAGCAGGCAGATGGGATTAATTCGTCTACTCTTAGGCGTTATCCGATACGCTTTGTCCTTTTTGATAATTTCGTTGATTCCTATCGCTTTACTAAAAGTATGGTGCAGGAAAATGGAGTTAAGGTTAAATATATTCAAGATTGGTTTGATCCGGATTATCCTGACGTGATAATCCGGCATCAAGAACTGGCCCAAAAAATGGAGATGTTTATCAATTCTCTTAATGGCAAAGATATGATAATCACTCCATTTTCAGAATTAGCACGTTTCTATGATAATAATAGCCATAAGGAATTTGACACTTTTATAAATACCTTAAAGACTATCGAGACGACAGATGTCGGGTGGGAAAAACAGCAGCGGATATATTTGCCAATAGTTGGATTGGAGGGTAAGATGTCGGCGTTCTATAATGATTGCCAAATCATTATATGGTATATGCCATCAAATTCGGAAGATTCAGCTTATCATCTGATAGTAACTCCAGGCACTCTCTATGGCGTGAAAAATTTATCTGAGAAATACACTGTCAAAAGCAACATGCTTGATTGGCTTGATTATTGGAAGGACGTTGATTCCCAAAACAAACGTGAGATTATCTGTATGTCTAAGGCAATTTATCCAAATGCGGAATATGCTCAGCCGGATAATGCATTTACGTATTGTATTTGTGACAATGTTTACGATTTTCTTACGCGAGGTTTGAACCTAAAAATGTCAGGGTTGGAGTATCGACCGCAAGATGAAGCATATTGGCATCGTCTGGCGGAAGAGATAGATCTTAATACAAACTTTGATATTGATGATATGTTTGCCGGTTATTTTTCTGTAAATACAATAGGCAATTATAAGACATTCATTAAATTATGGTTTGAGTATGATGATGGGTTCAGTAGATGGCTGCTTACCAACATTATGAAAAAAAGTTTTGGTGAAAATGACTACATGAGACGTGTTGTGGCAAAGGCATCCGATTTCTCGAATAGGGAGCTATTTTCAGTGATTGCTCTTGAGTTCCCTTCTGATTCGTCAGAAATGTATGTTCGTAGCTATTGTCTGTCGGAGGCAGCCAAGCGTTCAGTGATGTTGCCGGAGAATGTTCAGCATAAACTGATTTCCAAACTTGAGAATGTGGCACAGGAGTCTGGATATATATTTGCGTCATCGCTGTTTAGTCCGATTTCGGTGAAAGAAAAAGAATTGGCGATTATTTGGTTGGGTGAAGATAAAATAAGTAGGGATGATGTTAAGGCATTCTATCCGGAACTTTATTCATATATGGCTCCTTCAATTGGCACTATTGACGCATCGCAAATTTGGGCACTTGATTACATTGATCATTATAAGAAAGCAAAAATTGCAGATAAATATACTGATGTAGTAGATGCTGACATTAAGAAATATAATGCTAATGAAGCCAGCTTCCTGAGTTGGTATAATTGTTTTAAGACTACACGAAGTATCCTGTCAAGTAGGGAGGACATCGATATATTTTATTGGATTGATGGTCTTGGAATAGATTGGATACCATTTATCGCTCATCTCGTTGCTGAACGCGAGAAAGACCATGTATATCTTAATGATGTGAAGATAGCTCACGCTTTTCTTCCGACAATTACAGAAATCAATAAACGAGACCTTGAAAAACTTCAGGATGGTGGTGCAGAGTTTGTGAAGATTGGTGATATAGACGAATTGGCGCATAAGAATACCAATACTTATCCATCTAATATCGTGGCGGAACTTGAAATGATGAGGAAAGTGATAAATGAGATACTAAATCTGTATGCAGGTAAGAAAATTGCAATAGTATCAGATCATGGATTATCATACCTTCCTCAAAAACAGTCGGGACTTCATTTTGTCGGTTTTGATTATTGTCATGGCGGACGTTATGCAGTAAGAACCTCAGGAATCGCTACTAAGGATGATAATTATCATCTGTTGGATTCATTGGAAATAGCGTGTGCTCTAAATCATAAATCTTTAGGGAACAAGATATCATCCGGGTTAGGCTCACATGGCGGATGTACGCCAGAGGAAGTCCTGGTGCCGATATTGATAATTTCATCCTGTGCTAATTCTAAGACGTGGAAAGCTATATTCTTGCAGGATGAAATATCAGGAGTAGATCCAGTGGTTCATCTGAATATTACAGGTGTTTCACCATTAGATTGTATTAATATAGAATATGGAGGTAGACACTATAATGTTAGAAATATCAAAGGTAGTCTATTTGATAGTGAACCTATTGATTTGAAAGCCGGAGATTTCGATTTCACTCTTTGGGTGGGTAATATCGGAGAAACAAAAAAAATTCAGGTTAATACCGGCACTGAAGAAAATGATTTATTTGCAGATTTTGGGTTGTTATGAATGAAGAACTGTGCATAAAAATAAGAGAAAACTTCACGGCTATGTCGATATATAAGAATCCGGAGAAGACAAATTCGCTATTTACCGGACGCAATTTGCCTTCCTTTGTAAAGGATTTTTTATTGAAACGATATATTGACTCTAATGGAGATGTAAATGTAGTTGGTTTGACATCTTTTCTCGATCTGGTTATACCTAAAGATCCTTCTATGGTAAAGACCGCATTGAAATCAGGCAGGGATCTGACATTGCTTTGTCGTTTTATCATTAATATTGATTTGGTCAGAAACGTAAAACGCTTCTCTATTCCAGATATGGGGATAAAATTAACAGAGGGTCAGATTCCGGATCATGTTTGTGGTGCGCATGCAGCAGATCTATCGGATGGAGAAAAATGGGGTATTATCAAGATTTGTCTTTTGCCGGATGATGTTGGTAAGAAATTTCATGTGGAAATGGTCGATTATAAACCGTTTAAGCCATATAGCTCGGTAGATATCAATTATTTGGTTAATGCACGAAAGAGATTCAGTACGGAAGAATGGATTGATGTGCTAATCTCTGCAATGGAATATGATCCAGATGGATTTGATGGATTGACGCAGAAACTGGAATTCTTGACACGTCTGTTAATATTTGTAGAACCACGACTTAATGCTATTGAGTTGGCTCCTAAAGGAACTGGTAAATCGTATGTGTTTGGAAACCTATCCAAATATGGATGGTTGGTCAGTGGAGGAAAGGTGACTCGTGCTAAATTGTTTTGGGATAAGCAGAAACAACAGAATGGCATAATGAAAAATCATGATTTCCTTGCATTTGATGAGATTCAGACTATAGAATTTCAAGAACCCCTTGAAATTCAAGCAGCCTTGAAGTCATATTTGGAGAGCGGTAAGACAACAATTGATAATCAAGAATTTTCATCGGAATGTGGGCTTATGCTTATGGGCAATATACCATTATCTCAAGATCGACAGCCAATAACTAATAAATATTTTGATAATCTGCCTAAGGAATTCAGAGAATCAGCGCTCCTTGATCGATTTCACTGTTTTATTGAGGGTTGGAAATTACCACGAATCAATACAAGTATGATATTCAAAGGATGGACATTAAATGTGGAATATTTTTCTGAAATAATACATGAATTGAGAACTCAAAATAGTTATGCACAATTATATGATCAGTTGGTTGAAATCGCACCAAATACAGATATGCGCGATGCAAAGGCAGTTCAAAGAATAGCAACGGCTTACATCAAGTTGTTATTTCCACATTGGCGTACTCTGGAAGATGTCGATATCAATGAATTTGAGATTTATTGTCTGAATCCGGCACTTGACAGAAGGGGGATAATAAAGGAGCAATGTCATTATATTGATCCAGAGTTTAAGAGATATTTAAGTGGAATCAATATTAAGCAATTGTAAATAATGATTTTAGTGAATAGAGATTTTATATGAGTAAGATAGATAATATATTTGCTAGGGTTATCACTGATGAAGAAATTGTCAGGGAATACAACATAAGTAGACCTGAACAGTATACTAATATTGCCCAGGGGCTTCGTAGTGTCAATACCTATGTGGCGGCAATTGCTTCTGCCTTGAAACATCTTGATAGAATTATAGAACAGGAAAAGTCTGATATGCGAATCCGACATCAGACGGGATCCGTCAATCTAAAGGATGCTGATATGAAGAGTGTCTATAAAAAAATTATCACATTGCTTGAAAAATCCAGATAACAGTAGCTATGATTATATCTAAATTAGTGATAGGGAACTTCCGCAGTTATTACGGAGAGAAGATCTTTGAATTCAAACGAGGTTTAAATCTTATCTTAGGATCAAATGGAGATGGAAAGACCACGTTTTATGACGCATTGGAATTTGTTCTTGGTGAACAAAATATAGACTCAAATGTCTATTTGCGTTCATGCATATCTGCAAAGATGTTAGCGAATCTTGCCGCAGGGGAAAAAGGAGAAGTAAAGGTATCTTTAGAGATGCAGAATAATGCCAATCAGAAACGGTATGTGGAGAGATCTTTTGATGTGGTTAAAGGAGATGATGGTGCAATATCGATATCTAATGTTCAACATTTAGGTTATGTCAAATTGGCGATAGGCAGGAAGTCTGTACCGGTCAGTAGTTTACTTCAAGGAGAGGCACTTTTTCCTGCCGTAATAAAGAAATATTCCTTATTTAAAGGTGAACGTGCATTAAATATTTTTGAAGATAAGACAACTCTCCAGAATTTGATTAATCTCTTTTCAGATATTAAAGAGATGGATCCCTATATTGCATTTAGTCGTTTTGCGGAGAAGACTTCAGAAATAGCTGTATCAAATGCTCAGAAAAAGAATAAACAGACAGGAGTGAAAGCGGCAAATCTTATGGAGGAACGCAGCAAATTGGAGAAGAAATTGAAAGATGCCCAAGCGCGTCTTGAGACTTTGCAAAAAAACTATTTAGATACAAATCAGAAGATAGAATCAATAGAATCTGATTTTGATACGATAGAGTTGGTCCACAGTATGCAAGATGCATTAAAGCAAGTTGAAATTGATATTGAAACGGAAAAGTCTAAACTTAGGGAGAATTATTCAGTTAGTTTATTGGATGATTTATGGATTCTTGAGGGTTTCCAACCGATATTGGAGTCTTTTGCAGAAAAAATGACTGTATTATCAGAACAGAAACAGACTCTTATTAATCTTGATAAGGAAGCAAAAATACGCAGGCAAGCGAAGATTGAGGCAGAGCAGAAGACAATAGAAGAGTTTAAGGCTAAATTGGTGCAGTTGCCTTGGTATATTCCAGATGTCAAAACGATGCAAAGTATGCTTGAAAAGGAGGTGTGCTTGGTGTGTGGGTCTAAAGCTGTTAAGGGGTCGGATGCCTATAATCATATCGCTTCACGCTTGCAGGAAGCATTGGAGCATCTTGCACCTAAAAAAGAGATAATTGATAATTCAGAAGAAAGTAAAGAGGATACAATATTATTCATAGGTAAGAGTATTGATTATATTCATCAGCTCAGTATTCAGCTCTATAATTATGGAAAGAATATATCTGAGATTAAATATGAGATTGAGAACGTCAAATTAGGTAATGAGAAGATTCAGAATCATATTTCCAAAAAATATGAACAGGCAGATAGTATCCGTACTAAGATAGCTCAGATTCTGGCACAGTCAAAATCCGGTAATGATATCGGAGGTATGGTAGGGAATTGGAGTAATATAAAGCATTGGTTTTCGGATAAAGAATCTATAAGTGTTGAGATAGATCGGTTGACTACGAAGATTATTCCTCAAATTAAGGAAAGTATAAGGCAGAATATTGAGGAATATAAAAAGTGTGCGGTAAGTTCAGCAGCAAAGGAATTTCTGAAGATTAATAATTTCTTCCGTTTGTTTAGTAATGCTTTGGAGAATGCAGAGGAAAGAGGACTTGAGGAATTTATGGGTAGATTGGCAGAGTCTGCCAATAAATTTTTATCTATATTGAATGTGGATGACTTTACCGGTATTATTCGTATCTATCGAGATATTAGAGATAATGCAGTTAGGGTAAAACTTATTGATAAATCTGGAAAGATTATTGAAAATCCTAATACATCTTTATACACCACAATGCATCTTAGTGTCTTGTTTGCTATCTCTGAACTTACAAAAGATAATTTTGATAATGACTATCCACTGATTTTGGATGCACCGACTTCCTCTTTTGATGAAGGAAAAGATAAAACTTTTTATCAAGTGATGAATGAGCGTCTGAATAAACAATGTATCGTTGTGACTAAAAGTTTTTTGGTGAAAGATGAGGACACTGAGAGGTTTATTATTGACGAGAAGGGATTGCGAAAATTGTTAAGTGTGCGCCAGATCCCGGTTTATCGTATTGAGAAAATGATTGGTTTTGATAAGCAGGATTTATCATCAATTGAAACTATTGTGACACCAATATATTATTGATTAGAAATGAAAAATACCATTGACAATATATATGATATTTGGTTGGAATGTATGAATTCCAATTTTGAGGAACGTTTTCTTGAACCGATTATAAAAAGATATTCATACTGGCATGGTGGAACCAGTGATAGTGTGGAGTCAAAGGGACGTTCGTTTAATGCAGCTTATGAGGTGTATATTTATGCGTTCTTTTTAGGTCTGTATGCAAATGAGCGAAGACCATTGGATGGTAAGAAGCGTCATTTCAGTATGGAGATGAAACGTTGGGGTAATGTGAGTGAGGATAGGTTTAAAAATAGAAAAGCTTATCCGATTATTCAGAAGTATGTGTTTGCTGCATTGATAGCCAAGACAGAGATAGATCTTCTTGCTATTGATAGAGGTGATTTATCAATTGATAGTGGGGTAAATGAACTGATGAAAACTCTTTGTGAGTATGCTAATGGAGGATTCTATCTTATGGCAGATAAAATGGAGAATGTTCCTGATTATTTTGATGGAAATTCTGCTTTTATTGATTTTTTACATCAAAATATAAATATATAATTCTTTAGGAAATATTTGAAGTTGGTGAAACAAGGGAGGGTGGTATCAACTTGGTTCAGTGATAACGACCGAAATATCAACCGACATTCGGAAATTCACATTGATAATCTTCTTTTGTCTTTGAATCAAGGGATAGGGTGTTATTCGGATTGAATATTTATTTTATGGAGGTTTCTTGTTTGAGAATCTTTTTATTATATTTGTGGCGTGAATACAAGTCTAAGGGAAATAGGAGAGCTGCTCTTGGATTTCTGAGACTTCTTGGACATTTTGGACTGATAGGACTTCTTGGAGTTATAGGACTTCTTGGACTTCTTGGACTTCTGGTGGCTAAGACGTCTAATGAGTCAAAGAGGTCTTAGTGGTCTAAGTTGTCAAAGCGGTCTAATTGGTCAAGGAGGGGAGTAGGTGATATTGTGGGATATGGGTTGATTTTGCAGTTGTGAAATTTAAATGTGGTTATGGCAAAGTTTGATAAGAGGAGATATGCTGAGGAGAATGGCAGGTATCTGGAGGATTTGGCTGGTAAGGCTGGTGTGAACAGGCTTCCTAATGGGGTGCTGTATAAGGTGCTGGAGTCGGGGGAGGGTAAGATGCCTACTCTTTCGGATGTGGTGAGCGTATATTATTCAGGTAGCCTTATCTCCGGGAAGGTGTTTGATGACAATATGGGGCAACCTTATCCTGATTCATTCCGTCTTCGTGAGTTGATAGCGGGATGGCAGATTGCGTTGACAAGGATGAAGGAGGGGGATCGCTGGATGCTGTATATCCCTGCATCACAGGGATACGGGAGTAGGGGGGATTCGGATATACCGGGTAATTCCACTCTCATATTCGATATAAGATTGGTGAAAGTGAACTGAGTATGGTTTAATGTTTAATGTTTAATGTTTAGAGTTTAAAGTTTAAGGTTAGGGTCAGATTGTATAATGAAAAGATTCGTATATTTCATTGAATATTAAACCATAAACTATAAACTATAAACTATAAACTATAAACTATAAACCTCGATTCCAGGTCAAGGAGTAATCTTTTGGCTTCCAGTCCGCCGGCGTAACCGGTGAGTTTGCCGTTGCTCCCTATCACGCGATGACATGGCACAAGTATGGATATTGCGTTGGAGGCATTGGCAGACGCCACAGCTCTCACTGCATCCGGATTACTGATTTTCTGTGCCAGTTCCTTGTAGGATGCGGTGTCTCCGTATGGGATATTCAGGAGTTCGTTCCACACCCGGCACTGAAATTCGGATCCGCAGAAGAGGAGGGGAATGTCAAACGTAGTGCGCTGTCGGGTGAAATATTCATCCAGTTGGATTATGGTGCGGTCAATCACGTCGGATCTCCCCTCCACGAAATCGGTATTGAGATAACGGCTTATCCTTCCATCTATGCCGGGGCGGCGTGTAGGGATATTCCAATCGCAGAGGCAGAGTTTTCCGTCATACGAGCCGAGAAGCATATCTCCGGCAGGGGAATGATATATGGATGTAATTATTCTGTTCATGATATGCAGCGGTTTAGTAATCTTCAAAAAATAACTTATTAAAGTTATAAATGTAAATTTTTTCTTGTGGCAGCATCTTTCCGGTGCTTTCGGAGTAAGGAAATATGCGCCAAACTTTCACAACTTATTTTTTTACGATTACTTATTTGCCGACGTTGAAGCGTACACCGACGTTGAGGTTAAAGTTTATGGGTTTGTCGCTGTAGATTGTGCTGATGTCAGAGTTGTTGTCAAACCAATAACCGGCGCCCGGCTCCACGTATATTCCGAGGAAATCATTGATGCGGAATTGAACGCCGACAGCAGCATTAACCGACCATTGCAATGGCTTTATATTGATATCCTCTGTTTCGGAGGATTGTGTGACGTTTTCAATGACGTATCGTTTCTCGATCTTTCCGGAGACGCATTTTTGCAACTGGGTGCCGGCAGAGGCGTAAACGTCAATGAAATTCCATGTTAAGAATTTGTATTTTATGTTTAAGGGGACGCCGATATAGTTTAGTGTCTGATTCCCGACATAGTAATATTTTTCGCTGCCGTCTCTGGAATCGGATGACAGACGGGAGTAGGTGATGCCGCTTTCAATGTCAAGGTTATGTGTCAGTCCGTAGCTGACAGAAAGACCGAAAGTGACAGGCTGATGATGCTTAATCTTACGTGTGGTCCGGTTCCCTTTGTTGAAAAGGAGCATTCCGAGCACGGGACTGCCTTCCCATGCCGCACCATCATATCCGAGTGATGCATCGGTGGCATTTATCTGGGCAGTCCGGCTGTCGGAGGATGAACTTATGCCTGAAGCGAAAAGACCGATACGAATACCGTTCCCACCATGTTTGTTATCCGTCGGGCTGGATATTTGCCCGGAATATGCGTATGCCGGATAATTAGGGAGGTCATTCTTCAGTATGGATTCAGTTGCGATGGAATCGGTATTTTCGGATTGATTGCTGTCGCAGGGCGATATGATGTCAGATAATCCGGGTTCTGAGGATACGGCAGGGAGTATGGAGGCGGTAGTTTTATCTACAGTATTTGTGGAGATTCCGATATTTCCCTTCGTCATTGCAATTTCTTCTGTTAGGTAATTCTCCTCCGTCATGATATTCTTTGTAACGGAGTTTACAGTCACATTTTCAGATGAGATATTCCCGTTGCTTTTTCCGGTATTGTCTGCAATAACACTCTTTTTAGGGAGACTGATATCTTCGTTCAATAAGAAGAATCCGGTGGTGACGACAGTTGCCAATAGCACGGCAGCCACCGCCGCTCTCAATAATATGCGGCGATATATTGGAGTACGGGCATTATTCTCCACAGACGTCATCCTGCGACTCTCAATAGAGTGCCATAGACCGGAAGGTTCGTCGATTTCAAGATCCGACATCCGTTTTTTTATCTCATTAAGCCATGGATCGTTCATACTGATTTTTGGATTGAAAGTTGATATTTTCGTATATTTTCGGCAAGTTGAGCTTTTGCACGATGAAGCTGGGAGGCAGAAGTGCTCTCCTTGATATTGAGAAGTGATGAAATCTCCTTGTGGCTTTTCCCCTCTATCACGTATAGATTGAAAATCATCCTATATCCGTCAGGCAGTCTTCGGATCAGATTATAAATCACGTCGGTGGGTATCCCCTCGATATCCGGATCGTGATAGTCGGGGTCTTCCTTATCGAAGCTTTCCGATAGTGGCGAGAATTTGATTCGTGTGTTATTACGCAGAAATTTCAGAGACTCATTTACCACAATCTTTGATACCCATGCCTTGATTGAACCTTCACCACGGAATTGAAAATCTCCGATAGAGTCGAATATCTTTATGAAACTTTCCTGAAGCACATCCTTAACGTCATCCTCATCAAGAATATAGCGACAGCATATAGCAGAGAGATGTCTGACATATCTGCGATATATCAGTTTCTCTGCCATTGACTTGCCGGATCGTATGTTGTTGAGAAGATCCTCTTCGGTCATAGCCGATTCATCTAAGGATGTGGTAGACATAGTGTAGTGGAAAGTTTTATAGGTGGCACACGTTCTTGTGCGCCACCTATAAGAGTCGATTATGAGGGTGTATCCCTCAATCTGCCAAGAGATTATCTTATTTTATCATACTTGCAGGGAGAATATCCTTTATGTCGTCAATCGTGATATGACGAAGAGCGAGATCAAATTCATGAGATTTGTCGCCTTGGAACGATTTCCAATGGATCTTCAGTTTCACGTTGTCAGATCCGTTGCGTGGGAGTTCATTCAGATTGAAAGCAATCAAAATATCCCCGAGATTATTGCCGATATCGCCGTTGTTGTTGTGGCGTAGTTCAAGCTCGAACGGATCTTCCGGATTCTTTCCTGACACGAGGTGGAAAGAGTGAGGTTTGCTGTTGTTTCCCCAGAGGGCTCTCAGTCGCATGGTGAGATAGCCGTCTTCTGCTACAGTCACCCAGTCGTTGACAATCTCGACGGGATCATTTCCAAACTTATCGTTGCTGGTCTCGTCAATGTATATCTCCGGAAATTTTGTGCGAATGCTGTCAATCCAGTTTACATGCACATCCTTACGGTCGCTTTTCTCCAGGTTGTCTTCATCATAGTTCACCAAAGCCCTTACCTCTTTTGAGCCGTATGGGGATTTATCCATATTTGTAGGGTAGAGGGTGGTGTTGTTGTCGAGCTGCATTATGAAGCCGCCGTCAGAAGTGGGACATACTGTCACAAGAGCGGTGGGACGGTACATGTCCCAGGAATCGTTGTCATCGCTGCTGCATGATTGGAATGCTACGGATGATGCCATCAAGAGGATGGAAGAGATTAGAAGTTTTGCTTTTTTCATAAAAAGAATTATATGGTTTTCAGATCATGATGTAGAAGTTTTGATTAAGTAATCTTCAAAAAATAACTTGTTAAAGTTATAAATGTAAATTTTTTCTTGTGGCAGCATCTTTCCGGTGCTTTCGGAGCGCGGAATCAGTCGCATAGCCCGCTATGCTCCATCTTCCTTACTCCGAAATCCCTCGGAAATATGCGCCAAACTTTCACAACTTATTTTTTTACGATTACTAACTTCTGCCTTCTAAATCCGTATTAGTTGAAAACCTTGCACGAAAAAAGAAAAAATTTTCAAAAAACTTCACAGATATAGTCTCGGTTCTTTTCTCTCAATGCATAGTTTGGTGAGTTTGCGTTTTGCCATCCACATTATAAACCATGAAAGATGTTTTGAATGGGATGGACATATACTCACGCATCTCATGCAACCGATGCACAATTTCTTATCCACTTTCTTTGGAGAATCCATAGATATTGCCCCTACGGGACATTCTTTGGCGCATAGTCCGCATTTGTTGCATGAGCGGGAAGTCTTGGGTTTGAACCATGATCCGAGTTTGCGATAGGGACGGTTACCGGGAATCTTCGGTGACTTGAGATTCTCCTTGCTGATTTTCTCTTTCAGTTTCTTGGCAAACATTGCAAGGATAAGGCTGTCTTTTGTGTCGGGACGGTCGGTGGCTATTGAATTGACTATGGAGTGCTGCGCCACGGCAGCTACGGCAGCTATGATATTGAAATCCCGTTCTTTTGTCAAGTCTTCCAATTCCACTAAAGTATCCTCAAATTCGCGGTTGCCATATACTGTCATCAGTACAGCTATTGCACCGTTTCCGGTTAGAAGTTTCAATCGTTCGGCAGCAGTGGGCGGGACCCTTCCTCCGAAAGATGGAACGGCAATGATCACGAGATCATCCTCTCCGAAAGATGCTCCCGAAAATTCATGATTGGAAAGGTCAATGAAATTCGGAGTCTCTGTCAGGGCACATGCCATAATTTTTGCACATTTCAGAGTGCCCCCTGTGGGGCTGAAATGCAATACAGATACATTCATGATTTATAATTAGTGACTGAAGTTTCGCAAGCTGCACTTCAGTGGTTTAAAGTTTATAGTTTAAGGTTTA
>ERZ778510.1048-NODE-1048-length-19455-cov-3.939948_pt1 | contig 19455 bp, 18 predicted proteins | sample MGYA00510348_ERZ778510 | MGnify/ENA primary metagenome ERZ778510 (study PRJEB29527, sample SAMN07138969) | mouse gut metagenome | material: feces | host: mouse | place: China:Nanjing | collected 2016-01-25 ... | reverse complement strand
TCACCAACCACTTTTGTCATGATCACCAACCAAAAATGTCAATTATACCCAAAAATTTCGTTAAATTTCCGTACGGTTTCCGGTACAAAGATAAGGTTTTTTGTGCAGTTTTTCGGTATAGTCCCAAAATATCCTACTGAGTTTTTTGTCTTTCGCAAGAATTTTGTCAGCTGTGATTGCTGACTATTTTATAAGAGAAAAGCCCGCATCAGAGTAGAATCTGTTGCGGGCTTCGTCAATAAGATTCGGGGGGAGGTTGGTTACTCGCCGTCGGCTGGGACGTCTTCGTCGAATCTGACCATGGTGAGCATCTCTCCGGATTTTTCTCCGGTTTTACTGTTTACGAAGAAGTACTTCATGAAGATCTTTGGAGCGGCGGCGTTAGGGGCGCCGTGCTTGTTGTCGTAGTCTTCTTTGATGTCGTACTCCTCTGTTACTGCTTCGAGGACTCCACCGATCTGAACGGCCTTGCTGTAGGCGCGGGTCACACCGTTGGACTGAGGGGCTGAAGCCTGAATGATGAGCTTCAGATCCTGAACATTCTCGGGTTCGCTCTCGAGCTCGAAGGTGAACTTGGTTGGAGTGAGGGTTACGACGGCCTCTGTTGGAGCTTCAACGCCCTGGAGTGCTGGTGGGTTGGAGAGGGCTTCTACGCCACAGAAGACAATCCAGTAGTTGAGGCGTGAATAGAGGTTGGCTCCGGAGATCTTTGCTGATGTTCCGAGAACTGACTTTCCTGCCTGGGTCTGAGCCAGGGCATTCCATGCGAGGATCTGGGCGTTGGTGAGGTTCTTCCAGCTCTGTGAGAGCTGCTTGAAGATGGATTTCACTGCTGCCTGAGCACTTGTGCGGACTGATCCGCCGTAGCCACGATTGCGGATGTACTTACGACCGCGCACCTTGGCTGCGGTTACACCCTTTGCTGAGCCTGACATTTCGTCGAAGGCGATTGAAGGAACGTACTTCATAGTTTTAAGGTTTAAGGAATTTAACAATATATAGTATCGCGAACACTATCAATATGATGAGGATTCCGAGGAACCAGCCACCCATCTTCATCTTGAAGGACTGCCAGCCGGTCAACTCTTTCTCCACTTCTACTGTCTCATATACGACCACATCTTTGAAGATCACACTGTCACGATAGACGATCTTGGTCTGAACTTCTACGGGTTGCTGAATAGGCTTGGTCTCAAGAGAATGAGCCAACAATCCATCTGATACGGAAGCTTCACTCTTAGCATATTCGTTCTCGAGAACAGAGACAGTGTCAGCAGTAACGATCTTCTCTACAATCTTGGGAACTTCAAGAAAGACGGTGTCTGCCTGAAACATCGTTTCGATATGAGTTTCAGTGATGATCTTCTCTGACGGTGCAGCCTGGCGGGCAGTCGCACAGGCTACACACAAGGCAGAGAAAAGAACGAGGATGAAGTTTTTCATAGGTTGGTTTTATTCGTGTCGGTCTGCCTTTTTCAGCAGCTCTGCTTCAAACTTGTGGAATTTGATGTCGTATGATGCCTTCACACCGAGAATCGCCCCGCAGAGAACCAGGAGTTCGCTCACAATCGAGATTGCTGAATATGTGATCTCTCCAAGCGGCTCGATCCAGAACAGACACACCATCACAATGACAACCCCGCTAGCAAAGCTGGCAATCGCAAGACCACCCTGCAGACGTGTGATTTCTATGTGGGACATCTTTGGCATAGTTATTTACTCTGCTGATCTGTTTCTGATAAATACTCCGAATATGAAATGCTGTCGTGGCATTCCGCCCCATCCGAATGGAACCTGATGCACAGTGAGTGTAGAATCCTTGATTGTGGCTTTGAACATGTCTGTTCCATAGACCAAAACTCCATTGATATTGTCACCCACAAAAGGCAATTCGGCATCTACATCCTCAGGAAATCCCCCAAGTGTCACAACATCGTCTGAATTTTCAATTCTAGTATTGTAGGAGTCAGTCATCAGTGCAAGCATGCACCAATCATCGCAGATATAACAGCTCTGATAATAGTCATATCGGTTATCGGATGTTGTGTTGGTCAAAGTTAGCCTTGTACTCTGGCATAACTCAAATACACCTCTCTGCCCTTTGGGAACATAAAGATTCGCAAAGTAGATAGTATATTCATCTGTCTGGTCTGACCAATAGTCCAGTTTCTCAACACAGATAGTATTACGGTTTTTTATCCATGTCTTGATTGTAGTTCCACTAAGTCTGCCATCTACATTGAACTGTATATAGCAGCCACTCATTCCGCTTTTGGGAATAGACAACGAAGGCACATAGATCTCAAGTACAGTAGCAGCCTTGAAAGCCTCGCTTTTATTGTTGAACGTAAACTTACCATTCAAAACCAAGACCTTCTCATTTTGAAAATCTTTGAGCGTGATCTGACCTGCTCCGAAATTATTACCTGTTGATGTAATCATAGTCGTCAATCGTTATTTCTTAAATACTGGAGCCGAGCCAAACAACTCGACATATTCATTTTCATACTGGCCAGCTCTATGAGCGAATGTACCTTCTGTCTCACCTCTCCATGTGCTAGTCCATACAGTAAACAAGTTTGGTCTTGCGAACCAATTACGCTCAGGATTAGAACATCTTGCCAATGTCCAAGAAGTGATATCAGGAAGGTTCTCGATAGGCTTCTTAAGAGTAAATCCACCAGAAGCCACACCTGTATTGTTTGAGTACGAAGCATCCACAGAAAGAATTGTGGAACCATGCGAGAGCTCAAAATCAAGACTTTCGAAGCCTTCACTCTCTGAAACCTCATTCAAGGTTACACGTGCACGTGGAGTGTATTCCTGATTATAAGCTGTAGACCCAGCCTTGCAGATTGCCGACACCCACATACTCTCACCGGTAAAGCCTGTTTCAGTATCGAGCCACCAACATTCCAGGTAATACTTGAGTCCTTCCTGCGGAGCCACACCGATAGTCTCTGTGAAAAGCTTTGTGATATTCGCCTCGCCCCAGTCGCCAATAATACCCGGAGCCACGATCACAGTCTTGCTCCAACCCGAAGAAGTTCCAGGACTCTGAGCTGGTGACATCTTTACAACTAGTCTGTAAGTATCTGACGGAACCTCCAGACCGGTAAACACGATCATGTCAGGAGAAATCCAAAGATCTTCGTAAATCACTTCAGGAACATCTGCCATATACACCGGAGCCTCTTCAAGCGGAGGCATGCCGACCATTGCACGATTGGAGTTTATACGGACAAATGCATTGTGGGCAGTCAGGCTTGCTGCCTGGCCGAATGTGGAGATTCCCTTAAGATGACCAGCCAAGACCTCCCACTGGTTAATTTGGGAATCGGAGAGCTGTCGGAATGTGCGGGAGATCTTGGATAGTCGGTTTCTTGAGACCGCCTGAGCGGGCGTAACTATCTTGGAATGCTGGGCACGTGAGGAGAGGATGTTGCGCCCCTTAACATTGCGGGCGGTGACATCCTTCGCTGTGCCGGCGAAGTCATTGAAGGCTATTGAGGGTTTTACGATCATAAGGCTACTGTGCAGCTCCCTCAATTCCAAAGGCAAAGATAAGAATTTATTCAATATGTTGTGCAACAATGGTTTAAGATTTTGCAGTTAAAGTTTCGCTTTATGTAATTACATAAAGATTTTTGCGAACTTTGCATATCCTAAACTTACGACTATGCCGAAATACAAACCAAGCCTCCTCTTTTCTGATTGCTATGCCTCCGTCGGAAACATCACATTCTTCCACATTGACGGAGAATGTTATTTCAAGACCAAAGCGAATCCAGTATTCCCCGGTACCGCTGGCCAGCAGGTGCAGCTATCCATCCATCAAAGAGGTATCCATGAATGGAAGAACCTCGATCACAATGAGCAGCTGGAATGGAATGCCTTGGCAAAGTCCGTGAAGTCCAGGAGACTTCCGGCAGATCCTTCGTGCCACATCTGCGGATACAATCTGTTCATGTCAGCATATCACGGACTGACATGCATTGGAGACGAGAGGGTTCCGGAGCCTCAACTGTTACCGGACTTTCCTGTCGTGTGTCTGGAACTGATATCTTCAACAATCCTCAACAGCTCCGACCTGCAGATATCCTTCCTGATCAATGACAATGCAATCAGGGATCGAATCCGGATCGTCGGCAAGATCTAGCTCACCGCACCAGGCTACAGTTGTCATCGAGGAAAACTCCGCAACTACATCGGCACGGTCACTGAAGATGACCAGGCCATATTTACGATCCAGAACTATAAAGCCACATCCGGACTCGATCTGCAGGAGTACCAGGTACACATGAGATACTTCCTCATCGATGCAGTTAGCGGACACCGTTCCAAAGAGCAGAGCCTATCAGTAAGGATAAGCATATAAGGGTATATATCTATTATGTAAGTCTTATACACATAGGAAGCAGAGCAGTAAAATGACATGAGTACCGTCGTACACTTTCAATATAAATATATCCGTGATGCACTGCCGTCGGGCGGGAGATGAGGGTGCACTTGTGATGAGGCCCAAGCGGGCGAATGTGTGTTGGCCTATGGTGTTTGACGGCGGTTTTCGCGTCCGCGAAGCGGATGCGAAAACTGACGGCAAATGCCATAGGAGGCAAGGGCGTAGCCCGCGGCAGGTGGCGGACGGACAAAGGTTGAGACGGGAGATAAGGGTACTTCAGCCACAGGTACAACAGTCACTAAGAACCACAAAGGCTACAACGATGATGCGAGCGTCAGGCGAGTCTGTGGCTGGAGTGACGGCCTCCTGAAAGGAGGTACGGAGAGACGACTGGAAGAAGGCTGACACGGAAGACACAGTCTCGCCCTGCCCGCCCTCGGAAGATTTGGAAGACTTGGAGCAAAGCGGAAAGACTTTCAATTCTGGAGAGGAGAAAGCGGGCAGTATTAAACACATCGGCAAAGCCGATACCTTGCCTACGGAAGGCTTTTATGACTGACTGAGCTTGCGAAGGAAGTGATAAAAGACTGGAGAAGGCCCGCAGCTGTGCTGCTAAGGAGACAGTTTGCTGAAGGACAGACACCCTACAAGCGATTGATGTTTCTCAATATTCCACTGAGGTTCGCACGGGCGCTTCTTTCAGACCAAGGAGCAGGGCGCGTAGCGACTTGGGCTGGAAGAAGCTGAGGGAGCGATGGGCGAAAGGGGTCCTTCGCCCTTGAGCGACCGAATCAACTGTCTCCGTCTCGACTGAGCGGGCAAAAGTGATACGTAACTCATTGGCACTAAGGGAGATAGTTAATGTAATCCATATTGTGTAATCTGACGCTTGCAGGGAGTTCCTACGTGCTCTAACCCTTCTTAAATTGAGGGCTTTGGGGCGAGTGATGACGGTGAAAGTCTGTTACACAATATGGATTATGTTAATCTCTCGGGCCACGGAGTGCTGACGGTCCACTCCGCACTGCGGTAGCGAAGGCGATCATTCTTCCCCTGTGGGGATAAGAGGGGCATTACAAGCTTGAGTCTTATGGCTTCTGGGGGAGCAAATCTTGGAGAAGGATGCAGAGATTTTGACGTAGGCAAAATCGCGGAATCCGCAAGATTTGAGGAGGAAGAAGACTTAAGTCTCAAGACCGCTTTTTCATTATCGAGCGGAGCGAGTATTGAATGGCAGAGGGCGCGAGCCTTCTGCATCCTCTGTCCCATTAGGACAAGTCTTCTGCCTGTTTGCTGGCTGAAGTCTTGTACGGGCTTATTTATTTTTCATCGCTGATTAAGTCCAATCTGAATTGTACAGAATACATGGCTTCTTCTATTCCGATGTCGTCTTTTTTGTCGTCAGAAATTTGATAGTTGCTTATTCTGAATGTGCCGTCTATTTGCTCTTTTAGTATAAAGCGCGACAAGACAAAACCGCTTCTATATACATAAATCCATCCGTTATAAAGATAGAATCCATATCTGTCATCCCATCCAGTGTAGAAGGCTTTTAGAATTCTTCGTCTTAATTCCTTGCTTATGACAAGCTGTTCTAATGGGCATTCCCGGTTCATCCAATGGTGTTTATCCACATTGCCCAATGCATTGTTTTTGGCAAAGAATAAGCGTTTTTCTCTGTTGATCTTATATATCTCATCATTGAGGTAATGCAAATGGCGAATATGTCCTCCACTTTATATTGTTTCTTTACATAATAATTCTCGCAGCCGTACATGGCATCAGCTAGCGCACCTGCAAGAATGCAGTTCAGTGTGGTATTACCCTGCTGTTTTACTGCATTGTGAATTGTGCTCCCATAGTCAAATGCGTCGTAAAATGACATCCAGGCGCGAACTACATAGCTTAAAGTTCCGTCCCCAGTTCTCCAGTGTTCTTCTTTGGTAAACGATCGGAATGTTCCAAGATGTTCAACTTGAGCAGCTTGGTTTTTAGTTGAACCGTTGCGAAGAGAGAATATAAGTTGAAATAGAAAGTGGGCTGCGTACCATTCTTCTTTTTCCTCGTGAAGAATATATTTTTGTACAGCTTCGCGAGTGTTTTCTGCTGAGTCGTATAACCATGCAATTGCTATTGAACGCAATACAGAATACTCGGCAGTATTTTTACCGAAAGCGCGCTCCTGCGTTGCTCCGAATTGATCGAGTGGGATGTCTGGGTTGTTTATAAGTGTTTGAGCTGTCAGTAGTATCACATCGGAGTACACTGTTTTATGTGCCGCCTCTGATATTAGATAAGGGTAAAAATTTCCTTTGTCATTCTGCCAGGTCCAGCTTGCTAAATCGCCTATGAATGCGCCAACCATTTATCTTTCTTTTTGATTATTAATCAGATCAAAACAGACCTTTCTGACTTATAAATGAGAATATTTTTCTTTCTGTTATCTTATCTTCCGGCATTACCTCTCCAATCAGCAAGGGCGATTCTGGATTATGTTTCAGGATCTTTTCGTGTACTTTATGCGCATTGAAGTTAGCGTAACAATATTTGCATAGGTGTTTGCAAGTATTGTATTCTCCTACATCAATGCTTTGAACGCAGCCACATTCCGGTCTTTGGTTTTTATCTTTTGATACAACGAGTTTTACGCCAAGCAAATCTTCAATGAGAACATTATCAATGCAGTGTCCGTGTTGGATACCAATACTTGCTAATTCAATCTTCTCAGCGCAGGATTGAATTGTGATGCCGTACCTTTTTGCTATAAGGGCTAAGTGAGTGGCAAGCTTTAGCATTTCTGATTGGGATAGCTCTCTGGCGGTTGTGCCTTTAAGGTTGCGTTCTGTCTTTTTGTATAAGTCAACGAAACTGATTACGCAGGTTTTGGTAAGCCCTTCGAGTCTTTTTGCTAATTCTTCGAAGTATTTCACGTGATACTCCATTGTCAGGGTATCTGTTAAAATAATTGGATCATATCTCCAGATTACCCTCTCAGGGCCAATTTTATTGGAGAGTTCCTTAAACGTGTCGATTATTCCGGATTTTGTAGGGACGTGCTCTTCGAGTTTTATGTCATATGGATTGATTGTGAACTGAAAGTAGTACATATAGTCCTTGAGTTCGTCAAGCCTGTCAAGCATTGGTTTTGGATTCTTGCTCCAGAATACGATGCAGTCAATAACATTTGGTGATAGGTTAATCTTGCTTACCTGATGAATATTCATCGGGTTACGTACATATAGGAAGCCTTCTTTTATGCGGTTGAAGAACCAATCTGCATAAAAGGCTGGTATATCAGTTCGGCGGCTTACACTCAGTATCATATGGCTTCTTGTTTTTTCTTAATAATCAATAACTGAGCGCTATGACATTCAGTATTTGTTACAAATTTACTTGAAATTTCATCGGGAACCCTGAAAAGTATTGAATTTCTTGCCCTTGGATTGTTTCCATAACGATAGTAGGGTTTTAAGGAATCCACAAAGTGAGCCTTGGATACAACCAACCTTTCAGGTTGTAAATTCTCGCTTACCATATTGATAAGACTTTGATAATAGTATCTTGGCTGACTGTCGTATTGCCCAAGATTAATATCGTTAACAAGAATGGCGCAGGATGGCAGCTGTTTCACAAACTCGTTAAGTTTGTTTAAGAATGTTTGAAATCCGTCTTTGTCGTGGTTCAACATGTCTGATAGCATGTAGTTAAGTATTATGACATTAGGCTTCGTGTCACACTGTGCATAATAGTCAAATACATCCTCGTTGTGAAATGTTATGTTTTCTGGTCGTGCCGAGATTGACTTCACATACTCTTGTACAGGATTCCAAATCCTGTTTGTGTCAAAACCGTCATATGTAAATTCAAAAGGAAGATTTTTGTTTTTGTAATACTCTTCGAATGCGATCAATTCCGAACAGGGGCCACATCCTATTGAACACATTCTTATTGGACAAGTTCTCGACTTGAGTCCGAGTGCTTTATCGTGAAACAGCCATAGCATTTCTGTTGCATATCTATATATATTATGACAGACATAGTAATGACACATGACTGCGCAGTCATATTGTCTATGGGTCTCGCGAGGGTAATGAATCTCCTTAAGACAATTTTCACAAGATACACAATGGGCATTAGTGAATGGCACTTTGCCAACCTCTAAATCATAACACGTACTGCAATGGCTTACTAACTCCTGAATCATATTAAATACATTTGAAGCAAATGTAATAAAGTTTTATGTAAAAAGCGATAAGAAATTATCAAAATATGCAAGTTTGTTGAAAAAATATGATAACTTTGTGGTGCTAGCAAATATCATTAAAATAAACTATAGTTTTTTATGGAAGACAATAACCTCAATCGTCTTAAAGTGGCTCTTGTTGAGCGTCAGAAGACATCTAAGTGGCTTGCTGAACAGATGGAGAAGAGTGAGACAACAGTGTCTCGTTGGGCATCAAATAAGAGTCAGCCTTCTGTGGAGCAGTTGTTCGAAATTGCACAGCATCTCAATATGGATGTGAAGGATCTGTTAAATTCTAATTTAAATAAACGATAATATTATGGCACAAGAGATAAGAAGTGAGGAAATTGTCCTCAATGAGAATGAGATTGTCTGCTTGTTGTCGAATAAGATTGTGAAGGTTTCTGAGAAGGAGAACAATCTGCAGTATATGATTCAGATGATGTCTGAGGAGTATGGTTTTCCGATGGAAGACATGCAGAGGGATTTTTCTTTTAAGTATGAGGATGAGGAGGGAAGAAAAAAGACCGCAAAGGTGACATTGGCGATTTTTGAGAATGGGAAGGAGCATGTTGTTGAAAATCTTATCCGCGCTATTATTGTGGCCAAGGATGCTAAGGTTAAAGATTCGGATAAGAATGGTGGTGTGATGGCAACCCTTGAAAGTATTCTGACTTATACCGACTGTGATTTCGGTTGCTGGACCAATGGCGAGGACTTGAAGTTTATTGCAAAGATGGAGGATGAGTGGGGTCAGGTGGATATTTGCGATTATACGGATTTCCCTTCGTATGGCCAGACTCTTCGAGATTTGGTGCTGCAAGGAGATAAGGCTGCTCCAAGGAAGCCTGCCAATGAGTCTTTGGTAAAAACTTTCAAGCGTTGTCATGATTATATCTATGGCAATGAGGGCATGAAGAAGACTGCTTTCTGGGAACTTCTTAATCTGATCTTTTGTAAATTGTATGATGAGAAACGCAGGTTTACGGAAGCTAAGAAGGGAGTGAGCTATCGCCGTAGGTTCTGGGTCGGAGCAATGGAACAGAATACGGAGGAAGGAAAGGCTGCTGTAGCAAAGCGCATCAAGGATTTGTTTGCCGATCTGAAGGCAGACGGTTCGTTCAATGATGTATTTGATGGCAATGAGCAGATTGGTCTATCGGACGCTGGACTTGCCAAAGTCGCTGCGGAGCTGTCGAAATATAGTTTTTTGGATGCTACCGTGGATGTGAAGGGCACTGCGTATGAGACTATTGTAAGTAATACTCTTAAGCAGGAGGCTGGTCAATTCTTTACCCCAAGAAATATCATCAAGTGTATGGTGGAAATGCTGGATCCTGATGAGAATACACGTGTGTTGGATCCTGCATGCGGCAGCGGTGGATTCCTTGTGATGGTCTTGGATCATGTGCGTCATAAGATTGCAAAAAATCTTTATCCGGAGTTGGATGAACTTCATCTGGAGGCTAGACTTAATACTCCTGAGGTGAATGACTTAACACGCGAATATGCAGAAAATATGATTTTTGGATTTGACTTTGATCCAGATCTCAAAAAAGCAGCTCGCATGAATATGGTTATGGCTGGTGATGGTCATTCGAATATATACAATGTAAACTCGCTTGATTATCCTCATGGTGATAAGCCGGATGTAAGCAGAATTGCCCCAGCTGTCATGAATAGTATCAGACACAGCAAGGATAAGGATTTCAACTTCTCTACAGCCGACGATAATGCTCAAGGAAAATTTGATATGATTTTTACCAACCCGCCATTCGGAGCAAAGGTGGAGGTTGATCCTGCAATTATTGAAAGAGCGAATTACGAATTACAGAGTAATGCACCAGAGGTTCTTTTCATTGAGCAGTGTTATAGATTCTTGAAGCCAGGCGGAAAGATGGCCATTGTACTTCCAGATGGAATTTTGGGTAATCCGAATATGGAACAGACACGTATATGGATTCTTCGCCACTTCAAACTTCTGGCAAGCGTGGATCTTCCGGTGGAGACATTTCTTCCACAGGTGGGTGTACAGGCATCGTTGCTGTTCCTGCAGAAGAAAACAAGTGCCGAGGCGCTTGTTCCTATCGAGGAAGAAGATTATGATGTATTTATGGCTATTGTGGAGAAGGTGGGAAAAGATCGCCGTGGCACGCCTATATATGAAAAGGATGATGATGGTGCAGAACTCCTCTTTCCGCATACAAAAGAGTGGCTTAGCTACACAGAGAGCGGACGCGAAATCGTTCGCCGTCGCAGCGAAAGAATTAAACATCTTGACGATGACCTTCCAAAGGTTGTCAAGGCTTACCAAGCGTATAAGGAGGATAAATAATGAGATTTAGAATAGTAAGTTCTCAAGATATCTATCGGGAGGGTAGATTTGATGGTAGTTATCATAATGCCGAAGCGATTGTTTATGACAACATTATCAAGTCTCATTCGTCGCATAATCTGAATTATTATTGCACAGATATTTTCACCTCAGGACGTAACAAACGCGCATACACATCCAAAGAGTTTGGCTATCCTTTCTTGAGTAACTCAGACGCAGCATCTCAGAATCCATTTTCATCGTGTAAGTACAATTCAAAAAAGTACGGATATGATGAATCTGCTGTACTGAAGGCTGGAATGATTCTCACTGGGCGAGTAGGTGCAATTGGTCAGACCTCATTGGTTCCACGGTATTGGGAGACATTAAATGCTATGGGGTCTGATAACATTATCCGTATTGCTGTAAAGCCTGAGTATAGGAACGGATACATATATGCATATTTAGCTTCTAAAATAGGAAATCTACAGTTTGGGAAACATGCAACAGGTGGGGTTCAGCCATTTATTACTGATGCGATGGTAGGTTCTCTTCCGATTCCAGATTTCTCGGACTCCTTCCAGCAAAAGGTTGATGACCTTATTCAGGAAACTACCAGATTAAGAGCTAATGCTGCTGATGCCTTGAATAAAGCTCATGAATTAATTGTTAAGCAATTCAGTATAGCACCATCACATGCGCCCCATTGCATAGTGTCAAGTAAAACCATATTTTCTTCTCAGCTTCACCGTTTTGATTCCAACTATTATGTAGCAGATGGAAAATATTATGATACTATAATAAAAACAACATTTCACTGGAAAACTTTAGGCGATGTATCAGAACGAATATGGAGGCCAGATATTTTCAAGCGAGCATATGTAAAGAATGGTATTCCTTTTTTAAGTAGTTCAGATATAATGCTTAGTATTCCTCAAAGTGAAAAGCAGATATCTCGAAGAATGCCCAATAGCGAAGCTTTTCTTGTGGATGAAAAATGGATATTAGTGCCACGCAGTGGCACAATCGGTGAAGTTGTGTACACAACTTCACAACATGCTCAGAAACTGGTTTCTGAGCATGTCATTAGGATTGTTCCTAATGACATCCTCAGTAGTGGCTATGTTTACGCATTCTTGTCATCTTCTATTGGCAAAGCATTGATTCAAAGATTAATCTTTGGATCTGTGATACAACATATTGAACCTCCTCTTCTGGAAACAATTCCTATCCCGATACTTTCTGACGTACAAATGGATGAAATTGCCGAATTGGCCGAAATACATAGGAATTGTTGGGGGAAAGCAGCAGAATTGGAACTTGAAGCCATTTCTCTTGTAGAATCCGAAATAGAAAAATGGAACAATTAAACTATTAACCTATGGCAAAAGTAGTTTATCCAAAACATATGGAAGGCGGGCCTAATGCTGGTGAGAAGCGTCTGATTGACTTCCTTAAAGAGAGACTTCCTGATAATTACTACATTGTACCTAATGGCGAATACGCAATAAAGTCGCCTCAGGGTATGGTAAATTATTGGGAGTATGATTGTATTGTGGTTGCTCCTCATGCGATATATCATATAGAAAACAAGGACTGGGGAGGTGCTCTCATTGGAGATGATTTTGCCTGGTTCATAAATGGTGTGGAGAGGAAGAATCCATATAAAGGTGCCACACTGAAGTCAAAGCTTCTGGCAGGAAAGCTGGGGTCGAAGAATCCAGACTGGCGAAAGGCAAGGGTGTTTACTGTAATTACCCTCAGCAATCCGACACAGTCGAAGTTCGGTCTGGATCCTCATTGCGATTGCTATGATCAGGTATTTCAACTTAATAATATCCTGGTAGAGTTCCTGAAGGATCATGAGAAGGCTAATAAAGCCCCGGATTATATTGCTGCTTATCAAAAGGATATAGTGGAGTACCTGAGCGGAGAGTCGTCTGTAAAACAGATGTCAAAAAAGACAGAGATTCTTAACTATAAGATTCTGGAGACGCTGCAGAAGACTGAAACGTTTACAGAATATCTGTGCCAGCCTAAATTCTTTGTGGATAAGCGTTACAAGGTTAGAGAGTATGCGTTGGATTTCCCAGATAAGTCGAGCGCAGAACTTGAAACGATGCGAAATAGAGCAGCTAATGCAAGCTATGCGCAGTCCAAGATGAGTCATTGCCCTTATATTATTACCAGTCAATGTCAATTCAATGATGAGCAGACTGCATTTTATGAGATATCTGAGTATATGGATGAATGTACTCTCCGTGCAAGATTGCGTCAGAAAACATTCACACAACTTGAGAAGATAGGTATCATCTTGAATGTTGCAGCTGCTCTGAGTGAAGCACATAGCAAGCAGGTTTTCCATAGAGATGTGTGTCCTGAGAATATTTATATTCTTGCTAATGGAACGGCTGTACTGGCGAACTTCGGACATTCTTGGTTTGTTGAGCATACTGATATGCACTTCACAGTGGGATCTTCCCTTTCTTCGGAGGAGAATTCACCTTATTCACCTCCGGAATTTAAGGATGAGGATGTGAGTGCTGCGAGTGATTTGTACTCTCTTGGTGTGATTATATATGAGTTGATGACTGGTAAATTACCATTTGAGAGTACTTTGAAGTTCAGATTGAGCGGTGGTGTATTGACTGATGATAAACTTCCATCTCGCGTTGAGAATGATCTCCCAGAGTGGCTTGATGAGATTGTCAAGCATACGATAGTGGCTGACATGGATAATAGATGGAACGATATCAACAAGGTGGTTGCTGCTATCCAACAGGGTGTTATCAGTTCATCTGCTTCCAATGGTGGTGTGGCGGTAGTAAACGAGCATACAGAGGGTGAAATTAATCTTGCTGATCTGAAACCAGGAGACTCTGTTACATCTGAACTGATTTTGTATGAAGAGCTTGGACACGGAGCTTTTGGTAGGGTGTTCAAGGCAAAGCATACTCTTCAGAATAAGTTCTATGCGATGAAGATCTTTGATAGGGATGTGTCTGCATCTGAGACTATCAATGAGTTTGAGGCACTTGAAAATTTGTCGCATGAGAATATTGTGAGGTTTACATATAATGGTAGGACCAAGCATGGCTTGTTCTATACTCTTATGGAACTGCTGGACGGAGATAATCTTCGTGATTATGTAACAGGTAGTTTGAGGCTTCCTGCAAAGGAGGTTTATAAGATGGCAGAGGGAATTCTGAAGGCTCTTGTGTATATGCAAGGTAAAGTTCCTCCTATTTTCCATAGGGATATTAAACCGAATAATATTGTATGGGATAGAAGAGCAAGGTTTGTTCTAATTGACTTCAACATTTCAACTACTACTGAGGATAAGACATTCTCTGGAACTCTTCCATATATGGCTCCAGATTTGATTCTGTCAAGCCAGAAGATTGATTGGGATTGCTCTGCGGATACTTTTGCATTGGGCGTTACAATGTATGAACTCTTGACTCAGACATATCCGTGGGCTGGAAGTGACCCATGTCCGAAGACAGGAATTGCTCCAACGGACATAAGGAAGTACAATGATAAGATATCCGATGCATTTGCTGATTTCGTAATGAAGTCTATCGTTACTGATAGAAATGGCAGATTCAGCAATGCTGAAGCTATGCTTCAAACTCTTGAGGCTATTGGTGAGAGTGGAATTTTGAAAAATAGTGCTATTGGAGTAAATACTATTACACAGAAAGATAATGTCGATATAGTAGATTACATCAATTCCCTCTATAGTCAGAGTAAGCATGGAAATAGTGGTACTCGTGCTGGAAGTAAAAGTTCTGAACTTGATAGGCTGACTTATACCGAGACGAAGCTTGACAAAGAATTGATTGCTGATATAGAGGCTTTGAAATATAAGCTGATTATCATTACTGGTAATGCTGGCGATGGCAAGACTGCATTCATCAGGCATATTGAGGATAGGGGTAAGTATCGTCAGGCATTTACAAATAGAAATGGTTCAACATTTCAGTTGAATGGTTTGCAGTTCCAGAGCAATTATGATGGTTCTCAGGATGAAGAAGAGAGAGCAAATAATGATGTTCTGAATGAGTTCTTTGCTCCATTCTTTGGCCTTGAGGATTATACTTGCGCTACAGAAGGAAGAATTATCGCGATTAACGAAGGACGTTTGATGGATTTTCTTAACACTCAGACTCAGTTAGCCGCTTTGAATAAGAATATCGAGGATTTCTTCTATAACGAAGGCCATACTGAATTGCTACCAGGCTTGATAGTGATCAATCTGAATCTTAGGTCCGTGACCGCTGGAGATAAGCAGAATCCTTCGTTGTTGGCTCAACAGGTTAAGAAGTTGACCAATAAGGAGCTGTGGTCGAAGTGCCAAGGTTGTCCTATTGCAGACAAGTGCTTCATTAAATATAATGTGGATACATTCCAGGATAGTAGTGCTGGTGACGAGGTTGTAGAGAGACTTGAGTGGTTAATGAGAACGATTGTATATAAGCGAGAGCTTCATATTACTATGCGTGATTTGCGTTCGTTTATTGCATTTATGTTGACTCGAGATTTCTCATGCGACCAAGTGAAGAAGTTGGTTGAGTATGTCAATACCGAGGATATGTTGGAGTACTATTGGCTGCATTATTATTTTAACATTACAGCTCCTCAGGCATATGTTGCCAGCTATTTCCCTCTTCCTACGAATGAGTCTTGCGACCGCTTGATAAAGATGCTTCGCGAGACGGATATTGCGATGGTCGCACTTCCTGCTTTTGATAGGGATTTGTACTATAGTGACAAAAAGGATGAGAATTATTTGATTTTTGATGATAGGCAACAGAGTTTGCTGAAGGAGTTTAATGAGCGTAACGAGAAGTTGCCTGGTTGGGAGGTTAATCCAGAGACTGCTTTATGGATTACTCGACGTCACCAAACTTTTATCCGTCACCAATATTTTGAGGGTAAGTTTGATTACAAGAGAAGGCTTCCATATCGTTTTATAGATAAGTTCTGCGGATTGATGAAGGAGAACGGTTCAGAGGCTCTGTCTGAAACCAAGCATAGTATAGCCGTGGCGATTTCTGCAAGCGAAGGATGCGATAATGCAGCTCTCACAAACGGCTACCTTCTGTTGGCAAGCAACCATGTGGGGGATAAAATATCCAAGAGTTACAGGCGTTTTAATCTTGATGAATTTGAGCTTTTTGTAAACAGAACTGACCATTTAACCAATTATATTGAGTACGAGAGCGATAGTTTCATATTTAGGCATAAGGTAGATACCTTTATTCAACTTACTGTGTCATTGGATCTGTATGAGATGCTTCAGTATATCAAGGATGGATTCACACCTTCTGTCAATGACCTGAAAGGAAAATTCATCGAACTGCAGATATTTAAGAATCTTCTTGAGAGTAAAACCTATAATGAAATTCTTGTCACTAAGAATAATAAGAAGTTCTCGATAATCAGGTTGGATGATAAGAAACATATTATTATAGAACCCCTAAGAACTGAGTGATATGATTATAAAACTGAAAAAAGGAGAGGTTGTCTTCCGTAATCCAGAACTGTTGGCCGTTGATACAAAGATGGTCAATTTAGACAGGGTGCTGACAAACCTGTTTATGCAGATATACTCAGCGGGGGCGCCGGTGAGTCTTGCTGTAAGAACAGAGCACAAGATAGATACCCTTATCAATTATGTGAATAATTTAGAGGATAAGGGGTTAGTTCATGGTGCAAAGGAAAACAGAGATGCTGTTGAGGACTGGTTAAGAAGCAATTTACTTGAACTTGTCAATCGTGGAAATGTTGTCAAGGAGAAAGTTTCAAGCTTGAAGCCGATGCACCTTATGAGTTTTCGTGTTCAGAATAGGAAGTATTGTCGTGATTACTATACAGCCGACCAGTTATATATGATGCTTAAGAGTAATCCGGGAGTACTTTCAGAATTGAAAGAGTATTTACGAAAAGGATGGGATTTGAGTACTAATTCAATAATTGGCACTGAAGAGCTGGATGTAGATACGACGGGTATATTGTATCTGACCAAAGAACTCAAGGATAAGAAAGGACTCAATAGTGATACAAAAGATGTAAAGCCGTTCTTGAATAAGCAGACAGAGTTGTTTAATGATGATATCAGAAGGCTTTTGGAGTATAAAGATAAACTGCCAAGAACTGTGTTCATTGACTATTTTAAGATCTTGTGCGGATTCCACTTATCGTTATATACAATGAAGTTGGTTTATTTGCTTCCAAAAATGATTGAGATGGGATCTAAAGATGTTGAGGATGATTGGTCTATGGTGGTTGATATGACTGACAATCTTGATAGCAAGGTGGCGCCATATGCATGTCAAGATGCTAAGTATATTGCTAATCTTTATAGGAGTTATGTCCGTGCAACGTTTGTTATCAATCTATGCCAAAACAGATTACGTTCTAAAGGAGAGAACGCTTCGATTGATAATGCTCTGGCATACATCAAGAATGAACTGAAGAAGGATGATCAGTATTATGAGTATGCACTCAATAATGTGAGAAATGGCCTTGAGGATGATGATGCTCGAAAGGAGTTTGATGAGATTCTGCAGTATTTTGATAAGGATGATTATTTTGATAAGTATGTACACTTGCTGGAGAAGTCAAATCTTGGAACAACGCAATATAAGTATTTAGGACAGTTCCTTGATGCTGTGACAATGAAAAATAGTACATCTATGTTCTGGGCAGATAGCCGTTCAAAGAGGCATCCAAGGAGAGCTGCAGTTGGTTCAAAGTTGCTTGAGACTTTGGTGCAGATTCTTCTTTTGCATAAGGATGAAAATGGTACTTATCATACAAAGAGTATATCTATCGATGAACTCACAAGACTTCTCAGAGACAGATATGGGTTAATTATAAATGGTATATCAGAACCTCGTTTCGCTGATGCAGATGTGGTTGTGCATGATGCTTTCAAGGCCAATACAATGGCATTTAAGGATAAACTACGTCAGATAGGATTCTATACTGATCTTAGTGATGCCTGCATTCTCCAGAAAATTCGTCCACGTTATAACATTTAGAAGTGATGGAAGATATTAGAAGCATATATTATTCAAAGTTTCTCTCTTTGTTAGTATCAAACTATGAGAGTCAGATAAAGGGTGCGAAACCGGGACATTGTATGAAGATCGAGGGCCTTCCTCTTTCTGAAATGCAGAAGTTGATAGGGCTGCTTCGACCCCTTAATAGCGATTTGCTTTTGTATATCCTTTCAGATGAACTTACAGGAAAGGATTATATTCATGCTACAAAGCTGATTGAGTTAAGGAATAATCCGGAGAAGCCGTTGCTCGTGTTGATACCTGCAAACAGCAGCACATCTGCAGAGGATTCTTACGGAGATGCAACATTCCAGAATCTTCCTGTGGCTGAATTGATAGGTGTGTTCTTTTATAGGTTACAGGAAGAGATCCCTCAAGATAAAAAATATATCTGGAACGAGTTAAACCAGCTATTCTCTTCTACTCGTGTACCAATAAGCGTAGCTATCAATTACTTGCTGTTTGTATGCTTAAATCATTACACAGAAGAATCGTGGGGCAATGGATTGTATCTGATAGGTATGATTCCAGATAGCACAATGGTGGATTCAGGTAATATAAGAAGAAGATTTGCAATAAATATTGATACATGCGCGAGTGTTCTGTGTGATTTTTCATACACTCATGCAGATAGGGTAACGATGTTGCCTCTTCAGCCGAATACACTTCAAAGAGATATTTTGGCTTTCCTTAACAATGAAAGAGATTTAAAGGATAAGGTTGAGATTTGCACTACAGAAATTAAATTTTGCATCGGAGTACATTTCTGACGGGAATAATCTTAACAGACATCTGAAACCAGGCAGATTAGTTATTGTGGATTTGCGCGATGAATGGATTGAGAAGGATGAAGCGCTTGGCCTGTTTGTGGTGATGCTTAATATTTTTGCTAGTGTTAAGGCTGTTGAAGGATTGTCTTTCAATAAGTTCATTGTCTTTGATGAGGCGCATAAGTATATGAACAACCCAGATTTGGTTGATTCGATAACTACGGCTATTCGTGAGATGAGGCACAAGGGTGTTTCTATTATGATTGCGAGCCAAGATCCGATGAGTTTGCCGAATAAGATTATTGAATTGAGTTCTATTGTGTTGCTTCATAAGTTTAGTTCTCCGGCTTGGGTGAAACATATTCAGAAGTCTATTACTGCATTGCAGATGTTGAGTGCTACAGAAATGGCTTCTTTAGGACCAGGAGAGGCTTACCTATGGGCTGGCAAATCTTCAGATAAATCAATAATGCAGAGACCTATTAAAATTTCAATAAGACCGCGTGTGACCAAACATGGCGGAGATACGATTAAAGCAGTGAAGTGATGGGAGTATTTGAGTATACCAATAAAGGAGGAAGAGAGCGGAATCAAGATTATTTAACATACAAGAATGGACCTGATAAGGTTTCTGTGTATGTTGTGGCTGATGGTAT
>ERZ778510.1046-NODE-1046-length-19472-cov-8.510120_pt1 | contig 19472 bp, 17 predicted proteins | sample MGYA00510348_ERZ778510 | MGnify/ENA primary metagenome ERZ778510 (study PRJEB29527, sample SAMN07138969) | mouse gut metagenome | material: feces | host: mouse | place: China:Nanjing | collected 2016-01-25 ... | reverse complement strand
AAGTATCTCACAGACAGGGGCCTTTAACTATACGCGGTTCTTTTTCCCGCTTACAAACAAAATTCGAATACCTATTCTTCTTTTGCTGAAGTCCGCCTTCCTGATCCGGGTCCCAGGAAACAAACCGGATCGGATCGGCCAGCTATCGTTATTCAGTCTTCCAAAGGCAAGATCTATATCCATAATCATACGGAACCGGTGCTGATTCGAACGGTCCTCGATTCATTATGAGATCTCTTGATTTTAACCGCATCGATCATGTGTACATCCGTCCCGGCTACACGGATCTGCGCAAAGGCATTGACGGCCTGTGCCTGCTGGTTCAATCTTCCATGAAGCTGGACCCGCGTCAGAATATCCTCTTCCTGTTCTGCGGCAGAAAGACTTCCACCATCAAAGGACTGCTTTGGGAGTATTCCGCTAATTGAAGGCCACCCTGTACGCTAGAGAAGTCCACTTAATCCGTTAGGGAAGCCCAGTAGATCAAAAAATAAATACGGATAAGAAGTCCATAAAAAATTTATTCCAATTTCCTTGTTGACAATGAGGCTCCAGACCCCTGAAACCCCATGAATTAGCACCAATAAGGTCTCTACCTTTCCAGTCTGTCAGGGGTCTGCTCATTGATCAACAAGTTTTCTCGGCATAAATATTTTTACTCCATTTTCTGCAAAAGGACTGGCTCTTTTATCAAGATTTATAACTGTTGCTAGACGAAGTCTTTAGATCATAATGGACTTGTCCAGCGGAACAGGTGGACTTCTCCGCCGTTTCTAGTGGACTTATTTTAACGGATTGGGTGGACTTGGAGTTACGTAATATTCAGCTGAAGAAAAGAGAGAGCGCAAAAATGACAATATTGAGCTGATTGCTTCGGTGCTGGAAAGGTTTGAATCCCGGTGTTTCGACCGTAAAGGTTCGATGAGAACAGGCAGGATTTTCGCATTTGAAACGTCTTTGGCGCAGGTGAAGGAAAACAGTGATGCCACTTACAGAAAGCAGCTGGCAGGTACGATTTTCCCAGCCGCAGGTTCGGCATGCGGGCATTCGGCAGTAAGGACAGGAAGGATGAAACGGTTCTTTCTGACATTTGAACAGATGCAGGATATGATCGGATTCATCATAATATGAGTGTTGAACAGGATCATCGATCAAGTCATTGCCGAACAAAAACTCATCGACCGAAGAAACAGAAATCAATTGTTTTGACATGAAAAGTCCCCTTAATCATCATCACTTATTGGACTCCAATATCAAATTCTATAAAAGAAATATGCACGAAAAAAGGAAGGAACTTCAATTTTCAATTTAATTCCTTCCCGTATGCTACCTTGTAACACACTTCTTGCAAGAACCTGTTTAGATGTGTTTCGTCTGATAGACCAGGCAAAAAGAGCTGTTTCTGCCCTCTGAACAGTAATTTCTATAGTACGGCAAATTGGGAAACTTTTAATTTAAAATAGTTTATTTTTCATGAATTGAATAGACGCACATTTTCTGAAAATCAATTCCCGGAAATGTGCGTCTTTAATGATCTGCAGCAAAAAAAGGACGAATCGCTTCGCCCTGTATAGATTCTGTTTGTATTACTGTTCGACAAACTCGCCCTTGTCCACATCATACACGCCCGTATCGAGAATACGGATCTGCCCGATGACCGGAAGCGAAAGGAAAGACAGCGTCTGGAACGGATCGATATTTTCCGGGATGCCCATCTCGTGAGCGCCAAGCTGCAGTTCCATGACCAGCGGAGCCAGCCGGGCCGCGCTCTGCGTGCTCATCAGTCCCGCGATCGGGCAGGCAACACGGTGGAATACCTGATGATCCTTGATCAGCACATAGCCGCCCTGCATCTTCTCAAGCTCTTTGGCCGCAAGCAGGATATCGTCGTCATTGTCGCCCGCAATGATCATATTGTGGGAATCGTGCGCGATGGTCGAACCAAGCGCCCCGTTCTCGATACCATAGCCTTTCAGGATTCCGGTCGCCACATTGCCATTGCGTCCATGCCGCTCGATCACCACCACTTTGCTGTATTTTTCGTTCGGCTCGAAATAGACATATCCCGGAACCTCCTCTTTCAGATGTTTTGTCAGAAGGGTGCCGGCCTCGATCTCGATCACGTCGTTTTTATCCCTGCGCTTGATCTGGATATCTCCTTTGACAATTTCAGGGATCATTACGGTATGCATCAGATCCTCATCACAAACGACTGGCGCCACATGCTTCAATGTCGCCTTGTAGCCGTTTTTATACACTGAATCGATCTCTACGGTTTTTGGATTGTTCAGAACGACAAAGTCGGCCTGATAGCCGGCTGCGATCGCCCCTTTGCGCTTGAGCCCGTAGATCTGCGCCGGCTGCCAGCTCGCCATTTTGTACGCCTCTTTTTCATTGACACCCAGCTCGATCGCCTTCCTGATGATCGCGTTGATATGGCCATGACATAAAATATCGTCGATATGGCAGTCATCGGTGCAGAATGCCGTCCGGTCGAACGGAATATGGTGTTTCAGGAACCCTTTGACGATCGGCTCCATGTTTTTGGCCTGGCTGCCTTCGCGGATCAGCACATAAAAGCCGGCACGCAGCTTCTCGATCGCCTCTTCGTATGCACTGCTTTCGTGGTCTGTGGCAATGTCCGCAAAACGGTAAGCCTGCAGCACCTTTCCACTCACCTGCGGCGCATGCCCGTCCATGACCATATCCTTGAACAGTTCGAGCTTTTCGACCATTTCGGGCCTTTCGTTCACCACATCGTCCACACGCATCACTTCGCCAAGACCGATCACATACGGATCGTTCAGATAGCCTTCCATATCGGCGGCGCTGAATTTTCCGGCCCCGTTCGTGTCGATATCCGAGCACGGCACCGAAGAAGGAAGCATCGTGTATATATCAAGACTGGTATTCTTGCTGGCAGCCAGGATATAGTCGAGCGCCTCTTTTCCGCGCACATTGACCAGCTCATGCGGATCGCAGATCACAGAAGTTGTTCCGTTCTGAAGAAGGGCTTTCGACAATTCCTCCGGACTGCACAATGTCGATTCGATATGCATATGGGCATCTATGAAGCCTGGAACAACGTATTTGCCTTTCAGATCGATCTCGTTTTCCCCCTCGTAATGACCGACCCCGACGATCGTTCCGTACTGCACGGCAATGTCCTGTTCGATCCACTCGTTCGTAAACACGTTGAGCACATTCGCATTTTTAAAAACAACCTGGCATTTGACAGTACCTAATGAATATTCAAACATAATTTCACCTTTCAATTCTAATACGTATAATTCTATGGAAAATACTACATGTTGTCTAATAATTTTTCGTAAAAGGAGACTCCTTTCGAAAGCAGCGCTTCATCGAAATCGAACGTGTCGCTGTGCAGCGGCAGATCCATCCCGCTTCCGATAAAAAAGAACACAGCAGGCACCTGTTTTGCGTAAAACGCAAAGTCTTCCGCAATAAGAACAGGTTGTTCGAGCAAGCCGACTTCTGCCGCCCCCTTGACCTTTTCGAGCAGCCTTTCATCGTTTTCAAGAGGCGGATAGTGCTGGTCGATCTGGTAGGAAAAGGAAACACCATACTGCACCTCGGCCATTTCGAACTCCTCTTCCAGCATTTCGATGATTGCATCGAACACTTTTGGATCAAAATAGCGGATCGTCCCTTTGAGGACCGCTTTATTGGCCACCACATTGAACGCGTCCCCGCTTTCGAACACGCCAAAATGAAGCAGATGGAACGTATCCTCGTCAAACATTTCCTGTTCTCTTTTCGCGCACCGCGAAACGACCTGGGCAGCGGCAAGCAGCGCGTCATGCCCGCATTCTCTCATGGCCGCATGGCTCGCCTCGCCCACCACGCTGACTTTCAGATTGCACGCGCCAGCCATCATGACACCCGGACAGCTGACAATTTCTCCTGTCTTCCGGTTCGGATAAATGTGAAAGCCGAACAGGCCCTTGATGTCGTAGGGTCCGAAAATTCCGGCATCGCACAATAGCTGTGCGCCACCCGGATCTTCCTCGCCCGGCTGAAAGATGAGAAGGGCATTGTATTTCATATCTTTGCGGCCGCTGATCTTCTGCGCAAGGCCAAGCAGCATGCTCATATGTCCGTCATGGCCGCACGCGTGCATGCAGCCGTTTTTCGAACGGAACGAAAACGCGTTCTGCTCATGGATCGGCAAAGCATCCATATCGCTGCGGAACGCCATCGTCTCTTCCTTTCCAAAATCAAAATAGGCAATGACCGCATTGGAAAGCGGCATGGAAATGGAACAGTCCAGTTCCTGGAGCACAGAAACGATATAATCCGCCGTTTTTTGTGTATCAAGACCAAGCTCAGGAATCTGATGCAGGTCGTGTCTGAATTGTTCGAGCATGAGTAAACCTTCTTTCTTGTTGCTTTCTGTTCCCATTGTACCCTAAAATGATTTATTATGTCCTTATGAATACTGAACAACTTTTAAATGTAGTAATGAAACTTGGCACCCTGCTGATGGCAAGCGGAGCCGAAGTATACCGGGTCGAGGAAACGATGAACCGGATCTGTCTGAGCTTTCCGGACGTCGAATCCGTGCAGAGCTACGGCACAGTGACCGGCATCATGCTTTCCATCACGGTCGAGGGCAAAACGTATACGCATATCGGACGGGTCAGGGAGCGCAGCACGAACCTGGCCGTGATCGACGAGATCAACGAGCTTTCAAGACAGTGCTGCCGCCAGCATATGACCGTATCCGACATCGAACAGCACTTGTACCAGATCGAACACACGAAACGCTATTCGTTCTGGACGACAACTTTATTCGGAGCGATCGGCGCCTTCGGCTTTTCGATCTTTTTTGACGGCAACATTCCGGAAATGATCGCTTCGTTCGTGATCGGGATCGTTATCCGGTGCATGGGCTCGGCCCTGTCCAAACTGCACCTTCAGGACTTTCTGATCAATATGTTCAGCGCTATGATGGCAGCCTGGCTTGCGGTGGCCATCCATGCCCTTATCCCTCAGGCCAACATCAATATCATGGTCATTTCGAGCATCATGCTTCTCGTTCCCGGACTCGCCTTTACCAATTCGATCCGGGACACGATCTCCACCGACTATGTGTCCGGCGTGGCCCGGGGAGCCGAAGCTTTTCTTTGTGCGACCGCGATCGCGATCGGAGCAGGATTTATCCTGTACATCTGGAGGTAGCGTATGCAGGATATACTCGTTGGCGCGTTCGGCGCTTTTCTGGCCGCCCTCGGCTTTGGCGTGCTCTTCAATATCCAGGACCGGAAAAAACTGCTCTGGTGCGGCATCAATGGCGGGATCGGCGGCCTCGTCTATGAACTTTGCATCGCCTCTCGTCAGGTGTCCGAGATGAACGCCAATTTTCTGGCGGCAGTCGCGTTTACTCTCGTTGCCGAAGTGCTCGCACGCAAGATGAAAAGTCCGGTCACTTCCTTTATCGTATGCGCTCTGATCCCTCTTGTGCCGGGAGGAACCATGTATGATATGATGATCGAAGTCATTACGAACGATCCGTACGAGGCGCTCGTCCTTCTGCTCAAGACATTGTCCATCGCCGGCCTTCTTGCACTCGGGATTCTGGTCGTGGAAGCAGGAACAGCCCTCTTTTACCGGATCATAAGAAAGGGAAAAAAATATGCAAAAAATAACTAGGGAACAGCTGATCGAACGGACGAAGCATTCGAACCCGTATCCGGTCGGCGAACCCGCTCTGAGCGAATATTACGAGTTCTTCAAACCCTATATGGACATTCATGAAGTCCGGGTGCTCGCGACATTGATGAAACTCAATGAAGTGGAATTTGAAGGAACAAAGCTGGTCCTCTTTGACACCCCCAAGCTGCAGCAGGCCTATGTGGACATGGGAGAGATCCTGGCCGAACCGTTTGCTCAGTTTTTATTTCACGGCCTGCCCGAACAATAAAAGCGACGCCCATCCGTTTTTTCGGAAAGGGCTTTTTTTACGGACAAATGGAATAAGGAGGCCGGCACAGATCATTTCATTCGTCCAGCACAGTACGTGATCTGTCTTTTTCAGTCGTTTTCTTGAAAGCAGGTTTCAAAAGTATCATACTGTTAGTACAAAAGAAGGTGGAGAAAAATGGGAAAAAACAGGAGCTTGTCTAGTCCTGAAGGAAAAATTTCTCTCGCAAAAATGATGTCGGAAATCGAAAAAAACGGATTCGAAATGTACATCAGCAATCGTTGTGATCAGGAAATCGACCAGGCAGTAGACTTTTACTTTGATCATTTGGTCCCTTTCGTAAAAATGCTCGGTGACGATCTGGAAGCAGACGTCAGCAAAACGATGGGACAAATGAAAATTTGTCGCGATATGACGTTATCGGAAAACTGGAACAAAACACAGCCTGTGCTGGAACGGGCCATGAATTTGTTGGCATGAAAAACCCCGGAGAACTTATTCTTCGGGGTAAAAATCGTTTCAGGAGATCATTTGTCGAACTTCAGCCTGCGCTGTGTCGACTGGACGAACAGACGCTTCATTTCCTCTTCATCCTCGTCCACGAGGACCTGCCGGAAATTTTCGATACTGTCCACGAACTGATCGATTTCATCGAGCAGGATGTCCTTGTTTAAAAGAAACAGTTCGGTCCACATATCCTCGTTGATCTTGGCGATCCTTGTCAGATCCCGGAACGAGTCGCCCGTGTATTCGACCAGATGGCTGTTCTCGTGCGTGTTCATCAGCGAAACCGCGATCACATGCGTCAGCTGGGAAAGAAAGCCGATCATCCGGTCGTGTTCTTTGACCGACAGCACACTAATGTTCCTGCAGCCCAGCTCCTTGGCAAACACACTCACGAAAACGATCGAATTCATCGAATTCGCTTCGTTCGGGATGATAATAAAGTTCGCGCCGTCAAAGATCTTTCCGCTCGCAAACTCGATCCCGCGCGACTCCCGGCCGCACATCGGATGGATGGACAGCAGCTCCAGATCGCTGCGAAGGATCGCCCGGATCGGCTCGTTGATATTCGATTTCACACCGCTGATTTCCATGATCAGGGTGCCAGGCCTCAGATCCTTCTGATACTGCCCGATCCAGCCCATCAGCTTCGTCGGATATAGAGCCAGGATAATAAAATCGCACTGCCCGAGCAGGAGGGAAGCATCGATGCTCCCTTCATCGATCATATCGTGTTCCAGCGCATAATCCACCGTCTTCTGATCGATATCCATGCCCAGCACCCGATAGCCAAGCTCCTTTGTGCGGGCCGCAAAGCTCGCCCCCATGACACCTAAACCAACGATACCAACCGTCTTCATTTTATTTCCACCTTTCCGCCAATCTTTCTGATATCCTCAAAAAAGCCGGGATACGACTTTTCGATTGCCTGCGCCCCCTCGATCACACACGGCGAACCGGCACACAATCCGAACACCGTGCACGCCATGACGATCCGGTGATCGTTGTGGCCTTCCATACGGACCACTTCATCCATGCGATAGGAACTCTTTCCATGGATCGTGATCGAATCCTCGTCGCTCGAAATATCCACGCCCCATTTTCCAAGCTCCGCTTCCATGGCCGCGATGCGGTCCGACTCCTTCATCCGCAGCCTTCCGGCATGAATGATCGTTGTCGTTGCCGGGATATAGGCGGCCAGCACACAAAGGATCGGTCCAAGATCAGGACAGTTGGCCAGATCGATGACCTGCCCCAGACGCTGATCCGGTCCGATCGTGATCCTGTCTTTTTCTTCCAAAACATAAGCACCCGCTTTTTTTATAAACTTCAGGATTGCCTTGTCGCCCTGCGCGCTCTTCAGATCAAGACCAGTCAAGGTCAGTTCATGATTCAAGGCAGCCAGCACCGCAAAGAAAGCGGCCTGGGAAAAATCTCTTTCCACCAGAAAATGACCGGCCCGGTAGCGCTGGTTTCCTTCGATCCGGTATACGCGCTCTTCTTCGTGGACAACGACACCGGCGTCCTGAAGCGCTTTGATCGTCAGATCCACATAACTGCGCGATTCGTAGTTCCCTGTGATCGTGACCGAGCTGTTTCCTTTTGTCAAAGGAAGCGCAAACAGCAGCCCGGAAATAAACTGGCTCGACACATTGCCCGCCATCGTATAAGAGCCTGGGCGCAGCGGCCCCTGAACGACAAACGTATCGTTGATATGCTCCAGACCAAGCAGATCCTCATATACCGACATGGGCCGCTCCATCAGCCGCCCTCTGCCCGTAAACGTGACTTTTTCATTTCCTGAAGCCGCGATCGGGATCATGAACCGCAGCGTCGACCCGGATTCATAGGCATCCAGGACGATCCCCTTTCCCGTTTTTGACGGATCACATCCCGTGATGCAGAAACTTCTTTCGTCCAGCCCGTTTTCCTCCTGATCATCGACACGCTCGATCGTTGCGCCCAGACCTTTCAGACACCCGATCGTCGCCTCCATATCCAGCGACCACGTGATGCCAGAAACTGTGCTCATGCCATTAGCCAGCCCGGCACAGATGAGGGCCCGGTGACCCATGGATTTCGAAGAAGGGACCTGGACACTTCCGGCCACCTTGGAAGGCTCAATTGAAACGATCATCTTTTCTCCTCCTCAAAAAAACGGCGCCCGACCATGCTCATCCAGCAGTCCAGCAGAACGAAAGCCGTCATATTCTCGATCACGATCCTCGCCCTGTGCGCGATACACGGATCATGACGCCCCTTGATCTCCAGCGTCACGTTTTCTTTGGAATCGAACTGCACAGAACACTGCTTCTGGAAAATAGAAGGGGTCGGCTTGATCACGCATTCAAACACGATCGGCATCCCGTTGGAAATGCCGCCGTTGATCCCGGCATTGTGGTTGGTGCGACTCGATATTTTCCCGTTTTCATACTGCAGCGTATCGTTGGCTTCGCTACCCCGCATATTCGCAAAATCAAAGCCCGAACCAAACGAGATGCCCTTGACAGCCGGCACCCCGAACAATGCGTGCGCCAGCTCGCTTTCGATCGTGTCGAAGATCGGCTCGCCGATCCCGGCCGGAAAATGCACGACACCGCATTCGATGATCCCGCCGACCGAATCTTTTTCGGCAGCCGCCTGTTCGATGGCAGCGATCATCTGCATTCCCTTTTTTTCGTTCAGCACCGGAAAATCCAGCACATTCATCCTAGCCAGCTGGAATTCCAGCCCGTTTTTATCGAACGGATCGTCATGAATGGTATAGATCTGCTTCAGATGCGATCCGATCACCACTCCATGGGCAGCCAGGATCTGCCGGCAGATGCTGCCGCAAGCCGTCAGTACGGCCGTCAGGCGCCCGGAAAAATGGCCGCCCCCGCGAAAATCCTGAAAGCCGCAGTATTTCTCGAACGCGCTCCAGTCCGCATGGGAAGGGCGCAGCCGGTATTTGAGCTCTTTGTAATCGGCCGAGTGCTGGGATCTGTTTTCGATCACGATCGTCAGCGGCGTGCCGGTCGTTCGCCCTTCGAAAAATCCTGAAACGATATGCACCTGGTCGGCTTCATGACGCTGCGTGGAGATCTTTCCTTTGGCGCGCCGTTTATCCATATCGGCCTGCAGCTGTTTTTCGTCGATCGCGAAGCCGGCCGGAAGGCCGTCGATCACGCCGCCAATGAGCGGACCGTGGCTTTCGCCAAATACGGTCAATACGATATTGTTCCCGAAACTGTTCTTCATACGCCACCTCGCAGAAGCACGGTTCGGATCTCGTCATAGGTCATGTCCTGCATTGCATAGCTTCCCGCTTTTCTGACCCGGATCGTTTTGACCGAATCGGCCGATCCTTTTTTATCGTGAACGATATAGGAAAGCAGGGTGTCCGGATCGTAATCGGGAACGGACGGTATTTCGAACCGGTCCAGGATGGCCCGGACCCGCTCCTTCAGTTTTTCATCTTCTATAAAGAAGAGCATGCCCATACCGACACATTCGCCGTGATAGTAGGGAACCTGGGCGTATGCTCCTTCGATCGCATGGCCGATCGTGTGGCCGAAATTGAGGATGGCCCGCTGTCCGAGCTCCTTTTCGTCGTTTTCGACGATCATGCGCTTCAGATCGATGGAACGGGCAATGATCGTCTCGTAGTCGAGCTGGTCTTTTTCGAACTCCTTGACAAGCTCTTCGTCCAGGATGAGCCCCATCTTGAGCGCTTCCATGGCGCCGCTGCGAACCTGTCTGGGATCGAGCGTGCTTAACGTGTCCGGATCGATGATGACGGCTTTCGGCTGATAAAAGGCGCCGATGATATTTTTCACCGTGCCCATATCGACCGCGACCTTTCCGCCTACGCTCGAATCGACCTGCGACAGCAAAGTGGTCGGGATGTTGTAAAAATCGATGCCGCGCATATAGGTGGCGGCTACGAAGCCGGCCAGATCGCCGACCACCCCGCCTCCCAGGGCAATGACGGCATCTTTGCGGCCGAACCGTTTTTCTATGAGCTGCTCCTGCACGTATTCATAGGTTTTCAGGGATTTGTTTTTTTCTCCATGTTCGAACGAAATGACGCAGGCATTTTCAAGCTGTTCTATCAAAAGATCCACCCACTGCCGGGGCACATGATCGTCTGTGACGATGGCGTACCGGCGGCCTGGATCGATGTAATCTGCGATATGGCTGAGCGCTTTCTGCCCGATCCAGATCGGATAGCTGTGTTCCTTGAGCTGTACTTCCAGTTTCATACTCTTCACCTCTTGAAATATAATATCATGAAATGTAAGCGAAATGATGTGGTGTTTTCTTATTTTCATAAAGTTTTGAGGTAAAAATAAATGACAAATTGCCAAAACAGAAGGGGAAAGTGTTATGATAAGGGCGAGGTGATTGAGTGAATCAACTGGAAAAGGCCAGACTGACGATCGACCGGGTGGACCGCGAGATCGCCAGGCTGTATGAAGAGAGGATGGACACTCTCAAGGATGTGGCCGCATACAAAATGGAGCATGGAAAACCGGTCGTCGATCATTCAAGAGAAGAGGCGATCATCGAACGCAATGCAGGATATATCAAAAATCCTGCATACAGGGATTCGTATGTCCGCCTGCTCAAATTTATCATCAAGGAGTCGTGCGACTGGCAGCGGGCCATTGCCGCAAAAGACAAGATCGCTTATCAGGGGGTCGTCGGCGCGTTTTCCCATATGGCTGCCGAATATTTGTTTCCCGGCAATGAAAAGATCGCAAAATCGAGCTTTGACGCCGTATTCCAGGCCGTGGCCGACAAGGAAGTGCAGTACGGTGTCATCCCGTTCGAGAATACGAATTCGGGCCTGGTCGGCGAAGTGCTCGACGCCCTGCTCGAATATCCTGTACACATTTTAAGGGCACACGACGAGACGATCGAGCAGTGTCTGCTCGGTGTCCAGGGAGCGACATTGAAGGATATTGAAACGGTATACTCCAAGGATCAGGCGCTGCTGCAGTCCAGACGGTTTTTGCAGGAGCTGGGGGCCGATCCGGTCGCGTATGCCAATACGGCGATGGCGGCGCGCTACATTGCCCGGGAAAACGATATCCATAAAGGGGCGATCGCGGCCAAGGAAAACGCGGTGCTGTACAATTTGAAGGTGCTGGCCAGCAATATCGAGGAAAATCCCCAGAACACGACCCGCTTTCTGGTCATCGGTCTGGAACAAAGCCGTGAAGGCGATCATTCGAGCCTGATCATCACGCTGAAAAACGATGTCGGGGCACTGGCCCATGTGATCGAGAAGATCGCGTCGCACGGGCTGGACATGTGCTCGATCCAGTCGCGTCCGCGAAAAGGACATCCGTTCGAGTATTTCTTCTTCATCGAGATCGTCGGCACGGTGAGCCAGAGCGTGATCGATGATCTCAGGGAAGTGTGCTCGCAGATCAAGTATTTAGGAACATATCCGGTAAAGTAGGAGGAAAGAGATATGAATTTTGTTAAAGAGAGCGTAAATCAGCAGCCGATCGTCGATACGGTGTTCGCGATCGTGGATCGTGCCAAAAAGGCGAAGGAACAGTTTGGCGACGAGGCGGTGGTCGATGCGACGATCGGCAGCCTGTATGACGAAAGCGGCAGCCTGGTCGCGCTCGATACGGTATTTTCAAGCCTGAAGAGCCTCGATAACGGGGTGCTCGCTAAATACGCGGCTTCGTTTACAGGAAATCCTGATTTTAAGAAAAAGGTCGAAGAGTGGGTGCTCGACGGGAACTGCTCGCTTGAAAAGGAGATCATCGCGACGCCGGGCGGTACGGGCGCTGTCGGTATGACCGTAAGCGAATGCCTTGAGCAGGGACAGACCTTGATCGTGCCGGAAATTGCCTGGGGATCGTACAATCTGATGGCGCAGATGCAGGGGGTCGAAGTCGAAAAATACGAACTGTTCGAAGGAGATCATTTTAATCTTGGCTCTTTCAAAGCGGCGTGCGAAAAGGTGATGAAGAAACAGGACCGCCTGGTCATTATTATCAATGACCCGTGCCACAATCCGACCGGCTACTCTCTTTCCGGAACGGAGTGGGAAGCGATCGTGGAATTTCTGAATGCGTGCTCGAAAACGCACAGCATCGTGCTGCTCAATGATATTGCCTATATTGATTATTCCTACAAAGGGGCCGATGCCAAAAGCTATTTCTCGGTATTTGATTCGATCTCGGACAATATCGTCGTGATCGTTGCCTTCTCTTTGTCGAAGTCGATGACTTCCTACGGTCTGCGCTGCGGGGCGGCTATCATCATGGCGCAAAAGCGCGAGGCGGTCGAACAGGTCAAGACGGTTTTCGAAAAGGATGCCCGGGCGACCTGGTCGAACATCAACAATGGCGCGATGGCCATGTTCGTGGATGTGCTGACCAACCATAAAGAGGAATACGAAAAAGAAAAAGAGAAATATGTCAGCCTGCTCAAAGAGCGCAGCGAACTGTTCATGAAAGAGGCGGACGAGGCAGGACTGAAGTACTATCCGTACAAGGAAGGCTTCTTCGTGACGCTGGCGATGGACAACGATGTGCGGGACGCGTTCCATGAGGCCCTGATGGAAAATCATATTTATACGGTCAAGGTCAACAAGGGGATTCGTGTGGCGGTGTGCTCGCTTTCTGTCGGCAAGACAAAAGGGCTGGCTGGAAAAATGAAGGAGATCTTAAACGGGACCTATGAAAAAATATAAAACGGTTTACGATTACTACCGCAACGCGATCCTGGACGGCTATTTGAAAAAAGGGGATGCGCTGCCAAGTATTCGTAAGGCTTGCGAGCAGTTCCAGTGTTCGCAGACAACGATCGAGCATGCTTATGAACAGCTGGTGCTTGACGGATATATCGAGGCAATCGAGAAAGTGGGATACCGGGTCCGGCTCGAGGATGCGCAGATCAAGCTGCACAAGGAGATGGAGAAGGCGCCGGATCTTGCCAGGCGCGAGCAGTTCGCCATCGACCTGCGTCCGGTTTCGGTCGCGATCCAGTCGGGCGAGGTGCAGACATGGAAGCGGTATGTGCGCAATGCGTTCGAGCAGGATCTGATGAATACGTACGGCGATCCGCAGGGAGAGTTTGTGCTGCGGCAGGCGCTGAGCCTGTATGCGTACAAAAACCGCGGGGTCATGTGCCGAACCGATCAGGTCCTGGTCGGGCCGAACTATCAGACGCTCCTTTTCGTATTGTGCGGCATGTTTGATATGCCGGGTGTCGTGGGCATGGAGTGGCCGTTTCATCCGCAGGCGCAGCGGGTGTTCGAATCGTATGGATGGAGCGTGCAGGAGATCGATCTGGACCAGGAAAGAGAAATCGACGAGATCGATGTGCTTTATATCAACAGCGCGTCTTCCGGAAAAAAGAGGGAGCCGATTTCCCAGTCGATGCGGGACCACCTGCTGGCGCAGGCCGAAAAACACAATTTCCTGATCATCGAGGATGATTACAATGGCGAGCTGACGTACCGGTCGCGTTCGCGCAGAGCGATGTACAGCTATGATACGAACGAGCGGGTCATTTACTGCGGATCGTTTTCAAGACTGCTGCTGCCGAGCGTGCGGATCAGCTATCTTGTCCTGAACGAAATGTGGGCGCAGTATTATCTGAGCCATAAGATGGAATACGGTCCGATGGCTTCCAAGCTCGAACAGATCGCGTTTGCCAATTATATTGCGGACGGACACCTGGAGCGGCATGTGCGCAAGCTGAAACGGGACTACAAGGAAAAGTCGAGACTGATGGAAGAGGCGCTGAACAGACGAGGTTATGAAAGCTTTCTGAACGAAGCGTATTTGTCCTATGTGGTCAAAGTCGACGTGGATCCTTATGTGTTCCACGACAATGCCAGAAAGCGCAATGTCGGCATGGCGGATGTGGAAAAGGGTCTTGTCGAAATTTCGTTTGCTTCGCTGGAAAACGAACAGATCGATCAGGCGGTCGATGTGTTCGACCAGCTCGTCAAAAGTTCTCGGAAAGCATAAGGAACGGATGATTCCGTATTGGACAAGCCGGAATTTAGAGAGAATAAAATGGTATTGCTGATTGTCGATACTCAAAATCTGATTATGACGACATACGGGATGGAAAATATGCACAATGTATTTCATTTGAAAAAAACTTTTGAGTTGATGAATGGATAAATTCCAGTTTGCAGTGTCCGGTGTATCGAATCGGAACATAAAAAACAGGAGCCAGTATTTCCGCATCGGAAATTCATGATTCCTGTTTTTCTTTGTTTTGTGGTGTGTTGCCTGTACCTATTCGATATCCAGCTGGATCTCTTTTTCCGTGTTCTGATCGGCTCTTCCGGACCGTTCGATCCACTGTTTCGATTTTTCCATTTCGGCCGGGAACGTTTTGAAGTCCTTGAGCTTCCATGTCCAGTTCTTTTCGTCGACCGTACCGGTCACGTTGATCCGGGTCTGTCCTTTGTAGCCGCAGACATCCTGCATGGTCAGGATGACCGTATCGGCGTCCGAATCGAGAGCGAACGGACAGAACATATCGTGGAAGGCACGGGCGTTATAACCCCGCTTCTTGAAGAAGCGGCGCAGACTGATGCGTTTATTGCCGTCGCATTCGCCGTACTCCTCCTCGCATGTCGGAGAATCGTATGTGCCGGAATATAAAATGATATCTTTTTTGAATGGCTTTTTTAAGCTCTTCGTATCGAGATGATCGATCAGGATCTCCATGCCCGGAATGTGGAACTGTTCTTCGAGCGAATCCACGCCTTTGCCGAAATCGCCGATGTCCTCGGCAGCCCATTCGGTATGCGGACACGTCCTGATCAGGATCTCGAGCAGCTCCTGGCCCGGTCCTTTGACCCAGCGCCCCTGTTTCGGATCCTTGTCGGCCGGGATGCGCCAGTATTTGTCGAACGCCCGGAAATGGTCGATGCGTAAAATATCGAAATTTCTTGAAAGCCAGCTGGCCCGGTCCTTCCAGAAACGGTAGCCTTCGGCTGCCTGCGCCTTGAAGTTGTACAGAGGCATGTCCCAGCGCTGTCCTTTCGTGAGCGTGTCCGGCGGACATCCGGCCACAAAGCTGGGCCGGCCGTTTTCGCCAAGCAGAAAGCGTGCCCGGTTCATCCATACTTCCGCGCTGTCGTAATCGACATAAAACGGCATATCGTTCATGATCATGAGCCCTTTGGAGTGGGCATACTCGGTTACTTCGTCGAGCTGTTTATAAAAGATGAACTGCAGAAAGGCCTGATAAAAAAGCTCGTTCTGGTGTTCTTTCAGATCGATGTTGCTCGGATCGAGCGGATAATCGCGGTATTCCTCTTCCCAGTCGATCCATGCCACATTGTCATACAGGGATTTGAAAAGCGCATAAATGCACCAGTCTTTCAGCCAGAAAGCCTCGCTGGCGAATTTCTCGAACTCTTCCTTATACATCTCGAAATTTTTCCTGAATACCCTGAACGCTTTGCGGAAGTACGTTTCCTTGAAGGCGCGCACTTCATCGTAGTAAACGACGTCCTTGAATTTGTTGCAGTTGACGATCGAGCTTTGTGTCAGAAGCCCGATCTCGGACAACCGGTCTATGTTGATATAGATCGGATCGCCTGCGAAGCTGGACAGTGTCTGGTACGGGGAATGAGAAACGCCGGTCATTTGAAGCGGCAGTATTTCCCAGATCTTATAACCTGCAGCCGCGATCTCGTCGATCATGCGGATCGTCTTCTGGCCAAGATCACCGATCCCTTGATTCGCAGGAACAGAAAACATTGGAAGCAGCAACCCTGCCCTTCTTTTTGTCATACTCTCACCTGAAAACCCTTTCATTTTTTATATTTTATCACGATTTCCTTTATAAAAACATAAACATGATTCATTTTTTCCAAATGAGCAAATATAGAGTTGAAGCAAAATAATTAATTATGTATAATTTCAGCAACTTATGACACGAAGTGACGAAAGAAGAGGGAAGACTATGAACAATACGACCGATATGACAAAAGGGAGTCCGGTCCGCCTGATCCTGGCATTCGGGACACCGCTGCTGTTCGGGAATATTCTCCAGCAGCTGTACAACTTTGTAGACACCGTGGTGGTCGGGCGCAGCCTGGGAATGAATGCGCTGGCTGCGGTAGGGACGACCGGATCGATCAATTTTCTCGTGCTCGGATTTGTGATGGGGATGGCCCAGGGCGTTTCTATCCTTGTTTCGCAGTATTTCGGCGCAAAGGATGAAAGAAAGCTGCGCCGCTCAATCACGATGTCCGCTTATCTCAATGTGGCGGTCGGCATCCTGACAATGATCATCGCTACGTGGGCGAGCCGGATCCTGCTGCAGTGGATGAATACGCCGGCAGAAATTCTCGATATGGCCGTAGAGTATATACATATCATTTTTTTAGGGACGCTTGTCTCGCTGGCCTATAATTTCTTTTCCGGTATATTACGGGCGCTTGGCGATGCGAGGAACCCGCTGATCGCGATGATCATTGCGTTTTTGATCAATACAGTTCTTGATGTGTGGTTCGTGGCCGGTCTGCGGATCGGTGTGGCCGGAGCTGCTTATGCGACCGTCATGGCCCAGGGAGTCAGTGCAGTCTATTGTTTCGTTTGTCTGAAAAGGATCGAGCTTCTTCATTTCGAACGAGAGGACTGGAAGGTGGACGGACGTCTTTTCAAACGTTCTTTGACTTTGAGCCTGCCGGTCGCTGTCATGAATTCGATCACGGCGGTCGGGGTCATGGTGCTTCAGACGGCGATCAACGGGTTCGGCGCCTTGTATGTGGCGGGCTACACGGCGGCAAGCAAGGTGATCATCATTCTTGAGCAGGTGAGCAGCACGTTCGGGTTTGCGGCTTCGACGTATGTCGGACAGAACATGGGTGCTTTGGAAATCGGTCGGATCAGAAAGGGCGTTCGTCAGATCAATGTGGCGGTGCTTTTGATGAATGCGGCGTGCGCTCTTATAATGATCGTATTCGGAAAAGCGCTAATGCGGCTGATGGTGTCGCAAAGCGAGCCGGATGTCGTGCTGGTCGGCTATCATTGTCTCGTGTTTCTTTCTTGTTTTCTGGTGGCGCTCGGTGTGTTGTGGGTGCACCGCTGTTCGCTGCAGTCGATGGGAGATACCTTCTATCCGATGCTTTCGGGCATGCTCGAATTTGTTTCCCGCATCTTCTTTGTCTGGATGCTGCCGCGCTTTTTCAAGTTCGACGGGGTGCTGGCCAGCGAAGTGTCGGCATGGATCAGCGCAGGACTCTTTCTTGTGATCGTGTTCCGGTACCGGATCGGGCATATCGACGTTCAGGAACAGAAAATGGAAAATGCATAATTCTTGATCGTGCTTATGCATCTAAACAGCTTTTTCGCCTCCTGAAAATTATAATAATTATAGATCTTTAGAGAGAGATCGTAGATAAATTACAGGAGGTTATTATTATGTCTGGACTAAGTACCGGAACAAAAATCGCATACATTGTGATCGGTATTATTTCATGTATTGCCGGGATCTGGCTTTTTATGTACCCAGGAGTCGAAGAACAGGTCCTAGGAATGGTGATGGGCTGGCTCATGATCTTTTACGGGATCATGGCAATCTGCAGCTATTTTGCGGCCGATGCGCTGAAGCCTATCCTTAAGTTCAATATCTGGATCGGGATTTTGCTGATCGTATTCGGTATCGTTCTGCTTTCGAATATTCATGCGACAATGAATTTTCTTGGTATCCTTGTTGGTATTTTCCTTATTTTCGACGCGGCCTTGTCGTTCTGGCTGGCGTTCGAATTGAAAAATACCGGAATGAAGGGATGGGGATGGATCCTTTTCTTCGCCATCTGTACAGCAGTGCTTGCGCTGTTCTTCTTCTTTAATCCTGGCGAAAGCGGCTATCTGCTTACGATCCTGATCGGCGCTATGTTTATCAGCGAAGGCGCAGTGGATGTGAGCATCGGCCTTTTTGCGATGTAGGAATTCCTGTTCAATAGGCAAAGGATCCCGAACGGTCGATTCGGGATTTTTGTTGCCGACTTTTGAAAAAGCTCTTATAATAAGGAACATTGAAAGCGAGGAAGTCCATTGAAAACACAGTACAATGTATCGTTAAAAGATTTTTCAACACTTCATATCGGTGGTCCGGCGAAGCTCGTCCTTCATCCGGAAACGGTCGAGGACATGCAGCAGATCCTTGGCGAATACGATATCGAAGATCTATATATTCTGGGCAACGGATCCAATATCCTGTTTGATGATGAAGGGTATGACGGGGTGCTTGTTCATATCGGGGCGCCGTTCAACGCCATTTCGGCTGTAAAGGAAAATGTGGTGTGCGTGCAAAGCGGCGCGACCAATGAAGAGCTGGCTGCCTACTGTGCAAAGAACGGGCTTGGCGGCTACGAGTTTGCCAGCGGGATCCCGGGAACGATCGGCGGCGCCATCACGATGAATGCCGGAGCCTATGACGGGGAAACAAAAGATGTCCTGATCGGCGTGGAATATATTGATGAAAATGGTGTGCTTGTATACAAAAGCAATGAACATCTTGACTTGTCCTACCGGCATTCGTATTTTACGGATCATTTCGGGATCGTCGTGCACGCCTACTACAAATTCGAGCCGCAGGATCCGGACGAAGTGCAGGCAAGGATCGATGAGCTGACACAGAAAAGGTGGAGCAAACAGCCGATGGAATCCTATAGCGCGGGAAGCACGTTCAAGCGTCCTGAAGGTCACTTTGCATCGGCTTTGATCGATCAGAGCGGGCTGCGCGGTTTCAGCGTCAACGACGCGGCAGTGTCCGAAAAACATACTGGTTTCCTGATCAACAAAGGGAATGCGACAGCTCAGGATTTCAGGGATCTGATCGAACAGGTGCGCCGGAAGGTGCATGAGGATCACGGGGTATGGCTGGAGTGCGAAGTAAAACAGGTGCATAATAAGTAATATATTGGATTTGCCAATTCGGAAAGTCAAAAACGATAACATGACGATTTATGTGTTATCGTTTTTTATGTAACTTAACTTTAACTCATAGAAAAAAAGCGTAATAAAACCCTATC